>Ga0070708_100002791_pt1 | contig 13573 bp, 9 predicted proteins | sample KBSK5503metaG_FD_65469 | JGI IMG/M metagenome (GOLD analysis project Ga0070708, IMG submission 65469) | Corn, switchgrass and miscanthus rhizosphere microbial communities from Kellogg Biological Station, Michigan, USA - KBS K5-50-3 metaG | ecosystem: Host-associated > Plants > Roots >...
GCGGTGGTGTTCGACTACGGCAACAACCTGCGCGGGCAGGTCGCGGACCACCGCGGGATGCGCCAGGCGTTCGACATCCCCGGATTCGTGGCCGCCTTCATCCGGCCGCTCTTCTGCCGGGGCGCGGGGCCCTTCCGGTGGGCCGCGCTCTCGGGCGACCCGGCCGACATCGCCGCGACCGACGACGCGGTGCTGGAGACGTTCCCGACCCACGAGCCGCTCGCCCGGTGGATCCGCCAGGCGCGGGAGAAAGTGCACTTCCAGGGGTTGCCGGCGCGGATCTGCTGGCTCGAGTACGGCGAGCGTGCCGAGATGGGGCTTCGCTTCAACTGGCTGGTCAAGCACGGGCGGGTCCGAGCGCCGATCGTGATCGGCCGGGACCACCTGGACACGGGCTCAGTGGCCTCGCCCAACCGGGAGACGGAAGCGATGCGGGACGGCTCGGATGCTATCGCGGACTGGCCGCTCTTGAACGCGATGCTCAACACCGCCTGCGGCGCCAGCTGGGTCTCGCTCCACCACGGGGGCGGCGTCGGCATCGGCTACTCGATCCACGCGGGGATGGTGATCGTCGCTGATGGGACCGAGTCAGGCGACCGCCGGCTCGAGCGGGTGCTCACGGCCGATCCCGGCACCGGCGTCATGCGGCACGCGGACGCGGGTTACGACACCGCCATCGAGACGGCCCGGAAACGGGGCGTAGACCTCCCGATGATCAATACGGTGAACCGTGAACAGTAAACAGTGAACAGGGAGGCCGGGCCAGCCTGGAGCCGCCTGTTCACTGTTCACTGTTCACGGTTTACTTCCTGGCGATGACCCTCCTGACCAACATCGCTTGCCTCGCCACCTGCCGTCCGGAGGGGGCGCAGGGCGACATCCATCCCATCCCGCGCGCCGCGCTCGCGTGGGAGGACGGGCGCATCCTCTGGGTCGGGCCGGAGGCAGACCTCCCGGCACGGTTCGGCAGGGGATCGACGCTCGACGCCGGCGGCCGCCTGGTGGTCCCCGGGCTGGTGGATTGCCACACGCACCTGGCGTTCGGCGGGTGGCGGGCGGACGAATTCGAACGGCGGCTCCGGGGCGAGACGTACCTTGAGATCGCGGCGGCCGGCGGCGGCATCGCGGCGACGGTGCGAGCCACCCGCGCCGCCTCCGAAGCGGAGCTGGCGGACCGGGCGGCAGGCGTTCTCGACGGTATGCTCGCCCTGGGCGTGACGACGGTCGAGTGCAAGAGCGGCTACGGGCTCGACGAGGCGTCCGAGCTCAAGCTGCTCCGCGTCTACCGGCGGCTCGCCGACCGGGGCGTCCAGCGCCTGGTGCCGACACTGTTGGCCGCGCACGTCGTGCCGCCGGAATACCGTGAGCGGCGGGACGCCTACGTGGCGCTGGTCGTCGAGCGGATCATCCCTGCGACGGGCGCGGAGGGGCTGGCGCGCTGCTGCGACGCGTTCGTGGAGGCATCGGCCTTCACGGTCGAGGAGGCGCGCCGCATCCTGCTGGCCGGCAAGAGGTCGGGGCTCGCTCCCAAGCTGCACGCCGACCAGCTCACCGCCGGTGGCGGCGCCGAGCTCGCCGCCGAGGTGGGGGCGCTCTCGGCCGACCACCTGGAGTGCGTGACGCCGGCCGGCATCGCGGCGCTGCATGACGCCGGCGTGGTGGCGGTGAGCCTGCCGCTCGCCACCCTGTATCTCGGCCAGCGCCCGATGCCGGCGCGGGCCCTGATCGAGGCCGGCGTCCGGGTCGCGGTCGCCACCGATTTCAACCCCGGCTCCGCCCCCAGCTGGCACCTCCCCCTGGCGATGACGTTGGCTTGCACGCTGCAGCGCATGACGCCCGCGGAAGCGCTCAAGGGCGCGACCATCCACGCGGCGCGGGCGGCGGGGGTCGAGGCCGAGGTCGGCTCGCTCGAGCCGGGCAAGGCCGCAGACTTCGCGATCATCGATGCCCCGGATGTGAATCAGTGGCTGTATCACTTCCGGCCGAACGCCTGCGTTGAGACGGTCACCGGCGGCATCACGCGGTGGCGGGCCGCCGCGGTGAGTCCGTGACCCTCCAGGTGATCGAGGCCGACCTGACGTGGACCGGGCGCCGGTTCGAGCCCGGCGTCCGGATCGCCGTGGGGGCCGACGGCCGGATCTCGGCGGTCGGTGCCCTGGGCCGGCCACCCACGTTGCGGCTCACGCGCCGCGCCCTGCTGCCGGGCTTCGTCAACGCGCACTCGCACGGGTTTCAGCGGGCACTTCGCGGCGGGGGCGAGCGCTTTCCCCGGGGCGCGGGCAGCTTCTGGACCTGGCGCGAGGCCATGTACGGGCTCGTCCAGTCGCTGGACCGCGAGGCGGCCCGCCGGGCCTATGTACAGGCGTTCGGCGAGATGCGGGATGCCGGGATCACGACCGTGGGGGAGTTTCACTATCTCCACCACGCGGGGGACGCGGCCGACTACGCCCTCGATGCGGTGGTGCTGGAGGCGGCGGACAGCGTCGGCATCCGCCTGGCGCTCCTCAATACGTTCTACGCCCTCGGTGGCGTCGGCCGCCCGCTCGAGGGGGTCCAGCGACGGTTCCGCTCGGAGAGTCTCGAGGCCTACTGGACCCAGATGGACCGACTGGAGAGGCTGCGCGACCCGGCGCTGCAGAGCCTGGGGGTGGTGGCGCACAGCATCCGCGCGGTGTCGCTGGCGGACATCGCGGCGCTCCATGCGGAGGCGGGGCGGCGCGGGCTGCGCTTCCATATGCACGTCGAAGAGCAGGTGGCGGAGGTGGAGGAATCCGTCGCCGCCTACGCCCGCCGCCCGATGGCCGCGCTGCTCGGGGCAGTGGCGATCGACGGGAACCTGACCGCGGTGCATTGTACCTACACGGCGCCGGACGAGATGGCGAGCTTCCTCGGCGCGGGCGGAACGGTGTGCGTCTGCCCGCTCACCGAGGCGAATCTGGGGGATGGTCTGCCGGCGCTGGAGCTGCCCCACGCGGCCGGCGCGCTCAGCCTGGGCACCGATTCCAATGCCCGGATCAGCTTTCTGGAGGAGATGCGCTGGCTCGAGTACGGACAACGGCTCCGGCTCAAGCGGCGCGGGGTGCTCGCGGATCAGGAAGGGAGCGCCGCACGGACGCTGCTCGCGGTCGCCACCACCGGGGGCGCCGCCGCGCTCGGGGTCGAGAGCGGTCGGATCGAAGCGGGCCGGTGGGCCGATCTGGTCGCGCTCGACCTCGACGCACCGGAGCTTGCGGGCCTCGACGGCGAGCATCTGCTCGACGGGCTGGTATTTGGTGCCGGCGGGTCTGCCGTCTGGGGCACGGCCGTGGGCGGGGTCTGGCGGCGACGGGGTGATCCCCTCCCTTCGTGACCGGGGCCGGCGCCAGGACCACGATGCCGACAGGGTAAAGGGTTACCCGTTTCCCCGGGCGGCCGCCACTGGCGCGTGCGGTAGGCTCGCCCCATCTTCTTAAGTTCGCCATGGTAGCGGCGAGACCGTGCCACCAAGCTCCCTTAGGTCCCCTAGAGGAGGGTAACGTGATGCCGGTTGGGTATCGTGGTGCCGTAGTCGCGTCGTCGCTGGCAGCGCTCGCGCTGGTCGCCGTAACGGCGTGCGGCGGAGCGTCGAAGTATGCGGGAAACTACAAGCGAGAGCTGTACGGCGAAGGCGATGTCGTCATGAAGCTCAGCGGTGACGGAACGGTCGAGCTCACCCTGCCTGCGCCCCGTTGGGCCGACAACCCCAACATCACCACGAAGGCCGCGTTCAAGGGCGACACCCTAGTGTTCCCCGCGGACACGGCCATGAAATGCGCTGCGGCCGAGGCGCGGTATGTGTTCAGCGTGAGCGGCGAGGAGCTCCAGGTCTCGGGCGTGGGGATGGACGGGTGCGGCGCGCGCCACGCGGCGCTCGAGGGCGGCTGGAAGAAGGGCTGACCGCTTCGCGGCTCAGGCGGCGGGCCACTGCTGGGTGACGCAGTGAAAAGCGCCCAGTCCCCAGACGAGGTCGATGCAGTCGATGACGACGACGCGGCGGTCAGGCAACAGGTGCTCGAGCGTCGCTCGGGCCTGGGCATCCCGCTCCGGGTCGTAGCCGGGCAGCAGCACGATGCCGTTCGCGATGTAGAAGTTCGCGTAGCTCGCCGGCAGCCGCTGCCCCTCATGATGGAGCGCCGGGGGCATCGGTAGCTGCTCGACGCGGAGGGGCCGGCCGTCCTGATCGGTCATGCTTCGAAGCCGCTGCAGGTTCTCCTGCAGCGGCTCATAGTTTTCGTCCCGCGGATCTCTCTCCACGACGGTGACCACGGTCGTCGGATCGACGAAGCGCGCGAGGTCGTCCACGTGGCCGTCCGTGTCGTCGCCGGCGATGCCGTCCCCGAGCCACAGGATGTGCCGGACGCCCAAGTAGGCCCGGAGGCGGGCCTCGATCTGGGCGCGGGTGAGGTCCGGGTTTCGGTTTGGGTTGAGGAGGCACGCTTCCGTGGTGAGCAGCGTCCCCTGCCCGTTCACGTCGATCGCGCCGCCCTCCATCACGATCCCCGGATGGAACACGGGAAGACCGAGCTCGCGCCCGATGCGCGTGGGGATGACGTCGTCGAGGTCGTAGGGCGGATATTTCCCTCCCCAAGCGTTGTAGTCCCAATCCACGATGGCCTGCTCGCGGCGCCCCTCCGCCTCCCGGTGGACGAAGATCGGGCCGTGGTCACGGCACCAGGCGTCGTTCGTGGGATTGGCGTGGAACACGACGCGAGCAAGATCGGCCCGCTCCCGCTGGAGGAGCGCGCGAACGTTCTCCTCCATGTCCGGCCCCGCGACGTTGATGTGCACTTCCTCGTGACGGGCGAGCTCCCGAACCATCCGCGCGAAGATCCCTGGCACGGGCTCGAACTTGCCAGGCCAGGAAGCGTGCTTGTGGGGCCAGCTGAGCCAGGTCCCGCGGTGCGGCGCCCATTCGGCCGGCATGCGGAAGCCGAGGGAGGCCGGCGTCGGGAGATCAGCCATGGTGGTGTGGAGGAAAAGCGTGAACAGGGAACGGTGAACAGTAAACAGGGAGGTCCGCGCCGCAACGGAGCCCCCTGTTCACTGTTCACGCAGTTCAATCGCGGTACCGCTTGGTGAGATCGCCGTACGCGTCGATCCGCCGATCCCTGAGGAACGGCCAGTGGGTACGCCTCGCGTCCACCTTCGCGAGGTCGCAGGTGGCGATGAGAACCTCTTCGCTCTGGCCGCCCTTCACCAGCAGCCGGCCGCCCGGATCGGCGACGAAGCTGCCGCCCCAGAACTCCAGTCCTCCGCTTGCGGGCCCCTCGTGACCCACGCGGTTGACGGCACAGACGTATACGCCGTTCGCGATCGCGTGGCTTCGCTGGATGGTCTCCCAGGCCGCCTGCTGCTGTGCCCCGTGCTCCGCCTTCTCCGCCGGCAGCCATCCGATCGCCGTGGGGTAGAAGAGAATCTGTGCGCCGGCGAGCGCGGTGAGGCGCGCGGCCTCGGGATACCACTGATCCCAGCACACGAGGACCCCGATCCGCCCGACCTTCGTGTCCCACGCGAGGAAGCCCAGGTCGCCGGGCGTGAAGTAGAACTTCTCGTAATACTGTGGGTCGTCCGGGATATGCATCTTCCGGTACTTCCCCAGATACTTCCCGTCCGCGTCGATGATCGCCGCCGTGTTGTGATACAGGCCCTCCGCGCGTCGCTCGAAGAGCGAGGCGACGATCACCACGCCCAGCTCCGCGGCCACCTTCGACAGCGCTTCGGTGCTCGGTCCCGGAACGGGCTCGGCGAGCGCGAAGTGGCCGTGATCCTCCGTCTGACAGAAGTACTGGCTGCGGAAGAGCTCCTGGAGGCACACGAGCTCGGCGCCGCGAGCCCGGGCCTCGCGCACGCCCGCGATCGCCTTCCGGAGATTCTCCTCCGGGTCCAGCGTGCAGCGGCTCTGCACCAGACCCAGCGTCACCGGCCGGGACGGAATCGGATTCGGCATGGGGCAAAGATAGCGACGGCTACCCCCCGGGGGGACCGAGCTCGATGCGTGCGTGACCCAACCGAAGGGGCCACCGCGGCGTCACCGACTCGCCCTGGCGGGTGCGGTCGAGACCCCGCTCGGACTTGGCCACCGTCTCGACCGGGAACACCCACATATCCGCCTCGGGATCGCAGACGACCGGCAGCGGCCGGAAGAGCGAGAGCTCGGGCGCGAAGAGAGCGCCGTTCTCCTCCACCGCGGGCCACTCGTACGCCAGCGAGAGCCGGCCGTCCGGAGCGATCCGCACGGTCTTGAGCAGCGAATTGCCGTCGGCATGGAAGCTCAGCCGGATCTCGACGCCGTTCCCGGACTCGGCGATCTGAAAGTGTGCCGGCGCCGCCGCCCAGGAGCGGAGGGGCGCGTAGCCGCCGCGGCTGTAGGCCTCGAACGGGAGGTCGGCGGGGAGGACCCGGTCCACGAAGAGCGCTCGATCCTCCGCGTCGAGCGGCGGCCGCTCGGCGAGCCGCAGCCCGTCTTCGATGTCGTGGATGCTTGGCGTCCCGCCCCCCTCCCCGTCGCCCCCGGCCGAGCTCTCGACCGCGGTCACGTGGTAGGCTTCGAGGCGGCGGGTCAGCACGTTCGCGTAGTTGATGCCGGATCCGAACAAGGTCAGCTCCTCGACCGCCCCCCCGCGCCACGGGCTCAGCACGACGGAACAGCGGTCCGAGTGGACCCAGATCTCGTCGTGCCCGTCGCCGTCGAAATCGAGCACTTCCCAGGCGAGGCCCTGGCCGGCCCGCAGCTCCGCCTCCGCCTGGGCGAGGTTCCTCCAGATGGCCTCGCGGAGATGCGGGAGGTAGAGCCCGCCGAACACGCCGTGCCAGTAGGCGTCGTTGCACTGCGCCCGGCCGATCGCCCGACGGGCCTCGACCGGGTCCTCGCGCCCGCGGCAGAGCGCGGACAACGCCTGCATCTTCTTGTGCATCCGGTTCGACTCGGGGTACTTGGCGAGAAAGTTCCGCCAGTGCGCACCGCGCACGAGCGCGCCGTCTGGGCCGGCCATGCGCGTCTCACCGAGGTCGTGCTCGAGGCGGCCGAGGCGCAGCGCCGGCTCCGGCGGCAGCGACCAGGCCTCCATCTCACGGTACGACGCCGTCGGCAGGTAGGCGATGCCGCCGCTCGGCACCTCGGCGAGGGCTTGCCCGAGGGTACAGAGCCGGACCTCGCCGTCCGCCACCAGCCCCCGAATCGCGTGCATGAAGCCGTCCAGCCAGCCCTTGTCGTATACCCACTCCCGGGTGCCCGGCCAGCCACCGAATTTCTCGCCGTCGTCCGCGAGGACGGCGAGCTGGTGGCCGGCGGCGCCGAGGCTCCGCAGATAGGCGGCGGTCTCTTCCGGCGGCCGGAAGGGGACGAGGTACCGGAGCCGCTCGTCGATCGGAAAGAGAGCGACCCGCTTGCCGTCGGACTCGGTCCAGTAGGGAGCGTACAACCGCTCCTGGGGCAAACCGCACACCACGAAGTGCCGATCGTCCACCAGCGCGTATCGCACGCCGGCGTCGGCGAGGTCGGCGGCCAGCTCGGGCTCCCAGACCCGCTCCGTCAGCCAGAGGCCGGCCGCCTCGACCCCGAATCGGCGGCGGAGAACCTCCCGCATCCATTGGATCTGCTCGACCCGGTCACGGCGGGGGAGGGACGCCAGCACCGGCTCGTAGAATCCCGAGAGCAGCAGCTCAACCCGGCCGTCGGCCGCGAGCCCTCCCAACCGGTCCATCCATCCCGACGCGTGCGCCTCGAGCCAGTCGAGGAGCGGCCCCGAGACGTGCAGCACGATGGGGAGGAACTCCGCGCCCGCCAGCCGGTCGAGGAGCGGTGCGTAGACGTCGTCGAGGTGCTGCTGGAAGACGTGGTCGAAATTTCCGACCGGCTGATGGAGGTGCAGGCCGAATACGAACCGGACCGGAGCCATATCAGCCCAGAACGAGGGTACGCGAGCCGCTGAGGGCCGCGGCCACCGCGGGGAGGATGTCGGGGAACAGGTGGTCGCGACGCGCGAGCTCGGCGGCGAGTGCCTGGCCTTCCTCGAGCGAGCTGCCGCTCCCCGGCGTCACGGCCGCAACCAGCTTTTCGGTCTCGATGCAGTGCTGGGTAAACCGGCGGACGGCGTAGTCGGCCACGGCGCCGGTCGAGATGATGAACTGCCAGTCCGACGATTGCGTAAGCAGCAGCGACCGGGCCGCCTGGGCGAGCACGGGGCGCGCGCCGGGCTGCTCGAGCGCCTCGGCGGCCACGTCCCAGAACCGCTGCTCCAGCGGCCAGAGGCGCTCCCACGTCCAGGCCGTCGCAGGACCGAGCCACATGGAATAGTCGCCGTTGGCGCCCCAGGTCCCCTCCGGGAGCCGGATGGCCCCCCGGGCCGGGTGGTCCGCGAGGTGGCGCGATCCCGTGGCTGGCCGGACGCTCGACTGCTCCGGCAGCGTCCGGTACACGTCGCCGAGGAAGTCGGGACCCTCGAACCACCAGTGGCCGAAGAGCTCGGTATCAAAGGGCGCCGCGATCACCCCGTCGGGTCCGGGCGACGCGCCGTCCGCGATGCGGCCGAGGAGGGCCGCGAAGTGCCGCGCGTGGCCGCGCGCCTGCCCCCGGGCATCGGTCGGATCGTACGGCTGCTTGTCGCCGAGATCTACACCGCCACCGGTCACCCGCCAGAGCTTGAGGCCCCCGGGCCAGCGGATCTTGTGAAACTCCAGATACTCGGCCGCGCCGGGGTAGCCCTGGTGACGGCTCCAGACCTGCATGGACGCGCGGGGGTCCCGGACGAAGGCGGCGACCGATGCCGTGCCGCGCGCGGGCGAGACCCGGTACGCCCGATAGGGGGTGCGGAGGGCGTGGAGCGCAGCCAGCTCGATGTCCGCGGGCGCTTCCCGCGGCCCCACCAGGGGATCGCCGTACACTCCGAGCGGCCGTCCCGCCGCCGCCATGTGAGCATCCACGAAGAAGAACCTGAAGCCCGCGTCGCCGAGATGCTCCTCGACCCCTCGCCGGACGCCGGACCGTGGTGCGCCGGGCCAGGGGGCCCACGGACCGCGGGGACGGTAGGCGCACTCGGGCAGCCAGGCCCCGGCTGGCGCGCGGCCGAAGAGGCGTCGGTGCTCGGCGACGCCGACGGCGAGTTGCAGCCGGATGCTCTCGTCCCGGCCCAGCAGCGGCAGGAAGCCGTGCGTGGCCGCTGAGCCGAGAATCTCGATGCGACCGCGCGCCTCCAGGTCGCGGAAGGCCGCCACCAGATCGCCGCCGATGCCCCGGAAGAGGTCGCGCAGGCGGGTGAACCGATCGCGCCAGAAGCCCACGAGCGGCACGAGCCGGGGGTCGGTGGAGATAAGATCCGCCGCGGCCTGATCGCAGGCTTCCAGTCGTTGGGCCAGGAAGGCCTCCAGCTCCTCGACGAAGACGGGGCTGGCGAGCTGGTTCGCGAGGACGGGCGTGAAGCCGATGGTGACTGGTGCCGGCACCCGCTCCCGCTCCAGCTCCTGGAGCGTCTCGAGCAGCGGGAGGTAGGTATCGAGCGCTCCCTCGCTCAACCAGTCGCTGCCGTGGGGCCACCGGCCGTGGTTGAGCACCCACGGCAGGTGACTGTGGAGCATCAGGACGAAGTCCATCAGTGCTCCGATCAGGCGCGAGGTCCGCGAGCAACAACGCGCCGGTAGACGTCGATGTACGCAGAGACGGAGGGCTCCCAGCCGAAGTCGCGCGCAAAGGCCGCGCGCATCATCCGGGTCCAGTCCGCCGGGCGGCTGTACGTGGCAAGCGCCCGGAACGCCGCTTCCTCAAGCGCCGCGGCCTCGTAGGGGTCGAACAGGAAGCCAGTCACCTCGTCCTCGATGGTGTCCGCGAGCCCGCCCACCCGCCGCGCCACGGGCGGCGAGCCGTACCGCTGCGCCCGCATCTGGGTGAGCCCGCACGGCTCGTAGAGCGACGGCATGAGCAACAGGTCCACGCCGGCCATCAGCCGATGCTCCAGCGAGTCGCGGAACGCGAGCTGGACCCCGATTCGATTGGGCGCGGCCCGCGCCAGCCCGGCGAGCGCCTCCTCGTAGCGGGGGTCGCCGCTGCCGAGGAAGACGAACTGCGCGTCTTCCTGGAGCAGCTGGCGGCTGGCGAGGATCAGGTCGAGACCTTTCTGCTGGACCAGGCGGCCGGTCATTCCAAAAAGCGGCGCGTCCGGTCGCTCGGGGAGGCCGTAGGAGCGCTGGAGGGCCGCCTTGCAGCGCCGCTTACCCTCGAGGTCGTCCGCGCCGTACCGGGCGTGGATTTGCGGGTCGGTCGTTGGGTTCCAGACCTGCTGGTCGATCCCGTTGAGGATGCCGACGAGCCGGTCGCCGAGCGCGAGGTACGTATCGTGCAGGCCGAAGCCGCCGCCCGGCGTGCGGAGCTCGACGGCCTGGCTGGGGCTGACGGTAATCGCGCAGTCGGCGAAGGTCAGCCCGCCCTTCAGGAAGTTCACTTTGCCGTACCATTCGAGCTGCCGCCAGTTGTACAACTCTACGGGCAGGCCGATCTCGAGCATCGCTTCGGGGCCGAAATGACCCTGGTACCCCGGGTTGTGCACCGACATGACGGCGAACGCGTCCCGTGCCCAGGGCTCGTCGGCGAGCACCGTTCGCAGATAGATAGGGGCAAGCGCGGTGTGCCAGTCGTGGGCGTGGACGAGGACCGGACCCGGGGCCACCCGCGGCAGCGCGAGACACGAGGCCAGCGCGAAGAACGCGAAGCGGCGGGCGTTGTCCGGGTAGTCCTGCCCCTGCTCACCGTAGATGCCGGCGCGGTTGAAGAAATCGAGATGCTCGACGAAGAAGACCCGGGGGCCGGGCGCGTCCCCGGCGATGCGGAAAATGCGGGCCTCCTCGACTTTGGCGCCCAGCGGCACCCGGATCGGCGGACCGACGGGCTCGAGGTCGGGCGCCTCGTCGCGCACGGTGCGGTAGAGCGGCAGGATAACCGTCACGGCGACGCCCTGCGCCTGCTGGAACGACGCGAGGCCCATCACCGCCTCGGCAAGGCCGCCGGTGCGCGCGTAGGGGAAATACTCGGCCGACAGGTGCGCGACCGAGAGGGGCTCGCCGCGCGACGTCAGCAGCGGTGCGGGGCTCGCGGCCTGTGCGGGCGCCGGCTCCCCGTCATGCGGTGGGCGGGTCGTCGGCGGACGACTCGCCCCGGAACGCGGGCGCGTAGTACTTCTGGACATATTCTTCCATCATCCGCCGGGCCGCGAACCGCGCTCCGCCGAGCCTGATGGAATAGCGCATCTTCTCCACCCAGCCCAGCGGGACGCTGCGCGCGTCCCGATTGTAGTAAAGGGGGATTACCTGCTCTTCGAGCAGGCCGTAGAATCGGTCAGCGTCCGCGTCGTCGGCCTCCTCTTGTGCGCCGGCCTGCGGGATGGCCCAACCTGCCTGTCCATCGTACGCCTCTTTCCACCAGCCGTCCAGCGTGGCCAGCTGGGGCACGCCGTTCAAGGCCGCCTTCATGCCGCTCGTGCCCGAGGCCTCAAGGGGCACGCGGGGGAGGTTGAGCCAGAGATCGGTGCCCTGAACCAGCAGGTGGGCTAGGTGCATGTCGTAGTCCTCGACGAACGCCACCCGGCCCTCAAAGGCTGGGTCCCGGGTGAACCGGTAGACGCTCTGGAGCACCTCTTTCCCGGGGTTGTCCGCCGGGTGCGCCTTGCCGGCGAAGACGAGCTGCACCGGCCGCCACGGGTTGGTGAGCAGACGGCGCAGGCGCTCGAGGTCGCGGAAGATCAGATTCGCCCGCTTGTACGTGGCGAACCGGCGTGCGAAGCCGATGGTGAGCGCCTTGGGATCCAGCAGGGTCCCGGCGCCCACGACCTGGGCCGCCTCCTTGTGCTGGCCGGCGAAGCGGTTGCGCGCGTCCTCACGGATGTGATCGTGGAGGACGCCCTTGAGGTCCAGGTGCGCCTCCCACAGCAGGCCGTGGTCGAGTGTCAGCACCTGATCCCACAACCCCGGGTCGCTCTCGCGATCCGTCCAGCCGGGCCCCAGATGCTGGTCGAGCAAGCTCATGATCGGGGCCGCCATCCAGGTATGCAGGTGGACGCCGTTGGTGACGTGGCCCACCGGGATCGCCTCCCACGGCCGGTTGGGCCAGAGATCGCGCCAGAGATGGCGAGAGATCTGACCGTGCTGGCGGGAGACGCCATTCACCCGCGACGCGCATCGAATCGACGCCGCGGTCATGTGGAACCGGTCGGGGAGCGCAGGGTGGCGGCCTAGCCTGAAGAACGTCTCTTTGTCCACGCCCATCTGCTCCCACAGCGGACCGATGCAAGCCGCCACATCGTCGGTCGCGAAGGCGTCATGGCCGGCGGGTACGGGGGTGTGGGTGGTGAAGATGCTGCGCGCACGGATTTCCCGGACGGCGTCTCCGAAGGAGGCGCCGCCGGCGGTGAGCTCGCGGATCCGCTCGATCATCATGAAGGCCGCGTGGCCTTCGTTGGCGTGCCAGACCGCCGGATGGACGCCGATCGCGCGCAGCATTCGGACGCCGCCCGCGCCCAGGATCCACTCCTGCCGCAGCCGCAGCTCGGGCCCGCCCGCGTACAGCTTGTTCATCAGGCCGCGGTCCTGTGGGTGATTGGCCTCGAGGTTGGTATCCAGTAGGTACACCGGGACCCGCCCCACCATCATGCGCCACGCGCGCACCTGCACGGGCCGGCCTGCAGTCTCGACGGTGGCGAGGAACAGGTCACGGTTTGGCCCGACCACCGGCTCCAGGGGCGTGCGGTTGACGTCGTACTCTTCATCGCTGTCTTCCTGCCACCCGTCGAGGCGCAGCCGCTGGTCGAAGTAGCTCTTCATGTAGAAGAGCCCCACGCCGATCATGGGCACGCCGAGATCCGAGGCGGACTTGCAGTGGTCGCCAGCGAGCACGCCGAGGCCACCGGAGTAGATCGGCACCGAGGCGTGCAGCCCGAACTCCGCGCAGAAGTAGGCCAGCGGGCCGTCGCTGTAGCCCGGGTAGGTGCGCTGGAACCAGGTGTCCGGAGTGGTGAGCTCGTGGGTCATGCGCGCCATGACCTCGTCGTACCGCCGGAGGAAGTCGGTGTCGCTGGCGCAAGCGGCGATCCGGGCCGGGTCGACCTGGCAGAGAAAATCGATGGGGTTGTGGCGGACGCGGTGCCAGAGCAGGGCGTCGATGGAGCGGAACAGCGTGCGGGCCTCGCGGCTCCAGCTCCACCAGAGATTCATCACGATCGAGGACAGTCCCTCGATGCGGGCGGGTAGGTAGGGCACGCGGGACTGGTGGGTGAGCATGAGGGGGGAAGGTAACCGGGGCAGGTGAACAGTGAACAGTAAACAGTAAACCGGGGGCTTCGTCCGGACGCGGGGCCCCTGTTCACGGTTCACGGTTCACTGTTTTCGCTGTTCAATGGACCAGCTTCTTATACCGTATCCGGTGCGGCTGGTTCGCGTCCACGCCTTTCCGGCGCCTGAGGTCCGCGGCGTAGTCCTGGTAGTTCCCTTCGAACCAGACGACCTCGCTGTTGCCCTCGAACGCCAGGATGTGGGTGGCGATCCGGTCGAGGAACCACCGGTCGTGGCTGATGAC
>Ga0070708_100002792_pt1 | contig 13569 bp, 15 predicted proteins | sample KBSK5503metaG_FD_65469 | JGI IMG/M metagenome (GOLD analysis project Ga0070708, IMG submission 65469) | Corn, switchgrass and miscanthus rhizosphere microbial communities from Kellogg Biological Station, Michigan, USA - KBS K5-50-3 metaG | ecosystem: Host-associated > Plants > Roots >...
CGCCGGGCCCGCTCGGCCGCGGTCAGCCCGCCACCATCGGGATACCTCATGACACCGGCATACCGCACGGCACGCCAGCCGTCAGCCGAACCCGTAACCCCCGCGATTAAAGATCGTTAGGCACCGCGGACCCTACCACCCGCCGGCTTCTCGAAGACATCCTCAAGGAAGAAGAGGACCACGCCGACGAGCTCAACGACCTGTTCATCGGATGACTTCGCCGCGCCTCGGTTCGTCCCCCGACGGAAAGGAGACCCGACGCTCACCCTGCGCTCCATCCTGCGCCCGACCCGCATCGTGTACGCGCACTGCGACATTCCCTGCGGGATCTACGACCCGAGCAGGCGCGCATCGAGGCCGAGTCCTGCTACAAGATCATTGGGACTGTACGAGGCCAGCGACGACGCTCTGTTCAAGGCGCGCTGCATCCACGTCAAGCAGGAGCGCGCCGAGCTCGTCAAGCACCACCTCGACGTCCTGTGGCACGACCACTGCAAGCCCGAGCACCTCGAGGAATACCCGGACCTGCACGACAACTTCTGGAAGGCGACGAAGCAGGCAAGCAAGGTCAAGCCGCTCGACCTTGCCGCCGCCAGGGAGTTGCTGTCGATGATCGACACCATCGACGAGATGGGGAAGGCGACTGGCGGCCTGGAGAAGACGCGCGTCAACGGGCGGCCTTCCTGAGCGTGCCTGACCGAATGCTCGCAGGGAGGGCGCGATTGCCTGCCCAGGTGCGGATCCTCTTTCTTCCGCACGGCTTCGCTCTAGAGGCACCCACCTGAGCCGCACACGTTTCAGGCACGCCGCGCCAGGAATGATACCGGGAAGCCAGGCGCCGACAGGCTCCCGGCATGTGATGCGGGGGGAGGGTTCGCACACGCGAGGAAGGAAGCAATGGCCGAATCGCACCAGCACGATGCCGTTGTGCATGCCCATGACCATATGCACGTCACCCACTACCACCGGCCCGGCGAGGACCTCACCCACCTCGTCGCCAGCTACAGCCACGAGCACAATCACCCTGCCCTCTCACACAGCCACGAGCCCCACGAGGACATGGATAAGGAGCACCTGCGGGAGGGCCACGTCCATGACCACGCCCACCCAAGCGCCTCGCCCGCTTAGGACGGCGCCACGCACTGGTCAGCTGTCTGCCGCCAGTACGCTCGCTGGGCCGCCTCGCAGAGGGACATTTCTCCTGCTGACTCGCGTAACGGACGCTACCGGGCCGTGCTGCGCACCCCGGCAAGACGCCGGCGGGCGGCTGGACCACCTGACGGCCGTGCCCGGTGCCGGCCCGCTGTCCCACGCCAGCACACAACTGTCCGGGCCCGCGGCTGAGCTGTGCCCGGGCGAAGCGCCCGCGGCGCCACGTCCGCTCAGTCCCGCAGCACCCACAGGCACTGCGCGTGGCTCTGTCCGACGCTGCGCCAGCCGCAGGCAGCCGGGCGCCGGTGCCGCCTGAGGGGCTGCTGGAGGGCCTGCCCGCCGAGGTGACCGGCCAGGCCCGCTGGAGGGAACGCCACATAGCCGAAGTCGTGTCCGGGCTGCCCGCTGTTAGCCGACGCTCTCAGCGAGGAGCGGGCCGGCTGTCTCAGACGCGACCGGTGAGCACGATCTTGGACAAGCGAGCCCGGTTTGCTCAGGTATGTGTCGCGACGGTTGGGTGAGGACGTCTTGTCAGTTCAGACGGCCCTCCCTGATCGTTTAGCGGCGTCCGGGAGGGCCGTCGTGTGGCGCACGGATGGTGACGCCGATGTTGACGGTAGCCGCGGATCGGGATCTGGTCGAACTGCAGCTGGCGGGCGCGTGCCACTGCCGCCACTGCGGCATGGCCAGCGCCCCGCGAGGCGTCCCGCACGCCTTCAAGGTCTTCGGCGCCGACGGCGCCCGGCTGCTGTGCCTGCACACACCCGGCTGCTGCCAGGCGTTCTACTGGGACGCCAGAGAGCCGGTCCCGGGCGATGACAGCCGGGGCATCGATGCCGGGCCGGTGGACATGGGCCGCGTGCAGGCTTCGGCCAAGAAGAACGTCGGCATCGAGATCCTCGGCCCGCCCCCGTTCAGCCCGGTCGCTCAGCGCTGATCTGACCGGCGCCAGGCGCCCTGCCATCCAAGTGCCGCCGGAGGGCCGGGTGCCGCATCGGACGTCCCGGACATCCATTCGCCGCAATGCTCGGCAACTCGACTATGCCCCTGCCCGGGCGCGCACGTTGTCAGGCGGATCCGGCGCGCTGACGCCGACGGCCCGTCACGCAGCGCGGCCACGCCCCCTGCGAGGCGCATGGCGGCGAATCTGGCGCGATTGAGCGGCGCTCACCGGCGCAGCAGGGCTCCGATCGGCAGATCGGTGCAGCTCGGCGTCGTCATCATCTCCGCGCAGCGGCACCGTGCGGGTGCGATCGTCAGCCCCAGCTCGATCTGAATCCCGTCAGGTCCTGCAGAGACACGAAAGACGAGTGGCCCAGCTCTCGCACCGGGGAATGGGACACCGCGAGGTGATCGAGACGGGCCATCCACGGGTCGAGCTCAGCGCGGTCCGCCACCTCGAAGGCGACGTGATGAAGGCCCGTCCGCAACGGTTCGAAGGAATCGCCCGTACGGCCCGTATGGCTGCACGGGCCGAGCAGGAAGCCGCTGTGCTGATGAAGCAACAGGATCCGGGATGGATCCCGGCATCACCCGGCGCGGCCTCGAATTCCTTGACGAAGTCGAAGCCCAGCACGCGCTCGTACCAGTCCGCGCTGACCCTCATGTCCCTCACCGTGAGTGCCATGTGCACTGCTCGATTGGCGCCGCCTCCGCGAAGATCGGCTCGGAGCTCATATTGCCCGTTTGGGAGCGCCCGGGTCATGCCCCGCGCCATCCCTCGCGAAGTACCGAACGGCGGCTCGGGTGCGTCGAGCGCACCGATGGCTCGTGACCGAGCGTGATAGGCCAGTCGGTTCGCCCGAGGCGTCGGAGGTCGCCAGCGCCGGGCCCGTCACGCTTCAGCCAGGTAAGCGAGAGCATCCCCGCGCTGGTCCGGGGTTCAGGTCGTCTCCGGGCTGAAGGTGAACCGTGTCGGAGACCCGGTGAAGTCGCTGGAGTCCAGGGCGAATACCCACTCTGGCAGCAAGCTGAAGACGCTGCTTGACGCGGGGTCGACCATGTCCAAGCCGTAGGCGGTTCCGTACTTTGCGTTCTCGGCGTCCAGCATGGCCGTCAGTGTGTCACGGTCAGTGACCTGTTCAGCCCGGCCCTGCACGACTACGGGTTCGCGAGGATTGTCGGTGGACACAGTGCAGCGGGGCTCGGAGCCTAGGTTGCGCGCCTTGCGTGATCTGTTAGCGCTGCTGAACCACAACCTGCGTTCGTGCCAGACTGCCCAGACCGGCATGAGGTGAGGAGCTCCTTCCGAAGTCACCGTCGCCAGCCAGAAGTCATGCGAGCGACGCAGCCTTTCCTCCGCCCACGACCATGGGAGAAGGCCGCTCCCCTCGCTCGCGGGAAGCGTCCCGTAGCCCGGCATATACGGCCTTGTGGCGATTGGTTCGTTCACTCTCCCGAAGTTAGCAACCGGGTCTTGGCTTTCGCAGGCCTGTGTCAGCTAACGATCCGCGGGCTGTTCGCAAGCGCCGATCGTCTGCGCATCCGGCGCGACGAAGCTGGTCAGGTCGGAGGCGTTGCCTGACCGCTGGGCCAGGTGGACTGTCCCGGGTTGACAGCGGATCACCGGGCGGACAAGCCTGGAGCTGGACGATTGAGCTGGCACCGGGGGGACGCCATGCAAACCGATCCGTCACCGTCTTCGTCCGGGCCACTCCAGGTGGGCTCGGTTGCAGCGCTGTGGCGCTATCCGGTGAAGTCCATGATGGGCGAGGAGCTGAACTCCTCCGAGGTCACCGAACGGGGCCTGCTCGGAGACCGGCAGTTCGCCATCGTGGACCGCTCCACAGGGAAGGTCGGGGGAGCCAAGAACCCGAGGAAGTGGGGCAACTTCTTCGACTTCCGGGCCGCCTACGCCCGGCCGCCGCAGACTGGCGCAAAGATACCCCCGGTTCGGATCACGCTTCCTGACGGGACCGTTGCCGCCACAGCGCAGGGTGATCTGGAGGAGGTTCTCTCGCGCGCGTTCGGGCGGGACGTGGCCTTGGAAGAAGCGCGTCCCGAAGAGAGGTCCTCAGGTGCCACAGCCGAGGAGTACTGGCCGGACATAGCTGGCCTGGACCATAGGGACACGGTGACTGATTTCGACATGCCGACCGGGACATTCTTCGACATCGCCGTCGTGCATCTGCTGACCACCGCGACGATCGATCATCTCCGGGCGCTGTACCCGCAGGGACGTTTCGAGGCCCGGCGCTTCCGCCCCAACATCGTCGTATCCACCGGGCCAGAAGAGCGGGGCTTCGCCGAGAACGACTGGATCGGGCACACCGTGGCGATCGGCGGCAACGTCCGGCTGGCCATCACCGAACCCTGCACCCGCTGCGTGATGATCACGCTGCCGCAAGACGACCTGCCCAAAGACTCGGGAATCCTGCGGACCGCCGCCCAGCACAATGCGGTGAACGTCGGCGTGTACGCCTCGGTGCTCAGCGGCGGAAGCATCCGCCGCGGCGACGCGGTCACGCTCGCGTGAACCCGTTAGACCACGACGCCGCAAGATCGTGCCCGGGGGCGAACTGCCCCGCGCATCCGGAGACCGCCCGCTCATCGGCATTATGTAGGTGATCGAAGATCACCGCGCCCTGGTGGGCTCACCTAATGACCTGATCTGCACGCCTCAGCTGACGAGCGTCGTGGCTGCCGCGGCTGCTCAGAACGGCGGTAGTGGCTCGTTATTAATAAGTGTTGGTTCTGACGGTGAGTAGCCGCTGGCCACCTTTGAGGACGTGCGTGCGGTCGTGTCCATGAGGGTTGGTCAGGCGGGCTGCGCGGTCGGCTGCTTTGGCTGCAAGCGTGGATGAGGGACGGCGGTCGATCGGCGTCGGCATCCTCAGGGTCGGCACTATGCGGCCGGCCGGCACCTCGCGGGCGCCGGCCCGTGACACGACAGGTCCGGCGGACTCTGGTCTTCGTACTGACCGGCTGGCCTGCGTGCTGGCCGTGGGTCTAAAATCTCACCCGCATCGACAGAGCCGCCGGGCGCCGGCGGACTGCCAGGGGATCCTAGACCCATCGCATGCGAGGAGGATCTTCCTATGGCGCTGTACATGTACCAGGCTGCCTATACCGCAGAGTCGGTGGCGGCCCAGATTAAGGAGCCACAGGACCGCATCAAGGTGGTCACGCCAGCGCTTGAGGCCTTGGGGGCCAAGATCCTGGTGGGTGGTTATCCGTTCGGTGAGTATGACGTGCTTGCCGTCTACGAGGCACCTGATGACACGACCGCTGCCAGTGTCGCGTTGGCCATCGCTGCCGGCGGTGCCACCAGGTCGGCCAAGACGACTCGGTTGCTGAGCGGCCAGGAGTGGATTGAGTCGTTGCGGAAGGCGCAGGGTTCTCAGTACCAGCCAGCGCGGTAGCCGCAGGACAAAGGTTCGGCGTGTGCCGCGACGATGCCCGGGCAGTCACGGGACGGTCCTCGGCGAAGGAGGCCGACCATGAAGTTCGTCTTTACCTGGAAGCCGCGACTCGGCGGATCGGCGACCGAGAACGAGGCGGGCGTCGCCCGGGTGCTTGAGGTGTACAGCAAGTGGACCCCGCCCAGTGACGCCACGTTTCACCAGTTCGTCGTGCGGGCCGACGGGGAGGGGGGCTTCGCGGTCGTGGAAGGCGACGACCCGGCCGGCCTGGCCCTCAGTATCTTCAAGCTCTTCCCCTTCCTTGAGTACGCGGTCTACCCGGTTATCGATGTCGAAGACGCGGTCGGCCTGCTGACCGAAGCGGTCCAGTTCCGCAAGTCGGTCAAGTACGCTGGCCGCCTCGCCTTCCGGCCGTGCCGGGAGCGGGCGGTGATCTGTGCCATCGGGTCATCGCACGCACCCGTGAGCGTGCCAAGGCTTACGCTGCAGTCCCCGCCCGGCACCGGCATGCCGGAACATCACGAACTGCGGGGCCGCCACGGGAGGCGCCTGGGAAGCCTGCGTGCGTGTCAGGCCCCTGGCGGCTGATAGGCGATCCCTCTCGCGCGCTCCGCGATCCCGGCAAGATCGCCGGCCTCGATCAGTTCGTGCGTCTCGAGATGCGTGAATGCGCCCGAACTTGCAGCCGCCAGGATCACCGCGGCCATGGTGTGCGAGTCAGGCAACTCCACAACACCCACCCCGTCGTACTGCCCGAACATCCAGTAGTAGGACTCAAGGCTGCCCCCAACCGACTCCACCAGCCCCGGACGACAGCCGCCCGGTCCGAGAGCTTCGCGACGAACCGTTTGACCATCTCGCCGGTGAAGTTGAACATAAGCAGGTACTTCGCCATCACAACCACCCCCAGCGCAGGGACGCAGATCCGATCCGGCCCTGCCGGCCAGTATCGCGCCCATGGGCATCCTGCTTCAGAGAGTTAAAGATCCTTAATTGGTGATGCCCGAGCGAGAAGACGGAGGACCTCGCATTGATTGGGACGGTTATCAGCCAACTAGCCCAGTTGGATCGGGACGGTCAGGCGTTCCGCTCCTTCGCGAGTCGAGACGGCCGCGCGCAGCCGCTGCCTGACGTCGATCAGATTGATCTCGTCGCGTTCCATGAGGCGATGCTCGGGGGCGTAACATGCCAGCTAACAGGCGGCCTCTGGCCAATGGCGGTGGCCCGGCGAATCGCCGACCGGGCCTGCGGGCTCGGCGGTGACGCAGGAACGGTGCAGGAGCATGACCGGATTAGGAGCATGACGGGATTAGATGACGGGTCTGGGGCCTCGGCTGCGGACCCGGTTGCGAGCGCTTGCCTGCGGCTGGGCTGGCGGGTGGAGGAACTGTTCAGCCAGTTCGAGGTGCCCGAGTGTCCTCCTCGGGCCTACGACATGACCCAACTGCCCGGCCTGAGCAAGCTGTCGTCCTACGACCGGCAGCGCCTGGGACTGGACCAGGTTGACTTCGTGGTCTGCCAGGTCGCAGCCCGAGCCGGCACGCCGGCCGCCGTTCCGCTGAACCTTACGACAGATGCCCGCGACATGCTCGAAGCCACGATCCAAGGGGGAGACGGGTCGGCGGCACGCCGGGAGGAATACCGCGCCGCCCTCTGCAGGCTGCATGTGAATCTTCTTGTCACCCTCACCGCAGCCGACTCCAGCTACGGCAAGGCCTACGGCCTGGGCCGGGCGCTGGCCGACACGACCTGCTCGCACCAGACGCCCGACCAACTGACCAGGTCATTCGAAAGCTACCGGGTCGGCCAGCTTTATGTCTGGCTGGACGAACTGGCCTCCATGCTGCCCGATCATGCCGCCCGGGCTGTGGGGCAGTCTCTCGAATGGTGGCAGCAGGCCGTCACGGCTGCTGCCGGCGGCTCGAAACTGAACACCACCTCGATGCCAGCCGCCTACCGAAGCATCGAGGCTAGCCAGCGATCCGGGTGGACGCAGGCCGCCGCTGCCCTCATGCCGCGCCGCCAGCGGGCCCGCGCCAGCCAGACCGACCCGCCGCCCATAGAAGATCTCGCAGCGGCCGTCGCCCGCCAGGGAGCGGTGTGGCGCGGCGTACTCGACGGGGACAAGCGGTGCACCGACCTGCTCGCTCCGCAGGACTACCTGCGTGCCGGGGATCGGCTCGCCCGCCACTATGCCGACATGGCCGGCCAGGCGTTGCGTACCATGCCCTGGCTTCTCCTGGCGATCCTGCTGCCTTTGGTCGTGGTCGTCCTCGTGCTCGTCTTTATCCCTGGTTCCGCCGTGGCGCGGACCGCCACAGCCGTCGCGACGATCGCCGGCACGTTCTCCGGGATCTGGAAGATCGTCCGAACCCGCGTAGCCCCTATAGCCGCCCAGCTGGAAAGACCGTTGTGGGGAACGGAGATCAACACCGCTACTACCGAAGCGGTCACCGTCCCGCCCGTGGGAACACCCCAGGACCCAGCGTGGGAACAGGCCTTCGAGCACGCAGCCGCCGAGGTGAGCATGGCAGCCACCCAGCCGCAGCCAAGCCCCTCCACTGGCTCATAAGACCCTATGGGGTGCCAGAAGTCTGCCTAGCCTGTGAGCTGGAGCGATGGGCCAGGCCCCGGTAGGACATGATGATCGACCGTGTTGTTGCGCCTGCTCTATCTCATCTTCGTCCGGCTCTGCGGCTGGCTGGTCCTGCTCGCCCGGTCATCGGCCTCCAAGGACGCCGAGTTGCTCGTGCTGCGGCACGAGGTCGCCGTGCTGCGCCGCACCCATCCACGGCCCCGGCTCGACTGGGCCGACCGTGCGGTACTCGCCGCGCTGATCCGGCTCTTGCCGGCACGGCTGCGGATGCACCGGCTGATCACTCCCGGTACCGTCCTGCGCTGGAGGACGGCGCCTCAACCAGCACGCTGCTGGCCTACAGCGGCCACACCTCGGTCCGCTCGCTGGCCCGGTACGCGCGGGTGTCTGCCGAGGCACTCGGCAACTGGCAGGCACAGCGCGACCCGGCCCGGCGGCGCTAGACACGCACTGCCGCGCGCCCGCACCTCCCCGGCTCCTGCTAGCGCAACGGCCGTTTCGGTGCGCCGGGAGTCGGGGGTCGGGGCGGTCTTTCTGGATCGCGGCGCGCGCTGCTGGAGACGGCTGCCTGCGGCGCCGACCCCAGAACGCGCAAGTGCCGACTGCAGAGGTGAAGGTGGAATATCGCCGAGCACGAGACCCGCCTGCTGGCAAAGTGCGTTACGAAGAGTAAGCATCCGGCGAGTGAGCGGCCAGATATTCACCGCAGAACGCCGATTATTCGCCCCCTGCTGGCCGACGCTGGCCGGTGGTGGAGGCGCGCAGATTATCTATTCGGCGGTGGCCGGCCGCCAGCCGGTGCCACAGACCGGTGCGGTATCACCGCACTATCTGCTGCCTGTGGGTTATGAGCACCGCGATGTGCGTCTGCCGGTCTCCTGGGTTCCCGCACGTCTTGCCTACCTGGGCGCACGATCGCCGTCGGTCTCCAGTGTCTGGCCGGGTCCGCCTCGATCCGGCCGGCCTGGTTAGCGAAACTGCGGGCGCAGCAGACCAGCCGGCCGGCTTCTTCGCGGTAGACGGCTTGCTCATCGGCGAGCCAGCGGTCCAGATCGGCTTGCTGGCAGCTGCCCAGGGTGCGGTTGCGTGCGTCGAGCCAGTCCAGGAACGCGACGGCGCCGCGGGCCAGCCGGCGGATCATGCGGGACTTCATCCGACCGGATCGGTGCGCAGTCGGACCCTGGAGGGTGTTCATCATGGGACGCGTCTGGCGGGGTGAGCTGCCGGGCACGCTGTCATAATGATGCGATACCGCAGCCTGACCGATACTTTGGTTGCTTACGGTCTCTAATCAGGTTCGTCTGGACACCGACCTCACGGACTAGCTTGGTGGTTTCTGGCGAGGGTACTCAGGTAGCTGCGACGCGGCCTGCTGCCTCTGCGGCGCAGATCGCCTTCCAGAGTGTCTCCAAGCGCTACCCCGGCCGCGGCCAGGCCGCGGTCGAGGACCTGAGCTTCGAGGTGCCGAGCGGCGAGATCTGCGTGCTGATCGGACCCTCTGGGTGCGGCAAAACGACGGCGCTGAAGATGGTCAACCGGCTGATCCCGATGACCGGCGGTGACATCACCATCGACGGCAAGAGCGTCAACGCCATCGAGACCTCGCAGCTGCGCCGTGGCGTCGGCTACGTGTTCCAGCAGATCGGCCTGTTCCCGCACATGACGGTCCAGGACAACATCGGCACCGTGCCCCGGCTGCTGGGCTGGTCCAAGGGCCGGATCCGGGAGCGGGCGCTCGAGCTGCTCGAGTTGGTCGGGCTCGGCGAGGAGGACAACCTGCGCCGCTATCCGGGTGAGTTCTCCGGCGGCCAGCAGCAACGCATCGGGGTGGCGCGGGCCATGGCCGTCGACCCGCCGATCATGCTGATGGATGAGCCGTTCGGCGCGATCGACCCGATCACCCGCGACCGGCTGCAGGACGATTTCCTGCGGCTGCACCGCGAGGTGCGGAAGACGATCATCTTTGTCACGCACGACATCGACGAGGCGATCAAGATGGGCGACCTCATCGCGATCATGCGCGATGGGCGCCTGGTGCAGATCGATACGCCCGATAACCTGCTGGCCGCGCCGGCCGATGAGTTCGTGGCCGGCTTCGTGGGCGCCGACCGGGGCCTGAAGCGCCTGCGGGTGTGGACGCTGGGCGACCTGGACCTCGATCCGCTTGCCAGAAGCAGCGATACGCTGCCGTCGGCCCCGGCGGGCACCTCGCTGCGTGACGCGCTCTCGCTGATGCTCACCGCGGGGGCGAGCCGCGTCGCGGTGCTCGGCGAGGATGAGGCGGCGGCAGGCAGCGTGAGCCTGGAGGCCATCGCTGCCATTCTCGGCCCGCAGGCACGGGCGCCCGGGCCGTGAGCATGCTCGCGCCCGCCGGCGGCCCGTCTCCGGGCCCGGGGCCGGTCATCCCCAGGTTCGGGGGCGGCTCGTCGTGCGTCGTACACAACGGGCAGTTCTGTGCGTCATGGTTCGTGGATAACTTCGGCTCGCGCTTCGCCCCCCGGCTGGTCGAGCACATCGAGCTGACCGCCATCGCCGTCGGGGTCGGGATGGTTATCGCGCTGGCGGCGGCGCTGATCGCGCATCGCCAGGGCTGGTTCGAGACTCCCTTCTCGCTGTTGTCGGCTTTTCTCTACACCATTCCGAGCCTGGCGTTCTTCGAGCTGATGGTGCAGGTCACCGGAATCAACCGGTTCACCGCCGAGATCGCCCTGGTGTCCTACACGCTGCTCATCCTGTTCCGCAACACCCTGGCCGGGCTGCGCGCCGTGCCGCCCGACGCGCTCGAGGCCGCGCAGGCGATGGGCCTGTCCCGGCGCCAGATGCTGCTGCGGGTCGAGCTTCCGCTTGCCCTGCCCCCGATCATGGCCGGGCTGAGGATCGCGACGGTGACGACGATCAGCCTGGCCACGGTCGCCGCCTACATCGGCGCCGGCGGCCTGGGCGAGCCGATCTTCGACGGGATCCAGACCGGTTTCAAGACCGAGTTCATCGCGGCCGGCGGGCTCGCCATCGCCCTGGCGCTGGCGGCCGACGGACTGCTGGTGGCCGCTCAGCGGCTGCTGACCCCGTGGGCACGCCGCAGGAGGGCCTGAGCATGCGGACACTGCTCGACTCGTTCACGTTCTTCGGCCAGCATCCCGGGCTGATGCGGGATAAGACGCTCGCCCACCTGGCCATCTCGTTCGCCTCGATCGGGGTAGCGCTGGCGGTCGCGGTGCCGCTCGGGGTGTGCCTGGGCCATCTGCACCGTGGTTCTTTCCTGGCCATCAACGTCTCCAACGTCTTCCGGGCTCTCCCCAGCCTCGCGATGATCTCCATCGGCATCGGCGTGCTGGGGATCGGCTTCGCCAACGTGCTCGTCGCGCTGGTCGTGCTCGCCGCCCCCGTGATGCTCACCAACGCCTACGTGGCGGTCGAGCAGGTGGACCGCAACGCCGTCGAGGCGGCCCGCGCGGCGGGCATGCGTGCCTGGCAGGTGCTCTCGCGCGTCGAGCTGCCGCTCGCCGCGCCGCTGATCTTCGCGGGCATCCGCACCGGCACCGTGTATGTGGTGGCCACCGCCACGCTCGCCACCTTCGCCGGAGGCGGCGGCCTGGGCGATGTCATCGTCAACGAGCCCACCTATGGTGTCCCGGGCGTGATCGCCGGATCGCTGGCCATCACCGCGCTCGCGTTCGCGATTGACGGGCTGCTGGCGCTCGCCCAGCGCGCTGCCACCCCCAGGCCGCTGCGCCGGCAGACCCGTTTCAGCCGGACAGCTGCCACGGTCACCGAGCCCACCACAGACAGACTCGTCATCCAGCAATCCTAAGAAGGCAATCGGAGGAGAATATGTCCAGTCAGCCCGGGAGCCGTGTGCCCGGCTACCGCAAACTACCGCGCACCGCGGCGCTCACCCTGCTGGCGATCGCCGCCGTGCTGCTGGCCGCGTGCAGCAGCAGCACGAGCAGCAGCGGCAGCACCAGCAGCAGTCCGTCGAGTTCGTCGGCCATCGGGAGCGGCAAGACGCTCACGCTCGGCACCAAGGACTTCACCGAGGAGTTCATCATCGGCGCGTTGTATCGGCTTGCCCTGCAGGCCAAGGGCTACACGGTCAACTACAAGCCCAACATCGGGGCCACCGAGATCATCGACAAGGCGCTCACCAGCGGGCAGATCGACGCCTACCCCGAGTACACGGGTGAGTCGGTGGCCACGGTGGCCGGTATCAACACCATCCCCGCCACCCCGCAGCAGGAGTACAACCTGGCCAAGGCGTTCTACGCCAAGCGCGGCCAGTCGATGAGCGCCATGACCCCGTTCTTCGACACCGATGCGATCGCGGTGACCAAGGCGTATGCGGCTAAGTGGGGCCTGAAGACCACGGCCGACCTGAAGAGGGTCCCGCACTTTACGCTCGGGGCCCGGCCGGAGTTCCAGGGCCGCGAAGAAGGCGCGGTCGGCCTGCAGAAGGTCTACGGCATCCATAACTTCACCTTCAAATCGCTGGCTCTCGGGCTCCAATACCAGGCCCTCGACTCGGGCGCCGCCGACGCGGCCGACGTGTTCACCACCGACCCGCAGCTGGCCAGCGGGAAATACACCGTGCTCACCGACCCCAAGAACGTCTTCGGCTTCCAGAACATTGCCCTGGTCATCAGCACCAAAAAGCTCGATCAGCTCGGCGGGCAGGCATTCCTCAACATCATCAACCAGGTCAACGCGCTGCTGACTACCCCCGCCATCATCGCGATGAACAAGGCGGTCGCGATCGACAAGCAGCAGCCCCAAGACGTAGCCCGGACATTCCTCTCGGCCAACCACATCATCTAAAAGGCGATCAGGGCGGGACTGGGGCCGCAATGCCGGCCTCACCAGGTCGGCCCGCGCGGGCAGCGCGCCAGGGACCGGCCCGGCCCGCCTGCGCCCCAGCGGGCCAGCTGGGCGTGCGCCCCGTCGTCCGGCCCACATGAATCCGGCCTCGTCTGCCAGGGACCAGCCACCTGGTCGCGGCCCGCGCAGATCGCCCTGATCTGGGCGCCTTATCCGGTGACCGTCAAAGAGCCACCGACACCGCAGAACGGCGGCTCGGCGAGTGCTCTCCCTAGCCTTGCACGTCACTCGGCGTGATGCTGAAGATTGAGGTGGGCGAGGCCCACCGTCCGGATTGTCCCATTCGACAGGGCTGCCGCGGGCTCCCATCGGCCGCCTGACGGGATCTTGCCCGGTCCAGCGCCCGGCCGCCAGGCGGTCGCCTCACACCCCACCCGGTCGGCTATGTGCGGCAGATCTGAACATCTGCCGTCGCTGGACATCCATGCATGCCCGTCAATGGTCGGCGGCGGATGGTGAAGACGATGCGGGCGGGGTGCGGGCCTGTCAGTCAGTCGCCGGACCTGGCCGCAGGCTCCCATGCCACGGTCCTTGGGCCGCCCCGCGTTTTCCGGACAGCTAAATTGGTGCCATTCATGCTGCGAGCTG
>Ga0070708_100002793_pt1 | contig 13561 bp, 11 predicted proteins | sample KBSK5503metaG_FD_65469 | JGI IMG/M metagenome (GOLD analysis project Ga0070708, IMG submission 65469) | Corn, switchgrass and miscanthus rhizosphere microbial communities from Kellogg Biological Station, Michigan, USA - KBS K5-50-3 metaG | ecosystem: Host-associated > Plants > Roots >...
CGATGCTGGCGTTCTCCCACACGTCGTCCTGCATGCGCTCGCACGGCGAAAGGCCTTCCTGGTGCTGGACGGGTCCGCCGACGTCGATGGGATTGACGGGGACGTTTCCTCCTCCGCAGTTGTTGCGGAAGAAGAGGAGGACGGGCCGGCGCTGCTCCTCGGCGTCGGAGAAGGCCTTCGTGTAATCACGGGTCCAGGCCACGGCGGGGGCGGCGGCAAAGGCGGCGGACACGAGGACGCTGGCGAGCATGGGGTTTCCGGAAAGGAAGAGCCCCCGGGGGCCTGGCGACCCCCGGGGACCGGTTACGGATGGACGGTCAGCTTCAGAACACCCAACGAGCGCCGAGCGTCGTCTGGCGCGGGCTGATCAACGCGGTGGGGGCTCCGTACTTCACCCGCACCGTGCCGATGAGCCGGTCGGGGACCCGATACTGCAGATCGGTCACGGTGTCTGCGTTGAAGACGTTGGTGATCTCGGCGTACAGGGAGACCCGGTTCTTGTCCGTGCCCAGCTTGAAGATCTTCTCCAGGCGCAGGTCGAGGATGTTCTCGCGATCGCGACGGCGTGAGCCCCGCGGCTCGAGGAGGACGCGGCGTCCACCCGACGAGGCGGGGAAGCTGATCACACTGGACGAGAACTGCTGGTACAGGGAGTAGGGACGGCCGGAGAGGGCGCGGAAATAGGCGTTGACCCCCAGGTCGATAACGGGGACCTGCAGGCCCAGCAACACCTTGACCTCGTGCCGGCGGCTGTTGGTCTGCTCGCCGTTCAAGTTCACGAGCGCGACGTTGGGGGTCTCGAACTGATGGGCCCCACCGCCCCCGTTGGTGGCGCTGTTCTGACCGAACGAGGCCTCGCTCGTGTTGTCGACGGTGCCGTAGCCTTTCGAGAGGACGTATGAGGCCTGGCCCGACCAACGGTGGCTGAAGCGCTTGCTGAGCACGAACATCAGTGCCTTGTAGCGCTTGAGGGTGTCGATACTGCCGATCACGTTGCCGCTCGGGTCCTTGAACTGGAAGCCGTCGGGGTTCGTGATGAGGAGGTCGTCCTGGGAGGCCGTGCGGTTCGCCCACTTGTAGAGCGTCATCTGCGAGCCGAGGCCGTTGGTCTGCGTGAACGGCGTCCAGCGCGCGGATGGGAGCACCGACCCGATGATGTTCTTGTTGTCGCGGTAGATGCCGGTCAAGGAGACACGGATGTCGTTGCTCACGGCGCGCTCGAGGCCGAGGCTCGTCTCGTCCACCCGCGGGTGCTTCAGGTTCGGGTCCATCTTGTAGAGGACGTTCGACGTGCGATCGGTCTCCTTGAGCCGGCTGAGGCCGCAGATCGCGGGGAATGGCGGGCAGGCGCTGGCATCGTAGGAGATGAAATCGCCCAGGCCCGGCGTGGCCCGCTTGTAGATGTCGTTGAAGATCCCCTCGTAGTACTGGCTGTAGCTGCCTTTGATCACCGTCTTGTGGTCGCCTGTGACGTCGAAGGCGAAGCCGATCCGGGGCGCGAGGTTGTTGGCGCTGTAGATCTCCTTGCCATCAGGGTGCTTGCCGCCGATGTGGTCGAAGCGGACGCCCGGGTTCAGGGTGAGGCGATCGCTGAGCTTCCAGGAGTCCTGGGCGTAGGCGGACTCGCGGTGGTTCCGGCCCTGGAAGTCGTAACTGTAGTTGTAGGCCATGTAGGGCGCGCCGCCGAGGTCGTAGTAGTACACGCCGTTGGGCAGGTAGCCGTCCCGATCCCGTGTCTTGCTGCGCTCGAGCTCGACCCCGAACTTGAGGTCGTGATGGCCGAAGGCGTCCGCATAGTGCGAGACCGCGGCGTTCACCTGGTGACGGCCGCGGTCGCCGTAGTAGAAGTAGCCCTGCGACCCGTACCGCGATCCGCTGTCGTTGTAGTGGAAGGGCACAGTCGGGTGCTCGGGGTTGAGGTCGTAGAACCCCCACCAGCCGTTGTACTTGACCTCGGTGAAGGTCTTCGAGCCGAACAGGTGGCGCCACTGCGCGAGCCAGACGAACTCTGGTGCATCCTCGCGGTTGGTGATGTCGTCGCTGTCCGTCAGCGCGTCAAAGCCGGCGCGGCCAATGATGTTGTAGTTGTCGAACTGGAGGTGGCCGGCGATGTTGTCGTTCGCCGTCGGCTGCCAGGTGATCTTCCCGTTGAACCGGTCGCTCGCCTCCTTGTTGATGGTGCGCGGACCGATGGGGTCCTGGTCCCGCTGGTAGCGCTGGGCGCTGGCGAAGAAGAACAGCTTGTCCTTGACGATGGGCCCGCTGATCTGCGTGGTGAAGTCCACGAGCTTGGTGATCTTGTTCACCTGGGCGAGGTTCGAGTTCTGCTGGATGAAGGTCTGCGGGATGTTCTTGCTCGCGAAGCTGCTCTTCGTGTAGATCACGTCGAACAGGCCTGCGAACCGGTTGCCACCCGACTTCGTGATCGTGTTGACGATCGCGCCCGTGAAGGCGCCATACTCGGCGGGGGCTCCCACGCCCGTGAACTGGACTTCCTCCACGATGTTGTAGTTGTAGAAGGTCCAGGCCGTGCCGCCCGAGGGATCGCGCGTGTCCACGCCGTCGATGAGCAAGCCGTTCGCGGAGTTGGCGTCGCCGCCGTAGGCGGCGCCGTTGTTGATGCCGGGGGCGAAGTTGAGCAGGTTCGTCGCGGTGTTGCCCTGGCGGATCGGCATGTTGAAGAGGAGGTCCTGCGAGAGCTGGTTGTTGGTGGCGCTGCTCGTGGTGTCGACCACGGGCGCCTCGCCGATGACGGACAGCGTCTCGGACAGCCCGCCGAGCTTCAGGGTGAAGTCGACGGGCGCGTCCTTGCCGACGTTCACGACGATGTTGTCCTGCCGGCGCGGCGCGAACCCCGTCATCTGTGTCTGCACCGAGTAGGTGCCGGGATCGAGGGCCACGAAGCGGTAGGTTCCGTTCGTCCCCGTCGTCACCGTCTTGGTGCCCGTCTTGCCTTCGAGCGTCACCGTCACGCCGGGGAGCGCGCCGCCCTGCTCGTCCTTGATCGTGCCCGTGATCACGCCGGTGAGGCTCTGGGCCGCGGCGGGGATCGCGAGCGCGACGAGGAGGAGAAGGGCCGATGCCTTCACGATGTTCTTCATCATTTCTCCTCGTTAGCGGATGGGGGAGTGGACCTTCTTGTTGTCGCGGCCGATGGAGATGGCGACGTAGCTCGCTCCGGCCGCCATCAGCAACACGGCGGCGATTCCGGTCGGAGTGTGGAGGAAGGAGCGCGAGTTGTCTGGCGACGCGGAGGGCGCGCTTCCCGCCTGCGCGAGCGCGCGCGATGTCGGCTTCAGGCGGGCCACGCTTGCCGCCGCCCGCGCAGCCAGGCTCGACGAGGACTGTGCGCTCGCGACGCGCTCACCCGCCGTCGCGGGGGGAGCGCAGTACGTGAGCGCCGTAAGCGCCACCAGGCCCGCGGCGACCGCCCGGGTGCGCGGCATCGAAAGTCTCACGGGTAACCTCCTAGACGGTGGACGGCAGGTTCCGAAAGAGGAACGCGCGTCGTACAGCAACTGCTGTGCCGATTCGTTCATTTCCGTGATGTCGGTTGTGAAGTACTTACCCTGACGCGGGTTGCTGGTCAAGCGCACGTGGACGCCCGTGATCGGCGGCGAGCGAAATCCAATGTGGTGGATCCAGATCTCCACATTGTCGAACACGGCAAACGGGAGTTGACCCGCCTGGACCCCTCGGATACGGTCCCGTGATGGCCCGACGCAAGCGCGACCGCGGTAGGGAACGCGCGCCAGCGGGGCCCCTCGCCACGGGAGCCGGTCCTCGCCGTCCGTCCAGGATTGCGGCCGGATTGGCCATCGTCGCGGCCATCGCGGGACTCGCCGCCGTCGTGACGCTGTGGCGCGGCCGGTCCCCCCGCTCCGACGCCGAGGCTCGGGCGCGCCTGGCGCGGCTGTCCCCCAAGGGCCCGTTCAACGTCGTGGTCGTCACCCTGGACACGACCCGCGCCGATCGCCTCGGCTGTTACGGCTTCAAGGCCGTCGAGACCCCCAACCTCGACGCGCTGTGCCGGGATGGCGTGGTCTTCGACAACGCGACGGCGGTGGTCCCCCTGACCTTCCCGTCGCATTCGTCGATCTTCACCGGCCTCCTGCCCCCGCATCACGGCGTGCGCGACAACGGCGGCTTCTTCCTGGAGGACGGCCGCACCACCCTGGCCGAGCGCATGAAGGAAGCGGGCTACGCCACGGCGGCATTCATCGCGGCCTGGGTGCTGGAGTCGCGCTGGGGGCTGGCCCAGGGCTTCCAGCACTACGACGACCATTTCCAGCTCTCGAAGTACAAGATCATCTCGCTGGGGACCGTCCAGAAGCCGGGCGACGAGGTCATGGACGAGGCCCTTCAGTGGCTGGAGACGGCGAAATCGGGACGGTACTTCGCCTGGGTCCACCTCTACGATCCGCATGCTCCGTACGAGGCGCCGGAGCCGTTCGCGAGCCGGTATGCCCGCAACCCCTATCTGGGCGAGATCGCCTACACGGACAAAGTGTTCGGACGGCTCATGAGCTGGTTGCGCGACAACGGCCAACTCGACCGCACGATCGTGGTGGTCACCGGAGACCACGGCGAGAGCCTCGGCGAGCACGGCGAGGCTGCCCACGCCTACTTCATCTATGGGTCGACGACGCACGTGCCCCTGATCGTGCGCACGCCCTGGGGCCTCACGGGGAGGAGGGCCGCGCGCGTTTCCGGCGTCGACATCATGCCGACGGTGCTGGACCTCGTGGGCCTGCCGCCGCAGGAGGGCATCGACGGGCGTAGCCTGGCCCGCCTCCTCTTCGACCCCGGCGCGCGCCTCGACCGCCCCTCGTATTCGGAAACCTACTTCCCGCGCTATCACTACGGATGGCAGCAGCTGCGCGCGCTGCGCGACGACCGCTACACCTACATCGATGCGCCGGAGCCCGAGCTGTATGACCTCCAGGAGGACCCCGGAGAGACGAGGAACGTCTTCAAGGCCTTCAGCGCGCGTGCGGAACCCCTGCGCCTCGCTCTCGAGGCGCTCTCGAAGGTGGGGACGCAGTTGCCGGAGAGGCGGACGCTCGACCCCGAGACGTTGCAGCGCCTCGCCGCCCTCGGCTACGTCGGCAACGTCATCGACGTGGATCCCCACGCCGTACTGCCCGACCCCAAGGCGAAGCTGCCGCTTTTCCAGATGATGAACGTCGCCAAGGACCTGGCCCAGAACGATCGGGTAGAAGACGCGGTCACGCGCATGCGCCAGGTGGTGGCGGCCGATCCCCGGATCATGGACGCGCACCTCACGCTCGGGAACTGGCTCGTCCGCCTCAAGCGGGGCGACGAGGCGGTGGCGGCCTTCAAGCAGGCGCTGGCCCTCAAGCCCGACGACGACATCGCGCTGGGGAACCTCGCGCGCTTGTATCTCTCGCGCGGCCGTCAACAGGACGCCCTGGACGCGCTCGAGGTCTTCCGGACCGCGCTGCACGCGAACCCGAAGAACCCGCAATCCTGGTACCAGCTGGCCGCGCTCTATCTCGATACGGGACGGTTCGACGAGGCGGAATCGGCGTTCCGGGACGCGCTGGTCGCGAATCCGAACATGGGGGCCGCCTACAACGGGCTCGGCGTCATCGCGTTCACACGCGGGGACCTGGGCAAGTCCGAGGAGCTCATACGCAAGGGACTCGCCCTGGAACCGGGCCTGCGCACGGCCCACTACAACCTTGGCCGCATTCGCGAGGCGCGTTCCGACGTCGCGGGGGCGGAGGTGCTCTACCGCGCCGAGCTCGAGGCCTATCCCGACCACGGTCGGGCCTGGTTCAACCTGGCGCAGATCCGGCGCGCCCGCGGCGATCGCGAAGGGTACCTGGCCGAGCTGCGGCAAGGCATCGAGAAGGCGCCTGACTTCGGCGCCTGCTACTGGTATCTCGCGCGCGAGGAGCTCGGGGCAGGGCATCTGGACGCCGCGGCCGACCTGGCCCGGCGCGGGCTCGAGGCCCAGCCTGTCTCTGACGTCGCGCCGCTCGGCCACTACGTGCTGGCCGACGTCTACAACCGCCAGGGCCAGGGGGCCAAGGCGCAAGAAGAGGTCGGCAAGGCACAGCGCCTGGAGGCCGCGTTGCGCAAGAATCCTGCGCCACACATCTGAGTCACGTAGAGCACGGCGGCGCCGCGCAGCGGCGGCGACGTGCGAGGGGGGTTTCAGGGGGGGTCGCGAACACCCAATGAGATGATGTGTGAGTGCCCCCCCTGACTGAATAAGACGGTATTCACTATGATCAGGTCGTCCGGAGGAGCGCGCATGGCGGTCTGCCCCGAATGCGAGGCGGATATCGAGCTCGACGAGTACGACGTCGACAAGGGCGAGATCATCAGTTGTCCGGAGTGCGGGGCGGACCTCGAGGTCGTCGGCCTGTCGCCCCTGGAGCTGGACGTGGCGCCGCAGGAAGAGGACGATTGGGAGGAATGACGACGGAAGCGGGAAGCCCGCGTACGGCCCACGCGCGGCAGGACGCGCTCGACAGGCGCCTCCGCGACATGCAGTCCGTGCTCGTCGCCTTCAGCGGCGGCGTGGACAGCGCCTACCTCGCCGTGCGCGCGTCGGACGTGCTGGGCGCGCGCACTCTGGCCGTGACCGCGGACTCGGAGTCGCTGGCCCAGGAGCAGCGCGGGATGGCCGAGCAGATCGCCCGGCAGTTCGGGCTGCGTCACCGGTTCGTGCGGACGGAGGAGCTCGCGAACCCCGCCTACGCGCGCAACGACCGCGACCGCTGCTACTTCTGCAAGTCGGAGCTCTTTGCCCACCTCGTGCCGCTCGCGCGCGCGGAAGGGTACGCGCACGTCGCGTACGGTCTCATCGTGGACGACCTCTCCGACGTGCGGCCGGGACGCCGCGCGGCCGAAGAGGCGGGGGCGCGCGCACCGCTGGCCGAGGCGGGCCTGACCAAGGACGACATCCGCCGCCTCTCGCGCGAGCGGGGCCTGCCGACCTGGGACCTTCCGGCCTCGCCGTGCCTGGCCTCGCGTCTGCCTCACGGGACCACGGTGACCCGCGACGCGATGGCGCGAGTGGAATCCGCGGAGCGGGGGCTGCGCGCGCTCGGTTTCCGCGAGCTGCGCGTGCGGCACCTGGGCGACACCGGCCGCGTCGAGATCGCTCCGGAGGAGCTGGCCCGCCTGGCCGACCCCGCCGTGCGCCGCGCGGTCGAGCGCGCGGTGCAGGACGCGGGGTACGCCCGCGTGGCCATCGACCCCGCCGGCTACCGCCGCGGGAGCCTGAACCTCGTCGTGCTTCCGGCCGGCGCCTCGCGCTAGAAACCTTGAGCGTCTTCCCGGCCCGCGCCGCCTCGTAGATCGCCATCATCAGCTTGAGATCGCGGAGCCCTTCCTCGGTCTGGCGTCGCCGGTGCTTCTGGCCCGCCCCCGTCCGTTTGGCGATTCGTGACCCCCGCCGCCCTGAGATAAGATCTGGAGCGCCGTGCCTTTCGGGCGGCACTCATAGACGCGGGAGGCGTTCATGTTCGGTCTCGGCTTTCCGGAGCTGCTCCTCATACTCGTCATCGTCGTCCTCATCTTCGGCACGAGCCGTATCCCCGAGCTGGGCCGCGGGCTCGGCGAGGGGATTCGGAACTTCCGAAGGGGGATGAAGGGCGAGGACGAAGAAAAGAAACCCTAAGGCTGGCCGGCCCTCCGTCGTGAGGGCCGGCCTCATCGAAAGGGGCATTCACGCATGAGACAGACGGTGTTGGCCGTCGCCCTGACGGGTCTGGTCGCTCTGCCCGCGTGTCATCACGGAGGGCCCAGAGGCGGGCCGCCCCCGATGCCGCCGGCGCCCGTCGCTCCCGCCACTCCGCCTCCGGCGCCGGAGCCGCCGCCCTCGCGCGACGTCACGCCCGTCGAGGACGAATATACGCGCATGCGGAAGATGGCCACCGACGAGATCGAGCGGATGGGTCTGCTCTCCGAGATCCATTTCGTCTACGACCGCGCCGACATCCGTGAGGAGGACCGCGCCGTCCTCGGCAAGAACGCCGACGCGCTCAAGCGCTTCGATTTCCTGAAGGTGACGATCGAGGGACACGCGGACGAGCGCGGGACGGTGGAGTACAACCTCGCCCTCGGCGAGCGCCGCGCCAAGGCGGCCTACGACTACCTCGTCTCCCTCGGGGTGGCCGCCGACCGGCTCAAGACGGTGTCCTACGGCAAGGAAGTCCCCCTCTGCCAGCAGTCCACGGAGGATTGCTGGGCGCGCAACCGCCGGGATCATTTCGCGGTCACATCCAAGGCGCGGCCGTAACGAATACCAGGGGCGAAGTGGCACCCGGCCGCACGTCTCGGGCGGGCGCCTCGCCGGTCGCTCCAGCCGCCGCGTGCGGCCGGCCACGTCGCCCCTCGCCGTTGGTTGACTCGGGGGTACGTTTATCTTCTAATTCCAGGGCCTCAGAGGAGTTGTCCCCCGCGCGATGAGCGACCCCGAATCCAATCCTTCCGCGCCGTCGGCGCCCATCAAGGAGCTTTCGGGCCGCATCGGCAAGTACGACATCATCAAGCCGCTGGGCAAGGGCGCGATGGGGATCGTGTACCTCGCCCACGACACCATCCTCGAGCGCGACGTCGCCCTCAAGGTGATGGTCGCCTCCATCGCCGACGACCCCGAGCTCAAGACGCGCTTCGAGCGCGAGGCCAAGGCCGTCGCGCGCATGACGCATCCCAACGTGGTGAACGTCTTCGACCTCGGGTCGCACACCGACGGATCCCCGTTCATCGCGATGGAGCTCCTCAAGGGCATGGACCTGCAGAAGGCGGTGCGCACGCCGCCGCCCCTGAGCCTGGAGCGCAAGGTCAACATCATCGTGCAGACGCTGGCCGGTCTCGCCCACGCGCATCAGGCCGGCATCGTGCACCGCGACATCAAGCCCGCGAACATCTTCATCAACCAGGACGGCACGGTGAAGATCATGGACTTCGGGGTGGCCCGCCTGACCACCGCCTCCATGACCGGCACCGGCAACATCGTGGGCACGGCCGACTACATGTCGCCGGAGCAGGTGAAGGGCGCGAAGGTGGACGGGAGGAGCGACCTTTTCTCCGTCGGCTGCATGCTCTACGAGCTCCTGGCCGGCCGCCGTCCGTTCCACTCCGACAACCTCATGGCGATCTTCTACAAGATCACCCACGAGGAGCCGAACTTCGATCTGATCCCGGAAGGCGCGGAGTACGACGCGCTCATGCCGGTGCTCAAGAAGTCGCTGGCCAAGACCCTGGACGAGCGGTACCAGACCGCCTACGACTTCGCGGTGGACCTGCGCGAGTTCCTGAAGACCCGCGCCGCCACCTCGGCCTCCGGCGCGCACGCCCTCGAGGGTCTGCTCGAGCTCGAGGAGCCGTCGGGGCCGCCGCCGGAGCCGCTCACGGAGACGCCCGCGGGGCCGACCCTGATCACGGGCGACGAGCCGGAGGTCGGGGCGACGATGAACATCGGCCCCACCGTCTCCGGCCAGACCTCACCCACGGTCAAGAAGCCGGGAACCATGGGGCGAGGCACCGCGAAGACCGTCTTGCAGCCCGGTCAGGTCGCACGCGAGGGACGGCCGGCTACACGGCCCCCCGGACCGCGTCCGACGCCCGCAGCCCGTCCGGAGTACACGCCGGCCCCGCCGCCGTCGCAGGGTCATCCCGTCCTGTACGTCGTCCTGGGCGGGATGGCGGTGCTGCTCGTCGTGGCGGGCGGGTTCATCTACTGGCAGAAGAATCAGCCGGGGACGCCGCCGACCACGATCGCGGGACCGACGGAGAGTAGCGTTCCCACCACCGTGCCCGTGCCCACGCTCCCGCCGACCACGCAGCCGCCCCCGCCGGCCACGATGCCGGCCATCGAGGCCAAGGGCAAGTTCATGAGGGCGGCCAAGGCGGCCTTCAACCGCGGCGACTACGACGAGGCCATGAGCCAGGCGCGCCGCGCCCTGGCCGAGGATCAAGGCGACGCCAGCGCAAAGAGCGTCATCGAGAATGCGCTCAGCGGGCAGAAGGCCGAGCTGCACTTCCGGGCCGCGGAGAACGCCCTGCGCGCCAAGGATTTCGAGAAGGCGAAGCAGGAGGCCAACGCGGGCCGTGACCTCGCCCCCTGGGACAACAAGGCGCCCCAGATCCTCACGCGCGTCCAGGAGGCCCAGCAGGCGGCGGCCCAGGAAGCGGCGGACGCCGCGCGCCGCACCGCGGCCGCGCAGGCCAGCCAGCAGCTCAACGGCTTCATCGCCACCGCGGACGCGGCGCTGGCCGGACAGAAGTACGACGAGGCCATCGCGGGCTATGACCGCGCCCTCGGGGTCGACCCCAACAACATCCGCGCCATCAACGGCAAGAGCGCGGCCGTGCAGGCGCGCGCGCTGGCCCAGATCAACACCGGCGGTGGCGGGGGAGGCGGCGGGACGCGGTCGGCCGGACGGGGCTTCGCTTCCGGCAAGACGGTGGCCGCCAGCACCGAGACCAAGCCCGGAGGGTCGGTGCCGGACGGCTTCGAGAACACTCCCGGCGTGGACGTGAAGAAGGGCTCGACGGCGGCGGAACTGCCCGGCAAGATCAACTTCGACATCGATCCCGCCAGCCCCAAGGCGGGCGAGCGCTACACGGTGAAGGTGTTCCTGGTGAACGAAGGGAACGCGCCCATCCAGCTGCGCGACATGGTCGTGAGCACCGCGATCAACGGCAAGAAGATCTCCGCCCCCGTGCCTCCGCAGGCCCGCGACGTGGCGCCGCAGCAGAAGGCGCTGGTCATGAGCACGACCGAGGCCTGGAAGGAAGACACCACGTCCTGGTCGATGGAGGTGACCATCCACACCGCGCGCGGCGAGCGCTATACGAACCAGGTGACGTGGAAGTGAGGCGGGGAGGGATCATGAAGGTCTTGGCCGTGGCCGCCGCCGTCGCGCTCGCGTGGGGTCTGGCCCCGGGGGCGTCGGCCGAGCCGCCGAGCGTGGACCATCAGCCGAGCCCATGCATGGTGCCGGAGAAGCCGGCCAGCCTGTGCGCCTCCATCACCGACGACGGCCAGGTCGCGGCCGCGCGCATCTACTTCCGGCCCGCGGGCGAGAAGTTCTACAGCTTCGTGGACATGGTCTTCGGCGGCCTCAGCTTCTGCGGCACCCTGCCCGGCGTGCGCGCGGGCAAGGTTCAGATCCTCGAGTACTACGTGCAGGCCGTGGACGACCAGTACGAATCGAACCGCACGAGCACCTTCAACCTGGAAGTGAAGCCGGAATGCGAGTTCGCGCCCGTCGAGAAGGACCCGGCCCGCGCCGCCGCCATCAAGGTCCACGCCACGAACCAGAAGCAGGGAAAGAAGCTGCCGGACGAGCTCGTCCCCACCGGCGTCTCCTTCGTGCCGGTCTCGCGCTGACGCCTTTCGTCTTCGCGCTGCTCGCCGCCGCCGCGGCCGCCTCCCCCGCCGCCTCCGCACCCGTTCCCGTCGCGGGGCCGACGTTCGACGTCGGAGGCGCGGTCGCCCTCACCGAGGAAGGCGAGCTCGAGGTGCGCGTCGACCTCACGAATCGTGGGGACGCGGCCAGCGGCGGGGTCTCCGTCGTCGGAGAGCTGGCCGGCCACTATGACGAGGCGCGGGTCCCGGCCGGCGTCGCGCCCGGCGCGACGGCCGCGGCGCGCCTGGTCTTCCCGCGGGAAGTCCCGCGTCCCGGCGTCTACCCGGTCGTCCTGCTCCTCGATTACGCGCCCGCGGCGGCGGCGGGCGTCACCCCGGCCGCGCGGAGCCAGCGCGCCTTCCTCCTGTTGACCCTGGGGGCGACGGCGGCCGCGCCCGTGCGCATCCGCGCACCCGAAGTCACGCTGCGCGATCGTGTCCTGCTGCCGGTCGTTCTCGAGAGCGCGGATGGCCGCGCCCACCGCATCCGCCTGCGCGTGCTGTCGCCCCGCGGCCTGAATCCGGAACACCTCCAGGACGAGGTCACGGTGCCCGCGTCGGGCACGGCCACGGTCTCCGTGCCGCTGCTGCGCGGGGGCGTGCCCCGGCCGTCGCGGCAAGGACTCCTGCTGGTGGCGGAGACCCTCGACGGCGACGTGGCGCAGGCGAGCACGTCCACCAGCCTGGTGGCGGTGGAGGCGGCCGCCGACCTGATGCCAAAGTGGCGCGATCCGTTCGTCATTGCCGCCGGCCTCCTGCTCGCCGCCGCCGCCGTGCTGGAGTGGCGCCATCTGCGCCGGCTCCGGCAGGCCACGGCGGATCCGGCCGCGTGATCCGGACCTTTGACCACGGCGAAGGTCAGAGCGTCGTCGGAACTTTCCTCGACCTCGCGTACAGGCCGTGGATGAGGCCCAGGCCGAGGACGAGGGCGACGGCCAGGGTGCCGATGTTCATGTCCCACAGGTTCACGTGGGAGCCCGCGATCATCCCCCAGAGCATCGGTCCGGACAGGTAGGTGTTGATCTTCGAGGCCAGGGCCGCCTGCGGCGCGGCTTCCGGCGGAGCGGCGGGGCCGCCCAGCATCGCGCCCAGGATCTTCTTCTGGCGCGGCCAGATCACGAACCACACGTTGAACCACATGATGGTGCCGAGCAGCCCGCCCAGCAGGATCCACATCGCGCGGTGGCTCAGGTGCCCTTCGGCGTCCTTGATCGCTCCGCCCTGGATGTAGATCAGGTAGAAGAGCGCGAGGCCGAACAGGAACGTCCACATCGCGCCCCAGCGGAAGAAGTAGAGCGCGCGCAGGACGAGCGGGGGGTTCACCTGCGGCTTGAGCTCCTTGGGCAACCCGCCCTGGAAAGGCGCATTGACGAAGTTGAAGAAGTAGAGGTGTCCGATCCAGGTGATGCCGGCGATGACGTGGAACCAGCGGAAGATGGCCTGGAGGGTCGAGGAGAGATCCGGGAACATTCTGCAGGCTCCTTTGCTTGTGGAGTCCGAGGAGACACGAGCGGCGCGATTTCGTGAGAGAAAGGGATCATAAATGACGCGGGGGAGGGTCTGTCAAGATCGTTGCCGGGCGTGACGACGCGGCGGGGATTACCTCTTGACACGTCTTCCGACCGCGACCTATGGTGTACCTAGGATGGAGAAGCCCAAGGACTACTACGGCATCCTCGGCGTGAGCCGGGACGCGTCGACGGCGGCGATCAAGCGCGCCTACCGCCGTCTGGCCAAGCAGCTGCATCCCGACATGGGCGGGGCCGAGGCGGCCATGGGCGAGGCCTTCCGGGACGTACAAGCGGCCTACGAGACGCTCGCCGATGCCGAGCAGCGCCGCCGCTACGACGAGAGCCTCGGCCGCGTCGAGGACCGCTTCTCGCCGCTGTCCTGGTCGTTCGTGCGCAGCCCGGCCGCGGGCGACCTGCGGCGCCCCGTTCGCCCGGGCAGCCTCAGCGGGGAGATCCTGCTGACTCCGAAGGAAGCGGCCGCGGGGGGCGTGCTGCCGCTCGACGTCCCCCTCCTCACCATCTGCCCCTCCTGTGAAGGCACGGGCGGATTTGTCTTCGACTGCTTGCGCTGTGACGGCGAGGGCAAGGTCGAGCGGCGGTTCCCGGTGCCCCTGCGCATCCCGCAGGGCGTGCGGGAGGGAACGGTCTTCCAGGT
>Ga0070708_100002797_pt1 | contig 13554 bp, 11 predicted proteins | sample KBSK5503metaG_FD_65469 | JGI IMG/M metagenome (GOLD analysis project Ga0070708, IMG submission 65469) | Corn, switchgrass and miscanthus rhizosphere microbial communities from Kellogg Biological Station, Michigan, USA - KBS K5-50-3 metaG | ecosystem: Host-associated > Plants > Roots >...
CGCACCAGAAGAGTGGCCGCTTCCCCGGCGGAGAGCGTCGCGACCGTGCCGAATCGGCGCCGGTCCTCGTAGCGAAAGGGCAGGGCGAGCAGGAAGTCTCCGACGGTCGCGACGCCGTCGGCGGCCAGCTTCGCCGAGCGCGTGGATCCCAGTCCGGGGATCGTCCCGACGGGATCCCGAAGAGACAGGACCCCGGCGCCGCCTACCCGACGGGGGACCAAAAGGTGAGCGTCACGAGACCGAGCTGAAGGTCGTCGCCGTGGCCGAGGGCGGCCGGCGCGCCCGTCATGAGTCTCGTCTCGTTGACGAACGTGCCGTTGACGACGCCGATCTCCTCCATGACATAGTTCGTCTCGCCGATCCGGTAGACACGGGCGTGCTGGCGTGAGACGGATCGCTGCGGATCCAGAGGCGTCAGATCCACGTCGGGGGCCGTCCCGGTCACGGGATCGGAGCGTCCGATGACCGTGTCTCCCTCCCGGTTCAGGAGGTAACGCGTCTTCCGATCGGCGCTGACGAGCTGCGCGAGGGCGGATTGCGATCCGTCGAGAGGTTCCCCCGCCGCCGGCGATGCGGGCGGCCCGGCACCGGCGGGAGGGCTTCCCAGCACCTCTTCCACGAAGGCCGTGGCCTCACGCGCCTGTCGCGAGAGGCGCCGCAACATCCGGAGGGCGATCTCCGGGCTGCGCCGCAACATCTCTTCGAAGACGGCGCCGTTGACGCGGACGAGCTCCACGTCGGTCCGGGCGCGCGCCGTGGCCTCCCGCGGGATGTCCTCGAGAAGGCTCGTCTCCCCGAAGAAATCCCCCTTCTGGAGGCGCGCGAGCATGAATGTCTCGCCGTTGGCAGTCCGGGTGATCTCGACCTCGCCCGAGCGGATCGTGAACATCTCGGTCCCGATCTCCCCCTCGCGGTAGATCCTCGCTCCTGCCGGATACGAAACGACGTAGCGCGAGAGCGAGCCCGAGTCCGTCCGGAAGGGCGAAAGCACACTCATCGCACGACCGGATGCGCGAAGGAGAGCTCCAGCCGGTCGTCGAGGTCGAGCCGCACACGCGCTCCCAGGGGGAGGGTGCGAGGACTCTCCAGATGTCCGGCCGCCAGACCCATGGCGACCGGGAAACGCGCGCGCTCGAATCGCGCTCGGAGGTAATCCCGCACCGCTTCGCGGGACTCCCCGTCCGGCCGCGGCACGACCGAGCCGATGACCATACCTTGCAGTCCTTCGAATGTACCCGAGCGCTCGAGCTGGGTCAACAAACGGTCGAGCCGGTACGTGTCTTCTCCCGCGTCCTCCCAGAAAAGGATCGCGTCGTCGCCGCGGATCGCCTCCGGCGTCCCGCAAAGACTCCCCAGGAGCGAGAGACAGCCCCCAACGAGAACCCCTTCGCCTCGTCCCGGAGTCAGGACGTCGTCTGCGCCGATCCAGTGAGGGACCGTCCCCTCTCCCGTCAGCACGTCCTCCCAGTCCAGCCCCGCCGGACCGCTCCCCATCGCGACCGCCACCATCGGTCCGTAGAACGCCCCGAGTCCGGCGTGCCGTCCAATCCAGGCAAAGAGAGCCGTCAGGTCCGAACCGCCCAGATGAATCTTCGGATTCGCGCGCAACTCCCCGGCATCCAGATGCGGAAGGATCCGCGAGGAGCCGTATCCTCCGCGAGCAAAGAAGACCGCGTGCACGTCGGCGGCCCCGACGAGCTCCCGATAGCCGGCCGCGCGTTCCTCGTCGCTCCCCGCGAGGAACCCGGTTCTCCGCCAGAGGTTGGAGGCTTCGCGGACCCGATATCCCCTCGCCCCGAGATAGGCGATACCACGACGAAGCCTCTCCTCGTCGACCGGACCCGAGACCGCCGCGACCCCGATCGTCGCGCCGGGCTCCAAACGAGGAGGCCGCGTCAATTCAAGCAAGGTCCGTCAGCCCCAGGCCCGCAGAAACCGCGATCCAAAGCCCGGAACCGGATCGGCTGTCCCTTCGCGCGGCGGAAAAAGAGCTCCGAGCGGGCCGGTAAGCCGAATTCTGTGCCCCGCCGGGGCTGCCCCCGGCCGGGGCCGTGATCATTCCTCTGGGCCCGAGGTCACCCTCGGGCTCGAGCAGCCGACCCGGAGATGTCCCGCTCGAGGCGGACGGGACGGGCGCCCTCCATCTCCCTATTTGGCCTTGCTCCACATGGGGTTTACCGTGCCCCCTCCGTTGCCGTCGGGGCGGTGCGCTCTTACCGCACCGTTTCACCCTTGCCGTCCGGTCCCGTTGAGAGCCGGAAGGCGGTCTGTTCTCTGTGGCACTTTCCTTCGCGTCGCCGCGACCGGGGGTTACCCGGCATGCCGCCCGTCTGGAGTTCGGACTTTCCTCTCCGATTGCTCGGAGCGATCACGTGGCCCGCTCGGGGCCGTCTCGCATGTTAGCAGTTCCAGGTCTCGGGTTCCAGGTTCCAGCCGGCCCGACCGTCAGCTTTCGCGGTTGCGTTCATCGCCGAAATAACGCATCCAGTCTTCGACGTCGACTTTCCCCGGATCGCTCCGGCCGGGGCGCGGCTTCGAGACGCCGAATCGGCTCCAGAATTCATCCGGACGCATCGCCTCCGCCCCGGCGTTGCGGACCCTCCGGGAGAGCTCACGATCCGCCGTGACGACCACGATTTCCCGCGGCTCGCGGGCGCGCCCGATTTCCAGCAGGATCGCCTCGTCGGCGCCGGCCGCGCCGGCTTCGAGGATGGACAGGTTTCCCATGGACGAGCGGCGCGGACCCGGGCCGTCGAAGACGAGGAGAGCCTTGGCCCGCGTCGCGCGCAGCCGGTCGCTCACCTCGGCGACGAGGGCCCGGCGATCCTCCTCGGAGGGCCGGGACGAACCCCTGGCGTGCCCGATCAGGTTGTTCCCATCCAGGATGTAAGGCATGAAGAGGGAATTGAATCATTGATTCATAGACTCATTGATTCATTGACTGATTGCCCCCAGTTCAGATCAAAGCCAATCAATCAATGAATCAACGGACCAATGAATCAATTGGCGGGCGGCACACGCCTGGGGTGCGCCAACCGGAAGAAGAGCACGGCGAGTGCGTGGCGGACCCGGATCCAGTGCGTGAGCAGAAGCAGAAGCAGGCCGGAGAGGACGATCACGGTGAACCAGGGCTGAAAGAAGAGAAGCGCCGCGAGGGCCACGGCGATGGCGTCCTCGGCCAGCGAGAGGGCAAACTGGGCCAGCCCGCGGGTCGCCGCCGTCGACGTCAGGCGGGTCGTCGTTCTCGCCGCGTGCGCTCCGAGCGTGACGACCGCCGCGGCCGCCGCGATTCCGGCGCGCGCCGCCCAGGATGGCGTGCCGACGCAGGACAGGGCGAGAAGGATCCCGACGATCGGCCGGAGCGAGGTGTGGGCCGCCTCCCAGAAGCGGTCCGCGAGCGGGATCTTGGCCACCACGAACTCGGCGAGAAACAGAACGAGCGCCAGCTGGAAGACGAAGGGGCTCGCGAGGAAGGGCGTCACAGTCCCCGGAAAGTCCTGGGGCAGCAGCCGGACGAGACCATGAAAGAGGAGCAGGACGGCCCAGGCGTTCAATCCGGCGGCGGCGGCGAGGCCCAGACCGGTCAAGACCGCAGTCACGCGCGATGCCGGAAGAGTCTCGCGAGCAGGCCGGTCCGGGGCTTTTCTCCTCGCGGCTCCACGCTCTCGAGGAAATCCGGCAGGACCGGAAGCTCCTCCTTCTCGAAGGAGGCGATGACCTCTTTCTCGGTCTCCCCGAGCACGAGCCGGAGAAGCTGCTGATTCTCCCGAGAGGGATCCAGAAGCACCGCCCGACGGGCGAACAGGACCGCCTCCTCTTGCCGCCCGTGCTGGTGGAGCGCGCGGGCGGTCTCCTGAAGATAGTGCTGGCGCCTGGGCTCGAGCCTCGCGGCCTCCATCAAGTTTTCCAGGCCCCGGTCGATCCAGTTTGCGTTCTGCAGTTCGACCGAGCCGAGGCAGAAATGGTACTCCGCGTTGTCGGGCACGAAACGGACTGCTTCGCGGAGCATCTCGACGGCGGGATAGAAATCCTTTTCCTCGATGAGCTGTCGGGCGCGGACGTAACTCTGCGCCGCCATTTCGACGCGGGCCTGGGGGTCGGCTGCGGGCTCCACGGCGAAATCGGTCGGGGCGTCCAGGCTCGCGTCGTACTCCGAGCGTGCCGCAGGGTCGGACAGCGCGGCGAACGCGGCCTTCACGCGGTCGAAGACCGCGACGAGCTCCCTGTCGCAGCCGGCGAGGTCCGGCCGGTGGCGCAGATCTGGATGAAAGGCGCGGCTCCGCTCGAAATACGCCTTCTCGATCTCCTCCCCGGTCGCCTGCCGGGAGACACCGAGAAGCTCGTAGTGCGTCAGCCAGTCGATGCGACGGTACGTGTTGCGGACCATCTCGGGATACCCGGGCGGCCGGGCGGGGACCTCCGCGCGGACCTCGACGTTCAAGCGCTCGAGGCCGCCCGCCGCCGGGAGGGGGGCGTCCTCGCTCTTCCAGTCCAGGATTCCGCAGGAGAACAGGGCGTACACGATCTTGGCGGCGGCGCCGCGCGAAGCGCCGCCGAGCTTGAGAAGGCCCTCGAGATCCTGGACCCCGTCCACCCGGGACAACAGGTACGCCTCCTGGGGGGTCAGCGGCAGGTATTGGTAGCGCGACATCGGGTCCAACGCCAGGACCGGCACGCGCTTGCCATCGCCCAGCGCCTTGCGGAAGGCGTCGCTCTCCGGCAAGCGCCGGATTCCCTCGACGATGAGTGCGGCCGTCGAGAGGTCGAGCGCGACGTCCGGATCCACGATGCCGGTCGAGGGATCGAATCGGTAATTCCCTTCGTCCCACTCGAAGGTCGAAAAGACGATCTCTTCCACCAGTCGCCGCATCTCGCCGTCCAGAACCGCCCGCGAAACGAGTCCTCGTTCGACCAGGACTTTGCCCAGCCGCGCACGCCCCTGGCGGGCGACCATCTCCAGGGCCCAGGCGATATCCCGGTCCGTGATCCAGCCTCGCCGCTTCAGGAACGCCCCGATCTTCTGCCCCTCCCTCGACGAGGTCGCGGTGCGAAGCTCCCCTTTCTCAAAGAACAGGTTTCGGCTTTCGTCCCGGCGGTAGACACGCAGCGTCCCCTTCAGGCCGTTCAGGAAGACGCGGCGGAGGACGTGCGGCAAAGGGCTCGCGGCGAGCGAGCCGCTGAATCCACCTTCTTGTGTTTCGGTTGCCACTGGGATGCCGAAAGATTAGCAGACTGGAGCCCCTCGTGTGGAGGAGGAAGACCGTTACCGGACCGAAACGATTGCCGGCCGGTTGCCGGGGGCGACGAACAAGCCGGGAACCCGGCCCTTGGCGGCCCGGGCTTGCGAGAGGGTCGCGTACCGGCCCCAGAGAACCCGGAAACAGGTGCGCCCCCGATAGGTCGAGGTCAGTAGCCACATCGTGCCCGGCGGCTTGTCCCAGCTCCAGGCTCTTTCGAGAGTGGGGAGCTCGCAGGCGATCTCGAGCTGGATCGCATAGCGCACACCGCGGCGATTCGACAGGGATCTGCGGTCGTTCTCGGCGCGGCGCAGCCAATCCTCGCGCCTGAACTCGGCCTGCGGAGCCGTCGCCTGTGCGTTTGGGGAACGGGTGGGCAGAGGAGCCCTGGATGGGGCCGCGCGAGCGGGAAGAGCCGTGGGCGATCGTTTCGCCGGCGGAGCCGGTGTCGAGGTCCGCGTCGGCACGGGCCGGGTGGGAGCTGGCGTCGGCGTCTTCGTGGGCGCCGGGTGGGTGGGCACCCGTGTGGGGGTCTTCGTCGGTGCAGGCCGTGTGGGAACAGGCGTAGTGGTCTTTGTCGGCGCCGGCGCAGGCGTCGTAGTCTTCGTGGCCGCCGGGCGGGTCGCAAGTACGGCCGGAGGTTTCGTTGGCGGCGGGCGGGTGGGAGTCGAAGTCTTCGGCGGGGTCGAGACGCGAGAAGGGACCGCCGCGCGGAGAGGGACCGCCGTCTCCGCCGGTGGAAAGACCGGATTCTCCCGGGCGCTCGGTTCAACGGCCGGCGCCGCGGCCGACTCCCCCGTCTCGCGCCCGCGAGCCCGGAAGATCACGATCGCCACGACGGCCAGAACCAGGACCGCGAGCAATCCCACGAGCCAGACACTCAGTCCCCGCCCTTCCGGGACCGAAGCCGGTTCGTCCGCCGGTCCCGAGGGCATCCGGAAATCCGGCTCAAAACTCGTCTCCTCCTCCCTTCGGGCGGCCGCTTCGAACGAATTCGGCACCAGGTCGGCGGGCGCGGCGACCGGCTCGAATGGAAGGACCGGCGGCGCCTCGTCGAGCGGCTCGGCCGCCTCCAGCGGACCCCGATCCGGGAATTCTTCCGCCTCCGCCTGCGGCGACGGCCCCGCGATCAGGACCGGCGGCGATTCCGCGAGCGCCTCGGGCTCGGCCGGCTCCTCGGGAGCCGGAGTCTCGGGCAGCCCGTTCGTTTCCCGTGGAGATGGCTCCTCGGGCTCCGACCTCGGCGGCTTCGGCGCCTTCGGTCGGGACGCTTCTCTCTTCTCTTCGCGCCTCTGTCTCCTCGAGGGCTGGGACGGTCGTGCCGGCGCCGCCGCGGCCTCGGCCGGGTGAACGAGTCCCAGGGTCGTCAGGGCGGCCAGGAGCTTCAAGACGGCGAATTCGTCCGCCGCCGCCTTTTCGGCGATCTCCTCGGCCGTCGCGTGCCCGTCGATCAGGCGGACGACCGACCCCGCGTCCGCGGTTAGGCCGAAGGTCTCGAACGCCCCGTCGAAATCCTCCGCGCGCAGGAGGGGTAGATCCGAGGGGCCGAGATAGTGCTCGACGAGCGTGCGGTCCCGGGAACGAAGGAACAGCTCGAGCAGAAGACGGGGGATGGGAAACCCCGAGCCCGGCAACGAAGGACCGGCTTCGGCGTTGTATTCGTACGTCCCCTCGAGCCATCCGAGAACGTCCGACAGGATCTCGATGGCGCGGATCTTCTGGCCCCACTTCCACTCGCGCGCGGTGACGAGCCCCGCCTGCTGCAGAGCCGCCGAGGGGTCGGTCTGCTCCCCTATCTCCAGCCGCTCGACGGCCGCCGCGTCGAGCTTTCCGGCCCGGATCAGGATCGCCGTCGTGTCGAATTGGGACTGGGAAGAGAGAGACGCAGTCACTTCCCCGCTTTCGAGATCGAAGCCCGCCGTCACGCCTGGCCGGGAGAAGCGCAGAGATCCGCTCGCCTTCTCGCGCCAGAGCGCGACGAGCGCCGCCATGAGATCCACGCCGCGGATGTCCCCCGAGGCCTCGAAGGCTCCCCTCATGCGGTGCGGGATCGGAGTTGTTTGACCAGGGACCCTTGCGGTCCCCCGGGCCCCCTGGTCTCTCCGAGATAGGCGCGAACCGCGCGGGCGGTGGCGGGCCCCACGGCGCTCTCGATCTCGACGGGGTCCGCGGCCGCGAGCCCCGCGAGCGAGCCGAATCGGCGCAGCAGGATCCGGGCCCGGGTGGGACCCACCCCCGGGATGTCGGTCAGGCTGGTCTCGCGCATGCGCTTGCCGCGGCGGCCCCGATGCCGCGTGATGGCAAAGCGGTGAGCTTCGTCGCGCAGGCGTTGGATGAGCTTCAATGCCGGGTCGCTCTTGGCCAGGCGAATCGGATCGGGCCGGCCGAGCGTCCAGATCTCCTCTTCCCTTTTGGCGAGCCCCACGACCGGCAGATCGACCCCGAGCCGGTCCAGGGCGGTCAGCGCGGCCTGGAGCTGCCCACGGCCGCCGTCCACGACGACCAGATCCGGCATCGCCGCCTTCTCGTCCTGGAGCCTCCTGTAGCGCCGTTCGACGGCCTCGGCCATGCTGCGGAAGTCATCGGGGGCGAGCAGGCTCTGGGAGGCGATCCCGAAGAGCCGGTAGTCCGACTTCTTGGGCTTGCCGTCCTCGAACACGACGAGCGAAGCGATGCTGTCGGTCCCCTGCAGGTGCGAGATGTCGAAGCCTTCGATCCGATGAGGCGGCGCGGGGAGGCCGACGACGCGCGCCAGCCGCTCCAGGCCGAGCTGGTCTTCGCCTCCCGCCCTCCGGAACCGGACGCGGTGCCGCTGCTGCGCGTTGGTGCTGGCCAGCGCGACCCTCTCGCGCGCGGCGCCTCGCCGGGGAACCCGGACCGCCACCTTCGCGCCGCGTCGCGAGAGGAGGAACCCCTCGAGGAGCTCGGGGCGAGGGATCGCGACCGGCAGGTGGATCTGCGCGGGCAGGAAGGGGTTGGCGTCGTAGAACTGAGGAAGGAACGTCTCGAAGAAAACAGCCGGATCGACCTCTTCGGATTTCTCGAAAAAGAACTCGCGGCGGTCCTGGAGGATCCCGCCGCGCACGACCAGGACGGAGACCGAGACGTCGCCTCCCGCCTCGAAGAATCCGAAGGCGTCGACGCTCTCCCCCTTGAGGGATTGAACAAGCTGGCGCTCGGAGACATCCTCGACCGTGCGGAGCGCGTCGCGATAGGCGGCCGCCATTTCGAAGTTCTCCTCTTCGGCGGCGCGGCGCATCTTCTCTTCGAGCCTCGGGAGCAGTTCGTGATTGCGCCCCTGCAGGAAGAGGATGACATCCCGGACCGCCTCGTCGTAGGCGGCCTTCGTCGTGAGTCCGGAGACGCAGGGCCCCAGGCAGGCGTGCAGGTCGTAGTAGAGACACGGACGCGGCAGTTTGCCGTCGATCTCGATCGTGCAGGTCCGGATCTGAAAGTGCCGCGTGATCATGCGCATGATCCGCCGGGCCAGCCCCCCCCAGAACGGCCCGAAGTAGGAATGCCCGTCCTCGGCGACCCGGCGGGTGACGAGGGCCCTCGGCCACGGCTCGCCCGTCGTGATCTTGATGTAGGGATAGGTCTTGTCGTCCCGGAGACAGACGTTGTAGCGAGGGTGGTGCTTCTTGATGAGGGCGTTCTCGAGAAGAAGCGCTTCGAGCTCCGTGTTCGTCCCGATCGTCTCCACGTCCTGGAAGGCCTCGAGCATCGCCTCGGTCTTGGAGTCTTGAGGATCGTGGGAGAAGTAGGAGGCGACCCGCTTCTTTAAGGACAGGGCCTTCCCGACATAGAGGGGCTTGCCCCGCGGGCCCCGGAAAATATACACGCCGGGCGAGTCGGGAAGGTTCTCCGGGGTTCGGCGTTCACGCACCACGCAATCAGTGTAACGCCTCGGAAAATCCGGATATGATCCGAGAGAGCGGGAGCGCGCGATGAAGGAATGCCCCTATTGCTACGCGGCCGTGGGTGTGGACGATTCGGTCTGCCCCAAGTGCGGGCGCGAGATCGAAAAATGGCAGACCGGCTTCTACACGCGCCAGCCTCTGCCGAGGCGCAAGAGCGCGGCCGTGCTGACCGTCGCCGTCCTGGCGTTCCTCCTCATCCTCTTCGGATTCGCCCGCGCCTGTCACTGGGTCTAGGGGCGGGGCGGCGCGCGCCTACTCCGAGGCCGGTACGACCCCCACGAGGTCCGGCTCCTCGACGGGAGGCCGATGGATCTCCTGCGAAGGGCCGGGGTGCGCGCGCCGCTCGAAGTCCGGGAGACGCACCGGCTTGCTCGTCCGGGCCGACTCGAGGATCGCCCGGATGATCCGCACATCGGCCAGCCCCTCGCGGCCGGAGGGCTCGGGCCGTTTTCCCGCCAGAACACAGTCGGAGAAGTAGAGGAGCTCGGCTGCGAACTGGTCTCTCGGAGGGTATTCCCGCTCGCGCGTCTTCTCCCCGACGCGTACGGCGAGCCGATGCGGCCCGGCGTAATCGTAGGCAGAGTGGAGGCGGAGCTCTCCTTTCGTCCCGACGACGGACAGCGAAGCGGTCGCGCTGGCTCCGAAGCTGCACGTGAAGGACGCCAGGCGCTCCTTCGGGAATCGCAGGATCGCCGCCGTCATCTCGTCCACCTCCTCGAAGCGCGGATCGTCGCGGCTGGCCGAGCACCCGAGGACTTCCGTCGGCTCGCTGCGGAAGAGGAAGCGGGCCGCGTTGATACAGTAGATCCCGATATCCCAGAGGGGTCCGCCGCCGGTCTCGCTCTTCAACCGGATGTTGCCCTCGTCCTCGACCTGCATCGTGAAGACCGAGTCGAAGATTCGAGGCTCTCCGATCTTTCCCGAGCGGATCGTCTCGAGGGCCTTCAGGCTCGCCTTCTCGAAGTGGAGCCGGTAGGCGACCATCAGCCGTACCCGGTTGTCCCGGGCCGCCTCGATCATCTCCTCGCAGTCCTTCTCGGTCAGCGCCATGGGCTTCTCGCAGAGGACGTGCACCCGGGCCCGGGCGGCCGCGACCGCGTAGTCGCGGTGCAGGTGGTTAGGGAGCGCGATGTAGACGGCGTCGACCTTGCCGCTCTCCAGGCAGTCCCCGAATTTCTCGTAGGAATACGTGAAAGGCACCCGGTACTTCCGGGAGAGCGTCTCCAGCTTTTCCGGCGTGCCGGAGACGAGCGCGACGAGCCGGCTGTTATTCGCGTGCGCGAAGGCGGGAAGCACGGCGACCTGCGCGATGTGGCCCAACCCGACGATGGCATAGCGGACTTGGCGGGGTCTTCTTGTTCTCTTCATCCCCGACCTCCGCGGCAAGATCGGTGCCAGAGAGGACGCTCGAGGGTCGAGGGTTGAGGGGGGCCCGCAGGGCTCCTCTGAACTTCGACCGTCCAACTCACCGGAAGATCTGCAGTTCCCTCAATCCCCTCAACTCGTCGCGCAGCTTCGCCGCGCGCTCGAAGTCGAGCTCTTTGGCCGCGGCCTTCATGGCCTTCTCGAGGTCGGCGATCCGTCGGGAGAGGGACTCGCGGTCGGGCAGGCCGGGCGGAGGCGGCGCGATCAGGGCGTCGTGGTAATCCAGACTCGACAGACGCACGAGTGGCGAATTGATCTCTTTGACGATCGAGGCCGGCTCGATCCCGTGCTCGCGGTTGTAGGACTCCTGGATCTCCCGCCGCCGGTGCGTCTCCTCGATGGCCCGCCGCATCGAATCGGTCACGGCGTCGGCGTAGAAGAGGACCCGGCCGTAGAGGTTGCGGGCTGCCCTCCCCGCCGTCTGGATGAGGGATGTCCCGCTCCGCAGGAATCCTTCCTTGTCCGCATCCAAGATGGCGACGACGGCCACCTCGGGCAGATCGAGCCCCTCGCGCAGCAGGTTGATCCCGATCAGGCAGTCGAAGACGCCCCGCCGGAAGTCCGTCAGGATCGTGACCCGGTCGAGCGTCTCGATGTCGGAATGGAGGTACCGGCAGCGCACGCCGACCTCCGAGAAGTAGGTCGTCAGCTCCTCGGCCATCCGCTTGGTCAGCGTCGTCACCAGGACGCGCTGCCCCTTCGCGGCCGCGTCATGGACCACGGCCAGCAGGTCGTCCACCTGTCCCTTGACGGGCCGCACCTCGATGACCGGATCCAGGAGACCCGTCGGCCGGATGACCTGCTCCACGACCTCGCCCCCTGTCTTGGCGAGCTCCTCCGGCCCCGGCGTCGCGCTCACGTGGAGGACCTGGTTGAGCCGCGACTGGAACTCCTCGTAAGTCAGGGGCCGGTTATCGAGCGCCGAAGGGAGCCGGAAGCCATACTCGACCAGGACTTCCTTGCGGGAGCGGTCGCCGTGGTACATGCCGCGCACCTGCGGGAGCGTCACGTGGGACTCGTCCACGACGAGGAGGAAGTCCTTCGGAAAGTAGTCGATCAGAGTCGGCGGGGGCTCTCCGGGCCGGCGCCCCGAAAGATGCCGCGAGTAGTTCTCGATTCCGTTGCAGTAGCCGATCTCCTTGATCATCTCGAGGTCGAACATCGTGCGCTGGTGGAGCCGCTGCGCCTCCAGCATCCGTCCGGCCGCGTTCAGCTCCGCCAGCCTCTCCTCCAGCTCCAGGCGGATCGTCCCGACGGCCCGGTCGAGGGTCTCCCGCGGAGTGGCGTAGAAAGTCCTGGGATACAGCGCGACCCGGTCGAGCCGCTCGAGCGCGGTGCCCCGGAGCGGATCGGTGCGGGTGATCCTCTCGACCTCGTCGCCGAAGTACTCGACGCGCAGGCCCATGTCTTCGTACGCGGGATGGATCTCGAGGACGTCTCCCCGCACGCGGAAGGTGCCGCGCGCCAGATCGAGATTCGTGCGCTCGTACTGCATTTCGACGAGCTGAGAGAGGAGCGTCGGCATGCCAGAACGGTCGCCGACCCGGAGGTACGCCAGCATGTCGTAGTACGACTCGGGCGAGCCCAGGCCGTAGATGCAGGAGACCGAAGCCACCACAATGACGTCTCGCCTCTCGAAGAGCGCCTTCGAGGCCGAGAGACGCAGCTTGTCGATCTCCTCGTTGCGCGAAGTCTCCTTCTCGATGTACGTGTCCGACTGGGGGATGTAGGCCTCGGGCTGGTAGTAGTCGTAATAGGAGACGAAGTACTCGACCGCGTTGGAAGGGAAGAAGGACCGGAACTCCTGGTAGAGCTGCGCGGCCAGCGTCTTGTTGTGGGACAGGACGAGAGTCGGCCGATTGATCGCTTCCACGACCTTGGCCACCGTGAACGTCTTGCCCGAGCCCGTCACGCCGAGGAGCACCTGGTCGCGCCTCCCTTCCTCGATCCCCGCCACCAGGCGGTCGATGGCCTGCTGCTGATCCCCTTGCGGAGTGAAATCGGTCTGCAGGCAGAAACGGCCGCCGGCTCCCGCCTGCGCTTCCTTGTAGGAGACGGGCTTGGAGACAGGGCCGGACCGGGGGGGCTTTTCTTTCGGTCCGGGGCGCGGGCTCACGGGCTGGGCCGGGGCGACGCAACCGCGGGGGGAGAGACCTCGGGCGCGACCGAGCGGGAGCCCGCACCCGTCCGGAAGAGCACGATCAGCTCCCGGACCTGCTCGTGGTGGATCTCGTTCTGCGAGCCGCTCGTCATCAGGGTCGCCCGCATCCGGTCCAGGGGATCCCGCGAGACGCGCCGCTCGTGCAAGGCCTTCCGGAAGTCCGCGTAGGCGGCTCGCAGCTCTTGTTTGTCCCCATCCGTGACGTCGGAGGCGTAATGGGACTCGATCTGTTTCATGACGAAGTCCGTGATGACCTCGGGCTTGCTCCGAGCGTAGAGGATGAACGCGAGGCAGGCCGCGGCCAGGACGACGGCGACGACGCCGCACCCGATCAGGGCGTTCTTGCCGCAGCCGCGCCCGGCCGGGGCGGGCTCGATCGGTGCGGGGGCGGCGGGCGGGACCGGATCGCTCACGGAAGAGGGGCTTATAGCACAAGAGGCGAGAGGCGGGAGCTACAATGGAAGGCGTGAGGCGGCGCGCCCTGTTCGTCCTGGTACCGCTGCTCGCCGCGGGGCTGCTCGGGGCGCTCGCCGGGTCGGTCGCCACGGGGCTCGTGCGGGTCCCGCGCGTCTCGGAGCTCGAAACCTACCGCCCCGACATCATCACCGAGATCCGCGCGAGCGACGGCTCGACGATCGCGCGGTACGCCATCGAGCGGCGCATTCTGATCTCGCGCGCGGACATCCCCGCTGTCGTCCGAAACGCGATCGTGGCGACGGAAGACAAGAACTTCTACCGGCACGGCGGCGTGGACCTGGCGCGGACGGTCTCGGCCGTCTTCTCGGACTTGAGACACCAGCGTTACGCCCAG
>Ga0070708_100002798_pt1 | contig 13552 bp, 7 predicted proteins | sample KBSK5503metaG_FD_65469 | JGI IMG/M metagenome (GOLD analysis project Ga0070708, IMG submission 65469) | Corn, switchgrass and miscanthus rhizosphere microbial communities from Kellogg Biological Station, Michigan, USA - KBS K5-50-3 metaG | ecosystem: Host-associated > Plants > Roots >...
CGCGGCACTCGTGAGCGTGCTACCCGGCCGGCAGGAACGACAGTGTGCCGTCACTGCTGTTGGCGTTAACCCGTATCACTATGTGACACGTCGGGTCACCGTCTGTCATTTACCCTTTCTGGCTCGGGCCGCGGAGTGCGCCTAGCGATTCGAGTCAAGCACCACCGGGCCGGGTCGGCAAGATCATCTTCTATTGAAGATGTGCATGCGTTACGTGAATGGAGCCCAGTTTCCGCATTAGAATCGAATTCAAGAACCCAGGACACCTGCCACCAGGGCCGGCGGGCGCGGCCGGGTTACGGTTCGGCTCCCCTGGCGACTGGCCTCGCTGTGAACTGGTCTCGCCGAGACCGCTCAACCTTCCGGAACATGAAAGGCCTCGACCACCGCCGGACGGCCGATGATGTCCCTGGCGTGGGTGTCGATCACCACCCCCGGCACGCAGTGCTGTATATCCCCTGCGAAGGAGGCAACGGTGCGGTCTAGAACAGGTCCCTGCCTGGTGCGTCGCCCGCTGGGCTGGGATCTGGCTGCGGTGGAGGTGCTGCGGCTGGTGCGGCCGGATGCGCATCCGGTGGCGCTGATCGGCAGCTGGGCCGACGGCTGCGACCTGATCGGCTCCGAACCTCTGCTGGTGCGCGACCCGCCCCAGTCGCTTGGGGAGGTCTTTGATGTTCCCTGCTCTCCGGGAGCCGCGGGCGATACTTATTCCGCCTTTGGCGGTGGCTGGATCGGCTATCTGGGGTTCAGCACCGCTGGGGACGCGCTGCCGCCGGGCGGCCCGGGCCGGCTTCCTGGCTGGTGGTTCGGCTACTACGACCACGTCGTGATTCGCGATCAGGCCACCGGGGAGTGGTTCTTCGAGGCGCTGTGGACCGCTGACCGCGATGAGGCTCTGGAGCGCCGGTTCGAGGACCTGTCCCGCCGTGCCTGCGCCCCAGCGCCGCCGCACGAGTACTCGTGCGGCGACTTCCGGCTGCGGCCGGCGGCGGCCGGGCACCAGGCAGCGGTCAGGCGGGCGGTGGAATACATCTGGCAGGGAGATATCTTCCAGGCAAATATCTGCCAGCGAGCCGAGGCTGACTTTGCCGGGGATCCGCTGGACGCGTTCTGCCGGGCGGTCACGGCCCTGCGGCCGCCGTTCGGCGCGTTCCTGCGCGTGCCTGGCGGGGCGGTGGCCAGCTTGTCGCCCGAGCTGTTCCTGCGCAGGACGGGTACCACCGTCGTGTCGCGGCCGATCAAGGGAACCAGCCAACGGTCGTCGCGGCGGCGCCAGGCCACCCGGCAGCGCGGCGACCTGGAACGCTCAGCCAAGAACCGCGCGGAGAACGTGATGATCGTCGATCTGGTGCGCAATGACCTGGGCCGCGTCTGCGCGGCAGGCAGCGTGACCGTCCCCCGCCTGCTCGAGGCCGAGCCTCATCCCGGCGTGTGGCATCTGGTGTCCGAGGTCCGCGGGACGTTCGGCCCGCGCCGGGGCGACGGCGACCTGATCCGGGCGGCTTTCCCGCCCGGATCGGTGACCGGTGCCCCCAAGGTGCGGGCGCTGGAGATCATCGACGAGCTCGAGGCGGCACCCCGCGAGGTCTACACCGGCGCCATCGGGTACCGCAGCCCGGTGGCAGGCCTCGAGCTGAACGTCGCCATCCGCACGTTCGAGTTCGCCGGCGACCAGGTGTGGCTGGGGGTCGGCGGCGGCATCGTCGCCGACTCGGCCGCGGCGGAGGAATACGCCGAATGCCTGCTCAAGGCCGACCCGCTGATCCGCGCCATCGGCAGCCGCCTGGACACTGGGCCCGCCGGGCCGCCACACGCGGGAGCCGAAGGCACCACGGCCAGGCCGTTCCCGCCGCCGCGGCCCGCCGCCGGCGTGTTCACCTCGCTGCGAGTCACGGCCGGGGAGACCGCCGGCCTCGCGGACCACCTCACCCGGCTGGAGGCCAGTACCCGTCAGCTGTACGGCAAGGGCCTGCCTGCGTCCCTTCCCGGTGACCTGGCGGACTGCCTGGCCCAGCGCCCGTCCGGGCGGCTGCGGATCACGGTACGACCAGTCGGCGGCCCGCTGCGGGCCGTCGTGGAGGTGGTGCCGCTGGACCGGCCCCCCGAGGCGGTGAGCTTGCGCCCGGCGGTCATCCCCGGCGGCCTCGGCGGGCACAAATGGCTCGACCGGCGCCTCCTCGCCGATCTCGCCCGCTCGGCGGCCCTCGACCCGGGGGAACACCTGCTGATCACCGACGCCGGCGGGGAGCTGCTCGAGACCGACCGGGCCAACGTCTTCGCGGTCAGCGGCGGCGTCTTGCACACCCCGCCCGCCGACGGCCGGATCCTGCCCGGCGTCACCAGGGACGCCATCCTGCGCGCCGCGCGCCGGGACGGCATCGCCTGCGGCGCCGGGGCGGTGAGCATGGAGCTGCTGCTGGCCGCCAGCGAGGTGTTCGTCTGTAACGCCGTTCATGGCGTGCTGCCCGTCCGGTCCGTCGCCGGCCGCCCCGCGTCCTGGGAACCTGGCCCCGTGGCCAGGCACATGGCCGAGGCCCTGGCCAGCCGGCCGGCCGATCGCCGCGGGATCGCCGGCCAGGCGCCACCCGCCGGGACCGTGGCGCGCAGACGGGGCACCCGGCCGCTCGTCGTCCTGATCGACAACTACGACTCGTTCACCTACAACCTCGCGCACATGCTGGTCGCGTGCGGCTGCCAGGTCGAGGTCACCCGCAACGACGAGGTGCCAGCGGAGCACGTCGCGGCGTCCAGGCCGGCGGGCGTGGTGATCTCACCCGGCCCCTGCGGCCCGGCCGACGCCGGGATCAGCGTGGGCGTTGTCGGCGCCTGCGCCGGCCAGGCTCCGCTGCTCGGAATCTGCCTGGGGCACCAGGCGATCGCGGCGGCGTTCGGAGCCAGGATCGTCCCCGCTCCCCGCCCCGTCCACGGGCAGGTGTCGCGCATCACCCACGACGGCCGCGGCGTCCTGGCCGGCCTGCCGCAGCCATTCGTGGCCACCCGCTATCACTCCCTGGTGGTGGACCAGGACTCGCTGCCTTCCTTCCTCATGATCACCGCCCGGACCGGCAGAGGGATCCCGATGGGGCTGCGGCACACCGCCCATCAGGTCGAAGGAGTCCAGTTCCACCCCGAATCCATCCTCACCACCCACGGCGAGCAGATCATCCGCAACTTCGCCCGGGCTGCCCGCGCCTCTGATGCACCGGCGCACCGGGTGGTCCCCGGGTAGCCCGCTCCAGCGGAGCTCACGGCCAGCCTGACCGGCGGGCCTAGCCGTCCAGGCTCACCACCGCGTCGGCCTGGCGGATTACGGCGGGGTCGTGGGTGGCGCAGAGTACCGTCTGGCCGTCCTGGTGGGCGGCGGCGGCGAGCAGGGCGGCGACGGCGCGGGCGTTGTTCTCGTCTTGCCGGGAGGTCGGCTCGTCGACGATCAGCAGGCCGCGGGCACTGGCGAGGGCCCGGGCCAGGGACAGGCGCTGGGCCTCCCCGGCCGAGAGCCGCAGGACGCGCTGGCGGGCCCGGTCGGCCAGGCCCGCCCGGGTCAGCGCCGCGGCGGCGCGTTCGGCCGCGGCGTCGGCGTCCCAGCCGCGAAGCCGCAGCGCCAGCACGGCGTTCTCCTCGGCGCTCAGGAACCCGATCGGCGTGGGCTCCTGGGGCAGGTAGCCGATCCGCTGCCTGCGCAGGCTCGCGAGCTGCTCGCCGTCGCGGTCGCCGAGCGGGTGGCCGTCGAGCATGACCTGGCCTGAGGTCGGCCGGTCGAGCCCGGCCACCAGCCTGACCAGCGTCGTCTTCCCCGCCCCCGAGCGGCCGGTGATGACGGTCAGCTGGCCGGGCGCGAAGTCGTGCGTGAGCCCGCCGAGCACCTGGCGGCGGGCTGGCCCGTGTCCGTAGCCGCGCGCCACGGAGCGAAGCGCGACCCGGGCGGGATCCCAGCGCGGCTGGGGCCACGCCGCGGCCGGGGCGGCGGGGGCGTGATCGCCGGCCGCCCGCGTCACGACCAGACCGTCCGGGGTGGGCCTGGCCCGGGCGCGGCGGCCGATGCCGGCCTGGGTGAGCAGGTCGGCGGGCAGCCGCAGCCAGCCGTCGTCGACCACGAGCGTCTCCTGCCCGTCACGCCGGTCGCCGGCGATCCGCCCGTCCCTGATCAGCAGCGCGCGGTCGGCGACCGCGGCGGTGGCGGCGTCGTGGGTCACCAGGATGACGCTCGTGCCGTTGGTGCGGGCGAGGTCCACGATCAGCGCGCGGGTGAGGTCGGCGCTGGCGTCGTCGAGCTCGCCGGTCGGCTCGTCGGCGAGCAGCAGCGCCGGCCGGTGGGCGAGGGCAGCGCACAGCGCGAACCGCTGGCGCTCGCCGCCGGACAGCTCGCCGGGCCGCGCGTCGGCCCGGTCGGCCAGCCCGGCGGCCTTGAGGAGTTCCTCGACCCGGGCGCGGCGCTCGCGCCGCGGCGCTCCGCGCAGCAGCAGCGGCAGCCCGACGGCGTCACGCATGCGAAGATCCGGGCTCAGTGCCGTCTCGGTGTGCTGCCCGAGAAACCCCACCAGCTCGTGGCGGAGCCGTGAGCGGGAGCGCTCCGGCATCCGGCCGATGTCGCGGCCGAGCACGCGGACCACCCCGGCCGACGGCGGCTGCAGCCCGGCGACCACGCGCAGCAGCGTGCTCTTCCCGGCTCCGCTGGGACCGAGCACGCACAGCACCTCGCCGCGGGCCAGCTCGAGGTTCGTGCCCGCCAGCGCCGCCGCGTCTCCCTCGTTGGTGCGGTGGACGCAGAACACGTCGCGCAGCTCGACCACGGTGTCGCTCACCGGGCCACGCTCCCGATCAGCGCCCTGGTCGCCAGCCAGCCCGCGAGCGCGAGCACCGCGAACAGGCCGGCCACCCACGCGGCCAGTGCCGCCCACGGGACCACGGTCAGCACCGGCGGGCTGGGGTCGGCGACCGTGCCGACGGCGCGGACGCTCGCGACGGCCAGGCGCGTCAGCAGCACCGCGATGCCCAGGCCGGCCAGCACCCCCAGCACGCTCGCGAGCACAAGGCGCACGCGCAGCTCGGCCCGGCGCCCGCGCGGGCCCACGCCCTGCTCCTCCAGGTCCGACTCGACCCGCTCGTCGCGGGCTCCCCCGGACAGCGCCGCCAGCAGCCCGGTGACCGCCAGGGCCGCGGACAGCGCCGTCGCCGCGATCAGCGTGCCGAGCACCCCGCTGGCGACCGGCGCGTCCCGCAGCTGACGGTAGAGGTCGGCGCGGAACGAGGCGTCGAGCCCGGCGAGCGCCCCGCTGCCCAGCGCGGCGCGGAGCCGGTCCAGGTGCCCGGTCCCGATCCACAGCTCGTCGGGGCGGCCCTGCCCGGGCAGCTGCGCGTCCAGGGCCGACGCGAGCGTGGCCTCGTCGGCGACGACGAAGCCGGCCGCGCCGGACGGGAGCGCAGGAAAGCGGTCGAGGACCCCGGCCACGCGCGCGGTCACCGGGAGGCCATCGACCGTCAGCGCGATGCTCCCGCCTGGCCCCGCGGCGGCGGCGGTCTGCGGGTCGGTGAGCACAGGAACCGGGCGGGTGTCGCTCGGCTGCGGCGGCCTCAGCACGCCGGGTGTCCCGCTCGCGGAGAAGCCGACGGTGGCGACGGCGCCGCCCGCCGGGGCCGCGGTGGGGACGACGCCGCCCGCCGGGGCCGCGGTGGGGACGGCCGCCGGGGCCGCGGCCGTGGCGGCCGCGCCTACTCCGCGCCAGCCGCCGAGCGGCACGCGCAGCGGCGGTCCCCCGCCGGCGGGCAGCGCGAGCAGCGGCCCGAGCACCAGGCGCGACTCGGACTGGGTGGCGGGGGCCGGGTTCTCGCCGTTCTGGTGGCCGTTCGTGACGGCCAGGCCCGGGGGTTCGTCCAGCTCCAGGGCCTCCAGCTCCCACCGTCCCGGCGGCACGGGGGCGCGCAGCACGGCGGCGCCCGCGCCGGCCGTCCCGAGCGCGACCTGCCGGATCTGTCCCTGGGGATCGCGCAGGTCCGCGGTCACGTCGACGCCGAGGCCGGGCGAGGAAGCCCGCAGCGACAACCACCGCGTGCCGGCCGGGAGCGTGGGCCCGGGCACCCGGACCGGCCCGTTCGGCTCGAGGCGCCGGGCCAGCGCGGCCAGCGGCGCCGAGCCGTCGCTCTCCCGCCAGCCCCTCATCTGGTCCAGTCCGTCCGCGGGCACGCCGAGCGCGGGAACCGTCACGGTCCCCCCGCCGCTGGCGTAGTTCGCGTCCGTCCGGCGGACGGGCAGCACGGGGCCGCCCGCGAGCGCCTGCCAGCGCTGGAGCGGAGCCAGCTCGAGCGGCGTCCTGAAGTCCGGCCCGGCCGAAACGAGCGCGTCGAGCGGGACCCGGTCCGCCGCCTGGTCGGCCGCGCTGCGGATCAGCGTGGAGCGGTAGGCCAGGCCGAAGCCGCCCAGGCCGGTGGCGACCGCGATGAACGCGATGGCCAGGGCCGGCACCGCGGGCGAGCGGGCGAGGTTGACCAGGGCCAGGCGGGCCAGCACCGGGCCGCCCCGGGCCACGCGCTCGGCCCCGCGCAGCACCACCCCGGCGGCGCGGAAGGTCAGCACCCCGACGGCCGCGCAGCACAGCGGCGCGAGCAGCAGCTCCAGCGCGCGGTCGCTGCCGGTGTTCCAGGCCAGCGCGGCCACCAGGGCCGACGCCGCCGCGACCGCCAGCGTGTCGGTCAGCCGCGCGCCGCGGGCCAGCACGAGCGCGCCCAGCAGCGTGCTCGCCGCGAGCCATCCGGCCGCCAGCGCGACGGCCCCCGCGGGGGTGATCAGGCTGTGCGCCAGGATCGCGCCGGCCGGTTCCCCCTGGGCGCTGGCCAGCAGCGCCGCCACGCCGATCCCGCCGGCCGCGCCGAGGCACAGCGCGCCGGCGCACAGCCAGCCGGATTCGGCCGCGACGAACATGACGCAGTGGTACGTGCGGGCCCCCGCGCCGCGGAGCCGGCCGAGCTCGGCCCGCTGGTCGCGGCGAAGGCCGCCGCCGGCCGCGGCGATGAACAGCGCCAGCGCCGCGATCGCGCCTCCGCCCGCGAGCAGCAGCCGCTGCGGCGCGAGGCTCGCCTGGGCCCGCGCGCCGTCCAGGGCGGTGAACGGCGCGCTCAGGCTGAACTGGCTCCCGCTCAGCAGCAGGCGGGCCTGGGAGCGGGCCAGCCGGTCCGCCACGCCGGCCAGCTGCCACGACCGCAGCCGGCTGATCGGGAGCGGGGCCAGCCAGCTGTAGGTGCGGTATACGCCGCTCAGCCCGGGCAGCGATTCAAGCCCGGCGACATCGGCGGTCAGCAGCACCGGCATGGCCTCCGCGCCGGCCGGGGTGAAGCCGAGGGGGACCGCCGAGCGCAGCGGCGCCAAGCCGGCCACCTGGATGCGGACGCCGAACGCCGTCAGGGTGGACGGCGCCCGGCCGCCGCCTGCGAGCAGCATCGGGCACAGGTCCGGGCGGCAGGGCCCCACCCGCGGGGCGCCGGGGAGCCACCGGTCCAGCGGGGCGATCGCGGCGGGGCGCACGATCAGCCCGTCGAGCCGCACCGGGTTCAGCAGCACCACCTCGGTCTGCGCGCCCAGGCCGAGCCCGTTCAGCAGCGCCCGGGCCTGGTCCGCCACGCCGGGGGCGATGGCTCCCTGCCAGGTGACGCGGACCTCGCTGTCCACCGGTGCTGTTCCCTCGAGCACGGAGCGCGCGCTCTTGTCGCCCGCGATCTGCGACTGGGCCGCCACGCTCGCGCCGAACATCGCGGCCAGCGCGATGCCCAGCGCGGGCAGCCACCACCGGGCCGGGCGCCGCCGGGCCCGCGCGCCGGCCAGCATCAGCGGCGCCAGCAATCCCCGCACGCTCTGGGGAGATCGCACGCCCTCATTGTCGCACGGTACTGTCACACGGGACGGGCGCGCGGTACTGTCGCACGGGCGCCGCACCGGGCGGACGCCGGCGGCAGGCCGCGAATCCTGCCGTTAACCGTTTCGTGACCTCACGGTCTATCTCCGCGAGACAGGACTCTGGCATGCTCTCCCGTGCCAGGACGGCCGGATCGGAGCCAGCGTGCCGCGGGAAAGCCGCGGCACGCGGCGACGATCCCATCGTCAGCGCCTGTGAACACGGTGACGGTGCAGTACGTCGAAAGGATCCTCACGGCGGGAACGAACGCATGACAGGGAACCATTTATCACCCGGGCCGTGCGTGAAGTGGTTAGGGGGCGGCCGGTGCTGAGGCATGCTGGGAGCCGCCGCCGGGGGCTGGTCAGAGGAGTTCGCTCCCCGGCTGTCGCACTGCCGTGAAGCCCAGGCCGGTTCGGTCGGTGTGCAACCTGGCCACCGGACACGCCAGATCTACGAGAGGAAGATCATGAAGATATCGAGACGAACGCCAGCGATCGCTGCCCTGGCGGTGGTGGCCCTCGCAGCGGCCGGCTGTAGCAGCAGCGGGAGCAGCAGTAGCAGCAGCCCCGGTGCCACCGGCAGCAGCTCGGCTGCTGGCGCGTCCGGCAGCACGATCGACATCTACTCGAGCCTGCCGCTGCAGGGCGCCTCGACCAGCCAGACCACTCCGCTGGTCAACGGGATCAAGCTCGCGCTCTCCGAGGCGAACAACAAGGCCGGGCAGTGGACGGTGAACTACCAGTCGCTCGACGACTCGACCGCCGCGGCCGGCAAGTGGGATCCCGGCCAGACGGCCGCCAACGCGCGCAAGGTGGCCACCGACCCGAAGGCCGTCTACTACATCGGCGAGTTCAACTCGGGTGCCAGCGAGGTGTCGATCCCGATCCTCAACCAGGCGGGAATCCCCCAGGTGAGCCCGGCGAACACGTACGTCGGCCTGACCACGAACCTGCCGGGCAGCGCCCCCGGCGAGCCGACGAAGTACTACCCGAGCGGGACCCGTACCTACCTGCGGATCGTGCCGATCGACTCGATCCAGGCCGCCTCCGGCCTGCAGGCGATGAAGCAGGCCGGCTGCACCAAAGTCGCCGTCGCCAACGACAAGGAGGCGTACGGCGCGGGCCTGGCGACGCTGCTCGAGCTGGAGAAGGGCTCCTACGGGGTCACGATCGTGAGCAACACCGGGATCGACCCGACCGCGCCCAACTTCCGCTCCTACGCGTCGACGATCCAGGGCCAGGGCGCCGACTGCTTCTACTTCGCCGGCATTACCGCCAATGGCGCCGTCCAGATCACCAAGGACGTCCACTCGGCGCTGCCCAAGGCCAAGATCTTCGGCGGGGACGGCGTCTGCTCGGACACCTACACGGCCGCGAGCAAGGGCGGCGTCCCGGCCGCGATCGACCCGCTGATCGAGTGCACGGTCGCGACCCTGAACCTGTCCGCGTATCCGGGCGGCAAGGACTTCATCGCCAAGTACCAGGCCAAGTACGGCACCTCGAGTCCCGACCCGTACGCGATCTACGGCTACGAGGTGATGAAGCTCGGGCTCGACACGATCGCGAGCCTCGGCGCCCAGGGCAACAGCAAGTCGGCCGTGCTGCACGCGCTGTTCGCGATCACCGCGCGTAGCTCGGTGCTCGGCACCTACGGGTTCGACAAGAACGGCGATACGACGCTGAAGGCGTACGGCGTGTACAAGGTCGGGCCCACCGGCGAGCCGGTCTTCTTCGAGACGCTCACGCCGACCAAGACCGTCTCGGGTTAGCACAACAGCGGAGGGGGCGCACCCGCGCCCCCTCCGCGTCCACTAAGCTGCATCGACACTTCTTCCTGCACATCAACGGGAACCCGTGGAAACCACAACGATTTCGCCCAGCCCACTACCCGCGGTGGCGGCCCGCCCGCTCGCCGCGGTTCGCCGCTTTTTCGGCCGCTGGGGCCTGATCGCGGCGCTCGCGGCGCTGCCGGTCTACTACGGCATCACCGACCTGACGAACGGCTACCAGGCCGGCTTCGTGGCGGGTCACGCGGCGATCCATCACGATCTGTCGAAGCTGGGCTTCAACTTCGCCGAGGGTCTGTCCAACGGCGCGATCTGGGCGCTGATCGCGATCGGCTACACCCTCGTCTACGGGATCATCGAGCTGATCAACTTCGCCCACGGCGACGTGTTCATGATCGGCTCGTTCACCGCCGTGGGGCTGTGGGCGACGCTCGGGCTCGGGCTCACCACCGGGGCCCTGGGGCTGATCGGCGGCCTGCTCGTGACCCTGATCGTCGCGATGATCGTGACGGGGTCCCTGAACGTGCTGATCGAGCGGGTCGCCTACCGGCCGCTGCGAAGCGCGCCCAAGCTCGCGTCGCTGATCACGGCGGTCGGCTTCTCGTTCATCCTGCAGAACGTCGGCCTGCTCTGGCGCGGGGGCTCACCGCAGAGCGTGAACGACCTGATCCGCTCGCAGCAGCCGGTGTTCACCATCGGCGGCGTCCACATCCTGCGCGGGTACATCCTCGCGTTCGCCGTGATGATCCCGCTGGTGTTCGCGCTGACCTGGTTCATCAACACCACTCGGGCCGGCCGGGCGATGCGCGCCACCGCCCAGGACCCCGAGGCGGCCCGCTTGATGGGCATCAACGTCAACGCCACGATCTCGCTCACCTTCCTGCTCGGCGGCATGCTGGCCGGCGCCGCCGGGCTCGTGTACGCGCTCTACGAGACCAACATCTGGTACTTCCAGGGCTTCAAGGCCGGACTGATCGCGTTCACCGCGGCGGTCGTGGGAGGCATCGGTAACGTCCGCGGGGCCGTGCTCGGCGGACTGATCATCGGCGTCATCCAGTCGATGTCCGATTCGCGCCTGGGCCCGCAGTGGACCGAGGCGGTCGTGTTCGGCTACCTGATCGCTATCTTGGTCCTTCGCCCGCGCGGTCTGCTCGGTGAGGAGACGAGGGAGGCGGGATGAGCGAACTGGAGGGGCGCGGCGTCGCCTGGACTGAGGAGCGAGGAACGAGCGACGAGGGAAGGCGATGCCTCAAGGCGCCCCGTAAGCGAGCGGGAGACAGGGCATGAGCGAGCTGGAGGGGCGCGGCGTCGCCTGGACTGAGGAGCGAGGAACGAGCGACGAGGGAAGGCGATGCCTCAAGGCGCCCCGTAAGCGAGCGGGAGACAGGGCATGAGCGAGTTGCGCGCGCAGCTGCGGGAGTGGCGCGAGGCCGTGGACAAGCGGCTCCCGCCGTGGTGGAGCCGGGCGCTGGCGGGATTGCTCATCGTGATCGGGATCGTGCTGCCGTTCCTGTTCTCCTCGTCCAGCGCGTTCATGAACGCGACGATCATCGCGGTGGCCTACGCGGTGATGTCGCTGGGCCTGAATATCGTGGTGGGGTTTGCCGGGCTGCTCGATCTCGGCTACGTCGCCTTCTACGCGCTGGGCGCGTACTCGCTCGGGTGGTTCGGCTCCGGGTTCTTCTTCAAGGCCCAGATCCACGCGCTCGTCTCGCCGGTCGCGAGCACGCTGCCGGGCGTTCACCTCAACTTCATCCTGATCCTGATCGCCGCCGCGCTCATCTGCGCCGCGGCCGGAATGGTGATCGGGCTGCCGACGCTGCGGCTGCGCGGCGACTACATCGCGATCGTCACGCTCGCGTTCGGCGAGATCATCGTCACGCTCGCGATCAACGGCCAGAGCGTCCACGTCGGCGGCGGCATGACGCTGACCGCCGGCAACCTTGGCATCAGCGCCGTAGACTCGCCGTACTTCCCCGGGATCGGGTCGTTCAACCTGCTGAACCTGCGGCCGTGGTACTGGCTGATCTTCGCCATCTTGCTCGTCGTGGTGTTCGTCAACCTGCGGCTGCGCGACTCCCGGCTCGGCCGGGCCTGGATCGCGCTGCGCGAGGACGAGGTCGCGGCCGTGTCGATGGGCATTCCGGTGGTACGGACGAAGCTGCTCGCGTACGCGATCGGTGCCGCGTTCGGCGGCATGGCGGGGGCGTTCTTCGGCACGTACTACACCGTGGTCAACGCCGGGCAGTTCCAGTTCGGGTTCTCGATCTTCATCCTCGCCATGGTGATCATCGGCGGGCTCGGGTCGATCTGGGGCGCGGTCGTGGGAGGCCTAGCGTTGGGCTACATCAACAACTACCTGATCCCTGACGTCCTGAACACCATCCCCGCCAAGCTGGGCTTCAACTTCCAGCTCACCGCGGTGGAATTCGGGATCTTCGGGTTCCTGCTGGTGGTCATGATGGTGCTCCGGCCGCAGGGCCTGATCCCGGAGCGGCGACGCCGGCTCGAGCTCACGGCCGAGATCGCCGCGGAGGACGCCCAGCTCGTGGAGACCCAGGGTCCCGCTGGGGGTCCGACGTGAGCTCGACCGAGACGCCCACGCCGCCTGCGCCGCCCGCCGCCGCCGTCAGTGTCCTGCGCGCGGAGCGCGTCACGAAGATGTTCGGCGGCCTGGTCGCGGTCAACGACGTCTCCTTCGACGTCCCGCTGCATTCCATCGTGTCGTTGATCGGGCCGAACGGGGCGGGGAAGACCACCTTGTTCAACATGCTGACCGGGCTGTACCGGCCGACCGAGGGCCGGATCTTGCTCGGCGAGCGAGACATCACGCACTTGCGGCCGGACATCATCACCAAGCACGGCGTCGCCCGGACCTTTCAGAACATCCGCCTGTTCGGCGCGATGAGCGCCGTCGAGAACGTGATGGTCGGGCACCACGCGCGGATGCGGGCCGGACTGTTCGGGTCGATCTTCCGCCCGCCCTGGGTCCGCCGCGAAGAGCGCGAGACCCGCGAGCGGGCCCGCGAGCTGCTCAGCTACGTCGGCCTGCGCGAGCCCGTCTTCGACCGGCTCGCCTCCCAGCTCCCGTACGGGGACCAGCGGCGCGTGGAGATCGCCCGGGCGCTGGCGTCCCAGCCCAGGCTGCTGCTGCTCGACGAGCCGACGGCCGGCATGAACCCGCAGGAGTCCCGGGCGCTGACCGAGTTCATGCGCGCGATGCGGGACGACCTGAAGCTGACGATCCTGCTGATCGAGCACGACATGAAGGTCGTGATGGGGGTGTCCGAGCGCGTCACGGTGCTCGACTACGGCAAGAAGATCGCCGAGGGCGCGCCGGCCGAGGTCCGCGCCAACCCCGCGGTGATCGAGGCGTACCTCGGAAAGCAGGAGTCATGACCCTGCTCGAAGTCCGCGACATCCACACCTACTACGGCGCGATCGAGGCGCTGAAGGGCGTCTCGCTGACCGTCGGCGAGGGCGAGGTGGTCACGCTGATCGGGTCGAACGGCGCCGGCAAGTCCACCACCCTGCGGTCCATCTCCGGGCTCACCCCGGCCCGCTCGGGGACGATCACGTTCGCCGGAGAGGACATCACCCGCGTGCCGGCCCACGAGGTGGTCATCCGCGGCATCGCGCTCGCCCCTGAGGGCCGCCACTGCTTCGCGCGGATGACCGTGCGCGAGAACCTCGACCTGGGCGCTCATCGCAGGCGCGGCCCGGAGATCGGCGAAGACCTCGATCGCGTCTACGACCTTTTCCCCCGGCTCAAGGAGCGCGACCGCCAGAAGGCCGGCACGATGTCCGGCGGCGAGCAGCAGATGCTCGCGATCGGGCGCGCGCTGATGGCCCGGCCGAAGCTGCTGCTGCTCGACGAGCC
>Ga0070708_100002801_pt1 | contig 13536 bp, 11 predicted proteins | sample KBSK5503metaG_FD_65469 | JGI IMG/M metagenome (GOLD analysis project Ga0070708, IMG submission 65469) | Corn, switchgrass and miscanthus rhizosphere microbial communities from Kellogg Biological Station, Michigan, USA - KBS K5-50-3 metaG | ecosystem: Host-associated > Plants > Roots >...
TGGAAACCTGGTCAACACACCAGCTTTATCAATACGCGGTCGCGTCACTTGGATTGGAGGCTGCTGCCGACCTAAGAGTGTACTCTCAAAAGCTCAGAGCCAAAGGAGTGGCCGTTGTATTTACACTCGGACACTTGGCGAGAATCACTGATGTTAACTATCACTCGCTTCGCGAGTCTGTTAATCGAAAAAGAGAGTCTGCTAACTACAGAATGTATGCAGTGAAGAAGCGCTCGGGTGGACGTAGATTCATACATTCCGTTTGCAGTGATTTGTTCAAAGTCCAGCGCTTTATCAATCTAGAGATCCTGCAAAAGTGCAACCCTCATCCTGCTTCGTTTGCTTTTCACAATTCAGGTGGAATTAGGAAATGTGCAGCAATGCACTGCGGCGCGAAGTGGCTCTTTCAGTCAGATCTAACCGACTTCTTCTATAATGTAACTGAAATCGACGCGTATCAGATATTCCAGAAGATAGGTTACAGGCAGATGTTGGCTTTCGAACTCGCGAGACTATGCACAACCACGCATTTACCGCGATCGCAAATGCGCCGTCTCTACCTTGAAGAGTGGGCTTACTTCAGCAAGCATGCGCGCAGGCAGAACAGTGAAGGCGAGGATGACGATGTGACAATGCCTTACCCAGCTCGATTCGGTGTGGCTGGTGTCTTGCCACAAGGAGCGCCGACGAGTCCAATGCTAAGCAATCTAGCTGCCTCAAAACTTGACGAGTCGTTAAATAACTTCGCATTGGAGAATGGGTTAGTCTACACGCGATATGCTGATGACATTACGATTTCCGCGAGCGATCTTTCGAAGAGTGTTGGCAGCATTCACAGAAGCATTGTCCATATCATCAGAAAAAGCGGATTCAAAGAGAACCGCAAGAAGACTCGAATCGCCGGGCCGGGTTCGAAGAAGGTCGTGTTGGGCTTGTTGGTCGATGGTGACGAGCCAAGAATCAGCAAACAAACCTACCGCCGCATTGACCGTCACCTCTACGCATGCTCAAAGTATGGCTTAGTCGAAACAGCATCGCATGAGGGCTTTGATTCAGCATTTGGATTTCACAACCATCTTTCTGGACTGGTGGCCTTCGTCAATGATGTAGATCATAAACGCTGGCAAGAGTTCTCCTCGCGCCTGGGGAAAATAACAACGCCTTGGTCCTTATGACCGCGACCCACTTACCATAGCTAAGGCGAAATACTGAAGGTCGCACTAAATCCGTCCCTGATAAGCGGTGTTACGCGAATGATTATTAGACACCTGAGGATCGAAAACTTTAGAGGGGTACGTTCCTTGGACTGGCATTTAGCCGGCAGGGTGATCTGCCTTGTCGGGCCAAACGATTCGACAAAGACTGCGATTCTCGATGCTATCGAGTTAGTGCTCTTGCCGCGTGGATATATTGGCTTAACAGACGCCGATTTTTATCAAGCCGAAGTTGCGAATCCGATCACCATTGAAGCGACCATAGGCGAGGTTCCAACCGAATTGCTTGTTGAGCCAGAAAAGTTTGGGCTCTACCTCCGAGGATATGAATCAGGAAAAGAGATTCACGACGATCCTGCCGCAGACTGTGAATCAGTGCTCACAGTTCGGTTTTCGATGGACAAAGAACTTGACCCAACATGGACAGTATTCAAGGTTAGCCAAGAGTCTCCGAAGCCAATTCGGTGGCGCGATCGCGAGCGGCTTGGGTTGGCGCGACTCGGTGCGGACGCTGATCGCCACCTTACTTGGGGGAGAGGCTCAGCCTTGTCGAAATTGACGGAAGAAAACACAGCAGCCGGACAAACATTCGTTGAGGTTGCGCGCACAGCCAAACAGGTAGTGGCAAATGCGGATCTTCAACAGCTTTCTGACGCCGCTTCGAAAGCGAAAGAGTCAGCAAAAGATTTGGGTGCGGAATTCGGAAATCTGAGGCCGGGGCTCGACATTTCAGGCTTATCACTCGGCGGATCGGTGCTTGGTCTGCATGAGTCTGACGTTCCCGCCCGTCTGTGGGGACTTGGTACTAGAAGACTTGCGGCCTTAGCAATTCAACAGCGAGGCGTGGGTCAACACTCCATTCTTGTGATCGATGAAATCGAACACGGGCTAGAGCCTCACCGCATTCGGCATCTTCTGAGACGACTTCATCGTGGTCTAGACGGAAAGGAGAGAACGGTTGGGCAGGTCATCGTGTCAACGCACTCACCGACAGCAATCATTGAACTGCCCATTCAGAATTTGCGCTTTGTGCGTTCGAATGACGGCCTTACCACCATCACTTGTGTAAAGGCTGATCGCCTCGACATTCTTCAGTCAATCGCTCGCTCGCACAGTCCCGCTTTCCTTGGGCGCAAGCTGCTCGTTTGCGAGGGTGCGACAGAAGTAGGCCTTTGCAGGGGCTTGGAGGAGTCGTGGGCTCGGGCAAACGAAGGTAGACATCCCACTCATGAAGGATTTGTGACGATTGACGGAAAGGGACGAACCGTAGCCCCCGGAGTCGCACAAGAGTTGAAACGCGTCGGCTATGAAGTAGCAGTACTTGCAGATTCGGATGAACCTCTCGATCCCACCGCAGATGATCTGACCGCTCAAGGTATCCCCGTCTTCCAATGGAAAGATGACATGAGTACCGAGCAACGGCTTGCAAAGGATCTTCCGCTCGATTCAATCCAAGCTCTTCTTGACGAAGCCTATCGAGAAATCGATACAGAATCAGTGTTAGGCCAAGTTGCCAACTTCTGCGGAATTGCCAACTTGGGTACTAGAGGTACGAAATTCGCGGAGTGGTTGGCAACAGATCTCACAGCAGAGAAAGCCCGCGATGCTTTGGCAAGAGCAGCGAAGAAGAATGGGTGGTTCAAGAATGTATCTCTTGGCACAAGACTGGGAGAGATAGTTGCAGACGCATTGCCTGTGATTCCAGCCAGTCCAAGTGCCGAGACGCTCGAAAAGCTAATGAGTTGGATCTATGGCTGACGCTTTGCCGAAAGATGTGGCGGCTTGCAAGCGGGGCTTGGTCGTCGCACCGGCTGGCTGTGGCAAAACTCACCTGATCACAGAAGCAGTTCAGTATTGTACGGGACGACAACTGGTCCTCACGCATACGCACGCTGGCGTAAAGGCAATTCGCGACCGCATGACTCGATTTTCCATTCCACGAGAGCGGTACTTGGTGTGCACTATCGACTCTTTTGCCCTTCGCTACGCAACTGCTTTCCCAACTTTGTCGGGATGGACGACTCAACAACCACAAGGAGACGAGTGGAGCAGTTTGCAGCCTTCAGCCACAAAACTGTTGAAGGAGAACTTTGTTGAGTCTGTGCTACGGGCGTCGTACGCAGGCATTTTCGTGGACGAGTATCAAGACTGCACGGTAGGACAACATGAACTCGTCCTGCAACTCGCATCCGTGTTGCCTTGTCGGGTATTCGGTGATCCGCTTCAGTCTGTATTCTGGGAGGTGAACAAGGATCAGACGCTTCCGTGGAATCGAGTAGAGGACAGCTTCGAACTTATCGGAGATCTCACGCATCCACACCGTTGGACGGAAGCTAACGAACGGCTTGGATGGTGGCTCTTAGAAATTCGTCCCAGTCTCTTGGCCGGGCAGGAAATCAATCTCGCCGGTGCGCCCGGCGTCATAGTCCAACAGTGCGAATCCAATCAGCAGCTTCAACTGGCCGCGTGTCAAAGCTTCCTGAAGCTCGAAGGCGAGAGCATAATTGCATTTCGGAAGTGGCGTCCCCACTGTCACTATCTCGCTGGTAGATTGAACAATGCATTCATTGCATTTGAAGACGCGCAGTGTGAGGATCTATTGGAGTGGGCTCGTAAGATAGAGAAAACCGAAGGCGCGGATCGAGTTCGGCTGCTTATCAAGTTTGCAGAGAAATGGCTTACAAGACTTCCCGCGAAATCCATAGATGCAGTAGTAGAAGCTGTTGTTAACAGGAAGAGAAACAGAGCACGTCGGCCTGACCTGATTCGTTTGTTTGACGGTCTTCTTAGTGTCAGAGACAATGCCGACTTCAGCACAATAATTCCGGTATTGGACGCATTCGAGTCGTTGCAAGAGATTCCCGTCTTCAAGAGTCGCGAAGTCTGGTTTGGGTTACGGAACGCTGCGTTGAATTCAAACTCGTCTTCGGGCCGGTCTCTTTACGAAGCTGCGTGGCATCACCGAGACGTTGTGCGCCGAAGCGGAAGGCATCCTGCGCGGCGTTGTATAGCAACGCCGTTGCTCGTCAAAGGCTTGGAATGCGACCATGCTCTCATCCTGGATTCGAAAGATTTCCAAGACGCTGAAAGTCTTTACGTTTGTCTTACACGCGCTTCCAGGACTGTGACAGTTCTTTCGCCCTCTTCAACGTTAAAGGTTCAGCGGGCTTCATCGTTGCACTGAGTCAGAGATAGACCTCGGCCGTATTTCGCTCGTACTCAAAGCCGTCTTGACAAGACCTCGTCCATGATCTCCGTTGATCTCTGATCGGCCTGGCCCGTCAGCTTCTTCCACGTCGCAGCCGTGGCCTCGTTGCGGCTAAAAAGCAGTTTGAATCCGTGGCCGAGAAGGAAACGCAAGAGAGCGATTTCTTGATATATCAGGCGCTCGCTCTTTGTGAATGTATGACCCTCGCTTGATTGCGCGAGTGCCAATTTTCGGCACCATGTGTTTGGGTCGTCACCCGCCGCCGTAGCCGTCTTCTCTATCTGGGCGTATTCATCATCCGTCAACCGAAAGGCAATGTTCTTCGTTCTCTTTGTCTCAGCCATTTGTCGTTGTCTCCTGCCGCAAAGTCACAGCCCGTCGTCTCATGTTTGGCTTGTTAACAGCCGTTAACAGCGTGTCTACAATGTAGACAAGCGCGTTAACAAAGTTAACGCGAATCCCGTAAATATAATAAACACGTGCGTTAACAAAGTTAACGCGGCGTTTACAAACGAAAACGCCACAGCCCCGAAATTCGGGGGTGGCGTGTCCCTATTTTTCAGGTGCGCAGCACCTTCTTTCGCTTCCATTTACTCTTCGAATCACGGTGATGCGGAAGAGTTGTTCACATCAGGCGATTCTAAGTTAGGTCGGCGCATTCTACTGGGCGTTCGCATGAGGCTAGCGATGCGTCCGGAAATCATCTATAAACGCTGAAGAGTTCTTTCGCGAGGATTGTACAAATGCCACGAACTCCTGATCCACGATTAGCAGAACTGAAAGTGCTCGAAAATCTGGCTGAACGTAATTGGCCAAATGGGATTTGTGCGTCAGATTCAGCCGGTCAAGCTGCGGCGGTTGGTATGTCACAAAGAATGTATGCGGATTTGCTCTTGACGCTCTTCGAGGACGGATTACTGTACACGGAAGCCGACGGCCTGAAGCGACAGCTTAAGATCTATGAAACAGAAAGGGGCATCGGATTTCGCAACCAAACGGTGATTTGGCTAGCCGTGTCCTCAGTCTTTTGCGATGTTACGGTAACCTATCGAGGTCTTCGCCGTATGGAAGAGTTGCGTGACCAACTTCGCCGCGATCGGATTTTAGAGAGATTTGGAATTTTGCTCGACGGTCGGTATATCACGTCCGATCTCATTTACTTCCTGGAGCGAGCTAATGGTGAACCAGTCTCATTGATTTTGGCTGATGTTGATGACTTCAAACGTTTCAATACCGAGCACGGATACAAGGCGGGTGATGAAATTCTTCGGCAAGTATTTCGTATCACGCGCACGGTGGTGGCTAATCGTGGAGACGTGTACAGGCTTGGAGGCGAGGAGATCGTTGCGCTGTTGCCCTATTGCGGATTGGATGCCGGCCACGTAATCGCTGAAAAGGTTCGGCGGGAGATCGAACAAACGGCGATACCTTACGAAGGCCAAACACTGCATACAACTCTGAGCATTGGAGTCGCATGTAGTCCGCCATGCGACCCGGACGGTCCCGGCCTCGAAACGAATGCCGAAATCGCCCTAAAGCGCGCGAAGGGCGAGGGAAAGAACCGGACGATCTCATATCAACCTCAAGGATGCGGTTAGGCCGCTTAATAAAAAAGCGGACAGGGAAGTAAGGCCGCCGCGCCTACCCACCTAGTCACGGCGGCCTCATGGCACTGGTCGCTCCCGATCACGCCCGGCAGGAGGCCGTGCCGAATTGAAGCTAATATTCTCAATTTGCCCGACACGCGCGAAACCACCCAACGAAGCCTTAACCGAACAGTTGGCCCAGCCATAGATCGTTGTCTAATTCTTTCGCTGTTTCTGTTCTTCAAGCAGTCTGGTTATCGTCGAAGAAATCTTGTCAACGCCTTCTGGCTTTCGCAAAAAATCATCAACGCCGGACCGCCACGCTTCTTTTTCGATATCATCTCCTGAAAGCATAATGATCGGAGTGGTGCGACGGTGGGCAATGTTCCGCGCTCGCATTACTAACTCAAACCCATTGAGGCCCGGCAGATCATTGTCAACGATTATTGCATCGTAATGAGCATCGCCTTTAAGGATTTTCAGCGCAGTCGATCCGTTCATACACGAATCCACATGCATCCCTTGGTTGGTTAATGTCTCTGCTACAACTCGCGCAACAGGTTCGTTATCTTCAACGTGGAGAATTGAGATCTGCGAGGCCATGTGACGCCGAGTTGTCGTTATGACCTTCTTCGGCTTTCTTGGCTCAGAGATGAGGTGGCGTCTTCGCCTTCTAACTTTGGATCGCGTCTTGAGCAGCTCTTTGTGGCGGTTGTTGATTATCGAGATCAAGCTCTGATGATGCTTGAAACCGAGTAAGCGCGCGGCCTTGCTCACTGATCCTTCCGCATCTCTGAGGGCGCGTTCAATTACCACCTTTTCACCATCGCGAACGTATCGTTTAAATGAGAAGCCTTCCCATGTATCTTCTCGCGGCTGCTTATCTTCATTCTCCCACTGTCCCAACGCATCAAAGAGTTTGTCCGCGCATTCAATCAAGCGCCTTCCTGTTGCCGGGTCCTGCGAGCCCCGCAAAAGCTCGATTGCTGATCGATAGATCGATACCAGTTCTTTCGTGGGTATCTTCTCGCCAAGCTCTTCGATGATACTTAACTTCGCCCGGCCAGCACCTTCCAAATCACCGACCGTTTCCGCCGCTTCGATTGCGCGTTCGAACAAGGCTTTCGCGCGAAGGTGATTACCCAAACGCGCGAGGGCGACACCCTGCGTGGTGAGTCCTTCGGCAAGAAGCGCTTGCTGCCCGCCTCTCTCCAACACTCTTACGGCATGTCGAGCTATCCGCTCGGCTTCCGCAGCATGACCTTGTGCCAACAACGTCCGCGCCCGAGTATCGTCAACTTGGGCCGCAGTTGCCGCATCCTTCAACTTGAGAAAGAGGTGACGCGCTAGGTTGAGATGGTCGTGTGCTTGAGGGTATCGCCCGACCTTAAAGAAGAGAAAACCTAGATTCAATTCAACCCGCGCAAGAGCGAGTTCGTTTCCTGCTTGTTCATAATGGAAACTTGAAGCCGCGTATTCGATCAGAGCCCGGTCCAAATAATCCTCTCGGTTCTCCGGAGCAGACAATCGCCTGAGCACAAGGCCATATTCAAAGTGATAACTTCCCTTTAGAGCGTGATCCTGACTTCGTTCAACGAGAGGAGCGGCGCGCTTGTAAAACTGCAACGCGTCATTTAATCGACGCGTTCGCTCTTCAATTATTCCAGCGCGAATCAGAAGGATTGCTTCTAAATCATCATTTCCGTCAGGAAGAATATGTAATGCACTCCGCAGTTGAACGCGGGCTTCATCGAATGAACCTTCCCGGTAATAACAGAGCGCAAGATCACCTCGCGCTTCCGCTATTCGGTCGTCGCGTCGCAGTCCCTCAAAGATTTCAATGCTTCCGGTGAGTATGTTCTTCGCGGTCTCTTGTCCGCCGACGGTTTGATTAGTGCTTCCGAGCCATCCCGCTATGGCTCCGATCCGAAGTAATACTTCCGCTTTCTGTGCATCATCAAGATCGTCAAGCCTTCGCGATTCGCTCCTATCAGGCCAAAACTCACTCAATGCTTCGTAGGCCAATTCATACTTGCCGACCTTTTCAAGCTGTTTCGCCAACCGGCAGGAAAGGGTAACTCGCTCGGTTAGAGGAAGATTGCGGCTTTCGGTTTTAAGGGCGCTTAATTGGGCGTCGAGGTTCATGTGAGGTATGCCTTTCTATGTGAGTGTAAACTCTCTACGCCACGAAACCTGGATTGCCTCCTGATTGGCGGATAGCCAATCAGTAGTTCTGAGCCACGTTTCGTCTTGTTCGATTAAAGAAACTCGCAAAAACCGATCAATCACCGAAGGAGAAAACATGAAGAACCTAAAACGACTAGGTGTCTCCGTTACCTTACTCTGCGTTCTATCGTTGACGACACTTGCGGGCGAAACAAATTCACCGCCCTGTGCGCCTGGTGAAACAAATTCGCCTCCCTGTGCTGCCACTCAGCTGACGCCGGATGACTCTTTAGCGCCGGGGCAAACGAACACCCCTCCGGCGTCGAACGCGGCGGTTCCGCCCTCCGTTACCGAGGTAGCGTTGGATCTCCTCCAAAGCGTGCTGTCGCTCTTCTAACAGCCGCTTGATTCTCAAAAACTATTCGGGTTGCCATTGATAACTCTCACTGGCAACACTCTCTTAGTGTGTTTGGTTGAGAGTCCCTTGGCCCCACCCTCATCTGAGAGACTCTCAAGGCCACGCAGCATAAGGAGGTCGCAAATTTGTTGCAACTCACGCCGCTTCTGCCTCACTCAACCAACTGTGGCTTCGCTATATTAGGCGACTTTGCAACAAATTGCGCACCCTGAATCACGCATAACCAAAAACGATAATCAGAGGGCGGGGAGTCGGCGAGTGCCTAGGCGACACGCGAAGGCATCCCCGCCCGTGAGAGAGACGGCAACGCCCACCTTTAGTCGTAGCCGCCGCTCTCCGATAGGAGCATGGTTTCAGCAATCCCACTATTGCTTACTCCGCTGTACTCCCATATCCTACGCAAGCAAAGATTGTGATGTTGATAACTAGGGCACGAGGACAAACCGGCTAATGCCTCTCGCCCGGACGGTTCACAAAGTCCGGGCACCCTCTAGCGCGGCGGATAGTCTATGGGCATTTGCCCATAGACGCAAGGGCGACCTATCAGGAGGGATATCCTGATGGGATCGACCGCCCGTCCGAAGCCCAAGCATCTCGGAAAGAAACTGCGAACAATCCGCACGGATATCCTTGGGTTATCACAGACGGAAATGAGCAAGAGGCTCGGCTTGAAGGTCGACTATTCCGCCGTATCGCAATATGAGTTGGGTACGCGAGAACCCGCGTTGCCCACGTTATTGAGATATGCGCGGTTGGCTGGAATCTCTACGGATGTTCTAATCGACGATAAGTTAGACTTGCCAAAATAACCTGAAGCTGCGACTTGCAAAACTCGACACAAATAGGCCCAAGCTAAATTGCCTTGAGCTTGGGCCAGAGACTTTTCGGCTATGTCCGATGCCCTAATGGGTTCGCTCGTCACCCGTGATTTGTTCTTGCCCAGCGCGTAAGATTTGGTCTGCTGCCCGGAAGATCTTTTGCGCACTCTTTTCTGGAATCGCGTCCGCGTCGTAACCGATTCCTTGATAGAGCCAGTTCTGCAAATAGCCGCGACAGTAGTCCGCTCCTTCCAGACCCAACGCTTCACAGCATAGAAGTGCTACCGCTTCTGCCTCAACTTCACGCAAGTTCCTCGGTGTCTTTTCGGTGTCTGCGAAGTCGGATTCCAGAGTGTGGCCGATCGTGACGTGGGCCATCTCATGAAAGAGCGTCTTGTGCGGAAGTTGGGCTACAGGATTGATCGCGATGCTGCGCTTGCGGGCGAAACCTTGACAGTTCCCGTCGATGCTATCGAAGGAAATCATCTCAATACCGAGCGCCGCTAACGCGCGCTTTGCGTCCCAATCTGGCGTTACTTGGGGCTCAAGCCCTTGACCTTCAGTCTGACTCAGCACAAACCATCGCGCCTTGTAAACAAAGCTGGTGAATGTGCCTTCGCTGTCTGATTCGTCGTCGTTCGTGTCGTTACTGCGCTTGCACGTGATCGGCATACACAAAGTTAATGCTCGCTCGCCGCGCTTCACGTACCGTCCAAGGTCTTTCCACCTCGGAAACGTGTTGATTGGCCCAGGCTGCAACCCTCGCATCTGACATTGCACGAGTGCGAGCAATTGGTTTCCCAAGCTATACGAATGAAACGCGCTATACGCTTTCATAATCTGGCCGGGCTTGTTGACTGCTTCAACGAGTAACGCTGACCACTTCGGAATGTCCGCTGATTGTCTTTGTTGTCTTTCCATCGTCGTGCTCCTTCTTTGTGCTTTTGAAAAGGGTGTTTCCCCCTCGCAGCGACTGAAGGAACACGACTGAGCGCCCACTCCGCACACCGCAGGGCGCAACGCAGTGGAGCACTCGCAGAGAATCGAAGAGTTGTGCGGATGGGCTAGTCGTTTACGATGGAAGCGCAGAGGGGGAACTAGACGATCTGTGTTGGGTACGCTCGGATAGCGCGAATTTTAAGATTGGCTGGCCTCACTTCTTGAGACGCAAGTTTGCTGACGGTGCCACAGAAGGCGGAGCAACACTGAGAGGGAAGTTAAGGTAAAGGATGGTTCTTTGATTTTAGTGAGCGGCAACCTTCTTAGCATCTCATTTTGGGGGCGCTGTTTGATGTGATGATCGAAAGAACCTTCTGAGCCTCCCGTTCAACATTTTCGTGGATGTCCGAGTCCCAAAGGCGTATTATGATCCAGCCCTCTCGTCGAAGCTCAACGTTGTGTCGTTTGTCGCGTTCCATGTTGGCTTTGATTTTTGCAAGCCAGTATTCGGAATTCGGCCCGGTCTTTATCCTGCGGCGATCCTTAGACCAATTCCGACCATGCCAAAAATCGCCATCGCAAAAGACCAGCACTCGTTGGCGGGGAAAGACAATATCCGGCTTTCCGAGCAACTGCTTAACATTCTTGCGGAAACGCAAACCCTTTCGCCAGAGCACACTTCGAAGCAAACGCTCTCCCCTAGTTTCTGTAGACTTTATATTCTTTAGAGTCTGGCTGGCTCGGTCGGAAGTTGCTGTCAAACCTTTGAAATTTGGTGCTTTACTCACAATCACCACCTAAGAACTCTAGGAACTGGTGTTTCAAGAACGAGAGGTTGAAGTAAGGCATTTCCGAACACGGGGGGGACTGAATTGCCAACGACACGATATTTCTGTTCCAAGGTGCCAGATGGAGAAATATTTGGAGGCAATCCTTGAATCAAAGCACATTCGCGCCATGAGAGACGGCGGTTCTTTTTACCGACTAATTCCCACGCGTCTTTTCCGACCTTTCGCATGGGTCGTCCCATAGGATGCAACGGAACGTGATGAGCATGGGCTACAACCGTATAACTTTGCTGGTTCCATTTTCGCTTTCGGTTCCTTGTAAGATAATGACCATGAAATGGTCCCTCCCAGAATTCACCGTGGGGCCACTCCTCCATTCCCGATATGACATCCCTTAATACTCTGTAAGAATGCTCTCGGGCCGGTCCATGGGTCGGTTGTGGAAATTCATACTTGAAGGGCCTCATGTCATAGCTGCTGAGAACGATAAATATACGCTCACGTTGTTGAGCTGCACCGAAGTCGGAGGCTAAGAGTCTGGCGTACGTCGCTTCATAGCGAAGCCTTCGAAAGTGAAACTTCTGGACTTCCAAAAAATAACCGTTGTCGGCGGTTTGCATACCAGCAACATTTTCAATGAATGCGAATCTAGGCTTGATTTGTTCCAAGGCGCGAATAAAGTGCCAATATAAGAAGTTGGTGTCGTCCTTCTGAAGATCTCTGATTGGAGAATTATGCCACCTTCTCCGTGCCGCAAGACTGTAACCCGTGCAGGGGAAGCATCCGATTAAAATGTCTGCCTTTGGGAATCGTGAGATGTGTTGTATGTCGCTTAGGACAAATTCAACATTTGGAAAGATTGACCTATACGCGGCTGCGGCGTGCTCGTTAATATCGTTGGCCCAAATGATTTCTACGCCGGCTCGCTGCGCTCCCAAGTCGAAACCGCCACAGCCGGAGAATAATGATACTGCGGTTAGTCTTTCGGGCATCTCGCTCTACCCTTCTTCAGTTGTGTGACCGCACGCCACTACTGTATCAAGAAGGGTGGCTCATGGCCAGCCGACAGGGTCATACAACTGAACGAGCGTTCTTAAGAACATCGTCAACGTGTCGAGCTATGTGCGGTTTGAGCTTCTTTGGGCTTGTGCCGATTAAGTTCATAAGGCGTGGTCTATCGACCAATACCGTCATTCCGATTTTCGTCCAGTCAAACCAGTCACCGGTAGCATCGCGAAAACAATAAGGAATGAACGTCAGTCGAAACGGATATGCGGTAAAACTGATGTAATTCTTCCACGTGTCGTAGTGCGTCTCATACTGTTTTTTTGGCCAATTCGTTGCACAGGCGCATTGGCCGAATGCGAGAAGAAATCCGCGAGTCATTTCATCGCTGGTGTGCTCAAACGGTAACCAGCCGACGAGATCTAACCCGGCATCGCCGGTGTTTGTTGGCTTAAAATCCGACTTCTCGCAGACAACCTTTTCGCCAATGTCCGCCGCAAGCCTATTAACCTTTCCCCAGAGACTCCCGGAATAATTGCCAGTATTCAAGGCATGCCTTCCAAACATGTAGACCTTAGCATCGCCAGGCAGGTATCGCGCCAGTGCGTGCCAACTCGCAACCTCAAAGATGGAAGCTATGGACGTTTGATCCGGCTTAGTGAAATACCTTAGATTTGAAGCAAGTAGAAGAAAAACATAGAGCTTGCGTTGTTGGTTCATTCTCAGTTTGGAGCCGCGCAGGACAAGCACAGTTCCATTCTTGATGAGCCTGAAAGGGTAACTTTCGGCGAAGGACCGTACCCTATAATCAAGATTCTTGAACCAGTCATTGATCCTTTCTTCCCATTTATCGTTTGCCACGATTGGCCCGGCGTCCTCGGGCTTGTCTAATCCTTGATCTTCAATTAACTCTTCGTCCTCAATGTCTGGGAGGTCGGTTGGCTTCCCCTCGCCTAGATCTTCTACTCTTTCGCGGACCAAATCGATTACGTCCGCCTTGGAAACGCGACCATCTTGGCTAACAAGGCACAGCAGTTCAATGTAGTCAGCGATTTCATGAGAATTGGAGGTTGGGGGTATGCTCTCCAAACCCTTCAAGGGCGATGTTTTGGAAGGCATTACGAGCTAAGTCCTCGCTTCTTCGATGTCGCAGATCCTTTGTGACCGTTCTTTGAAAGCCGCGCTTTTATTGCGTCGGCCAAGAACGAGGAGAGTTGCCCAATCTCGAGAAGATTGTCCACATCAGAATCAGACAGATCGCCTACCTTATGTACGTAGTTGCGCGCATACTGCATATGGGACTTAGCTTTTGCGATCGAACTCCGAAAGACTTCCGACGGTAGTCCAGTCAACAGAGTTGCGTCATCAAGGGTCGCACCCTTTCTAAAAGCTAC
>Ga0070708_100002806_pt1 | contig 13530 bp, 10 predicted proteins | sample KBSK5503metaG_FD_65469 | JGI IMG/M metagenome (GOLD analysis project Ga0070708, IMG submission 65469) | Corn, switchgrass and miscanthus rhizosphere microbial communities from Kellogg Biological Station, Michigan, USA - KBS K5-50-3 metaG | ecosystem: Host-associated > Plants > Roots >...
TGCGCCGGCGGGGGATCGCCGGGGAGGCGCGCGCGTGAGCGGCTGCCGGCGGTTCGAGGAGGCTACGCGCCGCGACGATCCCGGGGCGTGGGGCGCCCTTGTTGCCCACGCCTCCGAATGCGCCGATTGCCGCGAGGAGCTCGCCGCCTGGGAAGCGATCTCCCACGCGGCGCCGGGGCTTAAGAAGTCGTGGGACAGCCCGCAGCTTTGGCCCCGCATCGAGGCGGCGTTTGCCGCGCAACCCGCGGAGGCCGCCGGGTCGGCTTTTCCGGCGCGACGCCGCTTCGCCTGGATTCCACTCGCTGCCGCGGCCGCGTTGTTTGTCGTCGCCATGATCGGGCTCCAGGTCTTTCGTCCGAGCTTTGGCGAGCGGGAGCTCTTGACCTCCCGTTCGCTGCCGAAGAATCCGCTCCTGACGGAGGGAACTCTCACCGAAGTGGAGAAGTCCGAGGAAGCCTATGTCGCCTCGATCGACCGGCTGTCCCGCCTGGCTGAGCCGCGGCTCTCCCAGAGTGATTCCCCCCTGTTCGTCAGTTATCGCGAGAAGATCACCTTGCTCGACAGCGCCATCGGGGACCTGCGCTCCCAGGTCGAGCAAAACCGTTACAACACACATCTGCGTCGGGAGCTGCTGGCCGTTTACCGTGAGAAGCAGCACACGCTCGAGCAGGTCGTGAGAGAGGCCAAATCATGAGGTCCATCCGAGTCTTCCGCCGCCTGCCGCCCTATTTCGCGGCGCTGTTCCTCTCGCTCCTCGCCACGGCTTCGCCGGCGGATACGGGACGCGAGGAATTCTCGCGGAGCTTTCAAAAAGCGCTGCCGTTGAAGGCAGGCCAGAGACTCTCGATCGAGCACAAGAATGGAGACATCCGGATTCGCACTCATTCGGAGCCTCAGGTTTCGATCGAAGCGAAGATTCGCGTCTCCTCCTCCGACCGGGAGGGCGCGGAGAAGTTCGCCAACGGCATTCGCATCGAGGTCGAGCCGCGAGGCGACGGGGTTTCGATCCGGACGGTCTATCCCGAAAAGAGCTGGCACTTCGAGGGAACCGGGCACGTCTCCTATTCCGTCGATTACGAGATCACCATGCCCGAGGCAGCGCTCTTGACGGTCCGCAACCGCTTCGGTGACGTCGACGTTGGAGGCTTGAAGGCCGCCGGGGAGATCGTCAACGCCAACGGCAAGGTGCTTTTCCGGGAAGGACGCGGCAAACAGAGAATCGAGAACTCTTTCGGCTCCGTCGAGCTCGCCGGCAATGCCGGCGAGACGACCCTCATCAACAGCAACGGCGCCGTGACCGCGACGAACGTCGAAGGTGATCTGGAAGTCCGCGACCGTTTCGGACGCGTTTCGGTCACGAAGGTGTCGCGCCGTTGCGCCGTGACCAACGGCAACGGCGACGTTGTGCTCGCCGACGTCGAAGGCGAGGCGACCGTCACGAGCTCCTTCGGGAAGGTCGAGGTCCGCAACGTCGGAGGGAATCTGGGCGCCCAGAACACCAACGGTGCCGTGACGGTCACGGGGGTCAGCGGGCGGGCAGAGCTGGCGACGAGCTTTGGCTCCCTGACTTTCTCCGACATGAAGAAGGACGTCAACGTCGTCGGAACCAACGCTTCCGTTTCCGGGCGGCGGGTCACGGGCACCGTCGGCGTGCGGAATACGTTCGGTCCGGTCGAGCTCGCCGATATCGGCGGCGCGATCGATGTCGAGAACACCAACGGTCGTATTCGGGCGCGCGACATCAAGGGGGCTGCCAAGATGACAACGCGCTTCGCAGAGATCGACGCGTCCGGCATCGGCGGCGATGCCACCGCCTCCAACAGCAACTCCTGGATCGCGCTGTTGAACGTCGAGGGTTCGGCGGACGTTCGGGGATCCTTCGGGGACGTGAACGTCACGCACGTCAAGAAGGGAGCGAAGATCGTTTCCGGCAACGGCCGCGTGACACTGGCCGACATCGGCGGCTCCGGATATGTCAAGACGAGCTTCGGCTTAGTCGAGGCGGCGCGGGTTTCCGGGGACCTCACGGTCGAGAACAGCAATTCGGCGGTCCGCGCCTCCGATGTCTCGGGCAACGCCTCGGTGCGCACATCGTTTGGTGCGGTAACGCTCGAAGGAGTGGGAGGATCCATCGACATCGACGACCAGAATGGGGCCGTCGAAGTTCGCCGGTTCGCAGGCAAGGGGTGCCAGAAGGTGTCGATCAAGACATCCTTCGGGCCGATCCGCATTGGCCTGCCGGACAACGCGAGCTACGCCGTGACGGCGCGGACCTCCTTCGGGAAGATCCGAAGCGACTTCCCCATCACCACCAGTGGCTCTCTGTCGGACGCGTCGCTCTCGGGAAAGATCGGCGATGGCCGTTGCGAGATGACGCTCTCCAACAACAACGGCAACATCGAGATCGTCAAGAAGTGACCGGTGGCGAGTGGAGAGCCACACACCGTCCGAATTGGAGCGCCGGACCGCGCGCTCCTTCAATGGTGCTGGAACTCGGGGCTCGCCAGCAGCGTCGCGGCGACGAGAGGGATGCGGGGGTCGGTGCCCCCCGGCTTGGCCGACCGCAGGTCGCGCTCGAGCACGCACTCTTCCACAGCCCGCCCCGTTGCCGGGGAAAGTTCTCCAGCCAGGAGAAGCCGATCCAAATCGCGCGCGGCCCGACCGAGGTCGTCGCGATCCGGCCCTGGCATTAGCCGCCAGATATCCACCTCCGTTCCCGGCACCCGATTCGATGCGAGTGAAGCGGCGAAGTTCCAGCGTGCGAGCATCGAACCGGTGTTGATCCAGGCCGAAGACGCATTGGAGTAGCCGGTCGGAGGAGCGCACAGGTAGAGAGGCTCTCCTTCCGTCGCGATCTGTCGCGCGAGGCCGGTGCCGTCGGTGCCGGCGCCTAATGCGCGCACGGCCGAGACAACGAATTCGAAGGGGCTCTTGACCTTGGCCCGGTAGAAGCGTGGCTGGAAAAACTCGGGACTCTCGACGATGGCGCGCACGACCTCGCGCAGGTTTCCGTCGGTCAGAAGGAAAATGTTGGCGGCCCGCTCGACCAGCTTCTTGGGCGGATCGTCAGCCACCAAACGCTGGCAGAGCCGATAGGCGATGTGCCGTGCGGTCGCGGGATGCCGGGAGAGCAGATCGAGCATGGCCTCTCCCTCTTCGAGGCCTCCGCCTTCCGAGATCGGATGCCCGAGAAGTTCCTTCGGGAAGACGTCGTGGAGGCGGGGCTTGAAGAGAAAACCTCCACCTTCGTCGGGCGGCGCCAGGGACCACCCCGTCAGAACGCGGGCGAGCTCCATCACGTCCTGCTGGGTGTAGCCCCCGTCGACGCCGAGGGTGTGGAGCTCCAGCAGCTCGCGGGCGTAGTTCTCGTTCAACCCGGTCTGCGGTTTTCCCTGGCTCGCGGCGATCGCCTGCGGCGTGACTCCTGGACGGTGCGCGAGCTCGGCAACCGACTGCGCGTTGTCCAGGTAGACGAGCATCGCCGGCGACTTGGCGGTCGCCATCAGCAGATCGCGAAAACAGCCCCAGATGTGCGGGCGAATGACGTCCCGCTCAAAGGAGGCGACGAGGATCCGATCGGTGTCCTTGCCTGCGAAGACATTGAAGTGGTTCATCCAGAAGTCGACGAGGATCTCGTTCAACTGAGCCTCGGAATGGACGGCCTTGAGCACGCGAGCCGCAGTCAGCTCGTCTAAGACGCGCTGCGGCCGTGTCGCCGGCGAAACCAGCTCATCGACCATGCGATCGATCGCTCTTGCGGCCTCTTCGTTGCCTTCTCCCGGTTTTCCGTACGCCTTCTCCGCTACCTTCCGGGCGTTGCGGAGAGGCTTTTCGAAGGTCTCCATCAGCTCCGCGTCCGTCATGCTCGTGGTGGAAAGGCCATCGAGCTTCTCCAAAGCGAACGGGTCGGCAAGCCGCTCGGGGTGAAGCTGCTGCTCGATGAAATTGCGGATTCCGAGGTCGAGGACGCGCTCGAGGTCTCCGGGCGCCGGACCAAAGCCAAGGCGGTTCAAGACATGGAGCGCCTTCTGGCAATCCGAGAGAGAAGGCGGGGTGGCCGAGCGTGCCGCGCGAGAGGAACCGGTCGCTCGCGCGGAGCCCGGCCAGAGAAGAGCGGCTGTGAGTAGGCAAGACAGACCCTGGCCCATGTTCTTTAGACGGATTTCGGGCTCGATGTGTTTACTCCCAGCGGTGATAGGCCGGATGCCCTAGCCCGACCGCGACGGCAGGTCGACGTCACTTTTCCGTTGGCGACGATCTCCGCGTCGACCACTGCGGTGTTCTCCGTTGACTCCGTCACTCGGGCGCGCAGCTGCAGGGTCGTGTCCATCGGGGTGATCCGCTTCAACTTCACGTTTCCAGTCGGCATCTCCCGAAACTTTATGTCATCTCCGCGGCTGCGACGGGCCTTGGCGCTTCCAGTATTCTTGCGGCTCGTGCCGGACAAAAGACGACGTTTCCACTGCGGTCTTCCAATTCTTCTCTCGCTGGTTTCGGCATTCGCCTGCTCCTCTTCGGCCTCGCGAGGCGTCTCCGGCCAGCCGACTCCCGCGGCGTCGCCGGGCGCTTCTTCCGACCGGGCCGCCGACGGATCTTCGCTAGACAAGGCGATTGTCGTGCCGCGCGACACGGAGAAGGAGGGGATCGCCTGGGAGTACGCCTGGATTCGGGAGCATTTCGGCGAGCATCGGCGCAAAGGACAGAGCCTCCTGATGGGCGACGGGGGACGGCGATTTGATCAGGTGACGGTCCAACTCGCCAACGGATCCGAGCGGACCTTCTACTTTGACATCACGCGATACTTCGGCCACCACTGACGGGCCGGGCGCAGAAAGGCGGACATGGAAGAGGGCAATCCGCCGGCGGCTCCAGGATTTCGCGACCGTAGCTCGGCGCTCGTCGCCTACGGCTGGGTTCTGATCACGGCCGGCGCGCTGTGCGCGCTCGTGGCGCTGCTCTCCGCCGCGCTGTTCGCTCTCGCGCGCTCGTCTCCGGGGGGGCCGCCCATGGCGGCGGGCGGCGTCCTCTTCAATGTCGCCTACTATCTCTGCCTCGCGGCTGTCTTCATCATCCTCGGCGTGGGCTCGATCCGCGCGCGCCGCTGGGCCCGTCCACTCGCTCTCATCGCGGCCTGGGTCTGGCTCGCCGTCGGAGTTCTCGCGTTCTTCGCCGTGGCTCTGATTCTTCCCGGCGCGATCTCGAGTCAGTCCGCAGGGGCGTCTCCCGGGATGCTGACCTGCGTGATGGCCTTCGCGCTCCTCTTCATCGGGCTCTTCCTTATCCTGCTTCCGGCCCTTCTGATTCTCTTCTATAGCCGAGAAGACGTGCGTCAGACCGTAGAGATGCGAAACCCCTATCCCGATTGGACGGACCGCGTTCCCATCTCGATTCTGGGGATCGTGGTGACGCTGGCGTTCGGGGCCGTCGCCTCTGTCTTCTCCTTGCTGGTGACGCGAGCGGTGCCGATCTTCGGCACGGTGCTGACGGGGTGGGCGGCGGCCGGGCTGTTGCTGATGTTCGCCGCGATTTCGGCGGTGCTCGCCGTGGCCGTCTATCGGCGGACGAGCGCGGGGTGGTGGGGGTTGGTCGCCCTTCAGGTCGTCGGGCTGGCCAACATTCTGACCTTCCGCAACCTCAACATGGAAAGTCTGCTGAGACAGATGGGCTATTCCGAGGATCAGGCGCGGCTCACCTCGCGGTTCAACGTCCTGGGAAGCCCCGCTTTTTACGCGGTGATTGGGGCGGCTTGGGTCGCGATGCTCGTCTTCCTTCTCGTGGTGCGAAAGCACTTTCGCCCGGACTCGGCCGCCGGGTCGACGGCAGGCTGAGGGAAACGGATCCGGTTGCCATTGCCTCCGCTCATATAATCGATTTCTCACCTGAGATCCGGAAGGAGTCTTCGATGCCAGCCGCTGAGCCCGAGAAGAAAGACACCAGCGTCGCCGCCGCGGAGAAGAAGGAAGCGCTGACGGTCATCGACCGGCGAACAGGTAAGTCTTATGACCTTCCGATCGCCGACGGAACGATCCGCGCGATCGACCTGCGCCAGATCAAGGTCGACGCGCAGGACTTCGGCCTGATGTCCTACGACCCCGCCTTCCTAAACACCGCGTCCTGCCGGAGCCGGATCACGTTCATCGACGGGGACAAGGGGATCCTCCGCTACCGGGGTTACCCGATCGAGCAGCTCGCCGAGAAGTCGAGCTACCTCGAGGTCGCTTATCTGCTCCTCTACGGCGAGCTCCCGACCAAGAGCCAGTCCGAGGAGTGGGTGCACCACATCACCTTCCACACCATGCTCCACGAGTCGTTGAAGAAGTTCATGGACGGCTTCACCCCCGACGCGCACCCGATGGGGATGATCATCGCGACGGTGGCCGCGATGTCGACCTTCTATCCGGACGCCCGCCACATCCACGACCCCGCTTCGCGGCAGAAGCAGACCTGGAGGCTCATCGCCAAGATGCCGACGCTCGCGGCCTTCGCCTACCGACACAGCATGGGCATGCCCTACGTCTACCCGAACAATGATCTCTCCTACACCGAGAACTTTCTGAACATGCTGTTCAAGATCCCCTCGGGCGATTGGCGTCCGAACCCGGTGCTCGTGCGGGCGCTCGACGTTCTCTTCATCCTCCACGCCGACCACGAGCAGAACTGCGGGACGCACGCCATGCGCGGGATCGGCTCTTCGCACACAGACCCGTACTCGGCCGTCGCCGGCGCCGCCGCGGCTCTCTACGGCCCGCTTCATGGGGGAGCCAACGAAGAAGTGCTGAAGATGCTGAAGGCGATCGGCTCGACCTCCAACGTTCCGGGCTTCATCAAAGAGGTCAAGGAAGGGAAGGGAGAAAAGCGGCTGATGGGCTTCGGGCACCGAGTCTACAAGAACTACGACCCGCGCGCGAAGATCATCAAGCGGATTGCCGATGAGGTCTTCGAGGTCACCGGTCGCAACCCGCTGCTCGACATCGCGCTGGAGCTCGAGCGGATCGCCCTGCAAGACGATTACTTCGTCAAACGCAAGCTCTATCCCAACGTCGACTTCTACTCGGGCTTGATCTATCAGGCGATCGATATTCCGACCGCGGCCTTCACGGTTCTCTTTGCCATCCCGCGAACGTCGGGTTGGGTCGCGCAGTGGGGAGAGATGCTGGAGGATCCCGAGCAGAAGATCGCGCGTCCCCGGCAGGTCTATCTCGGCCCCGACGAGCGCGATTTCGTCCCGATCGAAAAGCGAAAGTGATTCGCTCTCCCGCGGGGGGAGAGGGCGAGGGGTTTGGAGCGGGTCGAGATCCCACCGTTCGACACGATCCGGGGAATCGAAGCCCCTTACCCCGACCCTCTCCGGTGGGGAGAGGGAGTAGGTTGGAAACCCTCCGTCTCCGGGCGGTTCTCTTCGACTGGGACGGCACTCTCGTCGATTCCGCGGAGGCGAGCTTCCGTTGCTACGGGCGTCTCTTCGCCTCCTATGGAATCGCCTTCGATCGCCCTCTCTTCGCCGCCACCTACTCGCCCGACTGGTACCGCACCTACGAAGCGGTCGCGTTGCCACGGGAGCATTGGAGCGAGGCGGACTCGCGCTGGGTCGAGCTCTACGGAGAGGAGCGCGTGGAGCTGCTCCCCGGTGCAGGCGAAGCGCTTGCGCGGCTGCGCCAGGCAGGCGTGGCGACGGCTCTGGTGACGAGCGGGAGCCGGGCGCGCGTCGATCGCGAGATTGCGGGCCTTGGCGCAACGCGGCTCTTCGAATGTATCGTCTGCGGTGAGGACGCGAGAAGAAAACCGGATCCCGAGCCGCTCCGCCTCGCGCTCGATCGGCTCGCCGTCGATCCGACACAAGCGGCGTACGTGGGAGACAGCCCCGAGGACGTTTGGATGGCCCGCGCGGCCGGCGTCCGTGTCGTCGGCGTCGAAGGAGGTTTCCCGAACCGGGAGGCGCTGCGCGCAGCCAAGCCGGATCTTCTGGCAGAAAGCCTGGCCGGCGCCGTGGACCTCCTGCTCAGACCTTAGAATGCGGCCGGCATGACCCCCGGCCAGATCGCGGCCCTCGTGGCTTCCTCGGCGGGAGCCGGCGTCATGAACGCCATGGCGGGAGGCGGAACGATTCTGACCTATCCGACACTGCTCTTTCTCGGTGAGTCCCCAATCACCGCCAACGCGACGTCCACGGTGGCGCTGTGGCCCGGCGCCGCCGCCTCGATGTATGGGTACCGGCATGAAGTCGGTCAGTATCGCGACTGGTTGAGGACGCTCTTCCTCCCGAGCTTGCTGGGCGGCGCGCTCGGAGCCGTGCTCCTGCTGCGGACGCCCCCCACGGTCTTCGCGCGGCTGGCGCCCTTCCTGATTCTGTTCGCGACGTTTCTCTTTACGCTGCAGGGAGCCGTGGCCCGGTGGACGGGAACGGCGCACGTTTCGAGCCGTACTCCTGGCCGGATCGTCGCGGCCTGGCTCTATCAGTTCGGCGTCGGCATCTACGGAGGCTACTTCGGCGCGGGGATCGGCATTCTGATGCTCGCGGTTCTGGGCTTCCTCGGTCTTTCCGATATACACGCCGCCAATGGAATCAAGAACTTCTTCGCGATGTGTATCAACGGGATCGCGGCGGCGTACTTCATCGTCCGCGGGGCCGTGGACTGGCCGGCGGCGCTGATCATGATCGTTGGAGCGATCGCCGGCGGTTATGGGGGAGCGCGCTTTGCCCGCCTGATCGGACGCGGAAAGGCCCGCGGCGCGGTCATCGTGATCGGCCTTCTCGTCGCCGGGATTCTGCTCGTCGAGCAATCGCGGCGGTAAAGCGGCTCGTGATTCTGTCGGTCTCGGCCGGCGCGGGTCGCAAGCGCGCGCCGCGACGTTGGCCGGCCGCGCGCGGGCGAGGAGATTCTTCGACTGGTCGAAGAGTGAAGCCTCGGTTCATCCCTTGGATTCGGTAGTCGCCTGCAATCGAGAGTGGTCCGGGAGGGAATTCCACATAGAAGCGCGCTTTAGAATGAAAGTATTGATTTCCGCTTTGACTAAAGCCGATCGATCCCATGGCATCGTCGACCTGCTTTGGTGACTCGTATTCCTGAAGAATGAAATCGAGGTCGACCGATTGATACACGCCTCCGGAGTAAATAGAAGCGCAGGCTCCTCCGGAGAGAACAGCCCGCACGCCGGCTTGGGCGAGCGCCTCGGCAACGGCTCCGGCGACATCCTTGATGGAAGATCGTTCCGTGAGTCTCAGAGCTTCTTTCCCGTACGTCGTGGGCGGCGGCGGATCGAGGCAACCCGTTCTCGCAGATGGTCCTCCGGCTCCGACAGCCTCCAGAGGTAACGCTGGAGGTCGTCGTAGGCGAAGTAGCGGGGGTTGATCCGAAAAACGCGCGTTCGGCCCACGTTCCGGCCGGCGACAAGGCCATCGAGCTCCAGGCTTCGCAGGGCCTTCCAAACTCCGGAAGGAGGGGCCTCGAGCAGGCGAGCGAGCTCACGCGGATAGCTCTCCTCGAGCAGACGAAGAGCCAAGAGAACGCGGGTTCGCGTCCAGCCGCCAAAGGGAGAGGATTTGCCGATCACCATAGGTGATCACATAATAACATAAGGTGAACATGAGATCACCTTATATGAACGGCCAGGATTCCTTCTCTCTCGAGTAGAGAAGACTCAGGATTCCCGGTAGATCGCCGCGCCGGCCAGGGTCGCCGCGAGGGTCTCCACGAGCCCCCAGGCGGCGCCGATCGCCATCATCCTTGCCGGAAAGAAACCCAGCGACGAGGTAGCGATTGCGAACGTCGCGTGCACGAAGAGCCAGACGGCGAAGCCCGCGCGAACCGCGGTCTTCGGGCCGAGTCCGTACCGCGTGCGGATCGCCGCGTAGAGCCAGATCGCGGCGATTCCGATGACGAAGCTCCAGAGAAAATGAGCCGCCATGACGGCCGGCTGCATCGCGACCTCCTTGTTGATGGATTTCATCATCTGCTCGAACTGCGCACGCATCACGAACCCGTAGAGCGCCTCGAGCACGTTGGCGACGAGCCCGGCCACGAGCCCGCCCCCGATGACACGACTCCAGTTGATCTTTCCCATGATGTCCTCCCTACACGCTTGTTGAAGCGCTCGTCTCTCCGTCGGAAAAGGGTAGTTCCTCTTCGCGGTCTCCCGGTTCCGCCTCACCGATGGGCCGAAGGCCGTGGAAGGAAACGCCGAGAAGGCGCACCGGACGCCGACCGGCCTCTGTTTTCTCGATGAGGGCCACGGCTCTTTGAGCGAGCTCATCGGGGACTCGCGTCGGAGGCTCCCGCGTCTCGCTGCGCGTGATCGTCTGGAAGTTCGAGTAGCGGAGCTTCAACGTGACGGTGCGAGTCAGCAGGTTCTTGCGCTCGAGGATCTCGGCGGCGTGGCGGGCGAGAGCGTCCACCTCCTGGCGGATCGTTTCCATCTCCGCCAGATCTCTCGCATAGGTCTCTTCGCAACCGATCGACTTGCGCTCTTGATTGGGGTTGACCGGCCGAGAGTCCTCGCCGAAGGCGAGTCTCTGCAGTCCCTCGGCCCAGCTTCCGACCACGCGCCGCAGGATCTCCAGATCCGCCGTCCGCACGTCGACCAGCCGCTCGATTCCGGCGGCACGCAATCTCGCCGCGGTCTTTGGTCCCACGCCCCAGAGAGCGTCGACTTCCAACTTTTGAAGGAACATCTCGATTCGCTCGGGAGCGATAACCGTCAGGCCATCGGGCTTTCTCCAGCCCGAGGCGATCTTGGCGAGGAACTTGTTCGGCGCAACCCCAGCCGACGCGGTGAGTTTCGTCTCCTCGCGGATGCGCTCCTTGACGCGCCGCGCCACGTCCACACCGAGCGGGAGGCCCCAGGCGTTCTCCGTGACGTCGAGATAGGCCTCGTCGAGCGAGAGAGGCTCGACGAGCGGCGTTACGCTGCGGAAGATCTGGAAGACCTGGCGCGACACGGCGGCGTACTTGGAAAAGTCGGGCCGCACGATGACGAGCTCCGGGCAAAGCCGCACCGCTCGAGCCATGGGCAGTGCCGAGCGCACACCGAACTTGCGCGCCTCGTAGCTGGACGCCGCCACGACGCCACGGCTCTCTGGCCTTCCTCCAACCGCGACCGGCCGTCCTCGCAGGGCAGGGTCGTCTCGCTGCTCGACCGACGCGTAAAACGCGTCCATGTCCACGTGAAGGATTCGGCGCAGCGGATCGGGCACGGCGGCTCATTCTCCCAAAACAGATCGGTCATCTCGCTCGAAAGTTGCAAGGGCCACGAGCGACCCTTACGATCGAGGCCGGATCGACTTTCAGTACGACGCGAGAAGGCGCGCGGCCTTCTGGACTTCTTCCTCCGAGGGAAGGAAGAACTCCTCCAGCGGCGGGGAGTAGGGGACGGGTGTATCGAGAGCGCCGACCACGCGGACGGGGGCGTCCAAGAACTCGAAGGCCTCCTCCTGGATCACGGCGGCCAGACTTTCGCCGATGCCTCCGGTGCGCGTGTCCTCATGCAGGACGAGCACGCGGCCGCAGTGGCGGGCGAGAGAGAGGAGAGCCTCCCTGTCGAGAGGAACCAGGCTGCGCAGATCGAGCACGGCGGCCTCGATTCCATCGCGGGAGAGTTTCTCGGCCACGCGCATGGCGACGTGGGCGAAGGCGCCGTAGGATACAATACATATATTGTTACCAGCGCGGCGCAGGGCGGCCTTCCCGATCGGAATCGGCTCGGGAGGCTTTTTGGGCAGGTCTTGTTTGATTCGGGGATCGCGGTAGAGCGCAATGTGCTCGTAGTAGAGGACGGGGTCCGGATCAGCGACGGCCGAAGCCATCAGCGCCCGCGCGTCGTGTGGTGTGGAGGGCACGACGATCTTCAGTCCCGGCGTCCGGTAGAACCACGGCTCCGTGTTCTGGCTGTGGAACGGCCCCGCGTGACGCAGCCCTCCCCAGGGCATCCTCACGACCATGGGGACGGAGGCTCCCCAGCGGTATCGGATCTTGGCGGCGTTGTTGACGAGCTGGTTGAAGCCGGTCGCGACGAAGTCGTTGAATTGCATCTCGCCGATCGGACGCTGGCCGGCGAGCGCGGCCCCCACGCAGACGCCCAGCACGGCACCCTCCGCGAGAGGAGAGTTCACGATTCGGTCGCCGTACTTGGGCAGCAAGGGTCGCAGCAATAAAAATGCGTTCCCGTATTTGCCTCCCACATCCTCGCCGTACACGAAGACGCGCGGGTCGGCCGCGAGAGCGTCCTCGATCCCGAGCGCGACCGCCTCGAGAAGCGTCTTTCCCTTCGGGTCGAAGGGGGGGCCGGAGTCGATTTGCAACGGCCGATCTGGGATCTTTCCGCGGGACTCCGGCTCCAGCAGCTCGAAGCGGCGGCGCGGCGATTCGCCGGCGAAGACTCCGAGACCCGCCGCCTCTGCCCGCGGCCATGGGGCGTCGATCACGGCCCGGGCCTCCGCGTCGACAAGGCGTTCCGCCTCCGTCTTCCAGGCCTCGAGGTCTCCGTCGCGAATCACGCCGTCGGATTGGAGCCTCGCCGCGTAGCAGGGGATCGGGTCTCGCCGGGACCAGAACTCGTAGAGGTCCCGATCCGCGTATGCCGATTCGTGGAGCGGCGGATAGGTCCACGCGGCGGAAGGCTCCTTGCCCAGGTAGAGCATATCGTCGTGGTGCGCGTGACCACAGATACGCATCGCGACGAGCTCGATTAAGGTCGGTCCCAAAGCGGCGCGTGCCCGCTCCGCGGCCCAGGCGAAGGCCGCGGCGATCTCTTCCGGGTCCGTCCCGTCGATGGTCAAGCCCGGCACGCCGTAGCCCGCCGCCTTCTCGGCGAAGACACGCGCCGCCGAGTTGTCCGCGACGGGTGTGGAAAGGGCGGTCTGATTGTTCTGGACGCAGAAAACCGCGGGAAGACGCCGGGCGGCGCAGAGGTTGATCGCCTCGTGCCATTCGCCCAGCGACGTGCCTCCCTCGCCGATGAAAGACACGGCGACGCGTCCCGAGCCTTCGCGCGCGAAGGCCATCGCCATCCCGGCAATCGTCAGCGACGAGATCGCTAGCGGCGCGGCCGCCGGCAGAATGCCCCAGGAGACATCGCCCACGTGAAGGTCTTTCCCGTCCATTGGAGGACCCGCCTTGCCCATCTGAGCGTTCAAGACCATGCGCACGATGGCCGGTTCCGCCCGCATCGCGAGCGCGGCACCGAGATCGCGGATCAGGGGAGCGACCACGTCTCCTCGCCAGGTCCCGTCGGCTGAACGGAAGTTATCGCCCCGGCGCAGCCGGATTGCGGCCGCGTAGATCGCCTCCTGACCGAGAGAGCGAAAACCCTTCCCTTGAAAGGCGACTCCCTTGTACCGGACTTCATTTCCCGTGAAGAAGGCCTTCAGGCGATTGTCGGTCGCGCGCGTCAGGAGCATCCCGCGCAGAATCTCGATGCGCTCGTCGCGGGAGAGCGAGGCGGCGATCGCCTCGCGGCGGAGAAAACCGTCGCAATCCCGCGCCAGCTCCTGCCTCGCCTGATGCAGGCGCTCCTCGACAGAGACCCCGGGCGTGG
>Ga0070708_100002807_pt1 | contig 13529 bp, 5 predicted proteins | sample KBSK5503metaG_FD_65469 | JGI IMG/M metagenome (GOLD analysis project Ga0070708, IMG submission 65469) | Corn, switchgrass and miscanthus rhizosphere microbial communities from Kellogg Biological Station, Michigan, USA - KBS K5-50-3 metaG | ecosystem: Host-associated > Plants > Roots >...
CCCGTGCTGTGATCAACGGCGCTATGTATGCGCTGTGCTGCGACGCCGATTTCTATGTCTACGTCGAGCAGGATTGCCTGCTTCAGGGTGAGGACTTCCTCACCCATGCGCTCGGCGACTCGACTGAGGACATCCTGATCGGTCGAGTCACCGAGAGCGGCCGAGGCCTCGGGGGCGCCCCAGCGGCACCCATGCCGCAGCAGAGTCTCGTGATCGTGCGCAAGGCGGGATTGGATCGATTTATCGGGGGAATCGTCGGCGCGTCGTGGAGCGACGGGGAGCGTTCTCCGGAACAGACTATGCAAGATCGATTGGCGCCTATCGGGTTCGTTCGCGTTCCCTACGGGCGCTCGCGCCCAATCGACTTCGAGCGCAGCCACTTCTATGCCCAGCACCTCGATGCCGATGAGTTGCAGCGGTTCCTCACGCTCATCCGCTTGCGACTGCGCGACCAGGAATTCGCCTTCGAGTAACAACTAGCGTGATCCCGAATGGAGCGAAGGAAGTTTCTGGATGCGGAGAAAAATCCTGCCATGACCGATGGCGGATTGCTGCTTTGGCCATATGATTGATAAGTATGAGTTTCGTCTCTAGCCGGGAACTGAACACGCCACCGTGCTCGTCAAGACGAAGGTCAGCAGGGGCAAATAAGGGAGCGGGATCTCGCACCCGCGGGGTCACTGCAAAAATCCTGCACTTTCTAGGCTCCGCCGAATCTGTCTTTAAAATTCGTATACGAATTTGTTTGTAAAATAGCTACAAATAGCTATTGATGCACCCCGTGACACGACCAACGTTTCGCGTAAAGCCCTACGCGCACCCGAAATATAAGTTCGTCGTTCGCGCGAAATTAGCGGGGAAATGGAAGCGTAGCTATTTCAAAAGCGAAGCGGAGGCTGCGGCCTACGCGGCCAACCAAAACGTTTCTCTGGAAAAGCAAGTGAAGCGACAGCGAAGCGGGCGCGTGCGATCCGACGGGCACACGAATGGCACCCGTAACTGGCATGAGTTTGAGAAATCAAATAGGCGATCGACTGTTTCTTCCCAGGCGGTTTCTCGCAAAGCCATAGTGGTTCTCGGCATGCACAGGAGCGGGACCTCTGCCCTCTGCGGCGCGCTCGACGTTCTCGGGGTGAATTTCGGTCAGCGTCTAGCTGCTGCCACCAAAAATAACGAGAAGGGCCATTGGGAACACCCTGAGATCGTCGGGCTGCACGACGAATTATTGTGTTCTCTGGGGTCGCGCTGGGACAATGACAGGCCACTGCCGTCTGATTGGGTGGAACGGGATATTACGCGAGATATTCGATCTCTTTTAATCGGCATTCTCGAACACGATTTTGCTCACGCTTCCCTTTTCGGACTGAAAGATCCGAGAATGTGCCGACTGATGCCGCTTTGGCTTCCAATCTTTCAAACGCTGCGAATCGAGCCGCACTTTGTTTTGATGGTCCGTCACCCTTGGGAAGTTGCCGAATCTCTCGCGAAACGGGATGGGCTCGAACATCCGAAGAGCTACTTGCTCTGGCTGGAACATCTCGTGCAGGCCATAAGCGCGACCCGTGCGCATCAGCGGTCGGTCGTTTGCTACGAAGAGATGATCGACGATCCCGTCAACGTGTTGACTGGGCTACGAAAAGAATTGGGAGTCAATCTTCGAGCACCATTTCGCGTCCGTACCTCGCTTCGCAAGTTCCTCGAACCGTCTTTGCGGCATCACCATCTCAAAAAGGGGCGGGCTAACAAGCGCAAGCCCCCTGTTCCACACCTCGCGTTGGATCTCTACGAGACGCTTCGCGATGCATCTACGTCGGTTGAAATCGGAGAAAAGACGGCACCCCTTGTGGCACAGTTCGGCCGCGGCGGCGAGCTCTTCTATCCTCGCGTCAACCTTGTCGAAGCAGAACTGGCTTCTCTGGATAAGGAGATCGCCAAGAGCGAAGAAACAGGTATGGGCAGTGAGGGCCTTGTGCGGCTTGCGGTCTATCACCCAGTAGCTGAAGGCTATCGACAAACGGAAAGCCAAACGCGTTATTTTGCGAGCCGTTCCTGGAAGCTGTTGGTGATCGATCTGCCCGGCAAGAAGCGTAACCTCGACCGACCGCTAAGGATCGATCCGGTCACCTATCCGGCCGTCATTGACATCGCCGAGATAGCGCTGAAACGGCCAAGCACCGGCGAGATTCTGTGGGCCGCCACAGAAAGCACGGAGTTTGCTGCTTTGACAGTTGGTGGCACTGCTTGCCGCTTGGCGCATGAACCATATCTCCGGATCCTAAGTTTTGGGAATGACCCTCAGCTATTGCTGCCGCAGTCAACCACGGCGCTAGGCGACTCGCCACTCCGCTTGGAACTCTCGATTCTGGTCGATGCGAGCCCGGAAGCGATCAGCACGTGCTTGGCGGAGAATAAGGAACACGTCCGCAACATTGAACAACAAAAGAACGTCGCGGAAGACGAGCTGAAACAGCGCGGCATAACGGGTGCCGTGAAAAACGCGGAATTTCACTGCTTGAATGCAGAGATTGAGCGAAAAATGAGCGAGCTTGAACGTCAAGCGGAGCGCATGGGTGTGGTCCTTCGCTTGAAAGAGGAGCTGAAACAGCGCGACGCGACGATTGCCGTAAACAACGCAGAGTTTCAGCGCTTGAATGCAGAAATTGAGCGAATATCGAGCGCGTTTTCGAGGGCGCAGAATGACTTAAAGGAGCGCGAGAGAAGCATCTCTGATATCCAGGCGCAACTGACTGAATCACGGCAACAGCACGAAAGGAATATTGAATATCAGGCTGAGCTAACTGACAAGCTAATCAAGCTCAATCAAGACGTCAAAAGCTTTGCCGAGGTCTTTGGCCTGACGCGGCAACGTTTGCAAGATAGCGATTCTGCCGCGGCAGTTTTGATTCAATCCCTGTTCCATGACATCCGGCTAATCCGCAAGCGTAAGTCCTTATGGAAAGCATGCAGGATGTTGCGAAGCGCGCTTTCCCGCGAGGGGACACAGGATATTCCGTCTAACCCTAAGATCACTGCGGAAGCATTGAAGCAAAAGCTGCAGGGGATACAGCGTACGCTGAAATCAAAGAAAACGCCGCCTGCAATTGCGCTGAACGCTTTGGCAGAACTCATCGTACTGCAGAACCGGGTGCACCAAGCGCTCGACTTGTTGAGCCTAGGGTCGCTGCTTCGGTTGCAGCAAAAGACCGTTACTGCACACGAGCCACTGGGTAATCTTGTGACCGATGCTGCTAAGGCTGGATTTGAAGGATGTTTAGACCTACCGTTTGCAAATACAACGAACACCGGCTTGTTCCACGTCACGGGTTGGCTTTATCTTAAATCACGCAAACTTACCCAGCTAGTTGCTCGTGTTCGTGGAGGCGCGAGCGTTACTCTTACTCACGGTTTGCCGCGGCCGGACGCGGCAAAGGCTTTTCCTCAGTTTCCCTCCGCGGCTAAGTCGGGTTTCGAGGGTTACGTACCTATCGACCTGGGCTTTGCTGGCTGCGTGACCCTTGAACTACACGCGATCACTGAAGACGGGACCGACTCACTTTGTTTTCAGCGGGAAGTGACGCTGCGATCGCCTGGCACTTCTCCGCCTGATTCATATCCGCTTGTCCCCCTGGTGGAGACTAATCCTTATACGGAATGGGTTCGGACCAATCGCCTAACGCGAAACCTCCTAAAGAAAATGGGAGGGGATGCGGATCGCATTGCAAGGACGGGCCCGCGAATCAGCATCGTGGTACCAGTTTATAACACACCGGGCTCTTATCTTGAAGCGTTGATCGATTCCGTGCGGTCGCAACTTTACCAGAACTGGCAGTTGTGCCTGGCAGACGATGCGTCCCCGGAGCCGCATGTCCGCCCGATTTTGGAACGTGCCGCCTCGACCGATTCGCGAATTCAAGTTTCATGGCGAGACACCAATGGACATATTGTGAAGGCAAGCAATTCCGCGTTAGAGCTTGCTACGGGCGATTATGTCGGACTTCTGGATCATGACGATATCCTCAGTCCAGACGCACTTCTGCACGTGGCTGAAGCCATCGCGGCGGAGCCGGCACTGGATCTCCTATATACGGACGAAGATAAGTTCTCACCGAGTGGAGAACGCTACGATCCGATTTTCAAGGGCTCTTTTAGCCCTGAGATGGCCATAACCCACAACTATATTCAACATTTTACCGTGATTCGAAGGAGTCTGCTCCAGGCGGTTCACGGTTTCCGTGAAGGTTTTGAAGGCGCGCAGGACCTCGATCTTTATCTTCGGGTCCTGGAGAAGACAACTCCAGAACATGTCCGACACCTCCCATTTGTCTGCTATCACTGGCGTTCTCATCCGGAAAGCACGGCCTCGACTGGTGCGCAGAAAAATTATGTCTTCGAGAGCGCGCGCAAGTCGATTGCTGAAGCGCTCGTTCGGCGCAAACTTCGGGCGACCCCTTTTCTGCCCGACTTTGCAGCAGAAGACAACTGCTGCCTTTATCAACTGCGGTGGTCGCGGGAGCTGCTCAAAGAAAACCCTGTCACGATTGTCATACCCACAAAGAATCGCGACGACTTACTTGAGAAATGCATTGCGAGTCTGGTGCGCACGGTTGATCCCGCGTACGTAAAGCTGATCGTCGTTGATGATTTCTCCGAAGACGAGTCCACTCGTCGCTACCTTAAAGAGTTAGCAGCTGGAAAACCTCTAAGCTGCAATGTGATTCAGCCGTCATCACGGTCAGATGCGTTCAACTTTTCGCAGCTCGTCAATGAGGGAGTGGCGCGGGCTACAACTCCGTTGGTTCTGCTTTTGAACAATGACATTGAAGCAATACAACCTGGCTGGCTGGAGGATATGGTTGGCTGGATGTCAATCGACGGCGTTGGCGCAGTGGGCGCAAAACTGCTCTACCCCGACTCAACTATTCAACACGCCGGCGTTGTCGTCGGGGAACACCTCGGTTTGGCTGAACATATATTTCACGGTCTCGGAAAAGACATCGTCGGCCTTAATTTCCTGACGCATGCGGCGCGCAATGTCAGTGCGGTCACAGCAGCGTGCATGTTAACTTCGAAGGCTGTTTTCGATGAAGTAAACGGTTTTGATGAAGCAAATTTCGCGATGGAGTGGAACGATGTCGATTACTGTCTCCGGCTCGGACAAGCAGGGAAACGAATCGTGTTTACGCCGCAGGCCGTTCTTTTGCACCACTGCGGCAAGTCGAGAGGCCGTTTAGGGTTTAGACCGCAGGAGCATGTCAATTTTCTGCGGCGGTATCGCGGTATCAAAGATCCGTTCTACAACGAAAGTCTTGATCTCGACCGGTTGCCGGTAGCGGCGAAGCCCCGTCACTTTGTGCACACAGCGCGTGTGGGTAAGCTCAAAGTGCTAGTCATCTCTCATAACCTGAATTTTGAGGGCGCTCCGAGGGTTTTGTTCGATCGCGCCTGCTACTTCGCCTCAGTCGGTGGATACGAGGTCACGGTAGTGTCCCCTTTAGACGGACCTTTACGGAAGCATTTTGAAGATGCCGGAATCTCCGTCAACGTCGTGAAGACACCATTCCCTCAGGTTGGGGAGAATGAGGCCGATTACACAGAACGGTTGCGCGTAATCGGTGAGCGACTACGTGCAAGTTCGCTTGATCTCATCATCTGCAACACCCTAATTTCCATTTGGGGAGTGTCGCTGGCGAAATTGTTCGATCGGCCGGTTATTTGGAATATTCACGAGAGCAACACACTTGAACACTTCCTTCCGTCTGTTCCCGCGCTGGCTGGGGTGGCTGAAGACTGTTTTGCTTCGGCCGACCGAGTTGTGTTCGAGGCGAACGCAGCCCGAGAAGTATTTAACCAGTACGATTCGCGCGAAAACTTTATTACCATCGCTGGATCCGTCGATGTTGACGCCATCGATGAATTCTGTGAGCGCCACGAGCGAGACTTACTTCGACGAAAACACGGGATCGATACTAACCAAACTGTGGTTTCTCTCATAGGCACCACTTGCCGAAGGAAAGGCCAGCATGTTTTTCTTCAAGCCATTAAAAAACTTCAATCGGAGCATCCCAGTGTTTTTGCGGAAGTTTGCTTTTTGATGGTTGGCGCGCGGGAATCACTCTATCTAGACTTTTTGCGCGCCCAGATTGAATCGAGCCAGGCAACGAATTTACGCTTGGTGGAGGAGCGCGAGGATATCTATGACTTTTACCGCCTGAGCGACATCTTTGTCTGTGCGAGTTTTGAGGAATCGTTTCCGCGAGTCATTCTGGAAGCAATGGCATTTAAGCTGGGAATCGTCAGCACGAATGTTTTTGGTATTCCAGAAATAGTTTCAGACGGCGGTGAGGCGTTATTAGTGCCTGCGGGCGATGCCTGCAGCTTGGCGCAGCGGATTCTACGGCTTGTCCAAAAGCCTCAGAATCGAAAACAATTAGGCGACAGAGCGTATGCAAAGGTAAATCGGTCTTTTACCAACCGCGGTCAACTGCGCAAACACCTCGACCTCACAAAAGAAGTCGTCGCGCGCCACGACTGATTTAGGCTTACAAGTGTAGCGAATTCGCTGACGGTCGGTTGTATAAAAGAATGAACTGTATGAGAATTGGCTGGCTCTGCTTTGTCGTCTTCGACCGTCGGATAGTGCCGCCGGCTGGTTGTGGGCGGCGGCAAAGGTCCTATTTGGGAATCGAGCCAGAATTCTTTACCTCAGATCGCTGGCTTGGAAAGTAACCTCAAGCTCAAATCCACTTCAATTGTGATCGGCGTCGTCGGAGGAACGGGTTTCATTGGTCTCAACTTGGTATGGCATCTTCAGAAGGCGGGAGTGCATTGTCGGACATTTTCGAGGCATGGACTCTTATTGAATCCGGGGAGTATCAAATACGCGCAGCTCAGTAAAATCGAACATGTTAGAGGCGACTTCTCTGATAAAACAGCGGTAGGTGAATTTGTGCGGCCATGTCGTTGCGTGATCTTGCTCGTGTCCCATCTTCTTCCCTCGTCATCGGCAGAAGAAATAAGAACAGTGACTCCCTGGTTTACCGCAGCTTTCGGTCAATTATTATTGTCCTGTCTTAGATACAAAACCGAACACACTATTTTTATCTCTTCGGGTGGAACAATCTACGGCGAGAATTACACTGGGTTACCTGTTACTGAAGATCATCCCTTAAACCCACAAAATGCCTACGGTTCTTTTTGCGCGCTCCTCGAGCAACTCATTCGCAGCTTTCATCATCAGCATGGGTTACCTTTCACGATCTTGCGTCTCGGCAATCCCTATGGTCCACTCAAGCGGCCCAATACGAATCAGGGTGTGATTGATCATTTCATTCGTTCTGCAAGAGCTAGGCAACCTTTTACACTCTTCGGAGATGGGACTGAAGTGAGAGATTATATTTACATTGACGACGTTTCAGAATCGATTGTACGTGTAGTTTGTTCCCCGGCTCAAAACAACACATTTAATGTAGGGACCGGGTCCGGGCACACGACTCAGGAGGTGATTAGTCTCGCCAAAAATCAATTTGATTTACCTGAAGTTCCAATTCTTTTGCAAAGTCGCCGGTTGGGAGATATCGGCTGTTCGTTACTGAACATGGAGAAGTTCGGAAAACTTTATGGAATCCGCTGCCATACCTCTCTTGAGGAAGGGTTAAGAAAATACGCGGATTTGGAAGCTGGTGGCTGATTGTTTAGGTTAGTGTGTTTATGTCGACTGGGACGGCGGCTGACTTTCGTGAAGACTTGCCGCTCGTTGGAAGGGGCGACAGAATCCAAGCGCTCAATTACGCTCTGCCGAAAGCGCTGCGGGATGGGCAGTCGCATACGATTTCCGTCCGGTTGGCCAGCGATCACGTGAGAGCAGAATACCCCTGTGGGGAACAGCCCCCGCAGCGGGCAAGCGCTGCCTGGTAACGAATCTCTGCCTTCGAATTTTGATCAATAAGGAAATGTTGACCTCCCGAACGAATCTGGAAGACTGACTCTGGTGTTCACGCCGTGAAGCCTTCGTTCCCGAAATTCCAGCTCGCCCTGGTCCTCATTCTCGCTGCTGTCTCAGCGGGTGCTATCGCAGTGACTCATTGGACGCTAAAGCCAGCATTTTATTTCGAGGTCTCGATGCGTTCGCCTACTGCCGGGACGGTACAGACCTTCTATGACATCGGTAGAGGCATCAACGAGCACGACTCTGTGCGGCTTCCGGTGCGCGGCGGCGAATCGAACGTCATATATCGTTTTCGACTGTCAGCCGGTGAATATCGCACTATTCGGTTCGATCCGCTCGATCACGGCAACGCCGACCTTGTTATTAACTATGCCCGGATCGTTGACAAGTTTGGGCAGACTCTCCGGAGGTTTTCATTAGGAGAACTCAGGGTGGCCAATGGCATTTCTGCATCCGAAATCAAAGATGGCAGGATGTTTTTGACCTTGGGACCTGCCGACAATGACTCCAATTTAATAATTAATCCAGGCACACCCCTGGCGCTTCATATGGCGCCTTCGGCCCGGTTGCTCTTCGCCGGCCGGACGTTCCTGCTTTATTTTTTGCCGTTAGGCGCGCTGGGGACATTATGGCTGATCTTTGCAGGGCGACTCTGGTCGCAAAGGATGCAGCAACGCTGGCTTCAGTTGGCGACCTGGGTCCGCCGCCACCCTTGTAGGGCTTTACTGATCGTTGCGACGATAAGCACAGTTGTTAGTTGTTATCCCGTCGTTTTCTTTGGGAAGAGTTTCGTATCACCGAATAACGGCGTCCTTTTGCTTTACGACCGGCTACCGACCTTACCTGGTTACACGAGCTCGACACAGGACGATGCGAAAGGAGCAGACCTGGGGGCCGCGGCGTGGTTTCATTTGCCGTGCGCGGTGGTCGAAAGCCGGGCGCTTTTGCACGACTTCGAATTACCACTCTGGAACCGATACGATTCATGCGGCATCGCCTTACTTGGGCAAGGGCAGTCAATGCTCGGAGATCCATTACACACCATTGTGTTAATCGCGGGCGGAGCTACGTGGGCGTGGGACTTCAAGTTCATCCTGGCCAAAATACTCTTTGCCTGGGGAATGGGTCTCACCGTTCTCATTGCCGCCCGGCACCTGCCATCTGCAGTAATTCTGACAGCTTCTTCAGTATTCATCGGGTTCTTTGTCTTTCGCTACGACCATGCCGCAATCTTTAGCCTCTGTTATTCACCCTGGATTCTCTACTGTTGGTTTCGGATAAGAGAGGCGCCTGACATTAGACGCACTGCGCCATGGATTGTTGGACTTATGGCGGCATGCTGGGCGGAAATGAACAGCGGTACCGTCAAAGAGGCTTATATGCTGCTCTTGGGAATGAACGGCTGCGGGTTGCTGGTTTTTGCGTTGGCGGAAGGACCAACCTCCTTACGACTGCGCAAACTCGTTCACCTGGCTATCGGTGGATCGCTCTTCGCGGCAATCAGCGCACCAATTTGGTTGATCTTTCTGGACACTCTACACACCGCCTATACGGGTTACAAGATTCCTGGCGCCTGGCAAATACAGCCGAGCCTTTTAATTGGTATTTTCGATGACATGTTTTACCGAGAATTCATGCCGAGAGAAGGAGCATTGGCTCCATCTACGAACTTCCTGGTGTTATTGGGAGTTATGTTAGCCATCGGTCATTTTCGAATACTGATCACCGACTCGGTATTTAGAGCTATCGGAATTAGCGCATTGCTCCCATTCGGGCTGGTTTTTGGAATTGTCCCTCCCAGCGTGATTACTAGGGTGCCCTTTGTCAGAAACGTTATACATATCGACAACACCTTCTCGTGTGTATTAATCGTGCACCTGATCGTGCTCGGCGGCTTTGGTTTACGCGCGTTCTGGCAGCGATGGGATTCTAATGAGTGGAAAATAAACACAGTCGTGGCCTTTGCGTTCTTAGCGTTGCTTCTATCGTTATATTTAGGTTTCGCGCAGGCATCAGACGCGGGCCAGAGCGCGTTGTTACATTCTCACAACATCGTGACGAGCAGGTTTTTCGATTGCTATATCTTGTCATTGCTGGTTGCTGTCATTGCGCTGCCGTTCATAACTAGGTTTGTTTTGCGCGCGCCTTCCAAAGGGTTTTTGTTAGCACCAGTATTTTTCCTGTGTTTGCTTCTCTTGCATTGGCGTTATGGCATGTACATAAAGAGTCCATTTGACGAATACGTCATGAATCCTCAAGTGCGCGTGAACCTCGCAGCCAATTCACCAGCTATTCAGCTTATTCGCGCAAATCAGCAAGCACCGTCGAGAGCGGTGGGCCTGGGCGACAACTTATTCGCCGGCTTTAATGCAGCTTTGGGGATTGAAGGCATTAATGGCGCTGATGCGCTAATAAATCCTTATTTTCGGCAGCTGACCGAGGCTTGGGGGATAGAAAAACAGTGGGATTGGCGATTTATCATCCGAAATGACAACCTAACCCTCGTCAAGGCGCTGTGCGATTTGCTGAATGTTAGGTATTACCTGGGTCCTTCGTCCCAGCAATCTGTAGCGGGATTGGAATCTGTTTCTGATCTGGATCTGACTATTCACGAGAGCAAATCTGTCTGGCCCAGAGCTTTTTTTACGGACAGACTATCCTCGTATAATACGGTATCAGAGTTGGTCGGCATGATCAAGGCAGGTGATGGGCGTCCCTTCGCAGCTGTAGCCCGCACCGATTTCAGTCAGGATGTTTCGCTGTCGCAAATCGCCGAGGGGCGCCCGACTAACGACCAGGTAGTAGCGGCTGACAATTACCGACTTACGAACAACGTAACCTCGTTCAAAGTTACAGCACCTAAGGCCGGCGTAATTGTCTTAACTGAAGCGTACCTCCCGGGCGACTTCGAAGTGGACGTGAACGGCAAGTCAGCGCCTTATTTCCGAGTCAACCACGCGTTTAAGGGCGTCGCCGTAGATAAACCTGGTATTTACGCCATCACTTTTAGCTATCGGCCCCGTCATTTTGTATTATCCCTCTGGATTTCGTTATTTGGAACGATAGCATTGTGTTTCTATATCTGGCAAACCCGAACAAAATGGAGCCAGTAAGAGGTGTCATTTGGCGAATACTGTTTTGCTGGGTTGCGTGGCTGGCGGTACTGCAGGATTGTTTGACACCAATGGATGGATTGTCGATGTCGGTAATTTCAGTTAAGGTGATATTGATGTGGCAAAGAAAAGGCTTAAAGGTTTTTGCGTCCTAAGCAACTACGTTTTGGGTTAGGATGGATGTTGCAGAACGAACCTTACGAGGCACGGAGAATATTGGATCTGATGCGCGACCACGCCCCTTCTGACCGACGCCGGGTAAGCAATTGCCCAGTCTGCCGCAGCACCCGGCTGCATTATTCTTTTTCCGTATCAGGCCACCGAGTAGTGCGCTGCGACGACTGTGGCTTGCTCATGGCAAGCCCGCAGCCAAGTGATGACGAACTAGCGCGCATCTATGGAGAAGATTACTTCCTCGTAGAAAAGAACGGGGTTGGCCAGAGACACGTTGATGAGCTTAAACAAGCCACAGCCGATCTCTACCTCGATTTGCTGGAACGCTACCGCGGAAAACCCGAAGGAAGGCTGCTGGAGATTGGCTGTGGCCAAGGAGACTTCCTGGTGCGCGCCGCGGCACGGGGCCTTACTGTCACAGGCATAGAATATTCCGAGCATGCCTGTGAAGTGGCGCGAAGGAAACTCCGGGACGCTCCGGGCTCCGTGGTCGTCCGCGGTGAGATTAGTTCAGCGATCGAAGAGGGACGGTACGATATTTGCGCATGTTCTGACGTGATCGAGCACGTCCGAGATCCACGCCTCTTTCTTGAGCGAGTTCATAAATTACTGCGCCCAAACGGCATCGTGTTTATAGCGACGCCAACGCTCGATTCCTGGTCCGCCCGTCTCCTGAAAAACCGCTGGATGGAATTCAAAGCTGAACACCTGTTCTACTTCAAGGCATCCACACTACAGACGCTCCTGATTGATTGTGGTTTCGAACAGATTATCGAACGCCCCGGCGTAAAGACACTCAGCATTGACTACGTAGCCGGACACTTTGAGCGGTATCCGGTGCGGGCAATCTCGCCGGCGGTGAGTGCGGCACGGCGCGTCACCCCTGCATCCCTGCGGCGCAAGGCGCTACGAGTGGTTGCAAGTGGAATGGTGTTGATGGCGCGTAAACAGCAGAAGCGCGAAACGCACCGCCTATCAGTGGTGGTACCCGTTTACAACGAGGCGCAAACTTTTACGATCGCCTTCGACAGGCTTTTGAGTAAGGAAATCGATGGCGTCAATATCGAGCTTATCGTCGTGGAGAGCAACTCCACGGACGGGAGCCGCGAGCAGGTGCTAAAGTACCGGAACCATCCACGCGTGAAGATCGTGCTGGAGGACGCTCCACGCGGCAAGGGACATGCTGTACGCGCCGGATTGCAGCATGTTACCGGAGACTTCGTGATGATCCAGGACGCGGACTTGGAATATGATATCGAGGATTACGATGCGTTGCTCGAACCGCTGCGGCGAGGCCGGGCCGCCTTCGTGCTCGGAGCGCGCCACGGCGGCAGCGCATGGAAGATGCGTCAATTTAACGACCAGCCGCTGATCGCCGCTTTGCTCAACCTTGCGCACTGGTTCTTCACCGCGTCGATCAACGTCTGCTTTGGCGCACGGCTCAGAGACCCTTTCACCATGTATAAAGTTTTCCGGCGCGACTGCCTCTACGGTTTGACGTTCGAATGCAATCGCTTTGATTTTGACTGGGAAATCGTCATCAAATTCCTACGCAAGGGTTATAAGCCGCTGGAGATCCCGGTGAACTATCGCTCGCGTTCCTTCACCGAAGGAAAAAAAGTTTCCATCGTGCGCGATCCCCTTACCTGGCTGCGCGTCCTCATCAAGCTACGGCTGAGCAAGCTCGATCCACTCGCCGAAATTGAACGTCGGCGCGAGAAGCAAGCGGCGCTCACACTCGCGGGAAGTGATCTCGGATAGGTCGCGGCACGATGAAAGTTTTCGTCACCGGCGCGGCGGGCTTCATCGGCAGCTCGTTGACTGACCGACTTCTTGCTGAAAGACATCAAGTAATCGGTTGGGACGACTTTTCCACCGGTCAGGAATCGTTCTTGGAAAATGCTCGCGAACAGGACCACTTTCGATTGATTCGCGGGGACAACCTCGATGGCGAAGCGCTCACCGCGGCGATGGCAGGCTGCGAGGCAGTTTTTCACCTTGCTGCCAACGCGGACGTGCGCTTCGGCCTGGAACACCCTCGTAAAGACTTGGAGCAAAATACGCTCGCCACCTTCAACGTGCTCGAGGCGATGCGTGCCAACGGGATTCAGAGGATTGCGTTCTCTTCCACGGGCTCAGTCTATGGCGAAGCGGACTTGATTCCGACTCCTGAGGATGCCCCGTTTCCGATCCAAACGTCACTTTACGGCGCATCAAAGGGCGCAGGAGAAAACTTGATCCAGGCGTATTGTGAGAGCTTCGGCTTCGAGGGTTATATTTTCCGTTTCGTCTCGATT
>Ga0070708_100002814_pt1 | contig 13514 bp, 9 predicted proteins | sample KBSK5503metaG_FD_65469 | JGI IMG/M metagenome (GOLD analysis project Ga0070708, IMG submission 65469) | Corn, switchgrass and miscanthus rhizosphere microbial communities from Kellogg Biological Station, Michigan, USA - KBS K5-50-3 metaG | ecosystem: Host-associated > Plants > Roots >...
CGCGAATTTTCATGAAATATCAGGACGCCGAGAGGGACTATTTCGCCGAGGTCTTGAACGAGATCTCCGGTCGCGCAGCTGAGATTTACGGGAAGCTCCATCCGGGCGAAGGATTTAGCTCCGTCAGCGTTGAGCCGATGAGCGAGAAGGGCGTCGAACTGGCAATCGACTTTCACGGCTCGCATGAGAAGCCACCCCACGGAGTGCTCAGCGAGTCGCACCTCAACTCACTCGCCATCGCCCTCTTTCTTGCGATGGCCGAGAGCTTTAACGAGCGGATCGGCTTCCTTGTGCTTGACGATGTCGTCAACAGCTTCGACATCGGTCATCGCGGCCAACTGGCAGACCTTCTGGCGACCGACTTCAAGGACTGGCAGTTACTTGTGCTTACGCACGACGAACAATTCTACCGCCGGATCATTCGGCTGGCACCTGATTGGTCGCGCCTGGAGTTCACTTCATGGACTTTCGAGGAGGGGCCACGAACAACCCTGTACCAGACCGCAGACATGCTGGAGGCGGCTCGACAGGCTCTCGCCGATCACGACCGCATTGGCGCTGCAACCAAGGGGCGGAGAGCCGTAGAGGAGTTTCTACAGGAAATGTGCGAAGGACTCGAGGCTCCCCTTCCCTTCAGGCGCGGTTCCACGAACGATCGAAGGGAGATAGGCGAACTCATCTCCGGTCTCCGTCGACGGCTGAAGGAGACCGATAAGGCGAGCTACCAACAGCTCGACCCGTTATTAACGCGGATTGAGGCCGACGTTCAGGCAGCCCTAAACGTTGAGGCCCACAGCAGTATCGGGCGAGCAGCCGATCAGGAGATCCAGGCTGCGCTCGATCGCCTTGGCGACCTCATACAACGTTGGACGTGCACTTCGTGTCGGACGCGCGCATGGAAGCAGGGCGGTCCCGACGTTTATAGCTGCCGCTGCCATAGTCTGTCGTATCCGCCGCCACCCTCAAGCTGATCACAGCGGAAAGTCCTGTCGGACCCTTGAGTAAGCTTGAAGATACGACTCATAGGCCGCCTGTTCATCGACATTGCTTTCCCGAGCGTACCTGGAGATCGCGGACTGGATGTCCTTCATGTCTGGAGTCTGTCCGAGAACTTCCTCAAGTTGCATGAAGCGGAGGGAGTCATTGGCTAGGAGGATAAGAGCCCAGCTTGTTCGGTATTCCGGCGTCGTAGGATCTAGATTCAGTTTCTTGCCACCGCTAAGAGCGTCCAGCATTCGACTGACGAAGGCCAGTCGCCGAAAGTTGGGATGACCCACCAACACTGATTCGAGTTGGGGCGGCGCCCCAGCAGATGCATATGCCCGCTGAACACTTCCACCAAGCCATCCATTCGCGAGATCCAGTGCCCGATGAGCGAATTGGGTTGGCGTTGGAGGCTTGCCGCGGTCCTTAGCGGTACGGTAGTAGAAGCTTGCGAGGTCGTCGCGTAGGCTCGCGTAACGTCTATCTAGATATGCTGGCAAGTTCCGCTTTGTCCACTCTGCGCGGAGCTGGGCAATTAAATCCCGGACTCGCTCAAATCCTCCACGGCGAGTCCCTCGAGAGAAAAACACCTCCAAGGCGACCGGCCCCTCCTCTACCCGCTCTCGATCTCCATACTCTTCGGGAGGAGCAAGCCAACTTTGCGCTTCCGCAATGCGTTCAAGCGATTCAATCGGAAGGGGACACGAGAGAGTCTCCAATTCAGCCAGGTCGCGGTCGTAGTACGATCTGAGGCCCTTCAGATCCGTTCGTGAGTAAGGTCCCTGGGTGAAGAACCAGGCCGTCAGATGGATCCCGTGCCACACCTTCAAAGCCGGTCCGAAGGCTTCGGCTAGTTGGTGGTGAGGCGAGACCGCAGTCACGATTTTCTGGGGCGCCTTGGCGGTAGCGACCGATCCCCAGAGCCGGTCGATATCGGAATTGAGCTCCCCGGACAGACGGGTTAGGTATAGCGCAGGCGTGTGAACGCCGTCTCGGTCCGCCGAGATGAATTGTTGCGTATCATCCACGAGGCCCCATAGCGAAGCGCCGCCCGCCTGCCGACTCGCTTCCAGGCGACCAACCTCCTCCCAATAATGCATGGCAACAGAAATTCGATCGTCGACCTCCGGAAGATGGGAGGGCAACTGAACCGGGGTCGTCTCAAGAGTGGCACCGGACGAATCATCAGCGTGCAACTCCTCGCCGAGATATCTGACAAATAACGGCCAATCGCCAGCGAATAACCCGACAAAGGTGGGCTGCATGTCCTTCGTCAACACTCGTTTCCGGGTAGCCCGGCCCGCTTTATCCGCCTTCTCGTAGTAACGAGCCGAAAGACAACGAACCGCGTAAGCCCGGTACTTTCGGCCGAGCTCTGCGCTCGTGCGAACCCGCTCAAGAATCCGCTGTCGGCGCGCCATCTGCTCACTCGACGTGTGAGGCGTGGATTGAAGCACTCCCATGCCCTCCACGTCGATGCCCATTTGAGCGAGAGCCGCTGAATCCCTGGGCCAGTTTTCAACGCATTCCTGCCAGGAGGTCTTCCCACCCCAACCGCCGGCTCGCTGCAGCGAGCGGTAAATAATCTCGGCGGCGGGTTCCAGTAAAGCCCATACGAATATGGCGTGAGGAGCGTGACGCACCGGCACCTTAATGGAAGACTCTGCCGTGGCTCTGGCACCAAAGCGTACTGTTTGCGCGAAGTAATAGCCGAATTGCACAACGCCAGAGATGGTCAACTGCTCTGGCAGAAACCAGGAGCCACGTTCCTCAAGCGCGTCCATCGAGTACTTCCGTGCCACCCAGCCAAGTGGTTCGGCATCGAGCGTCAGCAGTTTGAGCCCCTCGCGACCCTTCCGGCGCTCAAACTCCAGAACTTGATGGCCTTGGACCATGCTCGACAGCAGTCGGTCAAGCACTGGGTCGAGAGTCGAAAAGAACTCCGTCTTGGCATGAAGGGCTTCAAGAGTCAGAACCTCATCGATCGTTGCGACAGCGACCCGTCGGCCGAATGACCCTCCGGCAGCTGCGCTCACGTCCTAGCTTCGACCATGCGCTGGCGCAGCTCCTCTATGCTCTCTCTGAATCCGGTTGCTGCATCAGCTTCGGGACCATCATCCGGCCTCGACCGCAAGAAGGCCGCGGCACGCTCCGCGACAACGATCGCATCTTCGAAATACCCTTCGCCTTCGTAGAGGTCGAACAGGTACTTAAAGGCTGGCTGCCCTAAATAGCGAAAGTCAGTCTCCGGGTCGTCCTGCCATGAACGCTCGATCAGCTGGATATCCATCCAGCAGAGTCTTTCTAAGTCTTCGAGAAAACGCGGCACCGCTCGCCGCGCTGTCCAAAGAGCGTGGCACATACCAAGAAGGGCAAAGTGGTAATCGGCAGCCTCCCCGGGCATTTCCAACGCCTCGTACAGCCTCAGCAGTCTCGTCTCAAGCGATTCCCCCTCGGATGCAAGTCCCATGTGGCGTTGAACCGGGCTTGCGCTGCTGTTGCCCCACATGAGGGACTCATTGATCTTGCCGTCGAACTCGAATCTCTCGACCTTGGGCTCCATATTGGCGTTCGGGAGCTTCGAGCGGTCGATCTGCGGACCCTCGTATCGAACCCCCGTGTCCACCATTCGCCGATACCACTTGACCACAGGAGCCGACCCTAGCCCGCCGCCTTGGAGCCCGTTTGGCCGAGAAGAGTCGTCAAGGCTGCCTCAAACTCCTCAGACACATCACCTGCCCCACTCATTGCGTGCCCCAGTTCATGGAGTAACACCGCCGCGAAATGAGCAGCCGAATCCAGGCATGACCTCTTCACGACGATCCACTGGTTGCCCGGATCCCAAACGCCCTCAGCTTGGGCCCGGCCATCGGTCCGCATTCGCATCGTGTTAGATATCCGGACCTCTTTCACGCGCCTGGCGTTGCTGCCTACTACCTTCCATAATTCTGGAAAGGTTCGCCAGACCTCCCGCTCCGTTTTCTCGAGCTGATTCGGCGCGACGAAGTCAAACGTGAAGCTTTCGTTCCAAACCTGAAGAAATCCACCTACGTCGAGGATGGGCTCGCCCTTTACGTCCATCACCGCTGGCAGCCGTTCGGCAACCGTATCCGGGATAACGACAACACGGTAGCCGTCTTCTTGCGCCCGTTGAACGGAACCGGCTTGTATGAACATCTGCGTTGCAGTTACAAAGACTGTCTTCTGGTTGGCAGCTAGAATCTGTGTAGCACGCGTCGCTATGTCCACCCATTTCGTCTCCTCATGTCCGAGACCTTGCGTGAGCCCTTCCAAGTCATGTGCCAACTCGCTCGCCACTTCGGCCGACTCACAGCTCGTTAGGATCGCCTTAACTCGATCTTGATACGCGGTGCGCCCGACATTGCTCCGCTCACGGTTGAGTGCCCGGCGTAGCGGGGCTGTAAGAGAGGTGATGTCGTAGCTGAAGAGGAAATTGTCCTCCGTCGCAACTCGCAGCCCATTGACGTAGATATTTGCGGCAGGGTTGCGGCGCCGAAGTACCGCTCCATACTCAGTCCTCTCAAGCTCCTCCTCATTTGAGTACCGCAGGAAATAGGCCTTGGCAACCTCGATCGTTGAGTCTTGGACGCCCGCAAGGATGAACTCCGTGCCCTCCATGCCCGGATGACTAGCCGACTCAACCACAGCATGCAGTGTCGAGACATCGCCGAAACCATGTTTCGGTGCTTTCGCCAAGCTGATGTCTCCGTAGCGACTGAAGATGTGCACTTCTACGCCATTTCGATCGAAGGTGGCGAGAGCGTCCTTTAGACCTACTCCGAATTTGCCAACAACTAGATTCGGTTTCGCCAGCTTCTCGGGATCCTCGTTTTGGGTGAGGTGTTCATACTTCAGCCCTCGGCCGAAATCTCTGATGTGCCAGCGAGCCTGTTCGTCCCTTTCAATGACGGGATCGCTGGTTCCGCTGAGTGCTTGCTCATCCAGTGCGTTGGCGATTACCTCCCTGATCGCCTCGGCGACGCCCCAGTGTTCTAGAACCTTTTCTATATTGAGGTCAAAGAACCGGCGCGCATCGGCCTGGCTTCCCACGATCTCTTACAACCCTCTTCCTCTGAGTCAGTGGACCCCGTCGGTTACCAGGCTCGGCGTCGGCTGCTGCCAATCGCTTCCCGAAGCCTTGCCTCAAATTCCGCGACCACGCCTCGCCTAGCCGAGAAGCCCAACTTCGAGTTCCTCCTCCACCATGGCTGCTCGCTCAGTCGGGTCTCTCCAGGCCGCCTGGCTGCCTCGCGGTCCGCTGGTTACCTCGAGCACCGTCTCAATGCGCTCCGCCACTGCCTTCACGTGACTTATAACTGCCACCAGCCTGCCGGCAGACGCGCGACGCTCGAGTGCGCTGAGCGCCTCGTCTAGCGCACTGGCGTCTAGGCTGCCAAAGCCCTCATCAAGAAAGAGCGCGTCTAATCGGCCACCTGCTCTAGTGGCTATCTCCACCAGTGCCAAGGCGAGCGCAAGGCTGGCCAAGAAGGTTTCGCCACCCGAGAGGGTCCTCGGCGACCTTGGTTGACCAGTCAGCCGATCGACCACCTGGAAGTCGGCTGAGAATCCGTAACGATTGCCCGTCATCGATCCGAGCGTTTCGGAAGCCACGGCGAGCAGCGCTCGTTGGCGCCGCTCAATAACGAAGCCGACGAATTGTCCGTCAGCAAGAAGCCTTACAAGCTCATCGAGCGATCGCCCGATCTCTGTTCCCCTCTCGATGGCGGTATCGAGCGTTGCTGCGATCGGTATCTGCTCCTCGGCTTGCTTCAGCTTGTGATTAACCTCGCCGAGCGTTTCGGCAACCACTTTGAGTGCCTGCTCGAGTTCTTCTTGATTCGCGAAACCATGCTTCTCTAACAACTCTCCTACCGCTACGGCGTCAGCACACACCTCGGATTCGAGTGCTCGACCGGCTTTGTTAAGCGTATCGACGACATGCTTCGCGGCACGCTCAAGTTGGTCGGCATAAATGACCAGCTCGTCGACAGAAGATCCCTCTGCTAGCGAAGGCGCAGCGTCGTCTTTGAGTTCATGCTGGCAGTCATTGACTCGGGCCAACAGCGTACTCAACAGCGTTTGCATCCGCAGCTTGGGCATTTCCACTTCATCGCGAAGGCGTTCACGAAGCCGGTTGAGTTGGCTGTCGGCAGATCGGATCTGATCAATCACCCGGTCGAGAGAGTCTCTCTCTTGCCGGACCTGGTGCAGGCGCTTATTGAGATCGTCAGTCAGGGGCTCAAGCGACGCAGCAGTGAGCTCCTTCGGGCGCTTTAGGAAGGCAGGCAGGGTCTTTAGCCCCTTACGAGACTGATCGAAAAGCGCTGCAATTCGGTGCTCTTCCTCTGGCACATGAGCCAACCGCGCTTTGAGAGCCTTTTCTTGACCATCGAATGCTCCCCTCCTCTTGTCATATTCGGTTTGAGTCTGTTTGGCCTCCTGCTTGGCTTTGTCGGCCGCCGACTTAAGTTGGTCATCTTTCTCGGCGAGAGGCCTGAGCACAACTGCCTCCGGCCTATCGAGATTCGCGTCTGGCACGAATTTGGACAGTGCTCTCCGACTGTTTTCAGCTTCGATTTGGGCCTTCTCGACCGCCTGCTTAAGCTCGTCGAGTTGTTGTCGAGCTTGAGACAAAGAAGCCTGCACCGCCGCGGACCTATTCCTCGCTTCCTTAGCTTCGTTTTCCGCCTTACTTTGTTGATTTTGAGCATCCTCGAGGCCTGGAACTTCAAGCGGTTTGAAGCCTGTTGGCAAACTCCTGGCACAAATCGGACATTTGTCCCCCGGCTTGAGGTCAGCTGAAGCGTGGGCGGCGGCATGATCCCGCTGAAGCAAAGACAGTTGCCTCGAGGCCCGCTCGAGCTCTTCTTCTGCGCCAAGCGCGGCCTTCTGCGCTGTCATCACCACTTCCTCGAGCTTGAGAATTCCGTTCCCAAGCCCGATGAGCCTTTCCTGAGTGGCTTTGGCTTGACTGACAGTCATGCGCGCCACGCTTAACCGCTCCTTGGCCTGACTGACTAGCTCATGGTGGTTGCTGAAGGCCTCTTCCGCTGCTTGCGCCGCCTGGCTCTTGCCATCCGATACACGCTTCAGCTGGTTTAGGTCGTTGGCTTCACGCTCCAGCACCTCTTTGTCTGCGGTTAACGCCCGCTTTTCTGCCTTAAGTCCCTCCCTGCTTCTCTCGACCTCTGTCAGCCCGCGCTGTACTTCAGCTAGCGCCAAAGCTCCTGCGTTCAGCTGCTCGTAGCTCGCGCCGGCCGCGGCCGCTTTCTGGAGCTCCTTTCGCAAGAGCTTCTCGCGTCCTTCCAAGTCAGCTTTGGCTACCAATCCCTGGGCCACCGCCTGCTGAATATCGACAGAAACCGGTATGAGGGCTTTTAACTGCCTAGCAGCACCAAGATCCGCATCTGGAACACGCCCAGCCAACTCATTCCACCGCGTCACCTTAGCTTTCACTTCCGCCCCAACTCTCTGGTTGTCGACGACCCGTTTGCGGACCTCCCTCAAGGCCTCGTCGCGTTTCTCGAGCTGCTGATGTGCCGACCGCTGCGCTAAGGCCTCCGCTTGTGGGTCGGCAAGCAGTGCCTGGCGATGCCCCTTGAGACCTTCCAACACAGGCTCCACCCGGGCATTAAGCTCATCAGCTGCCTTGCGAACATCCTCCAACTCGGTGAGTCTGAAGATGCCCTTAAGGATCCTGGTCCGATCTCCCGGACTGTCTTGGAGTAGCGTCTGGAAGCGCCCCTGCGGCAGGATGACGGCTGAGAGGAAAGCCCTTCGGTTCATGCCGACCAGCCTCTCGACCGCCCGCTTGACCTGCTCCTCCCCATCTATGACGACCGTCCGGTCCTCAAGGCAAGTGAGTTTGTGGACCGACGGCGGATAGTTCGTTCGACTGCTGGCCCGATGGATTCGCCACCGCTTCCCGTCGGCCTGAAAGTCGAGTTCCACCGACATCGTCTGCATCCCATCCGCGATCAGCAACTTGACTTCTCGGTCATCCCAAGTTGTCGCGTTGTAGAGCGCATAAGTAAGAGCCTCCAGGATGGATGATTTCCCGGCACCTGTATCGCCGACGATTGCGATCAGAGTCTTACCCGTGAAGTCGATGTCGCAAGGTTCGCGATAGCTACGAAGGCCGCGGATCGAGATCCGAAGAGGCCTCATACCAGGTGCTCGGAGGTAGTCCGTAGCGCCTTTTCAAGTTCGCCAATCTCAGGAAACCGAGGCTCTTCCTCCTGTTCCTCAGCGTCCATTAGCGTGTCGAAAGTCGATAGGATCGTCGAAGCCGACCCAGCATGGCCATTGTCGCGAAAGTACTCGCGGAATAGTTCTTTGAAGCTTGGCTCTCCTATCTCCTGAGCGTCCTCCTCTGTGAGCACTTCAATCTTGGTCGCAGCGCAGTCTTCCTGGACGTCGAGCACGGTGGCCAATGGCAGAAGCTCGCATACCCGCTGCGCAAGATCAGGTGCTGGATGTTCCGTTTTCACCACGACCTGGACGAGTGCTCGTCCCACGGTCGGGGCCATTGCCTGGATCTCTTGAAGCGTTGCGTTGATCTTGCGCAGCGGCCTACCGCCTTTCAGGGGGCGCTGCCGAATAATGGGGGCCCGTCCCGGGGTTGCCTCAATCACAACGATTCTCTTCTGTTCGCCCATCTCCCCAAAGTCCATAGGAACAACGCTTCCCGCGTAGGTTCCTGAGACTTGGCCCGGCAAGTCCTGAGGCCGATGGATGTGCCCGCACGCAACGTAGCTCACAAGAGGAATGCTTTCGGCGCGGGCGGAGTAAGCATCGCTAGTATGGATCGGCCTTTCGCTGTAGGAAGGAATTGAGTGCGTCAGGTAAAGGTGAGCAGCTAGCAGGAGCACGTGACGGTCAGGTCGGTATCCGTCCAGCAAACCCTCACCCAGCGTGCGCATGATCCGATCAACCCGGTCCGCGTACGTCGCCATCCACGTAGACGGGTCCTCGAGGTGCTCGATCATGCGGTTCGCGTGAATGAAGGGGACCGGAGCGAGTCGTATGACCTCGCCATTGGACCCTGGCATGTCGAGGATGCCGCCAAGTTTTGGCGGAAGCGCCCTCGGGATGAACTTAAGACGTGACTTGGGTCCCAAGAGCTTGTCGAAAAGCACGAATAGAGCCTGCGAGTCGTGGTTACCACATAGAACAACCACCGGAGCAATCGCAGCTAGCTCTTGCAGGCGGTCGAGAGCCCAATGCATATCGGAGTAGCTCGGTCGAATTGAATCGAAAAGATCGCCAGCATGAATCACGAGGTCCGGCTTCTCCTCCCGCCCAATGCGAATGATCTCCTCGACTGCTTCCCTTATGTCCTCCTCGCGGGATTGATTCATCAGTACGCGGCCGATGTGCCAATCAGCCGTGTGGAGCAGCTTCATCAGAGCCTCTCGAAGACCTCTCGTGCCTTAGTTTCCTTTTCTTCCTGCGTATCGCCACCCGGGTCCTCAGCAATGTTGGTTGCGAACGCCGGAAATGGGAAACGGATCGGGATCGGAGCCGGGATAAGTGGTTGGTCAAGCACCATGGTCCCTGGCAGGAATCGGGAAGCACGCTCCCTAACCTCAGCAGTCAGAAACTTGTACTCACTCGCCTCGCTGGCGTCCAACCGACCAACAACCTTGATTGCGGCGTTCCGGGTTACTGAAGCCTCGACGTCGCTTGCTGCTTGTTGTGCGCCAAGCAATATGACGCCAAAGCTCCGCCCTCTCGAAGCGATGTCGACGAGCACTTCTTTGATCGGGCTGGATCCATCTTTAGGAGCGTATTTGTTGAGCTCGTCAAGAAGCACGAATCTCAACGGCTCTCGACCCTTTCCCTGCTTCTCCTCGAAGATTCTGCTGAGCAACGCCCCGACAACGAACCGCTGGGCATCGTCGTGGAGCGAATGGATATCAACTACAGTGATGGGTTCTTCGAGCTTGACTTCCTCCACTCCGGCAGCGATCAGGTGACCCATTCGCTGGGTCTGCGCCGCAAGCCGCCTGATAAAGGCCAGATTCGTACCCGGTGCGACGTTGGCGCTCCAGGCCGGGTCCGCAACGCCAGTTTCTCCAACAAGTATCTCGGTCAAGAAGTCGAGCAGGTCGCCAAAGTCTCGAAAGACATGGCCTTCGCCGGCCTTCTTGGGGTCGCGCCGCTGCCCGATGACGCGCGCGAAGTTAAAGCTAGTCCCCGGCGGCGGACTCGCGAGCACAACTGCGCCCGGCTCATTTTCCAGGGGCCAGGCCCATCTGGCCAGCTGTACCCGCACACGCTGTTCCACATAGGAGACTTGAGTTCGTTGATCGCTTGGGTCCGAAAAGCAGAAGCGGAGAAGGCCCTGATGAATGAATTCCGTCGGGGTCCACCCGTATGCCGTGACCTCCGAGGTAGCCCGTGATGTTACGTCAACGGTAAGAACGCCCGGCCGACTTGAAGCTGAACGTGGAACATACAATCGAACGCGCTCGAATCGGCGCGGATTCTCGACGCCAAGGGCATGCCACTGGTCAAGGGCGGCTTGGTACTCCACGAACTTGCGGTTCGGCCGGTCTATATGTAGTAGATCCTCGCCCTTGACGTTGAAGACGAGAGCCCTGGTCTGGGTCACTGCCGGTCCTAAAAGCATCCGCCCCTGCTCGGTTTCTAGCAACATGTAGAGGAGAAAGAGGGCGTAGGTCGTCTTGGTCGCAACGCCTGAGATGCCAGAGATTGACAGGTGACCGCCTTTCTCGCCATTTAGGAAACTGAAGTCGACGTACACCGGCTGTCCGCCTTGGTCAAGTCCGGCCGCCAACCTCTTTTCCATTTGATCCAGAAAGAGGCCTTGATCCCGATGAATACCGGTAGCTCGGTGGACATCACACCCCGGGTCTGGCGGCAGCCATAGTTCTGGAACGGTGCGTAAGACTTGAATCGCAACTCGTCGCACCGACTCCCCTGGCATCGTCTTTTGCCCAGTTATTCGGCGGGTGTCGCTCGGAAACTCCGCGCCTTCAATCCTTCCGTAGCCTTCCACGACGATTCCGTAATGAGTGACCTCCCGGCCGTCGGGCAGCAGATGAGTGACCCTCACCAGGTCATCCAACTGAATCACCGCATTCTCACTGAGCACGACATTGAATCTGCCCGTTGTGGCATCCGTCGATCCGTCAACCAAGCCCACCGGCTCGCCTATCACCGGTTCCTGGCTCCCTCCGTCGGGATTCCTCACGCCTTCACCTCCCTCGCAGTCAGTGCCATGACTGCTTCCCTTACAGCCCTATATGCAAGGCCGCGATCACCGAGCAAATGTCGAAGATGGGATTCGAGAGCGCCAACAGGCTGCAGATTTTGAGGTGCCCTCGGGTCTCGGTACGCGACTCCCGCATATCGCGGCAGGATGCCAGCCATGCGGTCGACAACGTCTATGGCCTCGCGGAGTCCAGCCGATTGAGGCACCTCCATGCGAACTATGCCGGCCCAGGGACCCGAGATGTCGGTGGGCAGCGTCAAGCGTAGGTAGCAGGAGTATCTGTCCTTGCCGAGGCGGAAGAGACTGGTCCGCTCGCCGGGCCTGAGCCGCGGGATCTTGATGTGGTTGTCGGCACTCAAGAGCTGTCTGCTGTGGGTCTTCACGTAGCCGACAACCGGTAAATCGCGGCTGCGAACATAACTGAGCGGACCATCGATGATCACCAAATGGCCCTCAGCGCACAGCCGCTCCGCCAGTAGGCCTTCCCGATGGCGCATGCGTTGCTGTAGTTCCGCCAGTGGAGCTTCTGGAGAACTGTCGTCGATCGAGCGCGAAAGCCACTGCCACCCGCCTTTGACAGGCGGGATCTCTCCCGTCAGGCCCGAACCCCAGATCACTAGCCGCTGGACCTGCTCGTCGGTGAAAAACGGCCTAAGCTCTCCATCGGCGATAACCGCGCCGCAGGCGTGGGATCCGGCAACTCCCTGGGCCACCTTGCCGGTGACTGGTTCGTGCTGGTAGAGGATCGCCTCACCTCGGCGAACACCGTCAACAAAGGCCATGCGGTCGTGTTTGACCTCAGAGCGCTTCCCCGCATGGCTGAGGAGCTGGTCGCCATCCTCGGTTAGGGCGGTTTGCGGTGCGCCTTCTTCGTCGCCCTGAACGAGATACGGCGACGCATATTGAGTCTGCCAATCCTCGACGAAGACCGCCATCATGCCCCCAGAGCCCTCCTAAAGGATCGACCACCTTATGTGCAGCACAGGTGGTGAAACGAGCTTAGGCCAGACCGCTCTTGGTGTAAAGGCACGGCCGGTCATTGCGGCGAATGGGGACACCGTCGTTACGTGCAAATGTGATAACGACGGGGCGCTGAGACAAGGCCACGCGGAAAAGACCGCACGCCGGACTGCCGGCCTCGAGGCGGTTCTGATTGACTATGACCAGCTCGAAGTTGTATCCCTCGATCTGAACGACGGCCGGTCCATGAGCGTCCGCGTCGTAGGTCCAGCTGCGCTTCTGATTGCAAAACTGCATAAGATTGCCGAACGGGCGGCAGAGCTGGCGGGAGCGCCCCAGCGGCGGAATCGTCTGAACGACAAGGACGCTGCGGACATATATCGACTCTTTCAAGCCACTCCTGTGGACGTGTTAGCCGCTGGCTTTCGTCTAACGGCACAAGAACCTGTATCGGCCGAGGCGACGGCTCAGGCGAAGGAATTCCTTGTCCGTTTGTTTGGTCGGCGCGGAGCCCTTGGCATCGATATGGCCACACGATCTCTGTCTGGTGCAGTCCCGGCAGACACGATCGCGGCAGTCTCTCAAAGCTATGTCGCCGATCTAATTAGTCGAGTCGTAAAGGAGTCCACAATTGGACACCTCCTGGCTCCTGCCTTGGGGACCTCTTGGCTCCAGATCGGCGATCCCAGGTTGTTAAGCGCAACGTGCAGAGGCCGGACAGACAACCTACTTCCTCACGCTGCAGCTGCCTTGCGACTCGGCGGTATCTCGTCAGCGAGCCTACGTGCCTCCCTCCAGATGGCAGACGCCTGCAGGCAGACGAGATCGGCGAGGTAAGCGGCCCAACCGTTTGCCAGGAAGAGACCCGCTTGCCCGCGGAAGGGCGCGCTTCGAACCCTTCTTATGGGCATCGGGCCGTCATGCCCATAGCTGATTCCTAGATAGTCCGCCACTGCCAACCGGAAGATGGCCAGGATCAGATCCCGCGCTCCCTCGATCCGCGGGTCCATGCTCAGCTCGCCTCCAGTAAGCCGGGCAACTCCGACGGCACGGGCGCTTGGCTCAACGCGCGTCCGATCTTCCACGCGGTCCGTGGGCGCACTGCCTGCCCACGGAGCAGCGCTGCAACGGTTGGACGGGACACCTTTGCCTGCCGTGAGAGTTCCGACAGGCTCCAGCCTCGAGTCACGCAGGCCGCCTTCAGGCGATCGGGGTCGATCAGCACCACCAGATCGTTCCGGTCGGGGGTCAGACTCCGACCCCTGTCGGCCAACGCAGGAAGGCGACTCATGCTCCCTGTCCCCCGCTG
>Ga0070708_100002816_pt1 | contig 13505 bp, 9 predicted proteins | sample KBSK5503metaG_FD_65469 | JGI IMG/M metagenome (GOLD analysis project Ga0070708, IMG submission 65469) | Corn, switchgrass and miscanthus rhizosphere microbial communities from Kellogg Biological Station, Michigan, USA - KBS K5-50-3 metaG | ecosystem: Host-associated > Plants > Roots >...
CAGAGTGTCACTAGAGCGTGTTCGGCTTATGAAATGCACCTGCTTACCCAGATGCGCAATCAGTCACGTATGTCAAGCGTGATTTCTCCTATGACGGATAGCCTGCGCTTCTGTCCAGATGGCGCAGGCTTCTTTTGGAAACTAGAACGGAGAACGTGATGAAGTTATGCCATGAGCATAGGACTGGGTGTTCTCTGAAGGGGAACACTCAGCCCATCGCATCACTACTTAACTCACATCCTGTTACTCGTTTTGAGCTGGGACAGAGCTTTGGTTGAGCATAATTGCTCCTGACTACCTCGAATAGCAAGGTCGCCAATCGATAGGTGGTCTCGTTACAAAACGAGAGAGAGAACGGCGAGGATCCATCGATATTGAGGAGGCATCATTCTCTCTGCGACCCTGGATGCCACTTTCAAGAGGATGCCAAGAGCTATTGAGCCAAGCAATTTTAACATGGTGTTTTTCCCTTTCCGGGCTATCTTGATCACTAAACCACATAAAGCTGTCCATTTAGATCGTAGACAAAGCATATTAAGAAAGCATTATCCTATAGTTAAAAATTATTAAGCGGGTAGCCAGGCAGTTCTCCCTCCAAGCCTTACCTAAACAACATGAAAAAGTGCTCTACTCTTGCCTAGAGAGAAGTGAAACCGTTAATCTTCCCCATTCGTATATCAGTTGTTATCTCCTATCTTCAGGGATAGGAAGCTACCTGTGATGTATCAAGATACAATGTTTTTGTTATCTCATGTTCACGCTAGGAAAGGATAGGAGAGCGATGGAATTTGACGATTATCTGCAACCTGAGATAGCCGTCACCGCAGCAGTGACAGCTGTTGTCTTCTCACCAGGCGCTCGTAAGCTCTTACGTCGTGGAGTGGTCTACGGTTTAGCAGGCGCTCTTATGGCCGGTGATGCAATCACGTCTTTCACCCGCAGCATTGGTCGCGGCGTCCAGGAGGCGGGAGCCACACTTCAGTCACAGGCGAAGCAGCAACAGGCCTCCTCCGAAGGTCAAGGAGGTTAGTTCTGGTGGAACAGTCGAAAGACGAGTAGTCGGTACAGCCGGCAGTGACGCGAGCTGAGGACTTGATCGACTGCACGGGACTCCGTATTGGCCTCTTCGCAGGTCTTGCTGGTCAACACATCCAAGGCGCTAGCGCCAGTATAAGCGAGGAGACTGATCGGATGGACCAGCCGAAGATGGTTCAAGCAGAGAAGCCGAGTCAGCCAGCGGTGGCACCAACTGAAGCATCGGGTAGGCTCGCGCTAGCAACACGAAGCAAACTTCATCAATTGCTTCGTCTCCTGGGTCCAGGCTTTTTGTCCGGGATGGCGGGCAATGATGCGACGGCCATGACTACTTATGCGATAGATGGAGCGACGGCAGGCTATAGCCACCTCTGGTTGATGTTGCTCTCGACGCCGATGTATCAATCCGTCCAGTTCGCCTGCGCGAAAATAGGCCGTATCACTCAGAAGGGGTTGGCTGACATCCTGCGGGAGTATTATGGACGATGGGTTGCTCTTCTTGCCGTTCTCATCCTGGTCATTGCCAATGTTGCGCTGATCGCAGGCGACCTGGTCGCCATTGGCAGCGGACTCGAGTTGATCACCGGCCTCTCCTGGGCCTGGTTCGTCATTCCAGTTGCGGCTCTTTTGTGGTGTCTCACCGTGTACCACAGCTTTGAGTCGATCACAAAGATCTTTACCATATTGAGCCTGGCCTTCGTCACGTACCTGATTACCGCGGTGTTCGCCGGCGCAAACTGGGGTAGTGTGCTGGTCCATACATTCGTGCCACATGTGAGTTTTGATTTTTCTAGTCTGAGTTCAGCAGTTGCTTTGTTGGGAGCGACGATTTCGCCTTACAGTATGTTTTGGCAGGCACATGGTGAAAAAGAGCAGCAGCGTGCAGGATCATTAACACGGCAAATTCACAGCGCCGCTCTCGATGTTGCCAGCGGAGTGATTAGCGGCAATCTCGTTGCGTACTTTGTGATAGTCACGACCGCCGCGACCCTTTTTACACACCATCGATCGATTAATACGGCGGCTGATGCGGCACAAGCCCTGGAGCCTCTGCTTGGTCCGTTCGCGAAATACCTGTTTGCTATTGGGTTGATCGGAGCAGGATTTATCGCCCTTCCAGTCTTACTGGCCAGTACTTCCTATGCGGTAGCGGGTGCCTTTGGCTGGCCGTCAGGGCTCTCGCAAAAGCTGTCGCGGTGTAAGGAGTTCTACCTGATTCTGACCGGCACACTGATCGTCGGTCTTGTTGTGTCATTGTTGCATGTAAATCCAATCCAGCTCATTTTCTGTGCGAATGTGCTGGTCGGTATACTGGCACCTATCCTGGTCATTTATGTCATGATCGTTGGGAATAACCGGACAATTATGCAGACTGAGCCACTGGGTCTTGTCACCAACCTCTTTCTGGTGGTAACAGTCGTTGTGCTGGTTGCTGCGGATCTCCTGTTTTTCTATGGGTTGGTAACTTGACAAGGTTCTTGTCGCTTGAGTTCTAAATCGTATAGATAAGTCATTGGACGAGTGATGACCGCTCGGGGCTTATCTATACACAGATCACGATACTGTTTGAACACATTGTGAAAGGTAGGGATATAGCAATGAGCAAGACACAAGGAGGGTCAGACAAACCACCAGTGGCGCGAGCTGACGAATTGTTGAACAATCTAGGCCGGCGGATTGGTTTCTTCGCGGGTCTTGCCGGTCAGCGCATTCAAAGCACTGCCGTTAATATGCGTGAGCAAACTCGTCGCATGGACCAGCCTGAGGCGGCAGCGGGAGAGAAGTCGAGCCAGCCAGCGAGAGCACAAACGGAAGAATCGGCTCAGCCTGAGGCAGAAAAAGCTACAGCGAAGGCCGAGGAACTGGTAGAGGGCATGGCACAGCGTCTTGGTCTCTTCGCGGCCCTCGCCGGACTACAAATCCAGAAGACTGCGGCCCGCGTGCGTGAGGAAGCTGAAGATCTATGGGCGGAGGCACAGAACATCCGTAATGAACAGAACATCCATAATAAAGAGGAGGAACACAGAAACCAGTAGGCGTAGAGTTTTGCTGGACTCTCTGATGTATCCTCCGGCTCTATCATAGAGCGTCACAAGAACACCTGGAGCGCAATGCGATACTAAACGCATCCCGTTTTATATCTCAATCTCAAGCTCTAGTTTGCAAAGCGCCTGGCTGATGCTGCTCTGAGCATCATTAGCGGGGTGATTCTCTGCTAGAAAGAAACTGAGGGAGTACATGAGTGTAGCAGTTGCTGAGGAACCTCGTGTTCTTCATACAGTTCCGGGTCGGGTACGAGTGTATGTGCCAGGGTGGTCTGGACAAGGGAAGCGCAGTATAGAAACACGGCTGCGTGAAGTGCGGGGGGTAAGGAGCGCACAGGCAAACGCCTTGACCGGCAATATCCTCGTCCAATTCGATCCGAAAGTGACGAACGAGCAAACTATCGTTGCGACGGTGAACTCGCTCGTAACAGATGCGAGTGGTGAGCCCGAAAACGAACCTGCACTCCCTCCTATGGTACGTGAAAAGCATGGCCGGACAATCCGGGCACGTATAGCTGTGCGTGGGCTAGACCGCAATCCACACCTGGCGAAGCGCGTGGTAGAGGCTCTAGAACGCCACCCGGGGGTGCATGCAAGCGCGAACCTGCTCACCGGGCGTGTGCTCGTCGAGTTCACGGAACAAAAGGTCGACTTAGAAGACCTGATTGCAGAAGTAGTTGACCTGGAACTACCAGAACTCCCAGGCGAGACTCGTCCGGCCGATCCACTCGATCCGCGACCATTGCTACAAAGCGCGATCAGGCTCAGTGGAGCTACACTGGGCCTTGGGCTGCTGACGACACGCCGGCTCCTCCATGTTCGAGAGCCTCTTCCTGGCGCATCTACCGCGGTGCACATCGCGAGTATACTCGCGATTTTGCAGAGTATTCCCCCTATTCGCTATGGACTGCGTAAGCTCCTTGGGCGGACGGTGTCAAGTCTTCTCCTTAATGTACCGAGTATCATTACCCTCACCCTTGCTGGTCGCGAGCTCGGTCTAGTAGTGAATGGCTTGGAGGCATCGCGTCTGCTGACTGAAGAGATTGCGCGGCGTTCAGCATGGCGTCGTTATGAGGAGAGGGTAGAGCATACTGCTCCGGCGCAACCAGGTGCAGTCATACGACTGGAATCGGGCGAACGAACTCCTCTAGCAGCGAAGGTTATAGAGGGGACTGGAACGGCAATCGGGCTAGATGCTATGCCTCTGCCAGTTACTCCAGGGAGTACAATTCCTCCTGGCGCACGACTCTACGGCGGCCCATTCGTCTTGAAGTTGCAGGCCGAGGAGTCATTTCAAGCATTCACGCCAACGCCTCGTCCATCTCCCCCTACCCCATCGATCTTTGAGCGTTACCTGCAAGCGATGGGGCCGGTCTCGCTTGTGTATACAGCGGTGACTGCTCTTCTGACCCGTTCGTTGAGCCAGACACTCGCCGCCTTGCTCCTGGTCACTCCTCGTACGGCCATGATAGGGGCGGAAAATGCTGAAATCGGCGCTGCGGCGCGCATGATACGGGCCGGGGCCATTGTGGTCGGTACACGTACGAACCGCAACTATCGCCGACCTGACGCGGTTTTTTTGGACGGGGTACGCCTGCTCACCGACGGACTCGAACTCAGCGGTGCCTGGCCTATGACCAATGACTATGATACTGCCGAAATTCTTGCGCTTGCCGCGGGCGTGGCTGCCGCAGCGGGTTCACCGTGGGGAGGAGCCTTCAGAGCAGCAAACGGCGTGACGATGAGTAACGGGACCTTCGATGGCAAGGTTGCTACTGCCTCTGCTGACGGAGTACAGTATTCACTCGGCCCTGTTGAGGACTGGAGTGCGATCCCAGAGGCTGCGCGTCTGCGGCAACGTGGCAACTATGTACTGGTGCTGCGCAGCGATCGTGAGGAACAACCCCTCGGAGTCTTTGCGCTAAGGCCTAAGCTCGCATCAGGAGTTTCGGATCTGGTCGAGGCATGTCAACGCTATGGAGTAGAACTTGGGGTGATCTCCAGTGGCGATCAGATCGCAGTGCATGCGCTCGCCCAGCGTGCGCATGTGTCGCTCCTCGAGAGCAATGATGCAGTGGAGGCCATTCGAGCGAAGCAAAAAGAGGGAGCGCTCGTTGCCTTTGTCTCGGATAATGCAGGCGCGGCGCCAGGATTCGCAGCTTGTGACCTGGCAATCGGCGTTACGGACGGCAATAGCCGCTTGCCTGCCCAGGCTGACCTGCTCGCCCCCGATCTCACGGCGGTGGCTGCTATTCTTGAAGCGTGTGTACGCCGGGATGCAACGGTACGTGACTCCGTTGGACTGGCAGGGGTGTCCAATATCATCGGTGCCGCATGGGGTTTTCGGGGAAGGCCAGGGCTGATGCATGCCGCCCGTGCCGTCACCATCACCTCTCTTATCGCCATAGCGGATGGATGGCTCAGGCTGATGGGTGGAGAACGACAAAGGTCGACTATCTTCCATCTTTTCGACCCACATCCAGAGCGTTGGGGGCGGCAGAGCGTGGAGCAAGTGCTGCATGCCTTGAATTCCTCGCCAGAGGGCCTTTCGAGTGCCCAGGCTGCCGAGCGCCTGCACAAGGCACCGCCAGAAGCTCGCCGCAATTCACTACTGACAGCTTTCCTTGAACAGATCAATTCTCCACTCATCGCCATTTACGCTGCTGGGGCCGGTCTCTCGCTCTTCACAGGAGCAGTGGGAGATTTTGTGATCATCGGTGCAACGATCCTGGCCAACGTTACCGTGGGTGTCTGGCAAGAGCACAAGGCTAATCGGGTGGCGGCGGCGCTGGCAACTTTGTCAACCTCAACTGCGCGTGTCCTGCGCGATGGTCAGAGTGTAACGATACCAGCTAATGAAGTGGTGCCGGGAGACGTGCTGCTGCTGGCGCCTGGAGATCACATTGCTGCAGACGCTCGCTTGTTGGGTTCGCATGGCCTGGAGGTGGATGAGGCAGCGCTGACCGGGGAATCAGTGCCGGTTTCTAAAGCGCAGGCTGGAGGAACTGATGCAAGTCGCACTGTCATGGAGGGCAGCGATGTCACCACCGGTACCGGGCATGCTGTCGTGGTGGCGGTTGGTCGGCAGACTCGCATGGGTGCAACCGCTGCTGCCTTGTCTGCAGATGAGTTGGAGCAAAGTCCCCTTGGAGTGCGCCTGAACCGGATGCTCCGAGTGCTCTTGCCTCTCTCTATTGGAGGAGGGGGCATCGTTCTCGCTTCTGGGTTCCTACGGAGAATTCCTCTGGCTTCCCTGCTAGCGATTGGCATGACAACGATACTGGCAGCCATCCCTGAAGGCTTACCACTGCTCGCCAGTGTAGGCGAAGCCGGGGTTGCTCGTCGCCTGTCTGACCAGGACGCCGTGGTGCGTCGCCTGTCAGCCGTCGAGGCACTTGGACGCGTTGACGTCGCCTGTGCCGATAAAACGGGAACGTTGACGAAGGGGCAGCTCGCCCTCAGCATGGTGGCTGACTACGATCAGGAAGCAAAGGTACCAGGTGAATTATCAACCGATTTGCGACGTGTGCTGGTAACTGCCGCTCTTGCCAGTCCGCACCCGTCTGCTCAAGACGCGAAAGCGCATCCCACCGATGTGGCTATCATCCAGGGCGCTGTAGATGCTGGCCTGGGCGAGCAGTTGCATGTAAAGCACGTGGCTGAATTACCGTTTGATCCCGTACGATCCTTTCACGCCACTGTCGCCCAGGAGTATCTCTGCGTCAAGGGCGCACCAGAAGCGCTTATTCCCCGGTGCAGCTGGATGTTTGAGCGTGGTGAGAAACGTCCCCTGGACGAGCATGGCCAACATGAGTGGCTTGATCTCTCCAGGCGTCTTGCGGAGCGTGGTTTGCGTGTACTCATGGTCGCTGAAGGGCCACCCGATACGCCGCTCGACAATCCGCGTGGATTGATTGCCCTTGGCTTCGTGGGGATTAGTGATCCATTGCGGCCTGATGTGCAAGCGGCAGTGCATCGATGCCGCGAAGCGGGAGTTCGTGTGATTATGATTACGGGTGATCACCCGGCTACCGCTCGCACCATTGCCCAGGAAGCTGGTCTACTCGACAAAGACGGCGAGGTGCTCACTGGAGCCGAGGTCCTTGAACTCCAGAACAGCGAGCTTGATGAGCGCTTGGAGCATGCGGTGGTCATTGCGCGTACAACTCCCCTGGACAAGCTGCGTATTATCGAGAGCCTGCAACGTCGCGGCCACACTGTTGCTATGACAGGAGACGGCGTGAATGATGCGCCGGCCTTACGACTTGCGGATGTGGGAGTTGCGATGGGTCGTGGCGGTACCGAGGTTGCTCGCCAGGTAGCTGACGTTGTGCTTGTCGACGACGATTTCTCCACGCTGGTGGAAGCGCTTATCGAAGGACGCAGTTATTGGCGCAACATTCGCCGTGCCCTTGGATTACTGCTAGGCGGAAACCTGGGTGAACTGGGATTGGTAGTAGGAGCAAGTCTGCTGGGACTCAACTTTCCACTGACCGCACGCCAGATTCTTTCGATGAATGTGATCACCGATCTCTTACCTGCTACAGCGGTCGCTCTTCAGCAACCAGAGCACCACAGTCTTGCGGGACTCGATCGCGAAGGCGCAGCGGCTCTGGGTACACCCTTACGCGACGAAATCTTTCGCCGTGCCATTATAAGCGCTGGGCCAGCACTTGTCTCCTACCTGCTTATGCTGGGTGCCAGTACGCTGCCAGAAGCGCGCTCTGTTGCCTATGCCAGCATTATCGCGACTCAGTTGGCCCAGACGTTAGATGCTGGGCGAGCTGAAGGACGTCTCACTCGTTCCGTCTTTGGCGCCGTGGCTGGCTCCACAGGTATGCTTATTGCTACTCTCGGGGTGCCGCCTCTGCGCGCTTTTCTCAACCTTGTCATGCCGGGCCCATTGGGTTGGGCTCTTATTGGAGGCGGAGCGCTGCTTGCTGTAGTGCTTAATCGGGTGCTCGCGTCTCCAGCTTTTGTCCATCTCGCTCTTCCTCAGCCTCTCGCTCCGCGGGTTGCGCTGCTGAATCCTGTCCAGTAGCCTGAGTACAGGCAATCATAACTGAAACCAAACATGAATCATCCCACCGGTACGATGAGCCGCAGAGCGCAACAACCAGCGACGTAAGAGCTGGAAAGGGGCACTGAGCAGATGCAGCACGAGGGCAGAGGCCAACGTCGCCAGTCCCAGACCCGAAGACTCTGCATGCCCAATTCACTTTTGCATGTCTTCCACATCAGTTCGATTTGCCAGCGGCGGGCAAAGCACAAGCGCTACTGATGCCGCCAGCGCAAGACAAACCGGGCGGCGTAGGCGTGCAAGGCCCCGAGCCACACACTACTAGCGTAGCCGCGATCAAAGACACGCAGCAGCCGACTCAGGCGCTTGGTCCCCCTCCCTGTCCGCTAGGGTCCAGGTAAGTGCCCAGTTCCAGCAGCAAGGGGCCTAAGAAACTCAACGAGATCAGGCCCAGTCTTTCGGCTAGCGCTTGCGGCTCATACGGCGGCACCTGTGCTGGCTCACACACTATGAGATCCTTTTCTGACATGAACATCCTTCCTTAGCTAGAGGATGGGAGGCGCAGAGTGGTAGTGACCTTTGGCGGTACTCACCTCTCGTCTGGACAAGCCTCCAAGGGTCGCTGCCCACGATAGAGAATGGCTTTTAGCTACTCTGGAACGGTAAAAGACACCAAACGTATAAAAAAGAAGAGAGAAACGGATAGTCAGGAGAGTAGAGATCTGAATAAAACTCAAGCTTCCTATCTTTTTGTCGCGGCCCTCTCATTTCTCGGGGTTATTTCTCTGCTTTTCTTTGCTGCAACAGATTGCAAAAGCACGTTAGTCTTCTCCATAGGTGCGTTTTTTTGCCCTGACTGGTGCTGTTTGGGTCTATCGGTTCGCGAAAGGAAGAAGGGATCTCCGATGGTCGTTTGATCTCGTTTCAATGGACCAGGATGGCAGTGCGCCCGTATACTGAGGCATTGAATTAGGAGAGGCCCGTGTACGTCCACTTGATGGGTTTCGCCCTCGCGCGATTGTAATAGGTGATGAAGGCCAGGATCTGATCGCGCAAATCGTCAAGCGAGAGAAAATGGCCACGTTTGAGCAGCTTGCGCACCTGAATACTCAACCAGATCTCTACCTGGTTCATCCACGAGGCGTGCTTTGGGGTGTAGTGGAACACGACCCGATGAGTAGGATTCTGTAAGAAGGCAGCACGGCTTTCCATCGAGTGGAGAATACCGCGTTTGCCCTTGATCCCCAAGTCTTCCGATGTGATGCCTTCCTTCTCCGCGACCCAGTGCACTGGGGCTTCAGACTGATGGATATTCAGATTGTCCAGGATGAGGTGCCACTTCGTCGTTTTGGGGTCGCTTGCCACCAGGCGCTGGAGATGTGTGAGGGCATCCTCTTCCGTCCGTGTTGGTCCCCAGGATGGTTCGATGGCCTGGCCGCTCACCACATCCCAGTTGATGAACCAGGACAGTGTGCCGTGTCGAATGTATTCGAATTCGCGTCGCAGCACATGACCGGGAAGCAATGGCAGGTCGGGATATTTCCGTTCCAGCGCTTGGACCCCTGTCACCCACGGGATGCGCAACGAGACAGGCTCTTTGCCATTCTTTGCGTACTCAGGTATGGACAACTGGGCATAGCTGGTGTAATCTCTTCCGTGAAGTGATCTGAGATCACTTCTCCAAACGAAGGGAATCATGCCATGATTGAAGCGACCAATGACCCCCAGAAAATTGGCCGGGCTCTGGGTTGGATTGTCTCTGTGCTCAACCGCTACAGTATTCCCTACCAGATTTGTGGTGGAACCGCAGCCAAAGCGTATGGAGCTACGCGCCCGCTGGTCGATATCGACATGTATGCGTCGTTGCAGGATAACCCACATTTCCAGGCATTTCTGGATGAAATACAACCCTATGTCATCCGCGAATTGACGCCCCACCTGAGCGCTTCGTGGGATATTCTCTATCTGGCGCTCAACTATCAGGGAATGCAGATCGAAATCGCCGAGTCCACCATCAATCCGCGCTTCTATAACCATCGTGATGGTCGCTGGGAAGATCAGCCCATCGATTTCGCTGCGTCCACCCTCATCCACCTCTACGGTGTGGAGGTCACGATCATGCCAAAGGACGAACTGCTTGCCTACAAGGCCATGCTTGACCGTGAAGTTGATCATCTCGATAGTGAGCAAGTAACTGCCGCTTCCTGAGGAGCGAGCTCCTTGAACATCAGTTCTGTTCACTCATTGTCTCGATGCGCCGTGCTGTCAGGCAGCGGATAAGCCAAGGAATGCGGCAAAGGCGCTTGGCAAACCAAACACTGTTACCTCGATAGAAGGGGCTGTTCCGGACCGCGCATTCCGAGCCAGCCGCATCTTCCAACTCAAACGCCAATGGGCCCGTTGTGCCCTGGTCAGGACGGCAGGGGACCTACCCTCCGTTTCCCCCACATCCCGCTCTTCCGGAGCATGTTGTGTCACCGTCACGGTCTGGGTTCGAAGCAGGGTAAAAAAGCTCCGCCGAATCTGACAGCGCCGCATTCCAGGCGTACATTCCACATCCATTGCGAGAGAATTTGGCAAAACTCCTGGCCACACGGCGTATGCGAATACCAACGATCCGGGTCCTGCTCTTGGTCTTCATCGGCCAGAACAATTTCGAACGATCCACGATGCAAATACAGATCCAGCACCTCAGCGGGAGTAAAGGCATCTGGCGGCACGGTTGTGAAGAATTGCGCGTAGACCACTCCATTGCGCATTGCACCGATGGGGGGGAAGAAGCACCGGCTGGATGAACGGCGAGAAGCATCCGGACCACTGGTCCTGTGGGTGTGAGCGGAATATTCAGGCGATCGAAAAGAGCCCGGCTGGTCCCTGATTCAGGGTGTGTCGTCTGCTGATCTGGCGGCTGGCGCAAACGCGCCCTCACGGCAGGCAGGCTCAACAGATCGTAATCCTTCCCGCGCACGATCACCCCCAACCCACCAGGAGTGAGCAGATCGGCCAGAGGAGCCGCATCGCCATACAAGCCATCCAGGCGGGCCAGCACCTGGGAGAGGGGGACAGCGAGTTTGGTCGCATAGCTGGCGATCGCGTCTCGGGCCCGCAGCAATTCCCCGCGGTAATCGCCGTTTCCAGCGTTCCCAAAAGTGCCTATCCACTGATGCGTATGGGCCTGGAGCATGACGGTTCGAGTTCGGACGACTTCTCCGCGTTTGCGTCCCAGATACCCTGGAGCGCAGACCTGATCAAAGCGACGATGAGGAGCGGGAAGCTCTGGCGTGTGAGGCAGCGCCCGTTGCCGGGCGGCTTGCCTGGTCCCGTCCACATCGACCACCAGCCAGTGTTGGCCCTGCCGATCCCAGACGCCTCCAGGCGGGGAGCCGAATGGCGTTCGCGCGACCAGATCTTCTTGAAACACGGTTCGCAGTGCCTCCACCGCAGGCTGATCCAGGGCCGCCAAAAACCGGCTGAGCGTCGAGCGATGCGGGAGACGGTCGCGATCAAAGAGCGCCATGAAGGTACTCGCAAAAGGCAAGAGACGTGCGTAAAAGGCTTCGAGCGTGGGCTCCCCGAGAGCGTGTAACCGATCAGGACGGCGACAAAGTCGATGACGTCATACGTTCCGAACCGTGGGCGAGTAAAGTGGACCCGTTCCTGGACGGTGTTGAGCACGCCGAAGTGGGCCAATGCACCAGTCATGACTGTCACTTCGCCAAACCACGAGGGAATTGACGGCACCAATTGAGGAGAGAACTGGATGGCAACGGAACTTGCTAGCTCTTATCTCGTTGCGCATCCCGTGGGTGTCAACTCATCCAGGCTGATGGCGCTCTCTCCTTGTTTGGCGCGTTCCACGGCACTCAGATAGAGGGTACATCCCTCACAGATCTTCTCGTCCCGTTGGGGATCAGGTACTTCCGTGAGCCAGTATCGGAACCGGTAGGGTTGGAAGCCCCCTTTTTGAGCAGCCGAGATGCATGCCGTGGCGAAATCTTGGCCACGATGCCACGAGCCTTCATTTCGTCGGCAATCTCTCTGCCCGTCCACTGACTGATGGGGCGTCCCGCTTTGGCCGGGGCTTCGCAGTCCAGGGCTGCCATTTGACATCGTTGCTCCGTGCTAAAGGTTGGAGCCACCCCAGGGCGAGGTGCATCCTGCAATCGCTCTCTCAGGCTCAAGGTCTCCTGATCGATCCCTTGGAAGCCTGCCCAGCGATCTCGCCACAGACGTGCCGTATCCACGTTAATACCCAGATCACGAGCAATCTACGCATTGTTGTGTTCTTGAGCTGCTGCTACTACGATCCGCGCCCGGAGCACAACTTGCCGTTCACTTCAGTGTACTAGACCCCTAGTTTGTCCGCAAAAGCCCGATTTCACGCTCGATTCGACGGCTCCAAAAACACGAGATTTCGCACCTTTGGAGTCATAGTTTGTCCGAAAGTACGGATTGGACGCTAACGATGTCCAAAAGTATTATCTCCTGAGAGATCGATAGGCCACTGTCCCTTCTCGCAATGCAGGCAGCCAACGATCTTATTTCTCACAGAGCACTGCTCGTGAGCTTTCAATATTGCTTTCCCCACCATGCCCGTGAGTGCATCGTGAATTCTCGTGACGCAGCAGTGAGTTTCATCTGGTATGCTATCTTAGCAGCGTAACTACCCTCGCTGCAATGCTACAGTGATATGCGTTCAAAAGGCACTGCATCTTGGCAGGCGAAGGAGCGTGTTTGCTCTTGTTGTGCGTTCTTTTGCGATTGCAATTGTGTTTACAAGTTCTGGCGGGAGTTGCCTGGATGGGAAAGAAAGGACAGCAAAAATTTACTGACGTCTGGGCAAACCAGACGAATCTCGGGAAGCAGTTCGGGTTGTCGGCCATCGCTATGGGCAAGAAGCTCAAGGAGCTGAAATTGCGGGGCGAGGATGGGAATCCAACCGCGCAGGCTCTCTGCCAGGGCTACTGCACACCGACGCCGCTCAAGGATGGCACCCCGTTCTTTCTGTGGAACAGGCAGCAGGTCGAGGAACTGATGTGGGCACACGGGTACCAACGACTCGACCCCCAGGCGGTCAGGGCGCGTGAGCGGAAATTCGACGGTGATCCCATCACCTAGTCCGCTTTGGTGAAAGATTGTAGGAGAAAGAAGATAGCGTTGGACAAGCACTTGTTGGCCCAGCAGTTACGGCAGCGACAGTATGCTCACGGCCACCTTCCCCGGCACCTCATTGATGCCGTCTCTGATGAGGACATGATTGATAGCTACATCACTTGTTCGTGTTGTGGGGAGAAACAGGTGACCCCCCAACAGTTAGAAGTGGCCATAGCGCAAGCGCGCGACGCCTATCACTTCTTGATGCTCTGTGATGAGCAGGCCAGAGCCGCGTCACGGGGGCACATACA
>Ga0070708_100002819_pt1 | contig 13503 bp, 11 predicted proteins | sample KBSK5503metaG_FD_65469 | JGI IMG/M metagenome (GOLD analysis project Ga0070708, IMG submission 65469) | Corn, switchgrass and miscanthus rhizosphere microbial communities from Kellogg Biological Station, Michigan, USA - KBS K5-50-3 metaG | ecosystem: Host-associated > Plants > Roots >...
GCCCGGTGGGGCCGTCGGGATAGCGGAAGTGGCCGATGTCGGGCCAGAGCGGCTGACCCTTTTCGTCCTTGATGTCGGGGCGCCGCCTGGCCAGGATGAAGATGCTGCCGCCGTTGATCAGCGTCGCGGCGGGCCGGACGCCAGGCCCTGTCGAATTGCCTCCAGGAGCTGGCGCGGCCGCGGGTCGCCCGGGGAGATGGCCGCCAGCTGCTCCGCGATGAGCCGGGCGCGCTTCCACTGCTGGCGCTGGACGTAAAAGGCGGCCGTCGCGTAGACGATGTCGGGGTCGCGCGGGTCGAGCTGGAAGGCCTGGAGGAGGGCAGCCTCGGCCTCACGGTCGCGGCTCAGGCGGTCGAGAGCCAGCCCGAGATTGTAGCGCACGCGCGCACGCCGGGGCATGAGCCGCGCCGCCGCGCCGAGCGCTTCGGCCGCCTCGCCCAGCCGCTTCTTTTCCGCGAGCAAGAGTCCGAGCGAGTAGTAGAGCTCGCCCTCGTTGGGCGTGCGCTTGATCCCCTCGCGCAGCACCCCTTCGGCGTCGGAGTTGCGTCCCATCGCGTTGTAGAGCGCGACGAGATTGGCGCGCGCCGGACCGAAGTACGGATCCATGCGGAGCGCCGTCAGGTACTCACGCTCCGCGAGCTCGCGCTTCCCCTGAGCAGCAAAGAGTATGGCCAGGTTGAGGTGGCTCGCGGGCATGTCGGCCATCGCCATCTGCGCCTCGATGAACTCGGCGATCGCCGCGTCCAGCGCCTTGCCCTGCGAGGCGTCGAGGTGCTCCGCGGGCACCGACGCCAGTACCCGCGCCGCCTCGATCCGCACGGCGCGCGTGGGGTCACTCAAGAGTGGCGCCGCCGCGGCCACGCGCTCAGGCGGCGGCACCGCCTCGAGCCCGGCGACGGCGGCGAGGCGGATGGCTGGGTCGCCGTCACGCACGAGGGCGGCCATGGCGCCGGCGCCCTGGGGGCCATAGCCACGGAGAAGGCCGAGCGCGCTGGCGCGGACGATGGCGGGCAGCCGACGATCGAGGGCAACGGCGATGAGGGCCGGAGCGCCGTCCCGCGCTCCCGCGCGTCCCGCGGCCACGGCCAGCGCCCAGTCCGCGCCCTTCGGGCGCGCGGGCCCGTACCACTTGACCACGGACGCGGCGGCCCACTCGGCCGCGCGGTCGCGGTGACAGGCGGTGCACGCGTTGGGAGTCCCGATCTTCACCGAGAGATCCGGGCGCGGCGGGCGCAGCGTGTGGTCGCGCCGCGGGTCCACGATCATGTAGTCCTTGGTGGGCATGTGACAGTTGACGCACTGGGCGCCGGGCGAGGCCGCCTTGTGGAAGTGATGCGTCGGCGTGTCATAGGACCTGGGCGCGAGCGTCGGGAAGCGCGGGTTCGCCTCGGGCCGGTGGCACTGGGTGCAGACGGCATTGCCCTCGGCCCTGGTCTTGCCGCTGTGCGGGTTGTGGCAATCGGTGCAGCGGACACCGCGCTGGTACATCTTGCTCTGACGGAACGACCCGTACTCGTAGACCTCGTCGAGCTGCTGGCCGTCGGCGTGGTAGAGGCCCGCGCGCAGCGGCTCGGGTCTCAGCATGTCGTAGAGCGGCCGGCCTGGATGCTCGCCGGCGGCGATGCGGCTCCGGCGCGAATGGCACGTTGCGCAGGCGTCCACCTCGTAGGCCGCACCGCTGTGCAGCGAATCGTCCGGCTTGAATCCGACCGCGAGCCCGCTCACCGCGCCCCGACCCCCCTTGCGTGCCCACGCGACGTGGTCGCCCCCGGGGCCGTGGCAGGCCTGGCAGCCGACGTGGAGCTCGCTCCAGGTCGTGTCGTACGTGTCGGCCTTCGGGTCGTAGCCCTTCTTGAGGTTCGTCGTGTGGCATTCGGCGCACATCAGGTTCCAGTTCTGGTAGCGCCCCGTCCAGTGCAGCGGATCGTCGGGCGCGAACTTCTCGCCCGGATAGAGGGAAAACCAGCGCTTCCTGCCGGTATCCCACGCGATGGTCAGGCTCTGCAGCCGCCCGCCGGGAAACTCGACCAGGTACTGCTGCAACGGCGCCACGCCGAAGGTGTACTTGATCTCGAAGTCGGCGGACTTTCCGTCCGCGCCTTCGGTGTGGACGAAGTACTTGTCTTCGCGCTTGAAGAAGCGGGACACGGCACCGGCCTCGCTGAAGGCGGCGTCCCTGAAATCGCCGAGGACGGTCTCGTCCGTGGCGGGCTGCATGGCGCGCTGATGATGCGAGCCGAGCCATTCCCGCGACTCCTTTGCATGGCACTCGGCGCACGAACGGTCGCCGACGTACGCGAGCACCCGGGTCTTGGCGGGCGCGTACCGCTGCGTACCCGAGAGCAGCTTCCAGGTCAGGCCGGCGGCCGCCGCCAGGACGACCACGGCCGCGACGCCAACCAGGAGGCGCCGCCCGCGTGGCGGCGGCGCGGCCGCTGGGGTCAGCCTACCTGCTCCTCTTCGGCGAAGCGGAAGAGGGCGAGAGCCAGGGCAATCGCCACGGGGCCCAGGATGATACCGATGGCGCCGAAGGTGGCGAGCCCGCCGATGAGGCCGAGGAGCACGGGCAGGGTCGAGATCTGGGCGCGGCCCGAGACGACGAGCGGCCGGACGATGTTGTCTACCAGCGACACGACCACCAGGCCCCAGAAGACGAGGAAGAGGGCGGCGCCCACGCGGTCGTGCGCGACGTGCACGAACGCCGCGGGAACCCAGACGAGGGACGAGCCCACCACCGGCACCAGCGCCGCCAGCGAGGCCAGGACGCCGAAGACCACGGGGGACGGCAGACCCGTGAACGCAAAACTGAGACCCACCAATATCCCCTGCACCACGGCCGTCAGGAGCGTACCCAGGGCGACCGCGCGGATCACTGCCGAGAGGTGCCCGACCAGGTCAGCCTTGCGGGCGGCGGTGAGCGGGACGAGGGCGAGCGCGCGCGTGATCATCTCCCCGCCGTCGCGCAGGAAGAAGAACAGCAGGAAGAGCGTCAGGCCCACCTCGACGACGACACCCAGCACGCCGGCGAAGAAGGCGCCGCTGGAGGCGACGAGGAGCGCGAGCATCGTCCGGCCGCCGTCGAGGGCCCATGCCTGGATCTGCTCGGGCGGCACGGGTACGAATTTCCCGATCCATGTGAAGAGCTGGTCGAAGGCGGGCACCTGGAAGACGTCGGCCGCGTGGGTGATCCGGTAGCGGTCGGCCAGCTCCTGCAGTCTTCCGACGAGCACCGTGGCCTGACCGGCGAAGACCACCGCCGTGGCCACGGCCGGGATCAGGACGAAGAGCGCGCCGGCGACGGTGAGCAAGAGAGCCGCGAGTGCTGGCCGGCCGCCCAGCTTGCGCGTGAGGAAGCCGAAGACCGGCGCAAGGAGAAAAGCCAAAAGTGCCGCCCACAGGATGGATTCGAAGAAGGGCTTGAGGATGTTCAGGAGGAGCAGCCCCAGCAGGGCGATCGCGATCAACCCGAACACCCTTGCGTAAAAGCGGCGGCTGTCCTCCGTCCGAGCCATGGTGCCTTACTTCAGCTTGACCTCGATCCCTCCCCGGCCAGCGTGAGCTTGAGTCCCCTGACCGAGAAGGGGCGCGTCGTGCCTCCGCAGCTGAGCACGCCGTCGCCCCAGCCGACGCCCACGCCGAGCGCGACCGAGGTGCTCTCGAGCGCTGCCGTCATGATCCAGATCCATGCACGCGCCATCATCAGCCTCCTTGGCCGCCCGCGAGGTTCACTGCCCGGTGGAGTGTAGCACGAGCCGAGGTATAGTACCGGGCATGGCCACCTTCCCTCTCGCGCTCGACGGCGTCCGCGTGCTCGACCTCTCCCGCGTCATTGCCGGCCCCTGGTGCGGCGCTCTCCTGGGCGACCTGGGAGCCGACGTCATCAAGGTCGAAGACCCAGGGGGCGGCGACGAATCACGCACGTGGCCGCCTCACAAGGACGGCGAGGCCGCGGCCTACCTGCTCTTCAACCGCAACAAGCGCGGCATGACGCTCGATCTGAAAGCCCCGGAGGCGGTGGACGTGGTCAAGACGCTTGTCAGGTCGTCCGACGTCCTCATCGAGAACTTCCGCACGGGCACCATGGAGGGGTTCGGCCTCGGCTACGAGGCGCTGGCCGCGATCAACCCGCGCCTCATCTACTGTTCGGTTTCGGCCTTCGGCCGCACGGGGCCGCGCAAGGACGCGCCCGGCTACGAAGCGCTCATGCAGGCCTTCTCCGGCATCATGTCCATCACCGGCGAGCCGGGCGGCCAGCCGGTGCGCGCGGGCGTGTCCTTCCTCGATCTCTCGACCGGCATGCTCTGCGCCATGGGTGTCTGCGCGGCCCTGATCCAGCGCGAAAAGACCGGGCTCGGCCAGCGCGTGGACGGCTCGCTGCTCGAGACGGCGGTGAGCCTGCTCGCCTTCCACGCCGAGGGCTATCTCCTGACCGGGCTCGTGCCGAAGGCGCTCGGGTCCAGCCATCCGTCGCTGTCGCCCTACCGCAACTTCAAGTGCAAGGACGGCCAGTGGATCTTCATCGCGGCGGCCAACGACCGCTTCTGGCAGAAGCTGGCGCGCGCGCTCGGCCTCGCCGACCTGGCGACCGATCCGCGCTTCTCCGACAATCAACAGCGGGTCAAACACCGGGCCGAGCTCGAAGGGCTGCTCGAGCGCGTGATCGGCGAGCGGGAGCGCGAGGGGCTCTTGAAGCTCCTGGCCGAGGCCGATGTCCCCGCCACGCCCGTCAATACCGTGGCCCAGGTGATGACGGACCCGCAAACACTCGAGCGCGGCATCATCCAGACGGTCGCGCACCCCACGCTCGGAGAGATTCCCGTGGTCGGCACGCCGCTCAGATTCTCGCGGATGGCGCCTGGCGTACGCCGCGCCGCCCCGCGGAGCGGCGAGCACACCGACCAGATCCTGGCCGAGTGCGGGCTGGCCCCGGACAAGATCCGCGAGCTGCGCGACAAGAAGGTCGTTCTCTAGACCACCGGTCCCCTCTCCCCCGCGGCGGGGAGAGGGTGAGGGTGAGGGGGAGGTCGTGATGTTCGGTCTTCGCAAGCTCTCGATGATCACCAAGGACGATTCCCTTCCCGGCCGCGGTGCGGCCATGCCGGTGCCCGCGGCGCATTTCGTGAGCGGCGCGCGCCTCGAGCCGCCCTGGCCCGCCGGCACGGAGCTGGCGCTGTTCGGCATGGGCTGCTTCTGGGGCGCGGAGCGTATCTTCTGGCAGGCCGGAGGTGTCTACTCGACCTCGGTCGGCTATGCGGGCGGCTACACGCCCAATCCGACATACGAAGAAGTCTGCAGCGGCATGACGGGACACACCGAGGCAGTGCGCGTGGTCTTCGACCCGGCGGCCATCACCTACGAGTCGCTGCTGCGCCTCTTCTGGGAGGGCCACGACCCGACCCAGGGCATGCGCCAGGGCAATGACACGGGCACCCAGTACCGCTCCGCCATCTACACCTACGGTGACGCGCAGCTGAAGGCCGCGCTCGCGTCGAAGGACGCCTACCAGCGGGCGCTGAACAAGGCCGGCCACAAGGCGATCACGACCGAGATCCGCGAGGCGCCCGAGTTCTACTACGCGGAGGACTACCACCAGCAGTACCTCGCCAAGAATCCCTCGGGTTACTGCGGCATCGGAGGCACGGGCGTGAGCTGTCCGACCGGGCTCGCCGCGGGCAGAGGATGACGCGCGGGCGGAGATACGCGCCCGCGCTCGTTACCTGGGCGCTGGTGGTCTCGATCGTGGGCGGGTGCGCGTCGCTCGGCTTCGAGTCACCAGACTCCCTGATGAAGGAAGGGCAGCAGCTCTACGCCGACAAGAAGTATGACGAGGCCATCGCGAAGTTCGAGCGGGTCATCGAGCTCGACAAGACCCGCTGGCTCGCCTACCTCTACCTCGCGCGCTGCTACATGGCCAAGGGCACCTGGACGAAAGCGCTCGCCAACGCCCGTCTCGCCTACGAGGCCGCACCGGGAGGCGAGGACGTCCTTCCCACGTTCACGAAGGCACTCTGGGGCGGCGGCATCGAAGCGTTCAACAACGGGCAATTCCGCGACGCGATCTCCGCTCTGACCGAGTACCTGCGCCTCCAGCCCGCGGACGCCTCGGGCTACCTGGCGCTCGGGAAAGCGTATCTGCAGTCGGGCGACCGCTCCGACGCGCTGGGCGCCCTCCTCAAGGCCCTCGAGCTCAATCCGAGCATGTCCGAAGTCCAGGAGCTCCTCCGCAGCCTCCGCTAGCCTCGTCACTCGCATCGCGTATGCGCGAGGCGGGCGGGCGGGTGCCCGTCACGCGCCGCCGGGAGGGTCGGGTTCGATGTCCGCGGCGCCCGCCGTGCGCGCCAGGAAATCCTTGGGCACCGGCCGCCCGGCGTCCGTGAACGCCTTGCGGATCGCCTCGACGTTGGGACCGAAGATGGTCTTGCGCTTGGAGCGGGCCCACTCGTTCGAGGCGGCGATGCTGTCGAGCGAGCCCTGGAAGCGCGGCATGACGTAGCGCGCGAAAAGCTCGTAGCTCCGCAGCGTCTGCTCGCGGTCCGCCCACTCGTTGGCGCGGAAGAGGAGACCCCCGAAGCCGCCGCGGGAGAACTCCACCAGCCGCTCGATGCCTCGTATCACGGTCTCGGGCGTGCCCACGAGCGTGGTGCCCGCCTTGACACCATCGCGGAGCGGATTGTCGGACCGGCCGGGCGGGCGCCCGAGCGTCTCCTCGAAGTACGTCACGGTCTCGTGGCGCTCCCGGGCGTGGACCTGCTTGAGCGCCAGCTCGTCGTCCTCGGCCACGTGGACGTTGACGACGAGGCGCCACTGGCGGCGGTCCATGCTCTTGCCGTGCTGGGCCGCGGTCTCCTCGGCGATCTTCCAGTGAGCCGCGATGGCCTCGGGCCCGCCCGGTAGCCCCGCGCCGAGCGAGAGGACGCCGAGGCCGTGCTTGCCCGCGCTGACCATGCCCGAGGGCGTCATGACGCTCGCCACCGCGATGGGGAAGTGCGGGTCGGTGTAGGGCGTGAGATGCAGGCGCGCCTCGCGAAGCTCGAACCAGTCGGTCTTCATGCTCACGGGCTCGTCGCCGCGCAGGAGCGCCATGATCGCGTCGAGCGCATCCTCCATCCGCTGGCGTTGAGTGACGGCTTCGATACCCATCATGTACGCGTCGGAGACGAGGGCGCCCGGCCCGCAGCCGAGCATCGCCCGCCCGCGCGTCATGTGGTCGAGCTGGACGAAGCGCTCCGCGACCAGGAAGGGGTGATGGTAGGGCAGGCTCGTGACGCCCGAGCCCAGCATGATGTGGCGCGTGCGCTCGGCGGCGGCCGCGATCATGATCTCGGGCGAGGCGATCAGCTCCCACCCCGCCGAGTGGTGCTCGCCGATCCAGACCTCGTCGTAGCCCAGGTGGTCGAGCCACTCGATCAGCTCCATGTCGCGATCGATGGCGAGCGTCGGGTTCTCGCCCACCCGGTGGAAGGGAGCGAGGAAGATGCCGAATTTCATCCCGCGGTGGGCCATGGTCTCTCCGTGAAGGGGTGCGATGCGGTCGGGGCCTAGCGGGCCAGCGTCATCTCCGACACGATCAGCCGGAAGTCGGCGCGCGGCTTGAAGGAGACACGCCGGCTCGTGCCGTAGACGACCACCTCCTGGAAGAGCTCGACCGACGGCTTCTCGTCCTGGAAGATCGCCGTCGCTTCCATGTAGAGCGCCTTGCGCTTCTTGGGGTCGAGGGTGTAGCGCGCCTGCTCCATCAGGTCGTGGAAGCGCTGCCCCGGTTGGCTCCCCACCCAGTACTTCCCGTTGAATCCCGTCGGGTGGAAGATGCGCCAGAGGCTGCCGTCGGCGTCGAGCAGCGTGGACTGCGGGTTGCCGAGGAAGAGCCCGGACGGCGGCACCGCGCGCTCGTTGTTCATGCGCTGGCGGGCGCCCATCTCCATCATCTCGAGGCGCGCCCGGATGCCCGCCTTGCTCCACATGTCGGCGATGGCCTCCATGAGCGCCTTGTCGTTGACCATGGTGCCGTTGCCGAAATAGATCGTCACGTCGATGCCGCCCGGATAACCGGCCTGCGCGAGAAGCGCCTTGGCCCTGGCGGGGTCGTAGGGGTACGGCTTGAGCGCGGGATTGTGACCGAAGTCCGTGTCCGCCAAGCCGCCGCTATACGGCTTGCCCGTGCCCGCGTAGAGGTTCTTGATGAGGGCGGGCACGTCGAGGGCATAGGCGAGGGCCTGGCGCACGCGCTTGTCGGACAGCGGAGGCTGGGTCGAGTTGGTCGACAGCGCCACCACGCGCGTGGACGGCACCGTGAGGAGACGCGTGGCGCGGCCCTCTGCGATGCCCTTCATGCGGTCCGGCGGCACGTTGGTGATGACGTCGACGTCACCCTTTTCGAGGGCGACGATGCGCGGGAACTCGTCGGGAATGGGCTTCCAGATCACCCGCTCCACTCCCGGCGTCTTGCCCTCCCATCCCCACCACTCGTGGTTCGCCTGCATGACCAGGCGCTCGTCCTTCACCCACTCGGCGAAGCGGTAGGCGCCGGTCCCGACCGGGCGGCGCGCGAGCTCCTTGACGCCCTCGTCGGTGGTCAGGCGTGCGGGGAGGATCTGGGATCCCATCTGCGCCATGCGCACCGCGATGAGCGGATCCGGCTTCTTGGTGAGGATGCGGATGACGGAGGGGCTCACGATCTGGACCGCCTCGATGGTCGTGAAACCCGGCGTGACCACGGTCTTGCCCGGCACCATGTTGCGGTCGAGCGTCGCCTTGACGTCCTCGGCGGTGAAGGGCGCGCCGTCGTGGAACTTGACGCCGGGCCGCAGCGTGAACTCCCACGTCGTCTCGTTGACCGTCTTCCACGACGTCGCCAATCCCGGCCGGAGCTGAAGCGCCGTATCCCAGCGCGTCAGCGTGTCGTACATATTGACGAAGTAGTTGACCGTCAGGACCTGGGTCGAGCGCCCCGGGTCCATCGTGGTCGCCTCCGCGGGCTGGGAGATGACGATCTGCGCGGGCGGGGTCGCGCCGGCGGAAGCGGTGGCGAGAAGGAAGACTGCGGCGAAGCACGGGACGAGACGGGAGGCACGCATCAAGCGGCAGTGTACAGCCGCGGATGGGGGGCTGGCAACGGTCCGGCCCGGTGCGTCACGCCCCCTTGCCCAGCGCGTCCGGGTCGTCTATCCTCATCTTCCATTCACCATGGTCGGTACCCGCAGGGCCCGGCCGACAGCTCACCCATGGAGGCTCTCATGAGCAATGCGCCGGTAGCCAGCTACAGCCTCATCGTCCGGATCCGCATCATCAACAAGCCCGGCATGCTCGGCAAGGTGACGTCCGCCATCGGCGCCGAGGGCGGCGACATCGGCGCTATCGACATCGTCGAGGTGGGGCGGGAGATCACCCGCGACATCAGCTTCAAGGCCAGCGACGAGGCCCACGGCCAGCGCATCACCGAGCGCATCCGCGGCATCGAGGGCGTCACGGTCGTCCACGTCTCCGACCGCACCTTCCTCATGCACCTGGGCGGCAAGATCCAGGTCAACGGGCGCGTGGTCGTGAAGACGCGCGACGATCTGTCCATGGCCTACACGCCGGGCGTCGCGCGGGTCTGCATGGCCATACACGACGACCCGGAGAAGGCCTATACGCTGACCATCAAGCAGAACACGGTCGCGGTCGTCTCCGACGGATCGGCGGTCCTCGGGCTCGGCGACATCGGGCCCAACGGGGCGCAGCCGGTCATGGAGGGCAAGGCCCTCATCTTCAAGGAGTTCGCCGGCGTGGACGCCTTCCCACTCTGCCTCAATACGAAGAACGTGGACGAGATCGTGATGATCGTGAAGGCCATCGCGCCCGTCTTCGGCGGCATCAATCTGGAGGACATCTCGGCGCCCCGCTGCTTCGAGATCGAGGAGCGGCTCCAGCGCGAGCTGGACATTCCCGTCTTCCACGACGATCAGCACGGCACGGCCGTCGTCGTCCTCGCCGCGCTCATCAACGCGCTCAAGGTCGTCGGCAAGAAGCTCTCGGACGTGCGCATCGTCTTCACGGGCGCCGGGGCCTCCGGCATTGCCACGGCCAAGCTGCTGATGCTGGAAGGCGCGCGCCACATCATCGGGTGCGACCGTGCCGGCGCGATCTACCGCGGGCGCACGGACAACATGAACTCGATGAAGCAGTGGTTCGCCGAGCACACGAACCCCGAGGGCATGCGGGGCTCGGCCGGCGACGCGCTCAAGGGCGCCGACATCTTCATCGGGCTCTCCGGACCCGGCGTCGTCTCGCTCAAGGACATCCAGGCGATGAACCGCGACCCGATCGTGTTCGCCATGGCCAACCCGACACCCGAGATCATGCCCGAGGAAGCCGGCCCGCACGTGCGGGTCATGGCCACGGGCCGCTCCGACTACCCGAACCAGATCAACAACTCCTGCTGCTTCCCAGGCTTCTTCCGCGGCATGCTCGACGTGCGCGCCCGGAGCGTCAACAACGAGATGAAGCTGGCGGCCGCGCACGCGCTGGCCGGCATCGTGGGAGACGGCGAGGTCAATGAAGAATACATCACGCCGTCCATGTTCGACCCGCGCGTGGTGCCCACGGTGGCTGCCGCGGTGGCGGAGGCCGCGGTGCGGACGGGCGTGGCGCGGAAGACCGGGCGGAAGTGACGCGCGGAGACCCTAAGAGGAGCGCTCCCCGGTCTCGTTAGCCGGGGCCGCGAGGATCCGCAGCGGTGGGAAGTGGGTCCTCAGATTCGCCGCCACTACCTGGAAGAGCGCCTGCGGCTCGCGCAAGCCGCGCAACCGATGCGAGCCCAGGCCCTTGAAGCGTATGCCGGTAGGCCGCGATCGGCCCACGGCATCCCGTGTCGCCGCCGAGAGCAGGATCTGCCCGCCGTGAGCAGCCGAGCAGATGCGGGCGACCGTGTTCACCGCCAGTCCGACGTAGCCGGTATCGGTCAGCGTGGGACGCCCGCTGTGGAGACCGGTTCGGAGCCGGACATCGACACCGTCGGGCCAGGTTCGCCCCTGCACGGTCCGCTCGATGGCAACGGCGGTCTCCAGCGCCGCCGGGGCGCGATCGAAGACCGCGAAAAACTCGTCCGCGCGAGCGTCGACTTCGCGGCCCCCCGAGCGGTGCACGGAGCTCCGGATGATGGCGCGGACGTCAGCGAGGAGGGCGGCGTACCGATCGCCCAATCGCTGGAGGAGGTTGGTCGACCCTTCGATGTCGGTCAAGAGAAACGTGACGTACCCGGTGGGCAGGGTGCGCACCTCACTGGCCCTGGCTTCGACCTGGCCGCGAAGCCGCTCGTTCTCGACGGCCAGCCTGACCGCGGCGGTCACGGTCTTCACGAGGTCCGGATTCTCCAGGACGGCGCGGTCGTGCACGAGCGCGGTCATCGGCCGGCCCTGCCGTTCGAGCAGCGTCACCGCCCGGCCTTCTTCGTCGCCCGGCAGCACGGCCGGCTTGCCGGTCCCGTCGAGATACATGCCGGCCGAATCGGACCAGTGCAGGACCGACAGCGTGGGATCACGGAGCGCATCGCGCAGCCGCCGCTCGAACTCACCCGGCGTGCCGACTTGCCCCAGCTCGATCACCAGCCGGCCCGCCGTCGCCTCGCTCATCTGAGATTGCAGCTGGCCGGTCATGAACCCGATGGGTACGATCCCGTACTTCTTGGCGGCGGTGAGGAGTCGCTTGCGCGCCTGCTCTCTGGCCGCTTCGCTCTCGAACGTCACCTGGTTGAAGCGCGCCAGCGCGTTCCGGACGTGTGACTCGTCGTTGATCGGCAGTCGTCGTCGACCCCGCGAATCCACGTACGCGAAGGCGCTCTTGGGCAACTGCGCCCGCTTCTTGGAGTTGAGCTGGCTCATGACCGTCCGGGTTTGACGATACCCCACGCCAAGGCCCGGCGCCACGGGGCACGCTCCCCGGGGTCGAGGCTCACCAGCGTCTCTGGCCCTCCCATTCCCCATCGGCTACCATAGCCCCGCCGTGGCATCCATCAGCCCACTCCCTGAGGTCCCGACTCCGCTGGAGCGTCGACAGTTCATCGGTGCTCTCGCCGGCGGTCTGCTTGCCGCGCCGCTCGCTGCCGAGGCGCAGCCGGCGGGGAGAGTGTACAGAATCGGCGTGCTGTCCCCGTTCTCTCCTTCATTCGGGCCAGGGCCTTCGTTCGAAGCGTTTCGGCAGACGTTCCGGGAGCTCGGCTACGTCGACGGGCGCAACGTCGCGCTCGAGTATCGCTGGGCCGACGGACAGCCCGATCGACTTCCGGCCCTCGCGGCCGAGCTGGTCCGGCTTCGGGTCGATGTTGTCTTTTCTGCGTGGGGCACCCCCGGAGCGTTAGCTACCAAGAAGGCAGCGAGCACGATCCCCGTCGTCTTCGCCGGGGTGGGCGACGCCGTCGGGGTCGGGGTGGTGGCAAGCCTCGCCCGGCCCGGCGGCAACGTCACCGGCTCCACGTTCATCACGGAGGAAACGATCGGCAAACAGCTCGAGCTACTCAAGGAAGCGGTCCCGAGAATCGCTCGGGTTGGGGTGGTCGTGAATCCGGGCAATCCGGTGTATGGCCCCGTGTTGAAAGCCAGCGCGGCACCGGCCCGAGCCCTGGGCCTGCAGCTCACGGTGGTCGGGGTGCAGAGCGCCGAGGAATTCGAGGATGCCTACCGAACCGCCATCCGGGCTCACGTGAATGGGCTCGTGGTCTTGAGAGACTCGGTGCTCATTACGAACCAGTCGCGGCTTCTGACGCTGGCGTCGACCAATCGGCTGCCGGCAATGTATGGGATGCGAGAGTTCGTGGACGGCGGAGGCCTCATGTCCTACGGTCCGAGCCTCGTCGAGATGTACCGTCGGGCCGCGTATCTGATGGACAAGATCCTCAGAGGCGCGAAGCCGTCGGATCTTCCGGTCGAGCAGACCACCAGGTTCGAATTCGTGATCAACCTCACGACCGCGAAAGTCCTCGGCTTGACGCTCCCGCACTTGCTGCTGGTGCGGGCGGACGAGGTGATCCGGTAGCAACTGCTTTCAGGACACAGAAAGCCTCGTCGAGAGCGGCGGTGAGGCGGCCGCCGGCGTGTCGATGTGGTAGAGACGGGCGCAATTGTCCCAGAGGATCTTGCGGCGGACCTCATCGGGGAACGGCAGTCCGAGAAACTGCTCCATCGCCTCGGGGAACGCGCCGTCGGAATGAGGATAGTCGGTCGAGACCACGAAGAAGTCGGCCCCCATCTTGTTGACGACGTCGACCGCCGGCTCCTCGTCGACATCGAGCGCGATGTAGCATTGGCGCTTGAAGTATTCGCTCGGCAGCAGCGACAGCTGGTGCTCGCAGCCGGGGCCGAACTTCTCCCACTGGTCATCGAGCCGCCAGAGCCACCAGTAGAGCCATCCGGCGGTGCCTTCGAGGAAAGCGCAGCGGAGCCGGGGGTGTCGCTCGAGGATTCCCCCGGTGGTCATGCTGGCGATGGCCCCCATCAGCTCGACCGGATTGCGGATGGCGTGGGCGATCGG
>Ga0070708_100002824_pt1 | contig 13487 bp, 14 predicted proteins | sample KBSK5503metaG_FD_65469 | JGI IMG/M metagenome (GOLD analysis project Ga0070708, IMG submission 65469) | Corn, switchgrass and miscanthus rhizosphere microbial communities from Kellogg Biological Station, Michigan, USA - KBS K5-50-3 metaG | ecosystem: Host-associated > Plants > Roots >...
TGACCGAGGTCCCGATGTTGCCGCCGGCGATCACGTGCCGCGGGCCGCGCTCGAGGATCCGCGCGATGAGCGTGAACGTGGTGCTCTTCCCCTTCGTCCCGGTGACACCGACGACCTGCGCCGGGCAGAGCCTGAAGAACAGCCCGATCTCGGTGAGCACGGGGATGCCGCGCTGCACGGCACGCTGGATCGTCGCGGAGCGCGGTCGCACGCCCTGGTTGAAGAACACGAAGTCCGGATCGGCGAGCGCGGCGTCGTCGCTCGACGGTCCGAGGACGAGCTCCGCCGGCGTGTCGCCGAGCCGCGCGATGCCCTCGCTCAGCTTCTCGCGGCTCATCGGGTCGCTGATCGTGACGCGCGCGCCGTTCGCGACGAGGAATCGCGCGATGCCGGCGGTCGCCCGGCCCTTGCCGAGGCCGACGATCGTGACGCGCCGGTCGCGGAAATCGTCTGGCCGGACCTCCGGGTCGAAGATGAGGCTCACGTCGGCCGCCCGATGATGCCGAGGCCGGTGCCGCCCCGGCCCCTGTCGCCGCGGTAGCTCCAGACGTCGGCGCCGCCGCTCTGGGTGCACACGTCGCACCGCTCGATCGTGCGCACCCCGGCCTGCTCGAGCTGCTGCGCGTTGGCCGACCAGAGGTCGAAGACCGGCCGGCCGTCGGCGCCGGCGAAGAGCACGTCGCCGCTGTCGGCACCCAGGCGCTCGCGGATCGTCTCCGCGCGCGCCTCGTCGATCACGTAGCAGCACGGTCCGATCGACGGGCCGATCGCGGCCACCAATCGCGCGGGGTCCGCGCCGTTCCGCGCGAGCGCCTCGACCAGGCGGACCGCGATCCGCCGGCTCGTGCCCTGCCAGCCGGCGTGCGCCGCGCCGATCGGCCCGGCGGGATCGGCGATGAGGATCGGGACGCAGTCCGCGGCGGCGACGCCGAGCAGCAGTCCCGGCGTCGCGGTCCACATCGCGTCCGCCTCGGGCCACGGCGTCCCGACATCGTCCGCCCGCACGACCGTGTCGCCGTGCACCTGCTTGACCCGGACGACCCGGTCGAAGCCCAGCCGCTTCGCGAGGGCCGCGCGGTTGCGCTCCTGCTCGTCGAGCGGGTGGACGTTGCCGGCCATGCTGCCGAGCGCGCGCGTGGTGAATCCCGCGACCAGGCCGAGCGCGCCGAGCGCCGGAGAGCAGAGGACGCCGTCGCGCTCGGTCCAGGTGTCCTCCAGAACGCTCATGTGAGCGGCGTCGCGAACGCGAGGATGGCCGCCGCGATCCCGGCGACCGCGCCGATGATCCAGAACCGGATCGTGACCTTCTCCTCGGGCCACCCGATGAGCTCGAAGTGATGATGGATCGGTGCCATCCGGAAGATCCGCTTTCCACGCAGCTTGAAGCTGCCCACCTGGAGGATCACGGACAGGTTCTCCAGCACGTAGATCACGCCGGCCACCGGCAGGAGGAGCACGAATCCGGTCGTCAACGCGACGGTGGCGAGCACTGCGCCCAGCGACAGCGCCCCGACGTCGCCCATGATGAATTCCGCCGGGTGCACGTTGAACCACAGGTAGGCGAGCAGCGCTCCGACGATCGCCGCGCACAGGATCACGAGCCATGGGAACCCACGCGCCGCGGCGATGAACGTGAAGGACAGGAACGCGAACACGAGCGTGCCGCCCGACAGGCCATCAAGACCGTCGGACAGGTTCACGCCGTTCGACGTCGAGATGATCGCGAAGATCGCGAGTGCGACGAACGCGACCGCGCCGATCTCCACCTCGCCGACGAGCGGCACGAAGACGCCCGTGATCCCGAAGTGACGCTGGATGTAGATGCTTCCGACGAGGGCGACGACCAGCTGCCACGCGAGCTTGTGCCGACCACGGATGCCGAACCCGTAGAGGATGTCGATGTAATCGTCGATGAATCCGAGGATGCCGACGGCGACCAAGGCGCCGATCGGCACGATCGTCTGCGCCACGAAGTCGCCGCGCTGCGGTTCCTGCAGGATCGCGAAGACCACGAGCCAGAGCAGCATGACCACCAAGATGACGAGCACCCCGCCCAGCGTCGGCGTGCCTTGCTTCGCGTAGTGGGATTGCGGTCCCTCGCGGCGGATCTGCTTTCCCATCCGGAGGCGGCGCAAGAGCTTGATGTAGGGGCTGCCGAGGATCAGGCCGAGGACGAACGCGGCCAGGAGCACCCCGAGCGCGAAGATCGCCACTAGGCGGGGGCCTCCCTGCGCACGAGCTCGTCGGCGAGCTTGTCGAGGGCGAGCGCGCGGGAGCCCTTGACGAGGACCGTGTCGCCCGGCCGCAGGAGCTGCCGCAGCCGCACGAGCGCCTCCCCGCCATCGGTGGCTCGATGCACGTCGCGGAGTCCCGCGCGCTCGGCGGCCGCAGCGATGGTCGCCGCGAGCTCGCCCACGGCGACGAGCGCGTCGGCGCTCGTCGCGACCTCGACACCGACGGCCTCGTGCGCCCCGACGGAGAGGCTCCCGAGCTCGAGCATGTCGCCGAGCACCGCGACCCGCCGGCCGGGCACGTCGCGGAGCACCGCGAGCGCGGCCTGCACCGCGGCGGGGCTCGAGTTGTAGGAATCGTCGATGACCACGAGGTCGCTCGTCCGCCGCACGCTCATCCGGTGTGCCGGCCGCTCGAGCGTGGAGAGACCGACGGCAGCCTCATCAAGCGGCACGTCGAGCGCGACGGCCGCGCCGATCGCCGCAAGCGCGGAGACGAGCAGATGGCGACCGGGAAGCGGCAAGTGCGCCTCGGCACGCTGACCGGCGACCTCGACGATGAAACGGGTCCCCTCGAGGCCTGCGTCGCGCATGCTCGTCGCGCGGACCTCGGCGTCGGGCGATTCGCCGTACAGCATCACCCGCGCCTTCGTCCGGGAGGCCATGCCGCGCACACGCGGGTCGTCGGCGTTCAGGAGCGCGACACCATCCGCGGGCAGCGCCTCGATGAGCTCGGCCTTGCCGTTCACGATCGCCTCGATGCTCGGCGTGCGCGCGAAGTGCACGGGGATGTCCGGGATCGTCGTGACGATCCCGACGCGCTGCCGCACGAGCCGCGAGAGGTCGGCGATCTCACCGGGGACGTAGAAGCCGAGCTCGATGACGGCGACCTCGTGCGTCGGGTCCTGCCGCAGGAAGGTGAGCGGCACCCCGATCTCGTTGTTGTACGACGCGGGCGTCCGGAGCACGCGATAGCGGGCGCCGAGCGCGGCGGCCGTCGCCTCCTTCGTCGTGGTCTTGCCGACGCTGCCGGTGATGCCGACCGCGGGGATCGGATGATCGCTGCGAAGGGTGTCCGCGACCGCACGGAGCGCGCGGAGCGCGCTCGTGACCTCGACGAGCACGGCGTCGTCGGGAAGATCGGGCACGACGCGTTCGACCACGGCCGCGCGCGCTCCACGTCCGAGCGCGTGCCCCACGAAGTCATGGCCGTCGCGCTGATCGCGGAGCGCGAAGAAGCACTCGCCGCCTTCGATCAAACGGGAGTCGTAGGCCCCACCGGTGAAGCGCAGGACCGGATCCGGCCTGCCGCGCACGACGCGCCCGCCGCTCGCGGCGAGGAGTCGTTCGAGCGTGAACAACGGATTCGATGCTAGGCCCTAGGGCCTGCGGTCCGGCTGGATGCGCGCGTAGCGGAGGATGTCCTGCGCGACGCCCTTGAACGCGTCGGTCGCGGTAACGGTGCCAAGCAAGCGCGAGTCGGGTCTCTCGAGCACGACGAGCACGAGGTACTTCGGGTCGTCGACCGGGAAGAATCCCGCGAACGAGCTCACGTACAGGTCGTCGACGTAGCTGCCGTCGGGACTCGCGATCTGCGCCGTGCCGGTCTTGCCGGCGACGCTGAAGCCTGCGATCGCGGCGTTGTGGGCGATGCCGGTGTCGACCGTCGACAACAACATCGTGCGCACCGCGGCCGCGGTCTCAGGTGTCACGGCGTGGCTCACCGTGACCGGCGCCGTACGGTGCTCCCCATCGGCATCGCGCCGGCTCGCCACCACGTAGGGCCGGAACAGCGTTCCGCCGTTCGCGATCGCCGCATAGGCCATCGCGAGCTGCAGCGGAGACGCGCTGACCCCCTGTCCGAAGGACGCCGTGCCGACGTCGACCGGATACCACTCGACGAGCGGGCGCATGGTGCCGCTGACTTCACCCCCGAGGTCCACGCCGGTCGGCTTCCCGAAGCCGAAGCGTCCGAGGTAGTCGGCGAGACGCTGCGCGCCGAGCTTCTGCCCCACCCAGGCCGCTCCGGCGTTCAACGAGCGTTCGAGGATCTGGGTCACCGTCGTCGGCCCGTAGGCCTTGCCGAGCGCGTTGTTGAGTCGGCGGCCGCCGACGATCGTGTAGCCGACGTCGTTGTACGTGTCGCTCGGCGTCACCAGACGCTCGTTGAGCGCGGCCGCGATGGTGATCGCCTTCATCGTCGATCCCGGCTCGTACGGCCAGGCGATCGCGCGGTCGCGCAGCGCCTCCGGATCCGCGATGCGCACCGCGGCCGGGTCGTACGTCGGGGCGGACGCGAGCGCGCGGATCGATCCGTCCGTTGGGTCGATGACGAGGATCGATCCGCTCGTGGCCCGTTCCTTCTTCATCGCCGCGGCGAGCTCGCGTTCGGCGGCGGTCTGTGCGACCAGGTCGATCGTGAGCACCAGGTCCGCTCCGTTCCGCGGCGGGATCGCCTCGCGCAGTCCGACGGCGAGGTCGCGGTTGGCCGGGTCGCGCTCGACGACGAGGCGTCCATCGGTCCCGCGGAGCGACGCGTCGTAGTAGCCCTCCACGCCGTTGACCCCGTCCCCGTTGTCGTTGACGAAGCCGAGGACGGCCGCGCCGATCGAGTCGTTCGGGTACAGGCGCTTCGGCTCGTTCTGGAAGCCGAGCCCAGGGATGTTCAGCGCGGCGATCGCATTCGCGGTCCCCTCGGGGAGCCACCGCTGCACGTAAAGCCACTCCGCGCCCGAGTCGAGCGCGGCCTGGATCGGCCGGGCATCGCGGCCGAGGAGCACCCCGAGCTGCTGCGCGACGCGGCCTCGATCGTCTTTCGGGATCCGCGACGGCAGGGCGTAGAGGGAACGGAGCTCGACAGTGGTGGCGAGGATCGCCCCGTTGCGGTCGCGGATGACGCCGCGCTGAGCTGCGACGACGAGATCGCTGCGGACCTGATCTCTTGCGCGGGCCGAAAGGTCCGCGCGGCCGAAGGTCTGCCAGTACGCGAGCCGGCCGGCGAGGACGAGCGAGGCGACGACGCACAGGGCGAACAGCAGGCGGAGACGCCGGGGTCGCACCGTCTGCACCCTCCCTCTCGTCGCGCGCGGGGCTTTGGCTAGCGCTTCGCGATGAGCGGCTGTGCGGGGATCATCGGGACGTAGCGAGCCTGGACCATGCCAAGGCGCTGCGCGTCGGCCGCTACGCGCGCCGGTGAGTCGAGCCGCGCGATCTGGACCTCGAGCAGAGAGTTCTGCCGCCGGACCTCGTCGCGTTGGGCCGCGAGCTTCTGCACGTCGTAGCCGGCCACCGATAGCGCCGTCGTCTGCGCCACGTACAGCAGCGCGAGCGCGAAGCAGAAGACGATCGCAGCGATGGCGAGACCGAAGATCCGGAGGTCCCACGACGCCGCGCGCACGACCGCCGGAGCGCGCGCGAGGAGCGTGCGCGAGCGTGCGTCACGATGACCGGCGTGCAGGCGAGCCGACGACCGCGCTCCCGGACTGACGCGCTGGGCGTGCGCCGGGCGCGGGGAGCGTCGGGGGGACGCCGAAACAAGCCGGATCGCCTGTGACGCGATCACGACGCGATCTTTTCGGCGACGCGCAGCCTAGCGCTGCGGGCGCGCGGGTTGCGCATCGTCTCGCCGGCAGCCGCCATCAACGGCCGACGTGAGACGACGCGCAGACCCGCGCGGTGACCGCAGACGCAGGTGGGGAGGTGGGGAGGACAAATGCAGTCGCGCGATTCACGGGCCATGAATTGCTTCACGGCGCGGTCCTCGAGCGAGTGGAACGCGATGACCGCGAGCCGGCCGCCGGGACGGAGGACCCGCATCGCGGCCTCGAGGCCGCTCGCCAGATTGCCGAGCTCGTCGTTCACGGCCATGCGCAGCGCCTGGAACACCCGCGTGGCGGGGTCGATCTTTCCGGGCCGGCGCGTCTTCACACCCGCGACGAAGCGGCCGAATTCGTCCGCGGCGACGAACGGACCGCGCGCCCTGCGGCGCACGATCGCGCCCGCGACGCGCGCGGCCTCGGACTCCTCGCCGAGCTCGGTGAAGATCCGCCGGAGGTCGCGCTCGTCCCATGTGTTCACCAGGTCGGCCGCCGTGTGGTCGAGCCGCGGGTCGGCCCGCATGTCGAGGGGTCCGGTCGACCGAAAGCTGAAGCCACGAGACTCGTCGGCGAGCTGGATCGAGGAGAGCCCGAGGTCGAGGAGGACGCCGTCGATGTCGACGAAGTCGTGCTCGCGGGCCACGTCGGAAAGGTGCGCGAAGTTGGCGTTGACGAGTACGGCGCGATCGCCAAAGCGCGCCAGCTCCCGTCGCGCGATCGCGAGAGCCGCAGGGTCGACGTCGAGACCGAGAAGGCGGCCATCCGGCGCGGTCCGGTCGAGGAGGGCGCTCGCGTGTCCCCCACCGCCGAGCGTGCCGTCGAGGAAGCGGCCGCCTTCACGGGGAGCAAGTTCGGCGAGTACTTCGGCCAGGAGAACCGGCTCATGAACCCTCCCATCGCTAGATCCCGAGGTCAGCGAGGCTGTCGCCGATGGACCCTTCGACCTGCGCGAGGCGGGCGTGCCAGCGGTCGGGCTCCCAGATCTCGAGGCGGTCGTTGGCGCCGATGACGATGGCGTCGCTCGAGAGGCCGGCGTATTGGCGGAGGTGGGTCGGGATCCCGATCCGACCCTGGGCGTCGAGGTCCGCTTCGTGCGCTCCCCCGACGAGGAAGTGGACGAACGTCTGGACCGTCCGATCGGTCCGGGGCCGCTTGCGGATCTCGACGTTGATCGCCTCCCACTCACTCGTAGGGAACACGGCCAGGCATTCGTTCATCCAACGAGTCACGACCGCTCCCTCTTTGAAGCGGGCTCGGAACTTTGCCGGGACCGCGAGCCGACCCTTCTCGTCCAACGCGTGGGCGAACTCGCCGGCAAAGTACGTTTCCAACTGCCCTTCCGATTTCGGGTCCTGCTGGTTCCCCACCAGTCCCCACTACTCACCACGCGGGTGCACTTTGGTGCCACTCGAGCGTGCTGTCAATAGGCCGGGCGGGCAAAGTCGGAGTGAAACCGCGCTGAGACCGATCATCGAATGGGCGTTCTAATGACGCGTGCGGTGCGTGATGGGTCCTTGCGACCAGAAATGAGAGCGCCAGGCCGGCCGATCGGCGGCTCGCCCGGTCTAGCTCGGCAACACCCGGTCGACCAGATCTTCGACCCGACGGCTCGCGCGCTCCACGATGGACTTCGGCCGGCCCGGCTCGTGCTCGCCGAACCACTCGAGCACCGATGCACCCCAGGTGAACCCGCCGCCGAAGGCGACGAGCAGGACCTTGTCGCCGCGCCGCAGGCGGCCCTCGGCCGCGGCCTCGCACATCGCGATCGGGATCGACGCCGCGGACGTGTTGCCGTACTTCTGGATGTTCACGAAGACGCGCTCCATCGGGAAACGCAGGCGCTTCGCGACGCCCTCGATGATCCGGACGTTCGCCTGGTGCGGGATCATCAGCTGGATGTCCTCGAGGCGGAGGTTCGCGTCCGCGATCGCCTCTTCGGCGGCGTCGGCCATCGACTTCACCGCGAGCTTGAACACTTCCCCGCCCTGCATGGTGATGAAGTGCTGGCCGAGCTCGATCGTCTTCTGCGAGGCGGGGTGCTTGACGCCGCCCGCGGCGACCATGAGCAGCTCGCCCTTCGATCCCTCGCTGTGGAGCACCGCTGACTCGATGCCGACGGAGGCATTCGACGCCTCGATCACCACCGCGCCCGCGCCGTCTGCGAACAGCACGCAGGTCGAGCGGTCCTTCCAGTTCAGGAACCGCGACAGCGTCTCGGCGCCGATGACGAGGGCGTTCTGATGGCTGCCCGACACGATGAGGCCGCGGGCGATCGCGATCCCCGAGACGAAGCCGGTGCAGGCGGCCTCGACGTCGAACGCCCCCGCGCGGTCGGCGCCGAGCGCGGTCTGCACGAGGCACGCGGTCGCAGGGAAGATGTAGTCGGGCGAGCAGGTCGCGACGATGATCATGTCGAGGTCCTGGGCCCGCAGCCGCGCCTTCTCGAGCGCGAGCCGCCCGGCCCGAAGGGACATCGTGGAGGTCGTCTCGCCGTCCGCGGCGTAGCGGCGTTCCTTGATGCCGGTGCGGGAGGTGATCCACTCGTCGGACGTGTCGACGATCTTCTCGAGGTCGAAGTTCGTCACCACTCTCGATGGCGCGTAATAGCCCCACCCGGTGATGACCGCGTTCTGACCCACCGCTACGCCTTGCTGTCGCGCTCGACGATCGTCCGCCGGGCCTGATCCTCGAGCATCCCGGTCACGCCGCCCTCGTAACCTTTCAGGAACTCGTGCGCGTCGAGGACCTCGTCGAGGGAGACCGCCGGCCGCCGCCGGCGGTCGGAGCGCCGCGCCGCCGGGCTTTCCTGGACCGGGCTCACGTTCGCGCGCTGCTCGTCGATGACGACGAGGAGCTTGAACGAGGTGCTGCACTTGGAGCAGGTCACGCGGACGATCCACGCCGACTCGAGCTTGCCGAGCACGCGGATGTCCGAGCGCGCGTGGTTCTGTCCGCACACGCTGCAGTCGTACCCCTTCGCCTGCTCACGCAGGAAGCGGAGGATGTTCACGTTCCCGCCGCCACTGTACCCACTCGCTCCGGAGACCGAAGGCCGAGCTGCCAGGCGAAGAATGCGAGCTGGTCGGCAACGTCGTCCACCTGCTTGTCGAGCGGTTTGCCGATGCCGTGACCGGCGTCGCGATCGACGCGCAGCAGCGTGACCGCGTCGGATTCGTCGCGCTGCAGCCATTGGACGAGCGCGGCCATCTTGCGCGCGTGGCCTGGGTCCACGCGGGAGTCGCCCTCCGCGGTCGTGAACAGGACCGCCGGATAGCGCGCGCCGGCGCGCGTGTTGTGATATGGCGAGTACGCGCGCAGCCAGCGGAACTGCTCAGGGTCCTCGGCTGATCCGTACTCCGCGATCCAGAACCGTGCGATCAGGAAGTGTTGGTACCGGAGCATGTCGAGGAGCGGCACCGCGCACGCGACCGCGCTGAAGAGCTCCGGCCGCTGGGTCATCGCCGCGCCGACGAGCAGCCCGCCGTTCGAGCCGCCGGCGATCCCGAGCCGGTCGCGCGAGGTCCAACCCTGCGCGACGAGCGCCTCGGCGGCCGCGGCGAAGTCGTCGAACACGTTCTGCTTGTTGCCGAGCATGCCGGCTCGGTGCCAGTTCTCGCCATACTCGGCGCCTCCACGGAGGTTGGCGACGGCGTAGAGCCCTCCGGCCTCCGCCCACGCCGCCGCCGCCGCGCTGTAGAGCGGCGTGCGCGACACGTTGAAGCCGCCATACCCCGTCAGGATCGCCGGCACGTGACCGGTCGGGACGACGTCGCGGCGGTGGACGAGGAACATCGTGACCTCGGTTCCGCCCGTCGACCGATAGCGCTCCTGATCGACCGTGATCGTCCGAGCAACGAACGTCGCCGGAAGGTCGAGACGCGCGACCTCGGCGGCGGCACCGTCGCGCGCATCGGCGACGACGGCGACCGGCGGTGAGGCAAAGGACTGGACGGTGTAACCGAATCGGTCTCCGGTAGGATCGGCCGCCGGTCCGGTCACGGTCATCAGGCCGTCGAGGGCGACGTCACCTTCGTGACGTCCGTCGTGCGACCAGATCGCGAGATGCGACGAGGCCCGCTCCAGGGTGTGGACGATCAGTCGGTCGCGGGTCACCTCGAACGACTCGATGGGGTGCCCGGACTCGGGAACGACAGTGTGGCGCGCGAGCGTCGCCGGATCCACGACGTCGATCCGGTAGTTCGGACTCCCGACGTTGGTCCGAAGCCACAGTTTCCCACTGGCCATGACGGCGACGCTGAGGCCGTCCGCGCCCTCGACGACGGGAACGAGGGCAGCTTCCGGCCGTGATCGATCCAGCAGGTACACGTCGTTCCGGACCCAGCCGGTGTACGACACGAGCGCCACCCACCGCCCGCCCGGATCGACAGCCACGCCGACGATGTCGTCCTTGGCGCGGCCCTCGCCGAACACCTTCGCGTCGTTCGCGGGGTCATCGCCGAGCCGGTGGAAGCGGACGCTCCGGTAGTAGTGCTCGTCGCCCCGCGGGACGGAGCCGGGAGCGGGATGCGCGGTGTAGTAGAAGCCGTCGCTCACCCACGACACCGTCGATCGCTGGGTGTGCGGGATCTCCTCCGGCAGGATGCGCCCGGTCGCTATCTCGATGACCCGGAGCGTCGACATCTCGGTGCCACCGCGCGACAGCCCGTACGCCACCAGCCCGCCGTCGAGCGACGGATACCACCAGTCGAGCGTGACGAGCCCGGCGGCGTCGAGCGCATTCGGATCGACGACGACGCGCTCGCGGCCGGCCTCCCGGACACAGAGCACGCTCTGCAGGTGGCCCGCGGAGCGCCGGTCGAAGAACACCCGCTGCCCGGAGGGACGCGGGACGCCGAGGAGGCCGACGCCGAGCAGCTCCCGAACGCGGGCCGCGAGCGGCATCCGCTCGGGGACCGCGTCGAGGGCGGCGCGGGTCCTGGCGTTCTGGGCGGCGGTCCACGCGGCCGTCTCGGCGCTGTCCCGCTCGAGCCAGCGATACGGATCGGCGATGCGCTCGCCGTGGAGGTCCTCGGCTTCGTCGCCCCGTGGAGCGGATGGCGGCGGTGGCAGCCTTCCCATCTCGAAAGCCTAGCCGGGAGCGGCTATCAGCCGCTCCGCGTCACGCGCGTGATCGGCGGGAGTGGCGCGGCGCTCGACCGGGAGAGGCGCGGGCGTCGCGCCGATCGCCGCCATTCGAGCGACGGAGCACCAGCAGGTCGCGCAGGTCCACAAGTCGGGCTCTAAGCCAGTCGCGGTCGCCGCCTCCGAGCTGCATGATCGACGCCGCGAGCACGGTGAGCTCGTCCCCCTCGAGACCCATCATGATCTCGCTCTCCGCCGGGTAGCCGGCCGCGGCCAGCAGGACGGCCGCGGGGACGCCGAGGGCCGTCCCGAGCCGAGCGAACACCGCCGCCCGGGGTTGCTTGATGCGACCGGCCTCGAGCTCGGAGATCGCGCTGCGCGAGACGCCGACGCGCTCGGCGAGCTGTCCTTGCGTGAGGTGCAGCCGCTCGCGGTTCGTTCGGACGACGCGACCAAGCGATGGTTCGCTGGTGAGCGCATGCCCGGCCATGCCAGAAAACTTACCGGATGTCGGCTGCGCGACAGCCGCGCCGACGGGCCGTACAGTATACTGTCAGGGATGCTCCACGCGTCCCTCGTCGACCACGTGGAGCTCGCGACGCCATTGGAGGCCGCGGGCTACGTCGCCGCGGTCCTCCTGTGGCTCGCGGGGGTCACCTTCGTCATCGCCCGCAAGCTCCGCGCGCCACGGTAAGAGATGCTCGAGGCGCTCCCGGCCGTCCTCGCGATCGTCCTGATCGACCTCGCTCTCTCGGGCGACAACGCGCTCGTCATCGGCATGGCCGCACGCGGCCTGCCGAAGCACCAGCGTCGCCGCGCGATCGTCTTCGGTGGGCTCGCCGCGGTCGTGTTGCGTATCGCCGCCGCGAGCGTCGTCACGCTCCTGCTCCAGCTCCCGTACCTGCAGCTCTTGGCTTCGATCGCGCTCCTCGTGATCGCCTACCGGCTGGTGCGGCCCGCCCCCGCCAACGGTCGCAGCATCCGTGAAGCGACGACGCTGCCCGAGGCCGTGACGACCATCCTGGTCGCCGACGCCGCGATGAGCCTCGAGAACATCCTCGGCGTCGGCGCCGCCGCGCACGGGAGCATCCCGCTGCTCGCCTTCGGTCTCGCGCTCTCGATCCCGATCGTGCTCTTCGGCAGCGGCCTCGTCGTGCGGCTGCTCGACCGGTTCCCGCAGGGCATCTGGCTCGGCGCGTTCGCGCTCGTATGGACTGCGGCCCAGATGCTGGTGGACGAGCCCGCGCTGCACATCGACGACACGCTGCGGTACGCCGAGGGCGTCCTCGCCGTGGTGTTCATGCTCCTCATCGTCGCGATCCGAGGCGCGTTCCGCGCTCGCGGCCGCGGCCATCGGGTCGTCGCCGATCCCGGCGACTAGCCGCTCCGCGTCCAGGAGCGTCGCCCGTCTCGGGCGGGTCATACTTCAACGCCGAATGGCGACCCGCGCGGGTCGGCGAGCGAGAGGGAGGGACGGACGATGCCGCTCTATCTATCGAGGTTCAGCTATACGCCGGAGACGTGGGCCAGGTTGATCGGCAACCCGGAGGACCGCCGCACGGCCGCCCAGTCGTACATCGAGTCGGTCGGCGGGAAGCTCCATGGGTTCTGGTACGCCTTCGGCACGCACGACGGCTACAACCTCTGGGAGGCCCCCGACAACGTGTCGATGGCCGCGGTCGCGCTCGCGATCAGCGGCGGCGGTGCGCTCAGCTCATTGCAGACGACGGTCCTCATGACCGTCGACGAAACGCTGGATGCCCTGCGTAAGGCCAAACAAGTCCGCTACCGAGCGCCGGGCGCCTAGGGGGCCGGGCGCGCGGTCGTCCCGCTGGTGCTCATCGTCGCCCTGCGCGGGGCGCTCGGCGCCCGTGAACGCGGCGATCGCGTCGTCACCGGCTCCGGCGACTCGCTGCGCCGCGTCGCGTAGCTACCCGGGCTTCTCCCAGACCGAGACATGTCTCGTGCTGTCGCTCCTGAAGGGCGCGCGGTCCCAGTCGCTCCAGCGCTCGCGCAAGGTCATGCCGGCGAGCCGCGCCATCAGGTCGAGCTCGGACGGCCAGACGTATCGGAACGGCGCCGAGAAGACGTCAAGGCGCCCGTCGACCATCCAGTAGTGGTGCGAGACGAGGATTTGCGCCGCGACGTCGTACTCGTCGAAGCCGAGCCTCGTCGGGCTCACGGTGAAGGCCCGGACGGTCTCGCCGGGCGGGAGCCGCTGGAGCCCGGGAACGCCGACCTCGATCACGAAGCACCCACCCTGTTCCAGCTGCGCGGCGACGTTGCGGAAGCACTCGACCTGTTCGCTCTGCGTGGTCAGGTTCATGATCGTGTTGTAGACGAGGTACGCGAGCCTGAACGTTCCGCCCACCCTCGTCGTCGCGAAGTCGCCGATCGTCACCCTGATGCCGTCCGCGCCCGGCTTCGCGCGCAGCCGCGCGATCATGGCCGGCGACAGGTCGATCCCGTGGACGGGCACGCCCCGCCGGCTGAGCGGTAAGGCGATACGACCCGTACCGATCCCCAGCTCCAGGGCAGCCCCGTCTCCCGCCAGGTCGGCGAGGAAGCTCACCGCCGG
>Ga0070708_100002825_pt1 | contig 13486 bp, 11 predicted proteins | sample KBSK5503metaG_FD_65469 | JGI IMG/M metagenome (GOLD analysis project Ga0070708, IMG submission 65469) | Corn, switchgrass and miscanthus rhizosphere microbial communities from Kellogg Biological Station, Michigan, USA - KBS K5-50-3 metaG | ecosystem: Host-associated > Plants > Roots >...
CGGCGGTCGTCGAGTTCACTTGTCGCCCTTCTTCTCGTCGCTCCCGATCTGCAGCGCCGCGATGAACGCTTCTTGAGGGACCTCGACAGATCCGATCTGCTTCATGCGACGCTTCCCGGCTTTCTGCTTCTCGAGCAGCTTGCGCTTGCGCGTGATGTCGCCGCCGTAGCATTTCGCGAGCACGTCCTTGCGTTTGGCCTTGATCGTTTCCCGCGCGATGATCCGGCTCCCGATCGCGGCCTGGATCGGCACGTCGAAGAGCTGGCGCGGGATCAACTTTCGCAGCTTCTCAACGATCGAGCGGCCGTAGACGTACGCCCGTTCGCGGTGGACGATCGCGCTGAACGCATCGACCGGGTCGTTGTGGAGCAGGATGTCGACGCGCACGAGCTCGGCTGCTTGGTAGCCGATGTGCTCGTAGTCGAGCGACGCGTAACCGCGCGTCCGCGCTTTCAGCTGGTCGAAGAAGTCGAAGATGATCTCGGCGAGCGGGAGCCGGTAGCGCAGCTCGACACGATCCGCCGACAAGTAATTCATGCCGTCGAGCAGCCCTCGCCGCGACTGGCATAGCTCCATCAAGGTTCCGACGTAATCGGACGGCGTCAGCATCAACGCCGACACCATCGGCTCCTCGACCTTTTCGATCAGGGTCGGTTCCGGCATCTCCGACGGGTTGCGAACCGTGATGACTTCGCCGGACGTCAGCGTGACCTTGTAGGCGACGTTCGGCGACGTGGTGACGAGCTCGAGCGAGAACTCGCGCTCGAGGCGCTCGCGCGCGATGTCCATGTGCAGCAATCCGAGGAATCCGCAGCGGAATCCGAACCCGAGCGCCTTCGACGTCTCCGGCTCGTAGACGAGCGCGGCGTCGTTCAACGACAGCTTCTCGAGCGCGTCGCGGAGCACCGGATAGTCGTCGCCGGCGACCGGGTATAGGCCGGCGTACACCATGGGCTTCGGCTCGCGGTAGCCCGGCAGGGGCTCGGTCGCCGGGCGCTGCGCGTCGGTGATCGTGTCGCCGACCTTCGCGTCGCGGATCGCTTTGATGCCGGCGAAGACGAAACCCACCTCGCCGGACGAGAGTGCGTCGACGGCGACCGGCTCGGGCGCGAGCACGCCGACCTCCTCGACGTCGTGCACCGCTTTGGTGGCCATCAAGCGGATGCGCTGCCCTTTGAAGAGGGAGCCATCGACGACGCGGACGTAGGAAATGACGCCGCGGTAGACGTCGTATGCCGAGTCGAAGATCAGCGCTCGCGGCGGCCCGAGCGGGTCGCCGGCGGGCGCGGGGACCCGCGCGACGATCGCTTCGAGCAGCTCGACGACGCCCTGGCCCGTCTTGCCCGAGACGAACAGGATGTCGTCGTCCGCGCAGCCGATCAGCTGCTGGAGTTCGATGCCGACGCGCTCGGGCTGCGCTTGGGGCAGGTCGATCTTGTTGATGACCGGGATGAGCTCGAGATCGGCCTCGAGCGCGAGGTGCAGGTTGGCGAGCGTCTGCGCCTCGATGCCCTGGCTGGAGTCGACGAGCAACACCGCTCCCTCGCAAGCGTTGAGCGCGCGAGACACCTCGTAAGAGAAGTCGACGTGGCCCGGCGTATCGATCAGATGGAAGTAGTACGTCGGGCCGTCCTTCGCCTCGTACGCGAGCCGCACGGCAGCGGCTTTGATCGTGATGCCGCGCTCGCGTTCGAGGTCCATCCGGTCGAGGTACTGCTCGCGCATTTCGCGCTCGCTGACGGCGTGGGTTATCTCGAGGATGCGGTCGGCGAGCGTCGACTTTCCGTGGTCGATGTGCGCGACTATGCAGAAGTTTCGGATCCGAGATTGTTCTGGCATCGGCCCGCAAGCATAGTCGCACCGAAACCTTTGCTAAGCGGGATGGGCTGGGGGGATGGTGGCATCGTGAGACCCAAAGCAACACCCAGGGTCTCCCGACGCCACCATCCCCCCAACCACCGACGAAAGGCCCGGTGCGACTCTCCTGCGACGCGCTGGTACAATCTCGCTCCTCATGGCCAACATAAAGTCTCAGATAAAGCGGAATCGGCAGAATGAGAGGCGGCGGGTTCGCCGGTTGGGCGAACGATCGCGGTTGAGGACCTTGTCGCGGAAGTTCAAGGAGGCGCTGGCTTCTGGGGATCGGGAGAAGGCGGCGGCTGCTTTGACGGAGGCGAACAGGGCGTACGACAAGGCGGCTGCGGCCGGGGCTATCCACGCGAATAATGCGGCGAATCACAAGGCTGCATTGGCGAAGGCGTTCAACGCGAGCGCGTAGCGCTCCTTCGTTAGGTTCGCGAGGCGCGGGCCGGGCCGGCGATCTCATCCACCAGGAGTTCTAGGACGAGAGGGTCGTCGTCTTCGCTTTTGAAGGCCAGATCGGCGTCGGCGACTCCGCGGTAGGCCCGGCGGAGTTCGTCCGGTGTGAAGTTCCGCGAGCGCCTCATCGCGCGCTTCACGGGACCTTCCTTGATCCCGAGTTCTTTCGCGACCGCGGCTGCCGGACGCCGCTCGGTGCCGGAGAGCATCGCGAGGATTCGGAGCTGCGCGGCGATGGAGGCGACGATCAAGATGGGACTCTCCCCGTGGGACAGCAACGCCCGGAGCCGCCGGAGTGCTTGCGTTCGGTCGCGGTCGAAGAGCGCATCTACGAATTCGTGGATGCGCGATTCGATGCCGCGGAATTGCATCTGGACGGTCGCGGCGTCGATCACCGCGTCGGAGGGTGCGGATGCGATCAACTGATCGAGCGCCGACGCGAGTTCGCGCAGATCGGTGCCGAGCGCCTCGACGAGCGCCTTCGACGCCTCCGCCGTAATACGTCGTCCGAGCGAGCGCGCGCGTTTCGTAACCCATCCCGGCGCTTCCCACGGCGGCACGTCATCGGGGGTGCGGATCTCCGCTGCATCGCCGAGCGCCTTCGCGACCCGCTTCGCCGCCGCTGCCGTCTGACACAGGAGCACGAGCCTCGTATCGGGCGACGGATCCGCCGCCCAGCGCGCCATCGCTTTGAGCGAGGGCTCCTTCGCGTCGTCGGCATCCCGAACGATCACGAGGCGTCCGGCGTCGAAAAGCGACCCGGTCTCGAGCGCGTTGGCGATCCCGACGGCGTCGCTCGCCGCGACCTCCTCCTCCGCGTAGCCGCGTTCGCGCGCCTTGGCGCGCAGCGGATCCAGCTCGAGGCCGGCCAGGAACGAGTCGGCGGTCGCGATGATCCGGACGGGTTTCACGCGGGGAGAATCCTACGCCGCGGGGCTCGCGGCGTGCTCCTGTTGCACGGTGACCATGCCGTTCCGGTCCAACGCAGCGCTCACATCACCGTCGAGGTCGGTCCGTAGCACCCGGACGTTCAGTTGCTGGAGCGCGCCGAGCGTCTCACCGGAGGGATGCCCGAAGTCGTTGTGCAACCCGACCGAGATCAGCGCCACCTGGGGTGCGACGGCGGCGAAGTAGGTCGGCAGCATGTGACGCGAGCCGTGGTGTGGCACGGTCATCACCGGGCAGCGCAGGTCATCGCGGGCGTTCAGCAACGCTTGCTGCCCTTCCTCCTGGACTTCGCCGCTCATCATGAGGCACGTGCCGCCGAAGTGGATTCGGAGTACGACGGAGTTGTTGTTGAGGTCAGAGTTGGTGCCTTGCATGAGGGTCGCAGGCCCGAGCACCTCGACGATCGCGGCGCCGCCCAGCGCATATTGAGCCCCGCGGCGCACGATGTCCTCTTGGACGCCGCGCGCGCGCAGCGCGTTCCGGAAGGCGGGCAGCGCCGGAAGGTTCGCGTCGAGCCCGGCTTCGAGCGCCCGACCGACCGGATAGTGCTCGACCACGGCCGGCAAACCGTCCACGTGATCGGCGTGCGGGTGCGTCAGCACGAGCAGGTCGATGCGGCGGACGCCGTGCGCACGCAACTTCGAGATCGTACGCGCTTCGTCCGGGCCGCCGTCGACGAGCATCGTCGCGCCGTCCGGCGTGCGCAACAACCAAGCGTCTCCCTGGCCCACGTCGAGTGCCGTCAGGACGAGTCCGCCGAGCGGCGGCTCCGCGAGCGCGCGCGCCCAGATCATCGTGGTCGCGAACAGCGCGAGGGCGATCAGCAGCGAGCTTGATCGACTCGGCCGCCTGGCCCGAAGCGCCAGCAGCGGCAACGCGCAGATCACGACGAGAGCCGCCTTTCCTGTGAGCCCCCCGGGCAGGTCGACCGAGGCGGAGGGAACGCGAGCCAGGCGGCTCGCGACACCGGCCATCCACACGAGCGACGGCCGCGCGAGCGTCGCCAGCACGCTCGCGAGCCCCGGCCACACGATGCCGATGGCAGCCGCGGCAAACCCGAGCACCGTCGCCGGTGCGACCGCCGGCACCGCGAGAAGATTCGCCGGCAACGCGACGAGCGAGAAGCGATGGAACGTCAGCGCGATCAGGGGCCCGACGGCGAGCTGCGCGCCCAGCGTCACGGCGGCAGCCTTCGCGAGTCTTCCCGCGCCGAACGCGCGAGCCAGCCGCGGCGCGATCACCAAGATCCCGACGGTCGCGAGCGCCGAGAGCTGGAAGCCGGGGACGTGGATCAGGAACGGATCCCAGCAGAGCAGCCCGAGACATGAGACGCCGAGCGCGGTGAGCGTCTCCCGCTTCGCGCCGGACGCCAGCGCCGCAAGCCCAACCGCGACCATCGCCCCCGCCCGAAGGACGCTCGGCTCGAAACGTGTGATCGCGATGAACGCGATCGCCGCGAGCGCCATCCCCGCGATCGTGCCCCGCCGCCGCACCCGTATCGCCCTGAGGAGGAACGCGACGGCACCGAGGAACATCCCGAGGTTCTCTCCGCTCACCGCCGTGAGGTGGCTCAGGCCGGTGTCGCGGAAGTCCTGGTCGAGTGCGGGGTCGAGGCGTGAGGTGTCGCCGATCGTGACTCCGAGCAACAGCCCGGCCTGCCGTTCGGGCAAGTGATCGACTGCGCGCGACATCGCCGCTCGCCCGGCGCGCGCGATCCGGGTCAGCGGGTCTCGCGCCGGGCCGAGCCTGCGGAGCCCGCTCGTCCTCGCGTAGGCACGAGCGGACACGCCCTGGTATCTGAGCCGCGTCGCCGACGCGATCAGCGCCGGATCAGCGCGGGCGTCGCCGCGCAGGAGCGGCCCGAGCCTGACGTCGACGCGGACGCGGTCGCCCGCAGCGAGCATCTTCGGCGGAGGCCGCACGACGAGCAATACTCGCTCGCGGACGTGGACGGGCCGCCCGTCGATCTGCGCACGTTCCACGCCGAGCAACATGCGCGCGTCGCCTCCGATGACGGTCGGGTCCGCGAGCAGGCTCCCTTCGAGGAGCGCGTCGGCGCCGTGACGGGCGCCCTCGGCGAGCGCCGAACGATCGAGGCTCGCGACGCGCAAGCCGGCGAGGCACACGCCGAGCAAAACCGCGGCGACCAGAGCGCCCATTGCGCGACGCCGGCTGCGCGAACCGGCGAGAAGCGTGAAGCCCGCGATCGCGCCGCACGCGATCGCGACGGCCGGCGCCGGGTGCGACGCCTCTGCCAGGAGAACCCCTCCGGCGAGCGCGCCCGACAACGCGAACAGTCTCGGCGCGGGATGGAGATGCGTCGCCGGCTCGGTCATACCGTGACGTAGTCCTTGAGTTCATCGAACTTCTTCTGACCGATGCCTTGGACTTTGAGGAGGTCCTTCACGTCGTGGAAGGGACCGTGCTGCGTCCGGTAGTCCACGATCCGTTGCGCGAGCGTCGGTCCGATGCCGGGGAGGGAGTCGAGCTCGCTCGCACTCGCGGTGTTGATATTCACCTTCCCGCCGCCGGAGTCCCCCGAGCCGCCGCCGGATCCTCCCCCGCCGGTCGAGGCGTCGGGAGTCTGTGCTTCACCGCGCCGTGGGATGTAGACGCGCTCGCCGTCGGTGATCGCGCGAGCGAGATTGATGATTGCGAGATCCGCGCCTGGCGCCGCCCCTCCCGCGACGCGGATCGCGTCGATCACCCTGGATCCGGCCGGAAGCGTGTAGACGCCGGGTGAGCGAACGGCCCCCGCGACGTCCACGACGATCCCACCTGCGGTTGGCGAAGCGGTCGTCGTCGGCGCGGCGATCGGAGACGCGAGCGGATGCGCGTCCCCGCGCGGCAGGGATCGCGCGTACGCGAACGAGGCGCCGGCGACGAGCGCAAGGCAGAGGAACCCGAGCGCGGCGGACTCGCGCGGGCGGAACTCGACGAAGTCGAGCAGGCGCCGCCGCAAGGACGCGACGGCCGCCGCCGGCGGGTCGGGAGTCTTCGACATGCGCGCGCTGGAAGGGGCGCGACGCTACCACGACGAGAACGACATTCCGCGGCCGAGAAGAGCGGGTGGAACGTCGCGAACCGGATCGCGAGCGGTTAGTGCCCGTGTCCCAGATCGCCGGGCGCCGGGTGTTCTCGGTGCTCGTGATCCTCGGGAGCCGAGCGCGCTCCCCGGTGCGCTGCGGTGCGCGAGTGGGCTTCGTCGCCGTGCGCCTCCCACGGATCGACGTGGATGTCGACCTGCGCGACTCCGGGAACGTCGTGGAGGATCCGGTGGGCGGCCGACTCCGCCACGGCGTGCGCGTCGGCGAGGCTCAGGTTCCCGTCGGCGGCAACGGTGAGCGTCACATATAAGGAGCGCCCGGCCCATCGCGCTTGCACCCGGCCGATGCTGACGACGCCGTCGGTATGACGAGCGGTGTGCTCGATCTGGCCGACGATCGTCGGATCGACCGCGTCGAGCAGCCGTGCGAGGACGCGCCGGGACGCATCCACCGCGACCGCGACGATCGCGATCACGACGAGGAACGCCGCGATCGGGTCCCCAGCCGGGAAACCGGCTTCCACCGCGACGAGCCCGCCGAACGCCGCGACGGAGGAGAGGCCGTCGGTCAAGGCGTGCCTGCCGTCGGCGATGAGGGGTTCGGACCCGATGCGCCGGCCCACGCGGATCTTGTAGATGCCGGCGAACCCATTCGCGACGAGCCCGAGCGCCGCCGCTCCCATCGCCAGACCGATCTGGGTGACCGTGTGATCGCCCGTCAGCTTGCGGATGGCCTCGACGGTCGCGAACGCGGCGCTCCCCCAGATCATCGCCACCACGAGCACGCCGGTGAGGTCTTCGAATCGCTGGTACCCAAAGGTGTAGCGGCGGTCGGCGGCCCGGCGCGACGCGATGAACGCGACCGAAAGCGCGACCGTGGTCAATACGTCTCCGAGGTCGTCGAGTCCCGCGGCAAGCAGCGCGACGCTTCCCGAGACCGCAGCGATGGTTAGGCGGATCGCGGCCGAGGCTCCGAGCGCGATCGCCGCGAGCCGGATCGCCCTGAGGCCTTCGCGCGTGCCTTCGCGTCCGGTCAGGCTCGCGGGATACGCGTGGGTCCCGGCCACGGCGATCTCCTTACTTCACGACAAAGTTCACGAGCTTCGGGGGCACGACGACCGTCTTGACGATGTTTCTCCCATCGAGATACGGACGGACCCTCTCCGACGCTTTCGCGTGCTCGAGCATCCGTTGCTCGGAAATCTCGGCGGGAACATCGATCCGATCGCGGACCTTTCCATCCACCTGGACGATCATCACGACGGTCTCCTGCGCGACGAGTGCCGGGTCGGCGTCGGGCCAAGGAGACATGTGGACGGACCCCTCCTGCTGCGGACCGAGCCGCTGCCACAACTCCTCGGCGATGAACGGCGCGGACGGCGCGAGCATCTGCACGAGCGCGAGGATCGCTTCCGTGAGGTCGGCGTCCTTCGCCTGATCCGCAGCGTCGGCGATCTCATTGGTGAGCGTCATCAGCTTCGCGATCGCGGTGTTGAAACGGAACCGTTCGAGGTCGTGCGTCACGCCCTCGATCGTGCGATGCGTCGCGCGACGGAGCGGATCCTCGCCGCTCGGCGCACCGGCGCCGGCCATCCTGCCGGCGCTTTCGAGCGTCAGCCGCCACACCCGCGAGAGCCAACGGAAGACGCCTTGCGGAGAGACGTCCGCCCAGTCCACATCGGCCTCGAACGGCCCGGCGAAGAGCATCGTGACCCGCGCCGCGTCGGCGCCGTATTGGTCGACGATCGCCGCGGGCGTGACGAGGTTCCCCCGGCTCTTCGACATCGCCGAACCTTCCATGATCACCATGCCCTGGTTGAGCAGGTTCGGGTAGGGCTCGTCGAACGGGATCAGCCCGAGGTCGTTCAATGCCTTCGTGAAGAAGCGCGAGTAGATCAGGTGACCGGTCGCGTGGGTGATGCCGCCGGTGTAGTGATCGGCCGGCATCCAGTACGCGACGCGATCGCGATCGAACACCGCGTCGGGCGCCGGGCCCGCATATCGGAAGAAGTACCACGACGAGTCGACGAAGGTGTCGAGCGTGTCGGTCTCGCGCCGGGCCTGCCCGCCGCAACGCGGGCACGCCACGTCTGCCCAGTTCGATTTCGCGAGTGGTGACTCGCCTTCCTCGGTCGGCGTGTAGTCCTCGAGGTCGGGCAGCAACACCGGGAGATCGGTTTCCGGCACCGGAACCTCGCCGCATGAGCCGCAGAAGATCACCGGGATCGGACAACCCCAGTACCGCTGGCGCGAGACGTTCCAATCGCGCAAGCGGTAGCGGACACGTCCGGTTCCGTAACCGTGCTCCTCGAGCCACGCGATGAGGTCGGCGATCCCGCCGGGCGTGCGGGTTCCATCGAAGGGACCCGAGTTCGCCATCAACCCTTCGCCCTCGTAAGCGTGCTCGATCCCATCGCCGTCGAGCTTCTCGCCCTCCGGCTGGATCACGACGCGCACCGGCAGTGCTTCCTGTCGCGCGAACTCGAAGTCGCGCTGATCGTGGCCCGGCACGGCCATGATCGCGCCCGTTCCGTACTCCATCAACACGTAGTCGGCGACCCAGATGGGGATCGATTCTCCGTTCACCGGGTTGATCGCGCGGGCGCCGAGGTCCATCCCTTCGCGCCGGCGACCCACGGCGAGCCGCTCGATCTCGCTGCGGCGCTTCACGCCTTCGAGGTACGCCTCGAACGGCTGCTCGCGATCGGTTCCGGTGACGAGCGTGCGCGAGAGCGGGTGCTCCGGTGCGAGCACCATGAACGTCACGCCCCAGAGCGTGTCGGGGCGGGTGGTGAAGATCTCGAGCTCGTCGTCGCGGCCTTCGATCTTGAACGTCACGTCGGCGCCTTCGGAACGCCCGATCCAGTTCCGCTGGATCGTCTTGATGTGCTCGGACCATCCGGTGAGCTTGTCCAATCCCTCGAGCAGCCGTTGCGCGTAGTTGCTCTCGCGCAGGAACCACGAGGGGATGTCGCGCTTGGTGACCGGCGTCTCGCAGCGTTCGCAACGGCCGTTGACGACCTGCTCGTTCGCGAGCACGGTCTTGTCGGTCGGGCACCAGTTGACCGCAACGGAGCGGCGGTACGCGACGCCGGCCTCGAGGAACTTGACGAACAGCCATTGGGTCCAGCGGTAGAAGTCGGGGTCGCAGGTGTTGAAGCGGCGCGACCAATCGAAGGACATGCCGAGCCGGACGAACGAGCTCGCTTGCTGATCGATGTTGGCGTACGTCCATTCCTTGGGGTGGATGCCACGCCTGATCGCCGCGTTCTCTGCGGGTAAACCGAACCCGTCCCAGCCGATCGGATGCAGCACGTTGTAGCCGCGCATCCATTGGAAACGGGCGATCACGTCGCCGCCGGTGAAGGCCTCGAGGTGTCCCATGTGCAGATCGCCCGACGGGTACGGGAACATGTCCAGGCAATAGAACTTGGCCTTCGGCGAGTCCTCCGACGCCTCGAACAGCCGGTCGGCGACCCACGCAGAGGCCCAGCGCGGCTCGATCGTCGCGGGGTCGTAACGCTCGATATCGGCTTCGCCGGGGGTCATGATCGAGGGGTAGTTTAGCCGCATGCCCGAGCTGGTTCTGACCACGACGTCGAACGCCGTCGCCACCGTAACGATGAACCGGCCGGACAAACGGAACGCGCTTTCGCTCGAGCTCCGCCGCGCGCTCGCCGAGACGTTTGAACGCGTCGGCGCCGATCCTTCCGCGTCCGTCGTCGTCCTCACCGGCGCGGGGACGGCGTTCTGTGCCGGGATGGATCGCTCGCAGTTCGGCGGCGATGAGTCGAATCGGCACGCCTTGTACGAGACCTCGATCAGATTGTTCGAAACGCTCGCGGGAGTGCCGGTTCCGACGATCGCGGCGGTCAACGGCCCGGCGCTCGGTGGCGGGTCGGCGCTCGCGGCGGCGTGCGACCTGCGACTCGCGTCCCCATCTGCGACGTTCGGCCACCCGGAGATCGGCTTCGGCGTGCCGCCGTCCTACGGCGCTTTGTTGCGGCTCGGCCTGACCGATCACCTCGCGCGCGAGCTGGCGTTCACCGGCCGGATCATCGACGCCTCCGAAGCGCTCTCGCTCGGGGTCGTGCGCTCCGTCGACGACGACGTCGTGGCCGGCGCGCAGAGACTCGCCGGCGAGATGGCCAAGCACGGGCGGGCCGTTCTGGAGCAGGCCAAACGCATCATGATCGCGGCCGGCGGCGGCATCGCCGAGCGCGCCTGGGACGCCGAGATGGCGCTGTTCCGGTCGGTTCTGCTCCGCGAACCTTAGGAGGGAACAGATGCGCAAGGAACTTGGAGTCGAAGGTCTCGGCAATCTGGTCGAGTTGCCGCTGGTCGCGACGCTCGCCACGTATCGCCTGGACGGCACCGTCTTGCTTTCTCCGGTGTGGCACGAGTGGCGCGACGGCGGATTCAACGTCGTGATCGAATCGGACGACGTCAAAGCGCGGCACGTCGGCCGCGACCCGCGTGCGTCGATCGCGCTGTACGAAAGCGACCCGCCGTACCGCGGCCTCGAGCTCCGCGGGACGGCTCGGCTCGTCGACGAAGGCAAGGTGGAAGCTCAACGACGGGTCGCCGTGAGGTACCTGGGGCCCGACGCCGGGGAAGCATACGCTTCGGAGCCGACCGGGAAAGAGGTCATCCTCCGCCTCGAACCAGGCACCCTACGAACCTGGGATTTTGCCGACGACGTCTAGCGTCGAAGCCCTAGCGCGTTGTGACGACGACGTGCACCGTCCACTGCCGCTGAGGGAGCTCGCAGCTCGGCGTGGTATGGAGGCACGCATAGTCGGTGCTCGATGAGACGTCGGCTTGGCCGGCGGCGTTCGCGCGAAAGACGGCGTCGACCGGATGGCCCGTCGGGTACCCGCCGTAGGACGAGGTCCGCACGAGTACGTCGCCGCCGCTCGCGGTCGGCGGATCGAAGTCCGAGTCGAGACGGACCTCGAGCGTATCCCCGGCGCGAAGTCGCACGGTGGCTCCGGAGTCGTTCGTCGTCACGACCTGCCGCCCGTTCGCGGGAGGAGTCTCGAGCGAGGCAGCCGGGCTCGGGGTCGGCGTTCGCGAACGGGTCGCGGTCGGTTCGGGGCTGACGACCGACGCGGAACCGCTCGCTTGGGGAGTTCCGGTTCCGGTGTCGGTCCCGCCACTGACGACCCGAAGAGGTGGCCCGGCGCCGCACGCGCCGGCCCCCACTACGAGCAGAAAGATTGCGACCGCACGTCGCACGCGCATGTGCGAACGCTAGCAGGGAAGATTCAGGCCCGTGCAGATCGCGCCGAGGGGGTCGTCGGTGAACGCGGCACCGCTCGGAGGTGTTCCCGGGGGCGGAATTCGGTCGACGGGGACGATCGGGACCGTGATCGACGACGGATTGGTCTCGTCGTGGTGGATGTAGAAGGGGTGGAGGCCCCGCGCCGGCAATGCGATCGCGATGTCGGAGGGAGTGATCGACAGCATCAATCGGTTTCCGACCTTGACCCGCTGGCTCGCGACGGTGAGCGGGATGCGGATCGCGACCGGCGTGGGTCCGAGACCGGACCGGTTTGCCGAGGGTTCCAACGTGGTCGTGTTGGATCCAGAGACTCGCCAGGCCGTTCATGAGGCCCTGCGTAATCAGCTCACGCGTAGGCGGGCGGGCGACAAGGAAGCCGGTTAGCAGTTAGATTCGCGGCGGCTTCACGACCTCACCGCGTAAAGCCGCCATTCGCCGGGCACGCCTTTCAGTTCATGCGAGCCGCGGTCCTCGAACTCGATCCCAGAGCCGGCCACGAGATCCTTCACGGTGCTTGAAACAAGGACTTCCCCTGAACCCGCCAACGCGGATACTCGCGCTCCGATGTGCACGGCGATCCCACCGACGTCGTCCCCCATGAGCTCGACCTCGCCGGTGTGGAGCCCGGCGCGGATCTCGACTCCGAGCGCTCGCGATCCTTGGATGATCGCGCTAGCGCAGTGGATCGCTCGCGCCGGTCCATCGAAGGTCGCAAGGAATCCGTCGCCGGCCGTGTTCACCTCTCGGCCGCGGTGGCGTTCCAGCTGACGGCGCACCAGGTCGCGGTGCCGCTCGAGCAGGTTGCGCCAGGCGCGATCGCCGCGGGTGGCCGCGTGCTTGGTCGAGTCCACAACGTCGGTGAAAAGAACCGTGGCCAGCACGCGATCGGCTTGCGCCAAGGGCCGGACGCCGGTGAGGAACTCCTCGATCTCATCGAGGATCGGCTCGAGGTCCTGCCCCCATGCGCCGGCATCGGATCCGGGGAGCTCAACATATTGGGCGCCGGGGATGTGCTCCGCCAGGTAACGGCCGTGGCCCACTCGAACGACCCGGCCATCCGCATGTTGAAGAACGAGTGTCGGAACCTGGATCGAGGGAAGCACATGCCGAACGTCGACCTCGAGGACCATCCGTCGCATCGCGGCCGCGGCTCCCGGACTCGCCGCCTGGCGCTCAAACTTCGCCAACGCTCTCCGGAGCTCGGTGTCTCCAGCTTGGTCCGGGGAGAGAAAGTCCAGCTGGGCTCCGGTGCCCCAGTTCTCGTCATAGAAATCAACGGCCGCGTCGATCACGTGCTGCGGCACGCCGATCGGATAGTCGGGCACGCGAGCCATACGCGCCCAGCAGTCCAAGAGCACCAACGCGCTCGTGCGCTCCGGATACGTAGACGCGAACAGCATCGCCATCACCCCGCCATCGAGCGTCGCCAGTATCGCCGCCCGCTCGGACCCCACCGCTTCCAACCCCGCGCGGAGGTCGTCCATCCACTCCTCCAGCGTCGGGAGGCTCTGAAGCGGGACCGGATCGGATAGGCCCGTTCCCCGTTTGTCGAAGGAGATCACCCGCCCGATCGACGCGAACCTGCGCAAGAGACCTGCAAATGGGGCGACGTCCCAGTTCGCTTCGACGTGCGAGAACCATGCCGAAAGGCTCACGATGTCCGGAGGTCCCTCACCGAGCGTCTGATACGCGATGTGGTAGTCGCCGCTGCGCGCGTACTTCGTTTCAGGGGTGTCCACCGCGGGCAGCGTGCGCCCGGGCGCGCGAGAGAGTCAAGCCGCTCCAACGTCGGACCAGCGAGGTAGAATCAGCCTTCGACCTGGGGCTGTAGCTCAGTTGGTAGAGCACCTGCTCGGCAGGCGCTACATGCCGGAACGCTTCAGCACCCG
>Ga0070708_100002826_pt1 | contig 13484 bp, 9 predicted proteins | sample KBSK5503metaG_FD_65469 | JGI IMG/M metagenome (GOLD analysis project Ga0070708, IMG submission 65469) | Corn, switchgrass and miscanthus rhizosphere microbial communities from Kellogg Biological Station, Michigan, USA - KBS K5-50-3 metaG | ecosystem: Host-associated > Plants > Roots >...
CCGTAGTGGCGAGCGGTCTGGTAACCGAAAGTAGGTATATGGCCGGGTAACGGCAGGTCATTGTCTATAGTTTTGGGGACATGAACGACGCGTATTTGGTGTCCGGAATGTTCAGCGACGAAGCTGGATGAAAGCGCGGTGTCGTCACCGCCGATGGTCACAAGATGAGTAATGCCACGAGCACGCAAGGTCTCAACCACTGTATGTATGGCTTGTTCAGATGTTGTCGGATTATCCCGAGCCGTGCCGAGCATTGAGCCGCCTTCAAGATGAATACGCGAGACATCTTCAATCCGTAACCGACGCATTTTTGAAGTGTCTCCACGCATAAGCCACTTGAAACCATCCACTATTCCGACAACCTCGAGGCCCTCGTTAACTGCCTCGATAACGGCGGCCGAAATAACGGCATTGATTCCCGGCGCCGGCCCTCCACCCACTAATATCGCTAAGACTCCATTTGTTGACATACGCGCTCAAAGTGATTGATTGAGCCAATCTTACAATCACACCAGAAGAATTCTATAGTTTAGGTGGTTTTATCATCGCATATAATTCGTCGATAATGACACGCTTGTAGACCAGGTCTGTTAGGAAGTCGCCGCAACGCAATTTTTTCTTCTCGTATTCTATCAGTTCGTGGCGTGATTATTCGTGATGTGGGAGTTGGTAAAGGTTCGAAGCGAGTCTGGCCCCTAAGGGACTCTTTTCATGGTCTGACAGCTCATGAGACTATTAGGAACAGAGCTCGTGACATAACTAAGTCACTCAAGTGAATTTGGGAGGAGGCGTGAAAAACGAGAAGATTGAAAAAATACCGTTGTCCCAGGCCGTCACTCACCTGTTGGAAGAATGCCGCATGGTGCTACCCGGGATTCAGGCCTTATTTGGTTTTCAGTTGATCGTAGTCTTTAACCCTGTCTTCTATGAAAAACTCAGTCTGACAGAGCGTGATTTTCATCTGACAGCCATCGGTCTGATCGTTATCTCTATCGCAATGGTCATGGCTCCGGCAGCCTATCACCGACAAAGAGATCCAGAGTCTGTTAGTGAAGGCTTCATCGTAATTGCCACCAGATTGCTCCTATACTCAATGTTTCCCTTGATGATGGCTCTTGGTCTTGAGTTCTTTCTCATTGCAAGAATGATCACAAACAGCGTGGGACTTAGTATCGTGCTCGCCTTGGTGCTCGTGAGCATATTTTCGACGCTTTGGTTTCTGCTTCCCCGCAGCAGAAAGCTTCAACGCTACATGGCAAACTAAAGTTCATGCGACTATCGCGGGACAACTGTTCGGTTACTCTGTGTGCGTGTACTTCAACCCTACACACTCCTACGAGTACGCCTTTATATGTAGCATCTTGCTTTGCCAACCTAACGGCAAATGTGATGCCAAATTTCAACAGCCGTTCGTTCGCTCTTACTCTAAGTACCATCTCACCTGCGCTGACGTCCGAGTCAGGCGAAAGTTGGCAGAGAACTGAGAACAAGCGCCGGAGAGGCCGGGGGGACAAGATCTGGTTGGCACTTCATTTGCAATCTTATACGATTCACAAACGACGCTCAGACCAAAGGAATTCAGAAACTGGCCTGGGAAACCGCTAAGTACAATCATGAACTCAAGACCCTGACTCAGGAGGCACTACTATGAAACTTCAACTTCTTATATGGCTAATCGCGACAGCTCTTCTTGTTTTCCTTTTGCCCTATGCAAGTGCGCAGAAGAGTTTTACGGTTGAGATGAAGAATGCCCAAGGCGAGAGCGTGGGCACTGCTACACTTATGCCGGCAGCGCATGGTGTCCAAATCAAACTCAATCTAAAGAATCTTCCGCCGGGTGAGCATGCGATTCATATTCACCAGATGGCAAAGTGCGAAGGGCCAGCTTTCGCAACCGCCGGTCCGCATTTCAACCCTGCCAATAAACAGCACGGATTGAAAAACCCGATGGGACCCCATGCGGGAGATATGAATAATTTCACCGTGGGTGCGGACGGCACTGCGGTAGTGACGGTAAACGACCCAAGAGTAAATCTGGGAACCGATAGCTATTCCCTATTCACCAATGGTGGCACCGCGCTGGTTATTCATGCGAAGGCGGATGATATGAAAACCGACCCATCAGGAAATTCAGGTGATCGGATTGCATGTGGCGTGATTACTAAATAGGATCTACCGAGACATCTGACAACTTGGATCAGAACTCCGCTAAAATCCACGGGTTGTCTTTTTCGGCCCAGGGCCACCAGCATCGCCATCATGCCAATCAGCACATAGACAACGCCCTTGGCCGCGTAGCCCATTCTTGCCATGGTCTTAATTCAGGGCCGGGCCTCTGTGAAGTCCTGTTTGGCGTCCTCTCTTATTCTCCCGATGGATGAATTCGACACTGACTTGTTAATACGTCTACAACCAGAATCACAAACGGTGCTGTGCTTTTTAACGTGATTATCGCTGCGTTCCGCCATTACTCCTAACCCTACACGTACCCAAGCAGCAAGAGAATCAAGACAATCAAGACAATCGTTCCGACGCCGCCGCTGGGCCAATATCCCCAACTTCGGCTGTAGGGCCATGCCGGGACAGCCCCGATCAGCAAAAGGACCAAAATTATTAACAACACTAAGCCCATATTGCTACGATCTCCTTATTCTTGGTGAATCAGTGAAGACGTTAGGCAATATGCAAGCCAAAGAAAGTTGACTATCGCATCAATTCAACAGGCCGACCAGCACTCTCGCAACGACCTAAAGCAAGTCTTCGTTGTTTAGACTGAGTACCGATTCACGACACTCTGTATCGCATCGTAACGATTTCACTTCGGCGCAAGACCCGTTTCACATGGTTCAATATCTGACACTTAAGAGCCCTTGGCGTAATCGAGATTTAAAGCGCTCCTAACTCAGGCGTAACCTTCCTGTTCCATCCTGCCCGCTCAATCGACCAACTTGAATCTAACTTTGCAGTGCACCGGAGATCGATAATCGCGACACCATTATGAGATCTATGGCAAGCGCGATCACTGGTACGGAGAAAACACAATGGATAACCGGCTAATGTCATCTGCCGCACTCGCAATCTACATCATTCTTTCGGCGGGCCTCCTGCAGCACGCCACCAACCTTAGTCAAACCCGTGCATCAATTCAGAGCCCGGAGACCGCAAACACACAAAACTCTGTCAAGGAGCTTTCATTCAAAGAGTTCTTTGAGAGCGTCAACGGAGAATTGAAGCCTTCCGCGACGCTGCTGCAACTGAACGGTAAGCGCATCCGGCTGATTGGCTTCATGACGCAGATGGAAACTCCTCCGACTGGAGCGTTCTATCTCTGCCCGCGGCCAATCACGTGCGATGAGGAGGGTGGCGGCACCGCTGACTTGCCTCCCGAAAGCGTGTTTGTGATCGTTCGGTCTCTGCGCGAAAAAGCAGTGCCCTTCAGTCCGCGCGCTCTCGAAGTAACCGGAATCCTTGAAGTGGGGAACGAGGAAGAACCAAATGGACGGGTTTCATTCATCAGACTTCTCCTCGATGGCCCTGAAGGGGTCCCTAACGCGAGATCATCAACCAAGAACCTAAACAAGTAATCTGAACTGGCAGCTTTGAAGAAGGAGACATACATGAATTCTCTTATTAGCAAGATTCTGCGTATTAGCCTACTCATTGGCGCCGGCCTTCTCGGATCGGCAAGCACCACCTGTGCGCTTCCGACTAACGTCACGGTAACACCACCCGAAGGAGCACGTTTCTTTGTGGGTCAGAAGTTTGACTTGAGGGTTGAGGGAAAAGGTACTGGTCCTTTTTCTGCGACAATAAGGATCGATGGCATTTCACGAACCTTTAGCTCGGGCGCTCAAAACTCTACGGTTACCGATGGAATAACTTCCGCCGGCTTCGGCGGCTACAACCTCCGCGGATACTCCAACGCTGACCCCGGTGTTCACACGATAACCGCCACCTTCACGGATGCCAGCGGCACAGTTTCAGTCACAAGCAATTTTAAGATTGTTAACCCGCTGGCAGACTCTGGCGACCGTGATCGGTTTCAGGGCCGGGGTGAAGGCAAACGCGTTCGCAACATCATCATCATGCTCGGCGACGGGATGGGCGTCGCTCACCGGACCGCGGCGCGCCTGGTCAAGTTTGGCGTAACCGCTGGAGATCCGAACGGCTATCTGGCGATGGACCAGTTCCCGGGAACAGGAATGATCACCACTCATTCTTTGAACAGCATAATTACAGACTCCGCTCCGGGTATGTCCAGTTATACGACCGGCAATCACGCCAAGAATGGTCAAGAAGGTGTCTACCCCGCGAATATGATTGATCCGTTCTTTTATCCTCGCGTGGAATATCTGTCTGAGTATCTCCACCGCTTCTTCGGCAAGTCTTTGGGACTCGTGACGAGCGCAGATGTTGAGGATGCGACGCCGGCGGCGAACGCGGTGCACACAGGTGACCGAAACAGAGGCACCGGCATATGCGACCAATATCTTGATGAAAGCGACGCCACTACAACTGAAAGGTTTGGCACAGGTTTGGCCGTACTAATGGGCGGCGGCCGACGTTGGTTTCTGCCTGCAGGACAATTCGGATCGAGTCGCAGCGCCGGTACCGATTATGCTTCCCTGCCCGCTGATCTCGTCGCCGCCTGGAATCTACCGGCTTCGGCCGTCGGCACTTCAGATCCGAATCGTAATTTACTCCAGGATTTCATGAATGCCGGATTCACTTATGCTGACACAGCAACGTCCCTCGGCTCGGTAGGCACGCCCAATAAACTTCTGGGACTCTTTGGTTACGGAAACATGAATGTGGCTCTCGACAAGCTGGCCAAACGCCGCAACACACTGCTGCCCGGCACGACTAGTTTTGCCGTCGACGACTATCATGCACCCGATCAACCAATGCTAGACGAAATGACCGACGTGGCTTTGAGAGTTCTGAACAAGAACCGGCGTGGCTTTGTGCTGATGGTTGAAGGAGCGCACATCGATAAGCAGTCGCATCTGATGGATGCAGACCGCGTAATCGACGAGACCATCGAATTCGACAACGCCGTTGCTGCCGCCAGACGTTTTGCTGATAAGGCCGGCGACACTTTGATCATCGTGGTTTCCGACCATGAGTGCGCAGGGTTTAGCTTGATCGGCGCGCTAACTGGAGGTATCAACAACCTCAGGACTCTTCCAGCAGATAACGCGAAGCTGGATCCGAACGTCCAGCCAGAGCGACAGAAGGTTGTCGGCGTGTACGACGCCGCGGGTTTCCCGAGATATACCATCGCTGCGGATGGTTATCCGCTGACCTTCGATATCAATGGCAAGATTCTGATCGGATATGGAGCCAATGCCGATCGCTACGAAGGATGGCTGACAAAACCGTTACCAGTACGCGACAGCCTTCTACCAGCCGATATCAAGGGCGAATTGACTGCTCAGGGCTACCCCGGGGTGCCAATCGAACGTTCTGAAAATCAGTTCGGTTATTACATTAGAGGGCAGGCAGTAGGTAAGGACCAAGCTGTGCACACGGCTTCAGATATTCCGATCTCAGCATACAGCAGCGGCAGCCGTAGTTATGAACTTTTCTTTGGGATACAACAGAACACGGATGTCTTCTTCAAGCTGATGAGACTAGCTGCAGGAGGTGACTCAAACGACCACTAAGTATCGGTTCGTGGTCGAGAAGCCGGGCCCTACTCATGAATAGCCTGAGTGCCCCGTAAGGTTTGCCACAGAGGAGAAAGAAAGCTGACAGTCACGAACCACTCAGGTTCGTGGCTGTTTAATTTTTGGATCCTTTTTGGGGTTGAGAGGCATTCAAGGTTGAGACAGCACAATATCTGCTTTTCTCATTCGCGCGCCTGGACATTCGTTCCAATGTCGATAACAAAAACTTAACCACCTATTTACAGCCCGTTAACGCGCTGAGGTTAGACTTGCCTCGGGCGCCAGCCGCTGGCGCTCCGTGCACAAACAAGTAGCGCGCCATAACAAGTAGCGCGCCATAAAAGGAGAACCGAGCATGTCAAGGCCGGTACTGGTCATCGAGGACGACCCGGACATAGCGGAGTGTCTCCGCTACTGTCTGGAAATGAACCGAATCGAAGCTCGAGTCGCCACCACCGGTGAAGAGGGCGTCTGTGCAGCACTCGACAAAACTAATCCGCCGTCGCTCATCCTTCTCGACTTGCTCCTGCCTGGAATGAACGGTACGGAGATTTGTCACCGTCTCCGCCGAGAACCATTAACGCTCGCTACACCCATTATCATGCTATCCGCAAAAGCTTCCTCGGCGGACATTGCTAGCGGTTTGGATGCGGGAGCAAACGACTACATCACGAAGCCTTTTTCCATTCGCGAAGTAATAGCACGGATTGATGCTTTGCTGCGCCGCGTCGATACAATTACACCCGAAATTTACGACGACGGCAGGCTGAGGTTGGATTTCTCTGAAATGAGCGTGGTCTGTGAAGGCACACACCTTCGGTTGACGAGCCTCGAGTTTGCTTTACTGACCGAATTGGCAGCCCATCCAGGGAGGGTGGCTACCCCGCAGCAACTCATCGATAGGCTCTGGCGCACGGGGCACTATACAGACGAAAAAACACTTGACGCGTGCGTTCGCCGGCTTAGCTCAATCTTAAAGAGTAGTAGTGTAAATGTAATCGAAACCGCTGCTGGACTTGGATATCAATTCGTCGCTGCGGAAGCGCTTAAGGTCGATCCCGTTGTGAGCGAAACTGACACTCTTTAAAGCGCTGGGATCTTCCATCTTAGCAGGCCCACACTATCCAATTCGGAATTTTCCTGATTTTCGATGTAGACTTGGGCGTCGAAGAGCATGAATTTCGGTCAACCGTTCTCCCAAGCTGATATACGATGACAACAGCCGCAGCCAAGTTGAAGCCGAGAGCCCGAGCTACAGCGGACGCGAAAATGGTGTTGCCGAGAAACCTGCGTCAGCAAAAGCATTTGCTCTTCAATCGCGAGTTGAGCTGGCTAGAGTTCAATCGTCGCGTGCTGGAAGAAGCCTTTGATCAAAGACATCCTCTGCTTGAGCGTCTCAAATTTCTGGCCATCTTCTCGTCTAACTTGGACGAGTTCTTTATGGTGCGTGTTTCGGGGTTACAGGAAACTTTGGAGGCAGGCTTTACTGAAGCATCCCCGGACGGTATGACGCCGAGCGAACAACTAAAGGAGATTAGCAAACATCTTCGACCCTTGATTGATTTGCAAACACAGTGTTTGGAAGATCAAATCCTACCAGCTCTCGAGGCTGAGGGAATTTTGATCAGGCCTTATCGAGAGCTGACAAGGCGCGAGAAAAAGATTGCCGACGATTATTTCATGCAGCATGTCTTCCCTATTTTGACGCCCCAAGCTGTGGATCCAGGTCACCCTTTTCCTTACGTGTCCAATCTCAGTCTGAACCTCTGCCTCATGGTGGCGCCACCGGAAACTGAGAAAAAGTCCCAATCGCCAGCGGCCAGTGCCGGGGCGCGATTTGCGCGCATTAAGCTTCCGCCCATCGTTCCCCGCTTGGTGCCTGTTGATCAAAAAGGAATCAGATTTACATTTTTAGGGAGCCTGATCTCTGCGAATAGCCACACACTGTTTCCCAAGATGCGAACAGGCAAATGTCACTTGTTTCGCGTTACCCGAGATGCAGATTTCGAGATAAAAGAAGATGAAGCCGGGGATCTGCTGAGAACCATGCAACAGCACGTGCGACGAATGCGCTTTGGCGAGGCGGTGCGACTTGAGGTCGCAGCGACGATGCCGGCCGACATGGTTTCATATCTGACTAAGTCGCTTGGTTTGAGCACGGAAGATGTTTACGTTATCAACGGTCCCCTGAATATTCCAGATTTAATGCAATTGTATGAGTTGGATCGACCAGAGTTGAAAGACCGGCCACTTCAGTTGACTACGCCCGCAGTTCTACACGAACCAGCGAATGTATTCGATGTCATTAGGCGACATGATGTCATGTTGCATCATCCTTACACGGCATATAGTACGGTCACGGATTTCATCAAGACGGCGGCGGCGGATCCGGATGTAGTAGCAATTAAGATATGCCTCTACCGAACCGGGCGCAATTCGCCGATTGTGACGGCCCTAATTGACGCGATTGAGAGCGGCAAGCAGGTTGCGGCACTTGTGGAACTGAAAGCGCGCTTCGACGAAGAGAGCAACATTGAGTGGGCCCGGCGGCTGGAAAAAGCGGGCGTGCACGTCGTCTACGGAATGGTTGGTCTGAAGACCCATTGTAAACTGACACTGGTGGTGCGTCGTGAAGGTAAGATACTCCGGCGCTATGTACACCTGGCCACGGGCAATTACAACTCGACCACTTCACGCATCTATACCGACATCGGCATCCTAACCGCCGACGAGGAGATCGCAACAGACGCCACAAATCTCTTCAACTCGTTAACAGGCTTCTCGCATTTCACCAACTACAATTGTTTGCTCGTTGCCCCAATAAACCTACGAAAGAGTATTATCAAATTGATTCAGCGCGAAACAACACACGCGAAGGCTGGGCGTCCCGCGCGGATCATCGCCAAAATTAACAGTCTTACCGATCTTGCAATCGTGCGCGCTCTCTATGGCGCCTCTCAGGCTGGCGTGTCAATCGAATTGATAGTCCGCGGTATATGCATGCTGCGACCAGGATTGCCGGGTGTTTCCACGAACATTCGAGTGCGGAGCATTGTAGGTCGTTTTCTTGAACATAGTCGCGTCTTTTACTTTGGGAATAATGGACATGAGGAAGTCTTCATTGGGAGTGCCGATTGGATGTATCGCAATCTGAGCCGCCGTGTGGAAGTGCTTGTCCCAATCAAGGATGCGCTGTTGCGGGCTTATCTCAAAGACACAGTGCTGGATGCGTATCTCAAAGACAACGTGAATGCGCGTGAACTTCGACCGGATGGCCGATATGAACGCATCAAGCCTCTTGAAGGTCAAAAACGGTTCGATAGCCAGCTTGAATTGGAGAATGCAGGATTCAAATCGGTGAGGTTGTGAAGATCCTCTTGTCAGCCACTCCTTGATGTTAGCCGCTAACTCAAGGCAATCGGGTCAACCTTCACCTCCGAGCGCCCACGACTGCCAATAGGCTAAGTTACGGGCGACGAATGCTCGAGGTTTCTCGGCGTAAATCCTCGCTCCCAAAGTCCTGGCAATCACCTGTAGCTCATTGCGGCGCTGATCAAGTAGGGCCACCAAGGCTTCGATGTCCGTACGGTCGTCGGTTTCATCCAGTTGCTCCAATACCTTCTCGCGCAAGATGGCGAGATCGTGATCTTCGCTTAGGTACTTGCCGAGTGTCTTCAACTCCGCGGCCAATGCTTCCATCACCGTCAGCCAAAGCGGCCTTAGGACCTGCATCTGATAAAGCAAGTGTTTGACCTGCTTACGCCACTCGTGAAATGTTTCAATGCTGGGCTGATCGTAAGCGGCAACAAATTTGGTTTGGCCCTGCTTAAAGACTCGTTTTACTCCTTTCGCGAGCGCCTGGTGAGGATCTACCTCGGGCCAGTGCTGCACGCGCTCCCGCCCTCCAAGTAAGGACCTCGCCACCTGCGCCATGGCGCTCTTTCGGTCCTGCTGTCGCAACTTCTGGGAGTGCAGTAACGGCGCTCGCACACCGGCGAAGGCGCCGGTGGACAGCTGATTTGAGAAGTGCTCGATCAACTTGTCGAAGATCTCAAGCATCGCGGCGCTGTCCCGCACTTTTGACAACGCCCGAGCAGCATCGCGATAACTGGTATCTTCCGCCTTGTAAGTCTCATATCCTAGCGACTCGCGCATAAGTCGTAGCAGAGCGCGGACTTTCTTAATGCAGACACGGGCGTCATGGACGGCTTCGTCCTTATTTCTGACAGTTGGCTGAAGATGGTCCAGCGCCTCGTCTATCTGCTCAAGCGCAATCCGCCTGGTGCCCGCGGAAAGATCTTCATGCTCTTTCAGTCTGTAACCCATGTGCACTGACCGTATAGCGCTTAGGGTGCCTAACCTCCATAACTTGCACAAGGTTTGGCGTGCTATCCGAAAACCGTAGACTCTAAGTTAGATTGCGACAGTTTAGCCCATAGTGTCATGACAGCATAGAATCTGGCATTTCTCGACAACCAGTCACAGACCTCTGCTGGAAAAAATAATAAAACAAGAGTCAATGCTGTGAGTACCAACCGGGGCAGACAATGTGAAAACTCAGAAATCCCACCCACGGGGACCGGATGGATTTACTCAGATCTGACCTACAAACAGCGGTCACACTCAATACAGAACCGAGAGCGGTAGCGACCGGATGCTGTTCACTCAACGAACGTCAGCGCCTTTATTCTGAGGTTGAGTCTAGCATCCGGTCGCTACCAAGACCGTGTGAAAAGTCAGTCGAGTGAGGGAGGACACCAACATGATCGCAACTCAATACAGTACCGCGAGCGAAGCGACCGGATGCCGGCACTCAACCACCATTTTAAGAGTTCTTGGGATTATCGAGTGCCGGCATTCGGTCGCTTCGCTCGCGGTACTGTATTGGGTGGCGACACCAATCGCATAATTCATGCCTTAAGCGCGAGATGGAGAAATAAGAACTGTCACTTGCTGTTCCGCTCTGAACTACTGAATAGTAACCGACCTGATTACGTGAGTTGGACCGAATTGATCATCGAATCCGTAAGCTGTAAGTTTCACTTTGCCATTGCGGTAGACCTTCACTGTGGCCCAAGCGTAATCACGGTCGGTATTCGGGTTGACGGTAATATCTGACGGTTTAGCCTCGAATGGCGAACCTCCGGAGCCTACCAAAATCTGCCAGGATCTTCCTCCCAGTTGGGCGCGTGGTTTCATGAGATTGAATATGTGCTCATGACCACAGAAGTAGATCGCGCCATAGTGCTCAATTACATCCCAGAAGGCATCTCGACTGGCAACGTCGTTGTCCAAACCTGAGGGGGTCACAGGCAGTTGAGTGTTTTGACCGTAGTAGTAGGTATAAGCTGGTTTGTGCCCAAAGACAAAAAAGTGCCGCGCGCCATGCGACTGTGCAGCGGCGAGATCGGCGGCGAGCCAATTTGTCGGCGCGTGCGCATCCTTACCGACCGGATCGGTATTGATCACTACGAAGTGCGATCCTTTGAAATCGAAGCTGTATGAAAGCTTGCTTTGGTCGGTTATGAGACCGTCGGCGGCCACGCGATTATCGCCAACACTTTCATTCGCGGGCTGGTCGCCAAACAATTTCAGGAAGCGCGTGTCATCCAGGATCAAGTCGCTCATGTTTGCCCGCCAAGCGTTCTCGTTGACCGCAAGGGCTATCTTGCCGCAGGCCTTGCACTGCGTTTCGTGGTTACCAGGGACAGGTACGACATAGGTACCGTTCTCCATCAAGCCGGCAACCATGCCACGCCAGAATGCATATTGCTTATAGAAGTTAACGAGATCAGAATTTACGATACCTTGAACCGTTGTGTTGTTCTGGGGAACGTTCGCATTTCCGTAACCCATAATCATGTCGCCATTAAAAAACAAAAGGTTAGATTTCTGTTGTTCTATCGAGTCGATAATGCGCGACCAGGCTTTAGTATTTTGGAGCCAGATAGTGTCTTGGCCTGAGAGCGGAGTGGTGGTGGGATCGGGACTTACAGGGTCCTGACGAGAATCTCCCACGGTAGAGAAAGTAAGGATCGGTTGGTCCTCGTCGTCATCTAGCTGCTCAGTCCGAGCATAAGCTGTCCAAGCGGACTGGGATGCGAGAATAGTGACAATGAGCACGAAAGCGAAGACGATGTTAAGCGCACGAAAGATAAAACGAGATCGCATGGGTTTCTCCCTCACTCTATTGTTTAAGTTTGCAGATCTTGTGGAGCAACTATCCGGCTCGGCGGGTGACTTTATCGGAGCCTTCTAACATCTATGTGACAGGCACGTAAACACTAGATGAAGTTCGGAAACTCGTGACACTCTTGAGTGGTATTTGGGGTTTGGACGAAGTCAGAACCCTACGATTCGATCTTCATGGTCAGGGGCAACATGAGGAAAAAGAGATAAGTTTTTAAGAGCAGACTAATTAGTGCATTGGACCATAGCCGTTGAAGAGGACTATTCGAGAGGTAGACGAACTTGAAAACATGTATCTCCCGGTTTCGATTCAAAACGGATATTGCCCCGGTGTTTTCGAACAATGCGGGCGACGGTATCCAACCCAAGCCCAGTTCCCTCGCCAACGGGCTTGGTTGTAAAGAACGGCTCGAAGATGCGCGACCTCACAGTCTCCGGTATACCCGAACCGTTATCCCTGATTTCTACAAGGATGTCAGTAGGCTCTCTCTTGGTACGCACTTTCAGCGTGCCGCCTTCACGCATCGCATCGGCTGCATTGACAATCAAATTCGTCCACACCTGATTAAGTTCACTGCCATATGCCTTGATTCGCGGCAAGGCATCAGCATACTCACGCGTCACCGCGATGTTCTTTTTTCTTAACTTGTACTTCAGGATGAGAAGAGTACTTTCCAGTCCTTTATGGACATCCACTTCCTGCACCGATGCCTGGTCCATGTAGCTGTATTCCTTAATCGCTCCGACAAGTTCGGAGATGCGGGCGGTGCTGGCCTTAATTTCACTCGCAAGTTTCGCTGCCGCGAGCTGGGCGTTGACCCGCTCAAGCACATCGACCAAGGCCCCTTTTTCCAGGACATCGGAAATTCTTTGCAGGCCCGCGGCATCAATCCCGGCTTCAACGAGGTTGCCGGAGAGTTTCCAGGTTTCATCAATGCCATGGTCCTCAAGCCAGGTAGCGACTAGATCTTCCCGGTCGCTTTGCTCCATTGAATTAAGGTGCGCGGTTGTAGCGGTGTGTTCGAGTGCGACGTCTTCGAAGGCACGAATCGCGTCCTCTTGTTCGGTCGTCAGGTCATGCCGGCAGAGCCGGAGGTCAGCTGCACGCAACTCCGCCAAGGTGACGATAAGATCGTTTGCGGCGCGAGTCGCCCCGGCCGCCGGATTATTCAACTCGTGAGCCAGACCGGCTGAGAGCTTGCCCAGGGCCATCAGCTTATCCTGTTGCTGATCGACAGTGGTTATTTCGCGGACGCGATCACTCATGATACCGACAAGTCGTTTGGCGAGAGTAGGCATCCGTTGCAGTAACTCGGGAAACAGACGGACAGGAAAGCGCATTATGCGGCTCGGTGTTACAGCCCGGCCGGTGACAGTGAATTCTGTCATCCGCGAGAAAGGCAACACCCCGGTTACTTCGCTCGCTGGATCACCTGCTCTCGAAATATAGACATATCCGTCGTGCGCGTTATCGTCGCGGTAAGCGTGCATTTCCCCTTCGAGGAAAACTGCCATCCAATCAGGCGGGTCGCCTTTGCGGAATAGAATGTCACCAGCCGCAAAGCGCTGGTCCTGGACGTTCTCAGCAAACCACTTCAATTGATCTTCCGGCAGATCGGCAAACAC
>Ga0070708_100002827_pt1 | contig 13481 bp, 10 predicted proteins | sample KBSK5503metaG_FD_65469 | JGI IMG/M metagenome (GOLD analysis project Ga0070708, IMG submission 65469) | Corn, switchgrass and miscanthus rhizosphere microbial communities from Kellogg Biological Station, Michigan, USA - KBS K5-50-3 metaG | ecosystem: Host-associated > Plants > Roots >...
TGCTTTTCCCGCCCCCGCGCTTCGCGCCCGCCCCCGCTCTGTCCACCACTCGCGGAACGTCTGGGCCGGGGGAGCGGGCGCGTCGCGCGCGGCGGTCCAGGCCGACAGCGGCGGCGGCAGCCGCCGGATCCTGCCCCGGCGGCCCAGCGCCCGGCCCAGCCGGCCGGTTCGCTGGGCGGCCGCGTACCGGGCGGGGCTGGCCATGACCCAGGACGCCGCGGCCATGGTCACCGCCTCAGCCGACGGCAGCCGCCGGCTCCGCGCCGCCTCCTCGACATGGCGGGCGCGCAAGTGGACAAGCAGCGAGGGGATGTCGATCCGGACCGGGCAGACGTCGTAGCAGGCGCCGCACAGCGAGGAGGCGTACGGCAGCGACGCATTGTCCTCCACGCCCGTGAGCTGCGGCGACAGCACCGCCCCGATGGGCCCGGGGTAGACCGAGCCGTACGCGTGGCCGCCCACCCGCTCGTAGACCGGGCACACGTTCAGGCACGCAGAGCACCGGATGCAGTGCAGCGCCGGCCGGCCCACCGGGTCGGCCAGCGCCGCGGTCCGCCCGTTGTCCAGCAGGATCAGGTGGAACCGCTGCGGGCCGTCCCCCGGCGTCACCCCGGTCCACATCGAGGTGTAGGGGTTCATCCGCTCGCCGGTGGACGAGCGCGGCAGCAGCTGGAGGAACACCTCCAGGTCTCGCCAGGACGGGATCACCTTCTCGATCCCCATGACGGTGATCAGCGTGTCCGGCAGGGTCAGGCACATCCGGCCGTTCCCCTCCGACTCGACCACGCACAGCGTTCCCGTTTCCGCGACGGCGAAGTTCGCGCCGCTGATGCCGACCCGGGCGGACAGGAACCGGCGCCGCAGGTGCAGCCGGGCGGCCTCGGTGAGCGCGGCCGGCGTGTCGGTCAGCCCCGGGTCCACGTCGCCCATCTCGCGCAGGAAGATCTCCCTGATCTCGGCCCTGCCCAGATGAATGGCCGGGACCAGGATGTGCGACGGCCGGTCGTGGCCGAGCTGCACGATGAGCTCGGCCAGGTCGGTCTCGTGGGCGGCAATGCCGGCCTGCGCCAGCGCCTCGTTGAGCCCGATCTCGTCGGTGACGATCGACTTGACCTTGACCACCTCGGCCGCGCCGGTGTCCCGGACCAGGCCGACCACGAGACGGCGCGCCTCGTACGCGTCGCGCGCCCAGTGCACGGTCCCGCCGCGCGCGGTGACCTCGCGTTCCAGCTGCTCCAGGTACCGGTCCAGGTGCGCCAGCGTGTGCGCCTTGATCGCCTGGCCCGCCGCGCGCAGCTCCTCCCAGTCCGGCAGTTCGGCCACCACCGCCGCCCGCTTGGCCCGTATCGTGCTCGTGGCCTTGCCCAGGTTGCGCCGCAACTGGGTGTTGGCCAGCGCCGCGCGGGCCGCCACGGGAAACGGCTCCGCACCACGCAGGTGGCCAACCCCGCGTGGAGCGTAAGGCATGCCTAGAAAGGTGGTCACGGACTGTTCCTCGTGGAAGCGAGGATCTCGGCCAGGTGGACAGTGGCCGTCCCGGCGTTCAGCCGGGACAGCCCGCCGCCGATGTGCATCAGGCAGGAGCTGTCGCCCGCCGTGCACACCTCCGCCCTCGTGGCCAGCACGGAGCGCATCTTGTCCGCGAGCATGGCGGTGGACACGCCGGCGTTCTTCACCGCGAACGTGCCGCCGAACCCACAGCACACCTCGGCATCCGGCAGTTCGACCAGGTCCAGGCCCGCCACGTTGCGCAGCAGCCGCAGCGGGCGGTCGCCGGCCCGCAGCAGCCGCAGCGAATGGCAGGTCGGGTGGTAGGTGACCCGGTGCGGGTAGTAGGCCCCCACGTCCTCCACTCCCAGCACGTCGGTGAGCAGTTCCGACAGCTCGAACGTGCGCGCGGCCACCGCCTCCGCCCGGCGGGCCAGGTCCTCGTCGCCGAACCGCCTGGCTACCATCGCGTGCTGGTGCCGCACGGACCCGGTGCACGACGCCGACGGGACGACGATCACCGCGCAGTCCTCGAAGACCTCGACGTACCTGCGCACCAGCGGCAGTGCCTCGCGCAGGTACCCGGTGTTCGTGTGCATCTGGCCACAGCAGGTCTGCGCCCGGGGGAACACCACCTCGTGGCCCAGCCGCTCGAGGAGCCGCACGGTCGCCTGGCCGACCCCTGGAAAGATGCCATCAGCCAGGCAGGTCACGAATAGTGCAATACGCAACCGCTCACCCAGCCTGCTCCGGTGCCGCTGACCTGGCTGCGGGGAGGCCCGCTGGCCCGGTCATGACGGCGAGGACCGAGGACGTTTCACCTAGCGATATCCGCAGTCTGGCACAGCCAGCCCGGGACTGGTCGCTCGCCTCGGCTCGTGACCGGGTCAGCGCCTGCCGGGCGCCGCGGCCCGCTTGCCCGGACGCCCGATGACCGGGCAATGCGGCTGTGCGATGTTGCAGCGCGGTCCCGGCCCGCCCAGTCGGAACGCGCGCATGTCGGTGAACGACCAGACGCCCAGGCCGAACATCGCCGCCACGACGGCGGCCGACGTCAGCGCGGCCAGCGGCGCCTGGCCCGATGCGCGAGCCCGGCGTGGCAGGTGGCCCAGGCGCGCTACCTGGGCCACCAGCCAGGCGCCGAGCAGCGAGATGGCGCCGATCGCGGGGACGTAGAAGCGGGTGGCCTGGAGGCTGGACAGGCCCGGCCCGGCCGTCCACGTGTATGTGGCGTACAGCGCCCACACCCCGAACCATGACGCGGCCAGGGCGGCCGCCACGGCGACGTCGCGGCGGGCACCGGCGGTCGGCTCCCCGCCGGTCGGCTCCCCGCCGGTGGGCCTCAGCAGCAGGCAGCGCCCGGCGATCCACGCCAGCGCCGCCAGCCCCAGCACCAGCATGGGCATCGCCTGGATCAGGTGTGCCGGCAGGTACCGCAGGTTCGGCCGGACCGCCCCGAGGCTGAAGGTGATCTCACCCGGCCGGTACCCGGACTTGAATGGCCCGCCGTAGACCAGGTCATCGAAGGTGGCCGCGCCGGCGCCGAACAGCGCGACCGAGCCGAGCCACCAGCGAAGCGCCCCGCGCGGCACGCTCGCGGGCCGCAGCCACCAGACCGCGAACACGGTCACCATGGCGCAGCCGAGCACGACGACGTTGGTGTAGCGGGCGAACACGGCGGCCTCGATGGCCAGGAACCCGAGCAGCCCGGTCCAGGTACGCCGTCGTGCCGTGGCCTCCTCGGCCAGCAGGGCCCACAGCAGCGCGCCAGTGCCCGCCGCTATCAGTGCGGCGTCGGTGAAAGTCGGCATGTAGTCACGCCAGGCGAACAGCAGCGCCGCGCCCGAGGAGCAGAACAGGCCGACCGCGATGGCGCCGCCGTACCGTCCCAGCCAGCGCCGGGCGCCGAAGAACAGGCCCAGGCAGCCCAGCGCCCCGTAGTACAGCGGTGCCAGGCGAATGATGCCGAGCAGCTGGAACGGCCCGGCGAGGAACGGGTAGCCGGGGTCCTTCTCGCTGATCCACCGCCCGTTCGGCAGCTGCACCCACTGGGCGATGCTGCCGCCGAGCGGGCCGGGGCCGATCCGGCGGTTCGGCCCCGCGGACTGGGCCAGCTGGTTGGCCAGCGCGGTTACCTGGGCAGTGGACAACGTCAGCGGATGCCCGTCGGCCAGGGCGACGATCGAGGCTTGGTAAGCGTAGTCGTCGGGCTCCACGAGCTGCGGCGCGGCGGACAGGACCGCGATGCACAGCACCGCGAAGGCGGCCAGGGCAAGGAGGATCTCGGTGCGCGCCAGGCCCGCCAAAGACCCTGATCGTTCGCCTGCCTGCTGACCTGCTTTCCGGTCGGCCGAGACAGCGCCGCTCACGCCCCACCGCCGTCCTGGTCACTGAGCATGCGTTCCCCTGCCAGGCAAGCTTGGCCCGGACCCGGGGCGGCGCGCCATGGGCTGGCCCCCACATGCGCAGTAGGCCTGGACCTACTCGCGCCGTGGCGATCTGGCCAATCCCGGAGGCCGGGCCGGCCGTCCCTAACGTCGGGCCGCGGCCGGGGCGGATGTTGCGTAGGTCGTACTGGCGCCAGTCCTCGTGGCCATCCGGCCACCGGATGAGTACCGCCCAGCTGCCCCGGTGCCTGGCCCAGGCCAGCACCGTGCAGGGCCGCCAGGTGGTGTCGCTGTGAAGCACCTCTGCCGATCTGAGCTTCGGCTCGTGCCGCATGCGGTCGATCAGGTCCCCGGCCGGAACCCTGGCCAGCATCGGCCAGCTCCCGGTCACTGGTGGAGGGTACCCGCCGAACCCAGGCTCTCCGTCCCTCACTCGGTAGACGATAACATATTCGAATATTATGGGGAGGACTGTATCGATCTAATTGGTGGCACGCTAATGGGCCGGTTACCGGCGTACCCGGCCCGGCGCTGGGCGGCGGCCACCGGCGGTAGCGGGATCGCCTCGCTCGGCCGCGTTGCACGGTGCCGGGGTTTTGTCGGTGGTTGGTGCTAGCGTCAGAGCAATAAAACGTAAACCAGTTCGAAGAGAGGTCGCGGATGCTCAGTCTCGGCGTTCCTGGTCCGCCGCCGCGCACCGGCGGCCCCGGGGATGAAGGCTGGGACTGGGACCGCGACGACTGGGATCCGGCGGGGTCGCTGACCGCACAGGAGATCGCCGCCCTGGCTGCCTTGGACCGCGCGGGTGACTCGGAAGATGACCGGCGGGACGATCCTTGCGATGCGGCGCTGGACGCCGGCGCGTGGCTGGCCGGGCCGGGGCCGCTAGGGCGGGATGACGGGCCGTGCTCGCCGCTGGGCGCCGGGCCGGTGGAGGCGCTGCCCGGCCTGACGCCGCGCCGCTGGGGGACTGGCAGCGGGTTCGACGCTGGCGGGGTGACCGATACGCTCCCGCCGGGCCCGGTGCTGGCCGGGCTGGCCGATAACAAGTGGGCGGCTGGGCTGCGCCTGGCCAGCGATGACGAACTGGCCGGGCTGATGATCGCCTGGCGGCGTGTCGCGTCGTGGGCTGCCGCGGGCGAGCTGGCCGCGGTCGCGGAGCTGAGCCGACGGCGGTCGGCACAGGTCGCGGCGGGAGCGGATCCACACCTGGCCGAGCACATCAGCGACGAGGTGGCGATGGCGCTCACGCTCACGTCCTGGGCGGCCGACGCGCTGGTGGACCGGGCGGATGGCCTGGCGCGGCTGCCGAGGACGATGGCGGCGCTGACGGCCGGTGAGATCGACATACCGAAAGCGCTGGTGTTGCTCGGCGAACTGAGCGGCCTCGGTGACGTGCACGCGGCGCGGGTAGAAGCGGCGGTGATCGGCCGCGCGGCGGGGTGGACCACCGGAGAGCTGCGCCGGGCGGCGCGCCATCAGGTGATCGCCGCCGACCCGGCCGCCGCCCGTCGGCGCAAAGAGAGGGCCGCCGAGCAGGCGCGGGTAGAGCGGTGGGCCGAGGACGCGGGCACCGCTGCCCTGGCCGGGCGAGACCTGCCCCCCGCGGGGGTGCTGGCCGCCGACGCGCACCTGACCGCCTGGGCCAAGCGGCTCAAGGTCGCGGGCGTAGACGGCAACCTCGACCAGCTGCGCGCACAGGTATACCTCACGCTGTTGAACGGCCAGCCTCCCGAGACCCTGCTCCCAGCCGCCCCAGGAGATTGCCGCGCCACGGCCACCGGAGATTGCCGCGCCACGGCCACCGGAGATTGCCGCGCCACGGCCACAGGAGACTGTCGCGCCACCGCCACAGGACCCTGTCACGCCACCGTCGCATCTTCGCCAGCCCACGGCCAGCCACCCAGCGGCGCCGCATCTTCGCCAGCCCACGGCCAGCCACCCACCGTCGCATCTTCGCCAGCCCACGGCCAGCCACCCAGCGGCGCCGCATCTTCGCCAACCCACGGCCAGCCACGCGGCCCGGCCGACCCGTCGGTGCGCGGGTCGGTGAACCTGGTGCTGCCGCTCTCGACCTGGCTGGGCTGGTCGGCATCACCGGGTGAGGTGGCGGGGTTCGGTCCGCTGGACGCCGCCGACTCCCGGGCGCTGGCCGCCGCGCTGGCTCGCGCACCGGCCACGACATGGTGTGTCACCATCACCGGCGCTGATGGGCGGGCGGTCGCGCACGGGTGCGCGAAAGCCGGCCCCGATCAGCCACCGAAGGAACCGCCCCCGCCACCAATGAAGCCCGCCTCGCCACAAACGGAACCGCCCTCGCCACGCGAGGGCGGCCCCGGTCCGCCTGCCCCACCCCGAGGTCTGAAAGCGTGGCTGGCGGGGATCGGGCTGGCCTGGCTGGAGACAGGTGACTGCAGCCACCGACGGGAGTCCGCTGGTTACCGGCCTTCCCCGTCCCTGGCTCACTTGATCCAGATCAGGCAGCAGAGGTGCACGGCTCCGGGCTGTCGTCGTCCGGCAGCGCACTGCGACTTCGAGCACGCTATCCCGTACCACCAGGGTGGCCGAACCTGCGAGTGCAACGGCGGGCCATGCTGCCGGCGCCATCATCGCGCCAAGCAAGCCGCCGGGTGGCGGGTGTCGCAGCCGCGCCCGGGCACCTTCGTCTGGACGACGCCGCTCGGGCGCAGCTACCGGACCGATCCCGAGCCCTACCCGACGTGACGCGCGCCGGCCGGCGATGGCGGCCCTGCTAGTCGGGGCTGGCGCCGGGGGACAGGGCCGGGGCCTGGGCGCCAGTGGGGCGGTTCTGCGCGATCCACTCATCGATGCGCTCCCACCAGTAGTACAGCCACCGCACCTGGCTCTCGTGATCTGTGTCGCGCGGCACGTCCCCGACGCTGACCCGCCACCACTTCGCGCGGATGGTGTGCCCCGTGGGCAGGCTCCGCCAGATGTCGCGGACGCTGACCAGCTGGTCCAGCCCCGCGTGCGCGACAAAGATCACGTCGGCTCCGGGGCACGCGGCGATCGCCGCGAGCGCACCGCCGGTCCGCGGCGGCAGCAGGTTGGGCATGCCCCGCGCCCGGGCGGCCAGGTCGCCCCGGCCCTGCTGCTCCAGCCGCCGGATGCCCCGGTGCCACCGGCCCGGCGTCCAGTTGCCGCCCTCGGGGAAGATCACCAGCGCCCCGGCCTGGTCGAGCCCGTCGGCCAGCCGCTCGATCTGCTCGACGAACAGCCGCTCGCCGGTCTTGCGGCGGGAGATGAACACGTTCGGCAGGCGGTTGGCCACCACATCGACGCCGGGATCCAGCTGGAGCGCCGCCTTCATCACCACGCGCGGCCGGCGTCCGTAGACGGTGAGCAACTGATGCACCAGCAGGAACGAGTCGCCAGGCCCGGCGTGGCGGCTCAGCACGATGACGGGCCTGGCCAGCCGGGCGGTCTGCTCCTCGGCGGTGAGTTCCGGCTCGTCAACGGCCACCTTCAGCCCGAACGCGGTGATGGCAGCCCGGTACAGGCGGCCGAGGAACCACCGCATGACCGCGTAGTGCCGGCTCTGGTAGGGCTCGGTGTGGAGCCGGCCGCCGAAGCCGCTCGCGATCCACAGGCCGAGGCACATGAACAGCGCGGCGGTCTCCGCGGTCAGCCAGATCAGCGCGAAGAACAACAGTCGCAGGACCCGGCCGCGGCCCGGCCGCGATCGCCCGGCCATGCTGAACACCCAGGCCGCCAGGGCCAGCAGCGGGAACAGCACGATCACCGCGACCGCGACGACGACCGCCAGCGGCGCGAGTATGAGCCGGCGCACCGGCTTGGGTGGGAGCATGGCCGCCTCCCGATCGCCTCACCGGGCGCTAAGCCAGCCCGGCGAGGTAGCTCGCCGACGCCTCGTACGCCCGCTCGATGCTCGTCCCGACACCAGTCTTGTTGCGGTAACGCAACTGGGCCAGGTCTGGCGGGCGCCGGTCTCCGCCCGACGGCATGACGTGCACGTGCACGTCGTCCGGCAGCGCCGCCATCTCCTCGTGGAACCGGTGCCGCCGGGCGATCTCGAACGCGACCAGGCCCACCTGCCACGGCCGGCGGGGCACGGTCAGCGGCCGCTCGATCCGCCCCACGTGCAGCACGTAGATGGTGTCGGCGCCCAGGGAGACGGCCCGCCCCACCGGGATGGAGTCGACGAGGCCGCCGTCGAAGTAGTGCTCACCGTCGACCTCGACCGGGGGAAGCAGCCCCGGCACGGCGCATGAGGCCAGCACCGCGGGCACGATCGGCCCGCTGCTGAACCAGTGCGCGTGGGCGCGCTCGATGCTGGCCGCCACGCACTGAAAGGGCAGTTCGAGGTCGGCGAAGTCGCCTCCCGGCAGCGACTCCTCCAACATCTGGCGCAGCGGGTCCATCGAATGCAGGTGGGTGCCGGACCGCGCCAGCCGGGCCACCTGCCCGAAGATCGTCTCGCTGAACGCCTGCTGCAGCGCGTCGCCCTGCCACACCTTGCCCAGCCAGGCCGCCGCGCCGTCCGGGTCGGCGGCCAGAAACGCGCCGTTGATCGCGCCCACCGACGTGCCGACGACGACATCGGGGCGAATGCCGGCCTCGGCGAGGGCCCGGAGCATGCCGACCTCGCATGCGCCGAGCACGCCGCCCCCGCCGAGCACGAACGCGGTCTTCACTGTGCGAGATTACCGCCGCCGTCTGCGCGCGATCACGGATGCGGCGCTGACGAGGATGGCTGTCGCTCGTACGCTCCAGTGACCGATGCTGGTCAGCTCACCAGGGCCTGGTAGACCAGCTGGCGCAGCTGCGGGCGGATGCGGTGGGCGCTGGAGGGGAGCAGCTGGGTGAAGAACGAGACGGTCAGCTCCTCTTGCTGGTCGATCCAGAACACGGTGCTGGCCGCGCCGCCCCAGGAAAGCTCCCCCGCGGAGCAGTCCACCCCGACCCGTACAGGGTCGATGACGACGGCGAGACCCAGGCCGAAGCCGACCCCGCGGAACGGGAACTCGGCATAGAGCGGCCTGCCGGATGTTTCCAGATCGAGGCCGCCCGGAAGGTGGTTGCGCATCATGTAGCGGGCGGTGCGGGGGCCGAGCAGCCGGGTGCCGTCCAGTTCCCCGGCCGGGCTGTCCGCGCGGTCCAGGAGCAACTGGGTGAACCGGTGGTAGTCGGCCGCCGTGGATAGCAGGCCGGACCCGCCGCTGAGCATCGTCGGCCGGCTGCGCGCCACGCCGGCCAGGGCGTCGAGCCTGGCCGCCCTGCCATCCTTGCCGGGTGTGTAGAGGGCCGCCAGCCGCGCCGCGTCGGCGGTATAGAAGGCGGTGTCGGTCATGGCGAGCGGGCGGAGGACCCGCGCGGCGACGAACTCGTCGAGGCTCTGCCCGGAGGCGACCTCGATCACCCGGCCCAGCACGTCGGTCGCAACCGAGTAGTTCCACTCCGCCCCCGGCTGGAAGAGCAGCGGGAGGCCGGCCCAGATGTCGCAGGCAGCGGCCAGGTCCGTGCCGCGCGGCGTGCCCCATTCGAACCCGGCCGCCCGGTACAGCGCGTCCACCGGGTGGACCCGGTGGAACCCGTAGGTGAGCCCGGCGGTGTGGGTGAGCAGGTGCCAGATCCGCACCGGTTCCGAGGCCGGCACCGTGACCTGCCGCAGGTCCGACCCGCCGGCGTAGACCCGCACGCCGGCGAACGAGGGGATGAAGGCGCTTACCGGGGTGGTGAGCTCAAACGCGCCCTCCTCGTAGAGCATCATCGCGGCGACCGAGACGACCGGCTTGGTCATCGAGTAGATCCGCCAAACAGTGCCGGGCTCCACCGGCTGGCCAGCCTCGATGTCGCGCGACCCGTAGCACGACGCGTGCGCCAGCCGGCCGTGCCTGCTCACGGTGATCAGCCAGCCGGGTAGCCGGCCGTCATCGACGTAGCGGGCGAAGTGGCGGTCGATCCGCCGCAGCCGCTCCGGGTCCAGGCTCACCTCGGCCGGATCGACCTCGGCCTTGAGTTCACTCATGGCTCCGCCTTCCCGTCGCGCCCGCCCCAGTGTCACCCGCCGGTCTACTGCTTGGCGAGCCGGGCCTTAGCGGCCGGTCAATGGCCGTCGGCGCGGCCGCCGTGTGGCCCGCCGCGGCCGTGTGGACGCTGACCTTCGCGGCGATTGCCATCTCACCGTTCAGGGCGAATAGATGCTAATCTTTAGTAACGTTATTGGCGCGGCATACCCCGGATGGCCGTGGATTCACGATGACAGGCAGCCGCCCGCCGAAGGCTGCGATTCTGGTCGCGCAGCGCATCGTGCGCGACATCGTGCGCGGGGGGCTGCGTCCCGGGGAGGTGCTTCCGCCCGAGCGCGCGATGCTCGAAACCTATGAGACCGGACGGGGCACGCTGCGCGAGGCGCTTCGGCTGCTCGAGTTCCAGGGCGTCATCGCGCTCAAGCCCGGACCGGGCGGCGGCCCGATCCTGATGAACCCGGCACCGTCGCACCTGGCGAGCACCCTGCAGCTGCTGATGCAGCTCAACCAGGCGCCGTACCGGGTGATCGTCGAGGCCCGCGCCGCGCTGGAACCGATGATCAGCCGGCTCGCGGCCGAGCGGATCGGCGATGACGCGCTGGCGGAGCTGGCCGGGACGATCGACCAGACGCGTGCCAGCCTGGACGACAGGGACGCGTTCGCAGACGCGAGCAAGCGCTTCCACGACGTGATCGCGTGGTCCTGCGGCAACGTCCTGTTCGCCTACATCGTGGACTCGCTGCTCGGCATCCTCGATGGCACGGTGATCGGCATCGATTACCCGGGCGACCGCCGGGCGGGCATCCTCGACGCGCACGAGGGGATCTACGCCGCGGTCGCCCGGCATGACCCGGCCGCGGCGGCCGAACGCATGCGGGACCACATCGAGGCGTACTCGCGGTACGCGCAGCAGAAGTTCCCCGAGATCATGGACCGGACGATCACCTGGGACCGGCTGCTGACCTAGACGGTGGGCATGGGGGGCGCGCTACGGCCCTGTCTCAATTCGAGCTATAGGGCGAATTCCGCAGGTCCGGTGCGGGGGCGGCGGTAAGCGTGCGCAGCATGGTGGTTTCCCTGGACAGCAGGACGCGCTCGGTGGCCAGGCGGTGCAGGGCGTCCGGCTCGGCCAGCAGGGCCTGCTTGTCGCGCAGGTCGATGACCATCGAGGCGGCGACCAGGTAGGAGAGCAGGACGGGATCATCGGGCAGCTCGGGGACGCTGACCTGGGTGACCCCGCGCTCGGTCAGCACGCCCAGGTAGACGCGGAACGCGTCCTGCACCAACCTGGCTGCCATCGCCACCCCGGTCTTGTCGCCCGTGGCCTCGGCGAGCAGGTCCACCTCGCCCTGCAGGTATGGCTTCGAGTCGTCGACGCTGACCAGCAGGAACCGCTGGGTACCGACGGTGACCAGGTCGTACCGGCCGTCGTCGAGCTCGTTGACCTGGCGCAGGGTCGCGGTGCAGCCGATGTCGTGCAGCGCCCGGATGCCCCCCACCCCCGTCTCGCGTCCCTCGCGGATCGCGATGACCCCGAAACGCTGCGGCTCCGGCCCTGCGAGCAGGTCGCGGACGAGCTGCCTGTACCGCTCTTCGAAGATGTGCAACGGAAGCAGCAGCCCCGGGTAGAGCACGGTGCCGAGTGGGAACAGCGGCAGCGTTTCGCTCATGCAGCGACACTATTCGGTTACCCGGCGCATCGGCCACCTGTCCGCAAACGATCGCATTCCGATAGTTCCGGCTGGGGCTTGACGGGGGTGATCGGAGTTATATTATTTACCTATGACTATAGATAAACAGACTGAGGTTGAACGGGCGGCGATCGCGTTCCGGCTGGACCCCGGCTCGGGCGTGCCGACCTACCTGCAGCTTGTGCAGCAGGTCGAGCACGCGCTCCGGCTCGGCTACCTCGGCCAGGGCGACCGGCTCCCGACGGTGAAGGAGGTGGTCAGCTCGTTGGCCATCAACCCGAACACGGTGCTGAAGGCCTACCGCGAGCTTGAGCACAAGGGCCTCGCCGCGGGCCGGCCGGGGCAGGGCACGTTCGTGCAGGGCACGCCCGGCACGCTGGGGCTCGGCGAGCTGACGGCCTTGCGCAAGACCCTGCTGGCCTGGCTGCGCACCGCCGATGCCGCCGGGCTCGACGAGGCGGGCATGGTCGCGCTGTTCACGACTGCGCTGCGGGACTTCGGGGGGGAGCGGGGGGTCGTCCCCCCGGGGCAGCGGAGCCATGACCGTCGCGGCGGAACGCCGGTGCCTGGCGCTCGTGACGGCAGTCGCGGCCAGGCAGGCAGGGCCACGGCGGAGGGAGTGGCATGAACGTTATCGAGGCCACCGGGCTGGGCAAGCGGTATGGGCGGGCCTGGGCGCTACGGGACGCCGCGCTGGCCATCCCCGCCGGGCACGTGGTGGCGCTGGTCGGCCCGAACGGCGCGGGCAAGACCACGCTGCTGTACATGTCGGTCGGCCTGACCGGGCCGACGGCCGGCCGGATCACCGTGCTGGGCAGCGAGCCCGCCGGTTCGCCGGCCGCGCTGGACCAGATCGCGTTCGTGGCCCAGGACGCGCCGCTGTACCGGAACTTGCCGGTCGCCGACATGCTGCACCTGACCCGGAACCTGAACCGCCGCTGGGACCAGCAGCGCGCGGAGGCCCGGCTGAGCGAGCTGAGCATCCCGCTCGACCGCAAGGTCGGCAAGCTGTCCGTCGGCCAGCAGGCCCAGCTCGCGCTCACCCTCGCCCTGGCCAGGCGCCCGCGGCTGCTTGTCCTCGACGAGCCGCTGTCCAGCCTCGACCCGGTGGCCCGGCACGACTTCATGGCCTCGCTGATGGCGGCGGTGGCCGAGGACGGGCTGTCGGTGGTGTTGTCCTCGCACGTGATCGCCGACCTGGAGCGGGTCGCCGACTACCTGATCGTGCTTTCCCACGGCCAGGTGCAGGTAGCAGGAGAGGTAGAGGAACTCATGGCCTTCCATAGCATGCTGACCGGCCCGGCGGCGGCAGCCGACGATCTAGCCGAACGCCTGGCGGTGGTGCACGTGCGCCGCGCCGGAACCCAGGCGCACCTGCTGGTCAGGAACAGCGGCCCGGCGGAACCCGTGCCGCCCGGCTGGGAGGCCAACCCGGTAGGCCTGGAGGAACTCGTCCTCGCGTACCTGCGCGAGCCCGGCGCGGCGGCGCTGCCGGGGCCCACGGCGCGGGCCGCGCAACGCACCGGGGTGACGGCATGACCGCGCTGGCAGCCCAGACGCCGGCCGCCCGCAACCAGCGGCCGGTGCGGTGGACAAGGCTGGCCTGGGTCACCTGGCGGCAGCACCGGGTGGCGCTGGCCGGCGTGGCCGTGCTGCTCGGCGGACTGGCCCTGTACCTGCTGATCACGGGTCTGAAGATCCACGGCGCCTACCGGGCCGTGGCGTCCTGCCACCCGGCCGTGTCCGCGGTCTGCGGGGTGGCCGGCAGGCCGTTCGCGGGCTACTACCACACGGCGCAGGAGATGGCCATCATCCTGCAGGTGATCCCCGTGCTCGTCGGGGCGTTCGCCGGCGCACCGCTGCTGGCCCGGGAGCTGGAGGCCGGGACGTTCCGGTTCGCCTGG
>Ga0070708_100002830_pt1 | contig 13478 bp, 13 predicted proteins | sample KBSK5503metaG_FD_65469 | JGI IMG/M metagenome (GOLD analysis project Ga0070708, IMG submission 65469) | Corn, switchgrass and miscanthus rhizosphere microbial communities from Kellogg Biological Station, Michigan, USA - KBS K5-50-3 metaG | ecosystem: Host-associated > Plants > Roots >...
AGATGTGGGCCAGCCCTGCCGTGCAGGAGAACGTGCGGGTGCTCTTGGAGCGCGGAGCGCGATTCGTCGGCCCGGCCGTCGGCGAGATGGCGGAACGAAGCCACGTCGGTCCGGGGCGCATGTCGGAGCCCGCCGAGATCCTCGCCGCCGTCGCAACCGCGCTCGCTCCGCGGGACCTCGAGGACGTGCCGGTGCTGGTCACCGCGGGGCCGACGCGGGAGATGCTCGATCCGGTCCGCTTCCTCTCCAATCCCTCATCCGGCCGGATGGGTTGGGCCATGGCCGAGGCGGCCCGCGACCGCGGGGCGCGAGTGACCCTGATCTCCGGTCCGGTGGAGCTGCCCAGGCCCGCCGGCGTCCAGGTGGTCGACGTCGTGTCCGCCGACGACCTGGCCAAAGCGGTGGACCAGCAGCTCGACGGCGTGCGCGTCGTGGTCATGGCGGCCGCGGTGGCGGACCAGCGGCCCGAGACGCGTTCCCCGCAGAAGGTGAAGAAGAAGCCGGGCGACGAGACCCTCAAGCTGGTACGGACGACCGACGTCCTGGCCGGTCTGGGAGCGCGCCCGAAGCATCCCCTCCTGGTCGGATTCGCAGCGGAGAGCGAGAACGTGGAGCAGAACGCCCGCGACAAGCTCACCCGCAAGAACCTCGACCTGATCGTGGCCAACGACGTCGCCGATGCCTTCGGGAAAGACCGGAACAAGGTGGTCATCCTGGGCAAGGACGGGGCGCGGCGGGAGATGGAAGGGAGCAAGCTCTCCGTCGCCCACGCCATCTGGGACATGGTCCGGGAACGCCTGGCACGATAGACTCACCACATGCGCGAGCTGGCGAATGAGCTGCGGACCTGGCTCGATTGGGCCCAGGAGAGCGGCTTGCAGAACCTGGCGCCCGGGAAGCGTGACGTTCCGACCGTCGAGGTGAAGCCCAAGGTGAAGCTGCCCCTGCTCGAGGCCGTGCGCACCGAGCTCGGCGAGTGCACGCGCTGCAAGCTGCACAAGAGCCGGACGAACATCGTCTTCGGCGTGGGCAGTCCGGAAGCCCGCCTGATGTTCGTGGGCGAGGCGCCGGGCGAGGACGAGGACCTGCAAGGCTTCCCCTTCGTCGGAAAGGCCGGGCAGCTCCTCACCAAGATGATCGAGGCGATGGGCTTGCGCCGCGAGGACGTCTACATCTGCAACACCGTGAAGTGCCGGCCGCCCAACAACCGCAACCCCGAGCCCGACGAACTGCTCGCCTGCGAGCCGTTCCTCAAGGGCCAGCTCGGCGCGGTGAAGCCGGAAGTGATCGTCACCCTGGGCAAGTTCGCCGCGCAGTCGCTCCTGCGGGACTCGACGCCCATCACCCGGCTGCGGGGCCAATGGCGGGAGTACGAGGGCATTCCGGTGATGCCGACGTTCCATCCCGCGTACCTGCTGCGCAGCCCGGCGGAGAAGGGCAAGGTCTGGGACGACCTGAAGCAGGTGATGAAGAAGCTGGACCTCAAGGTTCCGAAAGGAGGCGGGTCATGATCCTCGCGCTCCTGCTCGCCGCCGCACCCGTCGTGCACTACGCCGAGATCACCGGGTCGATCGATCCGGGGTCCGGCGGCTTCCTCATCGCCGCCATCCACGAGGCGCAAGAGAAGGGCGCCGAGGCGCTCGTCGTGCGCCTGGACACGCCCGGAGGCCTGCTCTCCACCACCCGGGACATCGTCCAGGCGGAGCTGAACGCCAAGGTCCCCATCGTGGTCTGGGTGGGACCGCCGGGAGCGCGCGCGGGATCCGCCGGCGTGTTCATCACCCTGGCGGCTCACGTCGCCGCCATGGCGCCGTCCACCAACATCGGCGCGGCGCACCCCGTCGGTCTGGGGTCCCCGGACGATGAGAAGAAGGGCGAGCGGACGACCATGTTCCAGAAGCTGGAGAACGACACGGCGGCGTTCGTGAAAGGCATCGCCGAACGGCGGGCGCGCAACGTCGAGTGGGCGGAGAAAGCGGTTCGCGAGAGCGAGAGCGTCACCGCCTCCAAGGCGCTGGAGCTGAAGGCGATCGATCTGATCGCCGAAGACCTTCCGGAGCTCTTGCGCAAGATCGACGGCCGCAGGATCGACGTGGGCGGGGGCGACAAGCGCACGTTGCGCACCGCCAGCGCGGAGATCCGCAACGTCCCCTGGGCGGTGAAGGAGCAGGTGCTGCACGGCCTCGCCAATCCCGAGGTCGCCTACCTGATCGCGATGCTCGGCGTCATCGGCGTCATGCTGGAGATGTTCCACCCGGGGACCATCGTCCCCGGCGTGGTCGGCGGCATCTGCCTGCTGATCGCGGCCATCGCCTTCCAGATGCTGCCGGTGAACATCGGCGCGCTGCTCCTGGTCGCGCTGGGCGTCGGCTTCTTCGTCGCCGAGATGTACGTCGGCGGCCACGGCGGATTCGTGGCCGCGGGATTGGTCTGCGTGGTGATCGGATCGCTCCTGCTCGTCGGTCACGTCGACAAGAGCTTCTACGCCGATGCCGACTTCGGCCTGGGCTGGCGCATCGTCGCCCCCGTCGGCGCTGCGCTCGCTCTCATCGCGGGCTCGCTGGCCTGGAAGCTTTCCGCCAGCGCGCGGCAACCCTTGCGCGCAGGCGGGTACTCGCTCATCGGCGAAGTCGGCGAAGTGCGGGAGAACAACACGGTGCTGGTGGCCGGCGAGCTGTGGAAGGCCAACAGCGCCGAACCGCTCCAGCCGGGCGCGCGCGCCCGCGTTCTGGCCGTGCACGGCCTCACCCTGGAAGTGGCGCCGGAAGGCGCCGCACTGACAAAGGCAAGCTCATGATCTACTGGGTCTTCCTGGTTCCGGTCCTGTTCTGGGTCATCTCCGGCCTGCGCATCATCCAGGAGTATGAGGCGGGCGTGATCTTCCGGCTCGGCCGCTTCGCCGAGACCAAGCGGGCAGGGCTCAACTGGATCGTGCCGGGGGTGGACCGGATGGTGAAGGTCGACCTCCGCACCGTCACGCGGGACGTTCCGCCGCAGGACGTGATCACCCACGACAACGTGAGCCTGAAGGTGTCCGCGGTGATCTACTTCCGCGTGATCGATGCGGAGAAGGCCATCATCCAGGTGGAGAACTTCCTCTACGCGACCTCCCAGCTCTCGCAGACCACGCTGCGCAGCACGCTGGGCAAGCTGGACCTCGACGACCTGCTGGCGCAGCGGGAGAAGATCAACAAAGAGCTCCAACAAGTGCTCGACCTGCACACCGAGCCGTGGGGCATCAAGGTGACCGCGGTGGAGGTGAAGGCCATCGACCTGCCGCCGGAGATGCAGCGGGCGATGGCCCGCCAGGCCGAGGCGGAGCGCGAGCGCCGCGCCAAGGTGATCGCGGCGGAGGGCGAGTACCAGGCGGCGGAGAAGCTGGGGATGGCCGCGGACGTGATTCACGCGCATCCCACCGCCCTGCAGCTCCGCTATCTGCAGACGCTGGTCGAGATCAGCGCCGAGAAGGCGAGCACGACCATCTTCCCCGTGCCCATCGACCTGATCGCGCCGCTGGTCAAGCTCGCACAGGCCGGTAGCCAGGACCTCCCGCCGCAGCGGCTCCCCATCGGGGTCACGCGTGAGTGACCCGTACGGGCTCCGGCGGGTGGTGCGCCCCAAAGGCGTGCTCCCGCAGCAGGCGGAGGTCATCGACCCTGTCCTGCCGCTGGGGCCCGACGAGCTGTCGATCGACGTCGAGCACCTGAACATCGACGCGGCCTCTTTCCGGCAGCTCTCGCAGGAATGCGAAGGAGTCCCGGCGAAGATCGCCACCCGCGTGCGCGAGATCGTGGCGGCGCGCGGCAAGATGCAGAACCCGGTCACGGGGTCCGGAGGGATGCTCATCGGGCGGGTGGCCGAGGTCGGCGCCGCCCATCCGGCGCGCGGAGAGCTGAAGCAGGGCGATCGCATCGCCACCTTGGTCTCGCTCACTCTCACCCCGCTCATCCTCGACGAGATCCGCGCCGTCCACCCCCAGGCCGAGCGGCTGGACGTGCGGGGCCGGGCCGTGCTGTTCGCCTCGGGGCTCTGGGCGCCGATGCCGGAGGACCTTCCCGACGCGGTCGCGCTCGCCGTCCTCGACGTGTGCGGAGCGCCCGCCTGGGTCGCCCGGCTCGCCCGGCGGGGACAGCGCGTGCTGGTGCTCGGGGCGGGCAAGAGCGGTTCGCTGGCCTGCGCGCAAGCGCGAAAGAACGGCGCGCAGGTCACCGCGCTGGACTACCGCCCCGACGCGCCCCAGCGGCTGGTCGCGGAGGGATTGGCGGATGCAGCGCTCGCGGCCGACGCGACGAGGCCGTTGGAGGTGTACGCGCAGACGCGCGGCGAGTTCGACCTGGTGGTGAACTGCGCCAGCGTCCCGGGCACCGAGATGGCGAGCATCCTCTCGGCGCGCGAAGGCGGCGAAGTGCTCTTCTTCAGCATGGCCACCTCGTTCACCGCCGCCGCGCTGGGGGCGGAAGGAGTGGGCAAGGACGTGCGCCTGACGATGGGAAACGGCTACGCCCGGGGCCATGCGCGGCTGGCGCTGGACCTGGTGCGGGAGACGCCGGCGCTGCGGAAGATCTTCGCCGCGCGGGTCGGGTGATGGCGCGCGAGGCCTGCGCCCTGGTGCTCGCGGGTGGCGAGAGCATTCGCTTTGGCAGCGACAAGGCGCTGGCGCCGTTCCGGGGAGAGCCACTGATCGCTCACGTCCTGCGCGGCCTGCGGCAAGCGGGGTTCGCGCAGATCGCCGTCGCCGCGAAGCGGCCGGAGAAGTACGCCGCTGCCGCTGCCGGCGCCGAGCTCCTGACCGATGCCCGCCCGTTCCAGACGCCGCTGGCGGGCCTCGCGACCGGCCTGCGGGCTTCGCGGCACGCGCTCGTCTTCGCCTGCGCGGCGGACATGCCCTTCGCGGCCGAACCCGCGTTGATCGACGCGCTCACCGCCGCCGCCGCAGGTCACGACGCCGCGGTCCCCCACGCCGGCGGATCGCTCCAGCCCCTCTGCGCGGTCTGGCGCCGCGAGCCCTGCCTGCGGATCGCCGAAGAGCTGCTCGCGGCTCCGCGTCCGGTCGGTCCCCGCGCCATGCTGCCGCTGGTCCGCGCCGCCCGGCTGGATTGGGCCGACGCGCGCCCCTTCCTCGACGCTGACACTCCCGAGCTGCTACGCCAGCTGGAGCTCCACCCGTAGCGCCGCCGCGAGCCGCTCGAACTGCGCCTCCGAGTTGTAGGCCTGCGCCGCGATCCGAACCAGCTGCCGCGGGGCCGACGGGAACACCATCACCGGCACCTCGATGCCGTGCCTCTCCAGCAGCCTCTTCTGCAACGGGTGCCACCACACGCCGCGCGTGGGAGGCGTCGCCTCCGGCGAATCCGGCAGGGGCACCGAGGCCAGCGATCCCAGCATCCGCTCGGGCGCGGGCGCCTCGATGCCGAGCGCCTCGCAGAGCATCCGCCGGCCGCGCAACGCTAGCGCGTGATTGCGCTCCATCAGCTCCGGCCAGCCGCCGGGCAGGAGGGTGCCGAGGAAGTGGAGGGCGTGCGGGACGCAGAGGAACGGCGTCGGATCGTCGGTGCCGCCCCAGTCGAGCTCGAGCCGGAAGCGCGAGCGGTCCGTCCGCGTCGCGTTCGCGCCATGGCTGATCACCAGCGGCCGGATCCGATCTTGCCGATCGCGTCTCACGTGGAGGAAGGCCGATCCTTTTGGCGCGCAAAGCCACTTGTGGCAGTTGCCCGTGTAGTAAGCCGCCCCGATCTCGCGCACGTTCACCGGCAGCATTCCCGGCGCGTGCGCGGCGTCGACCAACGTGTCCACGCCACGCTCCTCGAGCAGCCGCACGATCTCGCGGACCGGGAAGATGAGCCCGGTGGGGCTGCTGACGTGGTCGACGAGCGCCAGCCGCGTCCGCGGACTGACGGCGCCGATCATCGCATCCACCACTTGCGACGGTCCGGCGATCGGCCAGGGGACCGCGGCTGCCGTGACCCTGACTCCGCGCTTCTCGTGCCAGCGCAGGGCATTGCGGCAGGCGTTGTACGCGTGATCGGTGGTGAGCAGCTCGTCTCCGGCCTGGAGATCGAGCGAACGGACGACGGTGTTCACGCCCGTGGTCGCGTTGGGCACGAACGCCAGGTCGTCGGGGTCGGCGCGGATGAATGCCGCCAGCGCGCCGCGGGCCTCGTCCAGCAAGTCCTCCAGATCGCGCGCGAGGAACTGGACGGGCTGCCGTTCCATCCGCGCCCGCAGCTCCGACTGGACCTCGAGCACCGGCCGCGGGCAGGCGCCGAAGGAACCGTGGTTGAGGAAGTCGATGTCCGGGTCGAGGATCCAATGCCGCGCGAGCTCGTTACCCACGCTGCGGCTCGGGCGAGAGCTTGTCGACGAAGGCCACTTCGGTGAAGCCGAGCCCGGTGAACAGCGAGCGCAGCGACTGCCGCGCCGAATCCCTCGCGCGCTCCTGCAGCGCCTTGTCCGCGCTCACCTCCGCCTCGAAGGCGTTGCGCGCGCGCTCGAAGAGTTGCGCGGTCTGTGCGGAGGTCAGGTTGGAGCCGATGACTTCCGTCTCGGCGGGTCGCAGCTCGACCTGCGTCTGGACCCTCGGCAGCACCACCTCGACCCGGCGCCCGGAAACCCGCAGCCCGTCGACGTCCAGCTTGCGCAGGTCGACGCCGAGATGGGCCACCGCGAACACGATGGCCCGTCCCCGCGGCGGCCGCAGCGTGTAGCTGGCCCATTGGGTCAAGGAGCTCCAGAACGTGGACTGCTCCCGCGGGTCCGGCGCGAAATCGATCTTCTTGTAGAGCGAGACGTCGAGCGACTCCAGGCGCGCCACCTCGCGGATCTTCAGCACCAGCGCCGGCGGATCCGGCAAACTCGGCGGGCGGTGCGTGAGCTGCCAGGTGAGGGCGGCGCCGAGCGCGAAGGCGAGCACCAGGGCCGCTACCGCGAGCAGGTTCCGCATCGCGGCGAGCATACCCGACGTCGCTCGCGGCGCACGTTTTCTTACATTGACCTCCGTAGCCGCGCTCTCTACGGTGCGCCAGAATCGCCTCGGAGGAGCCGTGTCGAAGCGTTTTCTGCTCTCGTGTCTCGCCGTCACCGCCGCCTGCTCCGGCTCCGACAACAACGCGCTTCCCTCGTTCGTCGTGCGCGGGTCCGTCGTCACCACCGTGTACGACGGCAACAACGACGACCTGTTGACCGGCGGCCTGGGCGCCTTCGGTCTGGGCGGCAACACGGCACCGCCTGCGCCTGGGTTTGCGGATCCGGCCAACCCGACCGCGGCGGAGTTGCGCAAGCGCGCCATCTACAACAACTACCGCGCGCTGGTGGATCCCACCTTCAACGGAGGCTACGCCAGCCTCTACGGCCCGAACGTCGACGTGAACGGAACGCCCAGCTTGAGCCCCGGCAAGATCGCCGGCGAGGAATGGATGGCGTACGACGACGACGGCACCGGACGGGTCAACGTCACGATGATGGTGCAGGTTCCGGACTCGTTCGATCCGAACAATCCGTGCATCGTCACGGCGGCGTCCTCGGGCTCCCGCGGCGTCTATGGCGCCATCGCCACTGCCGGCGAATGGGGCCTCAAGCACGGATGCGCCGTGGCATATACCGACAAGGGCAGCGGGATGGGCGTCGACGATCTGCAGAACAACACGGTGGATCGGATGGACGGCACCCGCGACGACGCGGTGGACGCCGGCTCGCGATCGAACTTCACCGCGAACTTGAGCGACGCGGATCGATCGGCGTTCAACGCGGCGACCCCGAATCGCTTCGCCGTCAAGCATGCGCACTCGCAACAGAACCCGGAGCGCGACTGGGGCAAGAATACCCTTCACGCGATCGAGTTCGCCTACTACGTCCTGAACCAGAAGTTCGGAAGCGCGCCGGCGGACGCCGGTCCCGACGTGGAGCGGGGGCGCAAGTATCACCCAGGCCAGATCCTGACGATCGCGGCGAGCGTCTCCAACGGCGCCGGGAGCTCGCTCGCCGCGGTGGAGCAGGACTCGCAGCACTGGATCAGCGGCGTCGTCGCCGGAGAGCCGCAGATCCAGGTGCAGTCCGCCTCCGCCATCCAGCGCGGCGGGACGGCGGTCGCCGCCAAAGGCAAGCCGCTCTACGACTACATGACGCTCGCGATGCTCTACCAGGGCTGCGCCGCCGGGGCATCGGTCTATTCGAACACGAGCATGAACCCGAACCTGTCGACGACGCAGATCACCAATCGATGCGCGGGGCTCAAGGTCAAGGGCCTGCTGACCGCGACGACGCAGCAGGCACAGTCGGACGAGGCTCTGCAGAAGCTCCACCAGGCCGGTTACGAGGCGGATTCGGATCTGCTCCACGCCACGCACTTCAGCACGTATGCGACCCCCGCCGTCGCGCTCACCTACGCGAACGCGTACGCGCGCGCGAGCGTGAAGGACAATCTCTGTGGTTACAGTTTCGCGGTCGTGAACGCGAACGCTCCTGCACCCGTCTCCTCGACGACCGCGAATAGCACCGGTGTCGCGCAGATCTTCGGCAATGGAAACGGCGTTCCGCCCATGGCTCCCATCCAGATCATCAACAACAGCTCGGTGGGCGGAGCGCTGCTCGATCAAGCCTCGACGTCGCCCTCTACCAATGCGGCGGATTTCAACATCGATGGCGCGGCCTGCCTGCGGGGCCTTTGGACGGGCACGGTCGACGGCTCCGGGGCGGCGCTGACCGGAACACTTCTCGCGCAGTCGAACGCGCTCAAGTCCGGCGTCCAGGAGCTCCTGAAGGCGGGAAGGGTCCACGGCATCCCCACCATCCTGGTGCAGGGGCGCAACGATGCGCTGGTCCCGATCAATCACGCCTCGCGCGCGTACTACGGCGCCAACAAGATGGCGGAGGGCGCGAACAGCCCCGTCGTCTACTACGAGGTCACCAACGCACAGCATTTCGATGCGTTCATCGGCGCGTTCTCGGGCTACCAGACCCGATTCATCCCCCTGCACCGGTACGTCATCGCAAGCCTGGACTTCATGTACGCGCACCTCAGGTTCGGCAGCGCCATCCCGCCGAGCCAAGTGGTGCGGACCACGCCCCGGGCGCAGGGTAGCGACGTGGTCACGAAGTCGCAGAACGTGCCGGACATTCCCGCGGCGCCCGCGGCCGCCGACCAGATCACCTTCTCCAACGGCACCTTGAACGTCCCCGACTGACCCGTCTCGTCTTGCGGGAGGCGCTGCCTTGAGATAGACGCAGCCCTCCTCATGCCGCAGCTCTTCGTCGACGCTGACAAGATCGCCCGCGCGCGTGACCTGGCGCGCAGCGCCGCCAACGGCGTGCAGGCATTCATCGACCGGCACACCACGGTGTCGATCGAGCGCACGGTCCTGCGGCTGCTGGGCGTCTCGGGGGCGGGCACTCGCGGTGCCCCGCTGGCGAATCTGATGGTCGACCGCTTGCGCGAGGCAGGCGTGTTGAACAGGGGCGCCGCATACTGGCTCGGGCGCGCCCTGCGCGCGTCTCCCGGCAAGGATCCGCTCCAGGCCATCGAGCGCGTCGCGGCGCATCCGGAGAAGCTGCCGCCGCTCGCGCCCGCAGAAGAGGAACAGCTCCGCGAAGAGATGCGCGCCGACGCTCGCGCCGCGGCCGGCGAGCTGCAGCGCCGGGTCGAGCAGCGCAAGGAGTTGAAGGGATCGCTCAAGGTGGGCTCCTTCGAGGGCGCGCCCTGGAAGTACGTGATCGTCGCCACCGGCAACATCCACGACGACGTGGAGCAGGCGAGGGCGGCGGCGCAGCAGGGCGCCGACGTCATCGCCGTGATCCGCAGCACCGCGCAATCGCTGCTCGACTACGTCCCCCACGGCGCCACCACCGAGGGCTACGGCGGCACCTACGCCACCCAGGAAAATTTCCGCATCATGCGCGAGGCGCTCGACGCGGAGTCGCGCAAGCTCGGGCGCTACATCCACCTCACCAACTACAGCTCGGGGCTCTGCATGCCCGAGATCGCGTTCATGGCCGCGTACGAGCGCCTGGACATGCTGCTCAACGACGCCATGTACGGGATCCTCTTCCGCGACATCAACATGCAGCGGACGTTCTGCGACCAGTACTTCTCCCGCCGCATCTGCGCCTTCGCGGAGATCATCATCAATACCGGCGAGGACAACTACATCACCACCGCCGACGCCGACGAGGCCGCGCACACCGTGATCGCCTCGCAGCTCATCAACGAGACCTTCGCCCGGCTCGCGGGCATGAAGGACGAGCTGATCGGCTTCGGCCATTCCTTCGAGATCGATCCCGCGCGCGAGGACACCCTGTTGCGCGAGTTCGCCATGGCATTGATGGTGCGCGAGCTGTTCCCCAAGAGCCCCATCAAGTACATGCCGCCCACCAAGCACAAGGAAGGCGACATCTTCTTCAGCCACGCCTACGACGTGATGTCCGACCTGGTCGCCATCACCACCGGGCAGGGCATCCAGCTTCTGGGCATGATGACGGAAGCGATGCACAATCCCTTCCTGATGGACCGCTACGTCGCTCTCAAGTCCGCTGCCTACGTCTACCGGGCGGCCCGGCACCTCGGCGAGGAGATCGCCTTCAACCCCGACGGCATCGTCGCCCGCCGCCAGCGCGCGGTCTTCGACGAGGCGCTCGCGCTCCTCGACGAGGTGGCCAAGGACGGGATGATGGCGGCCATCGGAAAGGCCCGCTTCGGCGACACGGCGCGCACTCCGGAAGGTGGCAAGGGACTGGACGGCGTGGTGGAGAGAGCGCCCGGGTACTTCAATCCGTTCCTCGAGATCCTCGAAGGCAAGGCATGAGCGGCGAGAAGGAGAAGCAGCTCATCCGTCCCTACGGCGATCGCAAGGACGACGGCGTCATCCAGCTCTCCTTCGTGCTCCCGGTGCCCATCAGCGAGCAGGCGAAGGAAGCGGCCGCCCTGGTGGCCAAGAAGCTGGGTCTCTCGCACGTGCTGGTCTCGGCGATGGAGAAGGCAGGGGAGGACTACAGCTTCTTCGTCGTCTACGGCCGCACGCACATGCAGCTCGACTACAACGCCATCGAGGTCCCGGTGGTGCTCCACCGCAAGCACCCCTTCGACGAGCTGAACGAGGTGGTCCGCCGCGACCTGGGGAGGCGCATCGTGGTGGTCGGGGCCTGCATCGGCACCGACTCGCACACCACCGGGATCGACGCGATCATGAACATGAAGGGGTTCGCGGGCGACTACGGCCTGGAGCGCTATCCGATGTTCCGCGCCATCAACCTGGGGTCGCAGGTGGAGCCGGAACGGCTGGTGCAGCGCGCGAAGGAGGAAGGGGCCGACGCCGTGCTGGTGAGCAAGGTCGTGACCCAGCGCGACGTGCACAAGGAGGACGCGCGGGCCTTGCTGCAGCGGGCGAAGGAGGCGGGGCTGCTGGAGAAGACGATCTTCCTGTTCGGCGGCCCGCGGGTCGATCACAAGACCGCCGTCGAGCTCGGCTTCGATGCCGGATTCGGTCCGGGCACCAAGCCCAGCGACGTGGCCAACTACATTTATTATCGTCTACTGGAGCGAATGGGTCGCGCACCCGCTCCGCAGAAGACCGCCCACGGCACCCAGGACGCCACGGTGCCGCTCACCGGCGAGAAGCTGGGAGAGACCCTGTGAAGGTGACGCTGCGGCTGCGCCTCTCCGCGCACGACGCCCATTACGGCGGAGGCCTGGTGGACGGAGCGCGGGTGCTCGGCCTGTTCGGCGACGTGGCCACCGAGCTGCTCATCCGCCGCGACGGCGACGAGGGGCTCTTCCGGGCATACGAGTCGGTGGAGTTTCTCGCGCCGCTCCACGCCGGCGACTTCGTGGAGGTGGAGGGCGAGATCGTCTCGGCGGGGAAGACCAGCCGGAAGATGCGGTTCGAGGCGCGCAAGTACATCTCGCCGCGTCCCGACGTGAGCGAGTCGGCCGCCGATGTCCTCGCCGAGCCCGTGGTGGTGTGCCGCGCCGTCGGCACCTGCGTCACTCCGGCAGGCAAGCAGCGCAAGAAGGGCCCCTGACGGCGGGTCCGGCTGGTGCTAGACAGGCGGGGTGAGCACACCAGCCATCATCACCGCGGCGATCTGCGGGGCCGAGACCACGCGCGAGATGACGCCGCACCTGCCCATCACCGCCGACGAGCTGGCGGCCGAGGCGGCGCGATGCCGCGACGCCGGCGCCGCCGTCGTTCACCTCCACGTGCGCCGCGACGACGGCACGCCCACGCAGGACCGCGCGCTCTTCCAGAAGGCCCTCGACGCCATCCGCCGCCGCACGGACGTGATCGTCCAGACCAGCACCGGCGGGGCGGTGGGGATGACGGCCGACGAGCGCGCCCAGCCGCTCGACTGCACGCCGCCTCCCGAGATGGCCACGCTCAACGCCGGTTCGCTCAACTTCGGCGACGACGTGTTCCTCAATCCCTTCTCGCTGGTCCGCGACTTCGCCGGGCGCATGCGCGGAAAGGGCATCGCCTACGAGCTCGAGTGCTACGACGTGGGCCACGTCGAGGCCTGCCTGCGCCTGGCGGAGGAAGGCGTGATCGAGCTGCCGGCGCACTTCGACTTCGTGATGGGAGTGCGCGGGGGAATCCAGGCCACCGAGGACAACCTGGTCTTCATGGTCTCCAAGCTGCCCCGCGGCTGCACCTTCAACGTCGCCGGGATCGGCCGGCACCAGCTGCCCATGGCGGAGCTGTCGCTGCGCATGGGCGGGCACGCCCGCTGCGGGTTGGAAGACAACGTCTACCTGAGCAAGGGCGTGCTGGCGAAGGGCAGCTTCGAGCTGGTCGCCAAGGTCGCCGAGCTGGCTCGAGCCGCGCGCCGGGAGATCGCCACTCCGGCCCAGGCCCGCGAGGTCCTCCGCATCCCCAGGAGGCCGCAATGAAGTTCCGCATCATGAGATTTCGCATCCGGCACTCCGAGGTCGGGGCGGCCGAGAAGGCCATCATCGAGTTCGTCTCCAAGGCCGCGGACGAGCCGGGAACGCTCCGCTACGAATCCTTTCGCGAGGCGGACGGCGTCTCCTACTTGCACTTGATGGCGTTCGCGGACGACAAGGCGGAAGAGGCGCACCGCCAGTCCGACCACTGGAAGAGGCTCGCCGCCGCCTTGTCGTCCAGGTGCGAGACCCAGCCGGCGTTCACCGACGTGAAGATGGTCAGCGGAGCAGGGCGCTGACCTAGACCGGCGCGATCTCCCGCTTGCGCCAGGGTCGCTCCACCTTCTTCCCCTGGCAGAGCCGCAGGTAGTGCGCGAGCAGCGGCCGGGTCTCGCGCGGATCGATCACGTCGTCCACGAACCCAAGCGCCGCCGTCCGCTGGATGTCGATGTGCGGCCGGATGGCTTCGGCGAGCTGCTTCTTCACCTCGTCCGTCTCCTTGTGCGCGGCGATGGCCACCATCCCTTCCGCGCCCATCACGCTGATCTCCGCCCCGGGCCAGGCCACCAGCAGATCCGGCTCGTACGCCCGGCCGTTCATCACGTAGTAC
>Ga0070708_100002833_pt1 | contig 13474 bp, 14 predicted proteins | sample KBSK5503metaG_FD_65469 | JGI IMG/M metagenome (GOLD analysis project Ga0070708, IMG submission 65469) | Corn, switchgrass and miscanthus rhizosphere microbial communities from Kellogg Biological Station, Michigan, USA - KBS K5-50-3 metaG | ecosystem: Host-associated > Plants > Roots >...
AATCTTTTTCGCGCGCGAGGGTAGCATTTTCGGTTTCTCCGTCACTACTTCAGAGCCCCCAACATTGCTGGATAAGGAGGACTGACGGTGAAATTCATTTTATTTGCAGCACTGATCATTTTCTGTTTGCTCGCATCCTTAGACGCTCGCGCGGCACAATCTTATCCGGCGTTGGTCCTGGATCTTCTCGATCCAGCTGCGACTGGTACGACGAACAAAGCCTTCTTTTTTCCTGATTTGCCGGCGGATGTGCGCTCGAAACTCGAGGGAGGCACTACTCCGATCGGTGATGCTGTGAATCTTGTGAAAGATCTTGTTAATCGGGTGCCGGATACCCAGGACCGTTGGATCGCAACGAAAGGCGATCTGCTCCATGTCTATGTGCTCCACGAAAGCGGGACGGATGTTGACATCCAATTCCAAGAAATACAGCGCGACACGCGGTTTTCGGAGGATCTTGCGGTCTTGAAAAAGCTCGCCGCCGCACGCGCCGCAACGGTGGATATCGAGAAGCGCGAGTATCGCCTTACGAAGGTGCGCGCCAACCTTACAGTCACTGCCAGCATTGGGAGTGGCGATCAGAAGCAGACTGCTGAGGAGACGATCATCACAGGACCCTCGGAGCACCTCTTCTTATCTGCGGACGTCCCCTTCAATAAATTGAAGCAGCTGAAGTATGACGACTCCGCGCATCAACTGGTCTCGAACGGCACCCCCAGCAGGTTCTTTGCGGCTGCCGACTACCAAATTGGCGATCTGTTCCTGCCGCCTACGGGTGGCGGCGGCGTGGTTTTCAAAGCGCTATTTCAGCCCTCCGCAAGGCCGCTTTCTTCATACGGCCTCGGAGTCGGCTACAGGAGCAGCCAAATCAAGATTGGCTCATTCCAACTCGAAAAGCTAACGCCGTTCGTCGCCTACACCTGGAGCCACGAGGACACGGTCGCTGCAGACGGGACGGCGCGGAAAGACGCGAAGATAACCCACGCCGCGGTCTGGGGCCTCAGCTTTAACCTCGATAACGCTCTGAGCTGGGTAAAGAAGCAATGAGACATCTTCCACAAGCGATCCTCATGTTATTCGTCGCTGTGAGCGTCGAGCAGCGCCTAGGTGCTGACGAGCAACGTCTAGGTGCCGAGCAGTTTCGACTAATGCCGCAGACAACAGCCCACGCCGATGCGCAAGCAAACGGCTTCCCGGCAGCGCAGGATCACAGCACGAACGCTGCGGCGCACGCAGGGGGACAAGAGCAGAGTCAGTGTAACGCGGGTGAGCTGCGTCAGAGTGCAGGGGATGCGGGCGCCGATGTCAAGATCGACGACGTCGGAAGCGATACCGTGGCGCTCACGCTCTCCGTGCGTGCGCAAGCGAACGGCGGCCACTTCGCGCGCTGTGCAAATTGCGTCCTCGGTACCTGCGTCGGCAAGAGCGGGGAAGATACAACGGCGAGCGCGAATGCACGTGCTACAGCAACGCTCTCCATCGTGTTCGATCCCGATGCGCGCGGCTTGCGCTACAACGTGCATGTCGCAACGACGCGAACCGGCACAACTGAGGACCTCCAGGTCGCGGTGACCGATAGCGCTGGCAGGGCGATCCGGCCGACTGATGACAACGGGATGACCGTGATCGACAGCGGTCCAGAGCGCATCTTTCGCGTCACGGCCTCACTCGCCGAGCAAACTGTAAATATGGGTGCCTGCTGCACAGATACTAAATCGGGCGCAGTCTCGCTCCTTGTCACGATTACGCGTAGCCCGATCATCTTTGAGTTACGGCGGCAGGGTACAGCCGTGACGACGTTGGGCGAAGATGTGCCGCGAATCGTCGGCGGCGCTCCGACGCTGGGGTATCCGAGTGTGGGCGCCATCCTTTACGACAGTCTGGTGCACTGCACGGGTACGCTTATCGGTCCACGGACGGTGCTCACGGCCGCGCATTGCGTCTATAAGTACAAGAAGGAGCGTCTCACCTGGGTCGAAGGGAGCAACGTTGCGTCGCCCACCGTTACCGCTGCAGTCGACTCGGTCGACTACCCCGATGATACTGCCAGCGGATTTTTCTACAATGACAAAACGCTCGCTGACGACATCGCAGTTGTCCGTCTCGCAGCCGATACGAAAGCATCGCCGATGAAAATCTTCAGTGGCGCACCGCCCTCACTCGATGATTACCTTGCTCAGAAGCTCCCAGTCGCTTTCATTGGCTTTGGGTACCAGATGGTTGCTGGAGAACTCATATCTGCGGGCATCAAGCGGCATGTTGAAATGCCGTTCAAATCAATCTACCAGCGAACATTTCTTTATCAGACGCCAGGCAAGAATACTTGCTATGGCGATTCCGGCGGTCCAGCCTTCGTCACAGATAATGTGAATCTCTACGTTGTCGGGGTGACCTCCAAGGGCGATGCGAGTTGCTCGCAGTACGGGATCGACACACGTGTCGATGCGTATGCACCCTGGCTTGCCTCGCGGATAAAGTAATTGCCTAGGGGGTGCTGCGCACGGTAATGACTCATCGCGGCTCGGTCGCGATATTACGCAATGTCGCAATGGATCATTCGCTCGACCTTTCCGTTTGTTCGAAGTGTAGGGGCGAATGCGGATGTGTCGGACGCGGAGCGTTCGACAGACGGCTGCGAACTCATGAGAGATCTACGCCGATCCGTTATCAGTCATGATGCGTTCGATGACGATGCCGTGCTTTGCGAACCAGCCCGCCGCGCGCGAAAGAAACGCGCTCGCCGTCGATCCACGCTCGGCCGATAGGATCTCCGCGTAGCGCAGACGAGAAGCATCATCGGTGGCCACGTGAACGAACTCCCACCCTTGCTCGCTCGAGCCGAACGAGCGCCGGCGGGTGATGCGGTGGCCGATCTGGTCGAATCGGCCAAGTCGCTTGACGTCAAGGTGAAGCAGCTCGCCTGGCCGATCGCGTTCGTACCGACGCACCGGCGGCGGGGGATCAATCCGGCTCAACCGGGTGACGTTAGGGTGGCCTTTTTGTTTGTACCAAGTCTTGCAGCGGACTTGTGAGAGGAGTCGGTGCGTTCACGTGACGTCGAAGCTGCGCGCATTAGTCCTTCGTGAAGTGTTCAATAAACTTCTACAGGCAGCAGATGTGACTCCCCAAAGGCGACCCGGCCGGCGCGTTGAACATCTCCTCGCTCTCGTCCCAAGTCACTAAAGACAAACTCCGTCAACGCGAATAGGTCAGACAGTTCAAGTGCATCGTCCGCGGTGACGAACTGTTTCTCACTCAGCTTGAGTGGCTCGGCGTACAAAAGCACGACTCTCTTCCCGGCTTGCTCAACCTCCCAAGTTATAACTTTTCCGCTGGTCTGCAGTTCGTCCCGCGATGGACCGAAAATTACGCCCGTTGACTGTAATACGTAGCGAACGTTTGCGTTGACGTAGCGGTCGAGTGACTCAAGATAACTATATGGCACGGCATACGTGCCGATATCCTCGCTGATGATCTTGGCCATTAACTCAGAGGACTGGGCTACTCCTGTCGTTACACGAAGCAGCAAATCGCTCGATTTGTCTCGGGTGAGACCAGCAGCCTCGAAGTGTTTCACGAGAACCTCAGGAATGCCGATGTAGATCTTACGAGTCTCAGCGATTGCATCTGCTACTGTCGATAACTTCAGACAGGCGCTCCAGTGCTCGAACAAGTCCGGTACGCTCCTGCTTAAATCTACCCCCTCTGTAGAGAGAAGGTGCCAAAGCCTTGAGAAGCGCACACTCGGGCAAGCGTCCCAATGGTCATGCTCGTAACTACCGAACAGTGACCATGCACTGCAAATCCCAGCCAATGCCCAGCTAAACTCAACTCCCGCAGCATTACAGATTTGCTGCGCGAGTAAAAGAGGCGCCGAATAAGGACTCTCTGGAGTCTGTACAATTCGATTGACGAAAAATCTCACGTCGTCGGCGCCATAGACGCTCCAGAGATCTTGAATTTGAACAGCGAGCCCGGAGAGCTCAAAAACTTGCCAAGGCTGAAATGACGATAGAGCGCTTACAAGGCGCGGATTAAACGTTAGGTCGCGGATGCGATCGCGCTTTGCCGAGACAAGGCGAAGGAGCTCGTCAAAACTCTTGAGTAGCCGTTTCTCAACCCTAGAGGTTAACTTCACGTCTCGTTCTTCAAAGACTGGGACATTGACGGGAACCCAAGCCGCTCCATCGGTACGCGGAGGGAGCATCGCTAGCCAGGTCGCCCGGTCGGCATCGTTCATATGCCACCAGCGTATGAGGGGTACTGGAATGCAGTTCGCCTTGGGGCTAATTTCTCGATCAAGAATGTACGTGAACAAGCCCAACAGGTTCACAAGCATGTCAATACGTAACCTGAAGACGTAGGCGCTATATGGGGCGAGAAGTGAATCGTGAAAGTGCCGAAGCTCATGCCACAGCACAGACTCCGTCGAAAGCGCAGCGAATCGCTCCGTGGGATGAAGTTCACTAAAACTCGCCGGGGCGGTGCCGAGTCGAAATTCGTTAAATAAGCGCAGCGCGTCGACGCTACTGAAATCCAGAGACGTTCCAACGAACGCCGGGTCAAAGCCGCCGAAATCAAGTTGATTGATCAACGCGATACCTTCTGAGCCGCCTTAAGAATCTCGCGCAGTTCGTCTGCTGTGATCTGCGCGTCCTTGATCAGCTCAACTGTAGCAAAGGGCGTCTGAAGAATAATCTTATTGCTCTGGCTCTCGGCACGCGCATTCAGAATCTTGACAGCAAGTTCGCCCATGTATAGCGCGCCTTGGATAATGGTAACAATGGCAGCGGCCGTTTCTAAATCGAAGCCGAGCCGGGTGGCATCCTTTTTCGTCTCTTCACTCTCGACCTTAATGTCCGGCTCCTGTCTCAGAGCGTCAACGAACGACTTATCTGCAATGAATCGCAATCGAAATGTTTGCTCGTTGGCCATATATACAGGAGTGTCAGTGGTGGTTGTGATCCCTACCTATTTCGCTATTGACACATTTGGGACGCCATTCCAGCCCATGAGGGGGACCGCTGTGGTTTGAGGCAGCAATCTCGCCACTGCCGGCCAGCTCTCCGTGGGCGGTACGTTACTGCGCACAGGCGGCAAGCGATTCATGACGATCGTGGCGGTCACTACCTTGACACCACTACTTGCTCGTAGAGGTTGTACTCGTCGTAGACGTTCCCGAAACGTTTCCGAGATTCTGCTGACCCTTCGCGGCCTTAGTTACTCGGAACATAACGTAATTTCTTGCGAGAAACTCCGCGGGCATCGCACTCCTGCTTTCGATCCATCATCCTGATTCACGATATTGATTTTCTCCACGTGAATCGAGGTGCCTTGCTGCGCGGGACTGAGCCCGGCGAACATCGGTCGATTGATCTCTGCTGCTTTCATACCTTCGGCAACCGGCACTCTCATCTACTAGCCGTTGTTGATCGGCTAGTTTCAGTATTGCTGGGCTTTGAGCATGAAAAGATTGTGCATCCCGCACTCACGACAGCAAGAATGAAGGTTATTCGCATTTGCCGATCCTCCTATCTGGTTCTCGATTTCGCACTAAGTAGTGATTGGCACTGTGAAGGTGCTACCCTTCAACCAAAAGAAAAGATGTTTCCTACCTGACTCGCAACCCGGCCGGAGGGGACCCACTGACTCAAGGTCTGTGGGCTAGATACGGCCGGCCGATTCAGCCGCTGTGCCTTATCAAGGATTTACGGCAGCTTGAACTGTAGCAGGAGTGGCGCGGTACCGCGCGCCGTACCAATTCAGCTGAGACATTAGAAACCGGTGCGTCGGAAGGCCCTTAATTCCTGCCGTTTTTGGGCCTCCCGCACCGCGCGGAAACAAAAATAGCAACTGCGAGGCAGCGATTCGCTCCTCAGAACGAATCTTTTGGAAATTTCTCGTTTGTTACCTTATCAACCACCAGGTGTGAGTGTGCGGTTAGTGCGGCGCTTCGACGGCAACCGTGGCCATGGAGTAGACTTTTTTTTCTTCGGCAGACCGGTAACCCCTACTACCGAGTCGAAAAGCGGGCCGTCTGAGGTCGCGTGAAAAAGAGACTGATCATCGCCGCGGTTGTACTTGTCTTGTTGTTGGGATCATCTGTGGCGCGGTATTGCTTGGCAAGGCGACTGCCGGCGGACGCGGCGAAGCGGGTGAAAGCATCGACCCTTCGACTGGCAGACAGCTTTGCGCCCGGTGAGAATCTCACGTACGCGCAGTTGTTTGCGAAGCTTCAGAAGAATGCAGCCGATGTCGATTCAGATGTCATAGCGGTACAGGCGGAAGGATCATCCCTTAATGAGAAACCCACCCGGAGCGCGGCAGCGTACATGCGCGCCATCGCGGGCGTAATCCGCGCCGAGGAGATCATGGCTCAAAAAGCGATGACGGTGGAATCCGCTCGACAAGCAGCGGAGTCCGCTCAACGCGCAGCGCAGTTGTCGCTCGACGCGACAATGGGATCGGCGGCAAAGGGAGCTGAGGTCTGGCAGTATTTCCAGCAAGCTGCAGAAGGCACGGGACAGAGCGCAATGGAACTGACTCGAGCGTTCTGCGACATGCTGCCTCGATTGCAGCCGCGCGGATTTTCGGTCGCCTCTACCGAGACACTCACCACCATGCTCGGAAAACTCGCAACCATCCGCAACATCTCGCTTGAGTCGCTCGTGATGGGATTGGATCGACTTCAAACTGGCGGATCGCTCGCCGGCTACAACAATCCACTCGCGCGAGCGCTCGGCCTAGCGCCAGAAAGTATTGAGAGTCTTACGTTCAGTCAGCTAGTCAAAAAGCTGGAACATGTCGACAACACTTCAGTTCGGCCGAGTGAAGGTGCAGAAGGCCACTCAGTCCCTGATGCAGCAGAAAGCGATTTTCGCAAGGCCGCCAGTAACCTACGGATTGCATTTACCGTGCTGCGAAGCGCCCGTGTCTCTGCCGCCGACTACGTCCCAAATGAAGCCCTATGCGACGAGACCATGATTAATCGCGCTTCCGCGGCGGTGAAGACTCCACAGCCGCGGTAGGCATGTTGGGGTGGCCGGCCGTGCGCGTCTGAACGCGTCATACGTTAGGCTGACCGGAGACATCAATGCTTGAATCAAAGGCCATCGCTTTTCCTACGACAATTGCGGCACATCCGTCACTCGTCCTTAAATTCTTCTCAGTCTTTTCCCGCTTCGAGTACGCACTCAAACGAACCTCGGAGTTCTTGATGGGCGACGACACGTATGCAGAAGCAAATTGGACAAAATACGTCACCTCTATTCGTGGTCGCTTTGCCGAGATTTCCGATCGCGACTTCTCGGAGGCGGTTGGGTATCTTCTCGCACACCCACCAGCAAAGCAGGTCGCCATGGGCGGCGCGCTTCGGTGGAAACAGTCCGAGCAAGGTCCGGGCGAATCTAAAGAAGCGTATGCGCTTCGGCTGGTAAAGACAGTTCGCAACAACCTTTTCCACGGCGGCAAATATCCTTACCCGGAAGGTCCGGTCCAGGACGTCGCGAGGAACCGGCGACTTCTCCGTGCATCGGTCTTGGTGCTCAAAAACTGTCTCGCGCTGAGTCCCGTCGTAGCCGCACACTATCGCGAGGCGGCCTAACTAACCGGGCGCCGATTACAACTTACGCCCTTTCGAACCATTCAGTCCGTGTACGTTTAGATCGAAGGCGAACTTTCCCGTGTGAATCGCAGCGTCATCCCGGCCTTGACTCACGTCCAGCTCAACATCCACCCGGGGTAACGACCATCGGGAAGCCTCAAGCGCGCATCAAGCAACCGGCTTCCCTACCTCTGTCTGTTTCTGCGCGCTGGACCCACGTCCTTCCGAGCTTCGCGCAAATGTATGCTGATACGCGAAGGTCGCGCGCAGCTAAGCGAAACATCCCTTTAGCACTGGCTAGAATCTCAATGGAATATCCGAACATCTTCTTACCGCTCAGTTCAGAGCGACTGGCGACGCCGAACGACGATTGTCTGGCCGACGGAAGCACAAACTAGACTTGACGCGTGCCAGACGACTCGATGATGCCTGTTTTCGCTTGGGACCACTTTCATCTCCAGCCGCCCGAGAGGTGGGTTTTGGAAGCGCAGGCGTTCGCAGATACTTCGACTGAGCTTTTCGCGGCCATGGCCGCTGGCCGGTTCACGCGGAGCTGGCCACGCGCCAAAGCTGCTGCATTCGCGTTCGGCCATAGTCTCGAGCTGTTCTTCAAAGCAGTTCTCGCACAAGCAAAGCAGCCAATTCCTCGAACTCACGACCTACAAACGCTGTATATGTCATTCCAGAAACTTTGCTCTGGTCCGGAATTCGCCTTCTCTGCTCCCATCGCCGAGTTCATTGACGCGAACAAATTGAAGCCCTTCTACCTCTTTCTCAAGTATCCCGAGGACGAGACTGACATCGCGAAGCGATGGGATGCCAGTATTCATATCGACATAGTGTCCTGGCATCGGCAGATCGAACAATACGCTCGGGAGATTCCACGGATCTGGTCGGCAGTCAAGCAGCACTACACTTGAGGCGCGGTCCCAACCCTTCGCTCCGTCGCGGCGGCTCCTACCCTGGAAGTGCTCCCGCGTCTCGGGCTCTGCAGTAGCATGCGTCAGTGCCGGTGGCACATGGAGGCGTCGCGTACCTCAGCGGTCGCCGATCGAGCTACTCAAGGCTAGTAGATGAGCGCCACGATCAGAAAATTCAGCGGAACTGAGTTCGAGGGTTCTGCGTGCGAACTCGCGGCGCTAATCCTTGAGTACACACACGAATCAGTATCGGCCTTGCTTAAGGCTTTTGACCTGGCTCGCGCGACGCGCGCTAGCGCAAGGTCGAGATCTACCCGTGGGATGACGACAGACGAGGAACAGGATCTACTCCGGGCAATGCTTGTGATGGCAGCAGCGGGCTTGGACTCGATGTCAAAGCAACTCATCGGCGATGCGCTGCCTCTCGTCGTGCATGTGAATGAGCGCGCGAGAGACGGGTTGGAGAAGTATCTTGGGAAACAGCTGACGAACGACGTCGAGCTTATTAGTGCTGGCCGCAGTCCAAAGTTTGTCGCGATGCTTTTGTCTGCGCCTGATTTGCCAAAGCGAGCGGCAGCGCAGTACGTGGCACAGTTGACGTCGTCAAGTCTCCAATCCGCGGAGGAGTTGCTTCGCACGGCGGCCGCATTCGGGCTGACTGCAGGCGAACTGAGTACGAACTTTCAAGATTTGAAGCCGATCTTCGACGTCCGAAACAAGATCATCCACGAATTGGACATAAACCTGGGCGGGGAGCGCCGGAAGAGGAATTTACGAAGCAAAGGTGACTTGGTTAGGTACTCAAACTCTCTCCTCGCCGCCGGCGAGGATCTAGTCAGAGCTGTCCATCGACAGCTCATAGACCTCAGTGTGTGATGCAGGCCGTCTTTGATCGTCGTGGTGTGACTGTCGGCTGGATCGACGATGAGCGAGTCTTAGACCTTCGTGTTCAACATCGAGCGTTCGTGAGGGGCTCGGCTCTTTTCGGATACGACACTAGGTACCTCGGTACGTTCTCGGGCGGCTTTTTCCGCGACAGGGCTGGCAATGCAGTTGCGTTTATCCGTGGTGCCTCTGGCGGGCCTCTACTCCCGCTGACCCAGCTTCCCCCGATTCCGCCGCTCGCTCCACTGCCGCCTCTGAAGCCGCTGGCACCGTTGGCGCCACTCGCGCCATGGCCAAGCCTAAGTTGGAGCAAGTTATCCTGGGAGGATTTTCTGAGCTCTCAGGCGTAGCGCGTTGCCTATCGCATGATGGCGCACGGTCTTTTCTAATAGTTTGGAGTTGGATGACTTCAAGCAAAAAGAAGGAGCGTCTACCGAAGATCGAGTCAGCGATTAGAGCCGCGTGAGGTAGCCGCGATCCATCGTCTACCTGACGCTTCGCCTGTCGGCAGGGTGTTGCCATGAGTTTGGAAAACTTGCGGCGTGCCGCCAGAGCTCACGGTCCACACGATCCGTGGATCAAGTTCGGGAACTTGCTGTACTTGGCGCTGACCGAGAAGGCGCATCCACCGGTGGCAGATGACTGGTTTCGAGCATCTGGCAGAAGTCCGATGGTGTCATGCGCGTAACGATGCTGACCGGTTCTGGATCGCCAAGGAGTTGCGGACCGAGGAGTGCCTTGCGGTTGAGTGCGTCGAGGATTGCCGTATCGATCGTGTCGTCAGCCAAAAGGCGGAGGTAAGTGACCGGCATGGTTTGACCGATGCGATGGTTGCGGTCCTGGCTTTGTGCGTACAGGTCATACCGCCACGTGAGCGTTTCGTAGATGGCGTAGTTCGCTGCTGTCAGGGTGAAACCTGAACCGGCAGCAGCAGGATTAGCGATTAGGACGCGCATGGTCTGGTCATCTTGGAACTGTGTAGCGACCGCCTGGCGCAATGTATCCGGTGTTTCGCCATATAAGGACAGCACGCCGTGTGCGCGGTAACGGTCAATCAGCGATCTGATGGTATCGACGTAGTAGGACCATACGATCACTTTGCGGTCGTTCGCGATGAGTTCTTCCAGTACGGCGTCAAGCTCGGCATGCTTCGCTGGTGTTCGGTCTTCATCGGGGAAAAGAAGCTGTGGATTGCTGGCAATCTGCGAGAGCCGCACGAGCCGCGTCAGCGCGTTGGGCGCAAACGCCTGGAACGTGGAGAGTGACATGCCGCGCACCTCGCGAAGCAGGCCATCGCGTGCCTCATCGTAGAGTCGCCGCTGCCAAGGTGGTAGCGGCACGATGATGTCGACAAAGGTCTTCTCGGGCAGGTCAAGACATTCTTCTTTCGTCCGCCGCAGGAGGTATGGGGCGATCCGGTCAACTAGAACGGCGCGTCCGCTCGCACCCTCGTAGACAGTACTGAAGTAGGCGAAGGAACCGAGTGGTTGGTCGTCGGCAACAAGGTGGATCTGCGAGTACAGATCGGCGGGCGTGTTGGTTACCGGCGTGCCGGTCAGCAACCACCGGTAGGGCGTGAGGGAAGCGAAGTGCATGGCGGCCGTCGCGTTGAGGCTCACGCGGTTTTTGGCCAGGTGCGACTCATCGAGCACTAGGACACTGCGGTGCTCGCGCAAGTATGCGCGTACCGGCGTGATGTCCTTTCGCGCCGATTCGTAGTTGATGATCACCACCGCTTCGTTCGCTGCTGCGAACGAGTCGCGGCGCTCTTTCATAGTGCCGCTGATGACCCGGTGTGTGAGTTCCGGCGTGTAGAGCTGTAGTTCCTTCACCCAGGTGTGCTTGAGGCTGTTGGGGCAGATGACGAGTAGATGGCCGACGGTCCGGCGCGCTCGAAGGCGGCGGAACGCCTCGATGGCGACGAGCGTCTTTCCCAGGCCCTGCTCAAATGCGAGTAATCCTGAGCTGCGAGCGAGGAGAAATGCGACGCCTTCTTCCTGGTGGTGCATGAGCGTGACATCGATCATGAGGATGAACGCTGGAAGCGTTCGATGCGCAGCCGAATGTCATTGAGGCCGGCGTTCAGTTTCTGCAGGTCCTCCTCGGTAATGTGCGTGAGATCTTCGAGCGAGGCCTTATAGACAGTGTCGATAAAGCCACGCACTCTGCGGCGGAACAGCGGGAGATCTGTCAACTTCGCTTCAAGAAACGCGACGCAGTCTTCGAGTTGTGCAAGTTCCTCATCACCGACGCTGTCAGCGTCCTGGCCGAGTGCGCGCTCGATTTGTCCACGCAGATTGGCGATCTTGGAGCGAACGTTTGTCGCGCCGGCCTTGATGTCGGCGGCGACGCGGTGCGCGATGCTCTTCTCTCGTGTCTTGAGGAGCGCCCATTTTTCAGGATCGTCGAAGAACTCTTTCATGAAGCGTGCGTCCCGGTACTCTTGGAAGACGTCAGCACGTACCATTTGGAAAACCTCGTTGCGCAGCTGGTCGCTGTCGGGTTTGCCGTATTCCCGGACCTTTGGCCCGAAGCCTGTTGATTTGCTGATCTCCTCCAAGGTGCTGAAATGCTTGATTGCTTCTTTTTGCGCGTCGGGATCATCGAAGTGCTGGACGTACATCATGCCGAACTGGTAGGCGTCCTTCAGCCTGCTGACCCATGACTGACTCTTCCCCATGTGACGCGCGAGATCGGCAACGGACATCAACGGTGGCTGACCATTGGTTGCGGTGACGCTGTCGTAGACGAACTTCGCCTCGATGTAGCGGCCCCACTGGCGTACCCCTGATCCGCGGACGTGAATCTTGGCGAGCAGAATGACGCGTTCGGCAACGGAGAAGTCCTCGGGGAGAACTTTGGCGATGATGTACCGGAAACGGGATTCATCGGATTGCCCGCTTTTGGGACGTGCGAGTGCCCGCGCGATTGCAACACGCGTCGCACCGTCGAGCACGAGATATTTGTCCATGCCCTCGCGCTTCCAGACGTAGGCTGGTTCGAGCTGACCGACTTGCGCGATGCTCTTCTTGAGCGCATCGTAACCTGGCGTCTGTTCGAGGAATGCTTCCAGTTGTTCGTCCGAGTTGACACCGTTGGGCGTGACGAATGGTTGCAGGCGAGGGTTGTCGTTCCACAGCGCGATGTCATCGAAGGCATCGAGTCTTGCCTCTTCGAGCATGTACTCGCGGTCACCAATTTTTTCGGGATAGCGTTTTGGTCGTGGGTTGTGAGAGAGCGGCATGATTAGTCCTCCTCGTCAAAAACAATTCGCAGCGGTGGGAGATTGATAAATACCGGCGGCGCCGCCGGCACAGCATCGTTACAGGGGGGAGCTAGGCCGCGGATAAGGCCAGCCTCGACGTGATCCACCAGCTCGATGGGCACGGTCGCCGCGCTGAAATACGCCTGCGTTCCCGTTCGCAATGCCCAGATGCTCAGTTTCGCCTTGGCATCGCTGAGATGTTCCAGCAATCGACGGTGGAGATCGCAAGTCTTGCCTGCGTAGAACACCGGGTACGCGCCGATCATCGGGGCGAACTGGTGGAGGAGATACACGCCAGCGACGGCAGCCGGGATGCGATCGACTTCGGCCTGACTCAGCAAGAGAGGACCGACCCAATTAAGTCTTGCTGGTGCAAAACCTGTGGTGCTTCGTGGAGGTAATTTCAAGTACGAGCAGCGTAACACGGCTGTCAAGCGCGCCCGGTGCGCTCTGCTGGTCGTCTTGGCAATGGTGGATCGCAAGTTGCGCTGCATCAGTGTGTTAGGTGAAATTATTCTTGCAATCGCGATCGCCCGCACCGTAGAATGCACATAGGGGCCATCGCCGAGGTGCTAGCAACGTCGAGGGTCGTCGCGTACACGGAACGCGATCGTGAAGGGCGCAGCGATGCGCCGACCTGCATCGACGTCTTCTCCGGCGCCGGCGGTCTGGCTGAAGGATTCCGACAGGCCGGGTTCAATATCAAGTCCGGCACTGACATCGATTTCGGTGCGGGCACCACCTTCCGCTACAACTTTCCCGAAGCCTCATTCTTGTGCGCGCCCATCGCTGATGTCGACG
>Ga0070708_100002834_pt1 | contig 13470 bp, 15 predicted proteins | sample KBSK5503metaG_FD_65469 | JGI IMG/M metagenome (GOLD analysis project Ga0070708, IMG submission 65469) | Corn, switchgrass and miscanthus rhizosphere microbial communities from Kellogg Biological Station, Michigan, USA - KBS K5-50-3 metaG | ecosystem: Host-associated > Plants > Roots >...
CGGCTCGTGACCAGCCTCGCCACGCCGTTCTGGGGCGCAGCCCCGCTCGCCGCCGCGCTCGTGGTCCCCATCGCGCTCGTGATCGGGATGATCGCGCTGCGGCTCAAGGGCCTGTACCTCGCGATCATGACCCTCGTGTTCGCCAACGTCGTCGAACAGTTCCTGTTCACTCAAGAGTGGTTCGTCGGGAAGGAACATGTCGTCGAGGCGCCACGTCCTCATCTCGGCAGCATCGATTTCGGGAGCGACAAGAGCTACTACGTCCTCGTGTACGTGCTCGTCGGACTATTCCTCATCCTCGCGTACAACCTCGCACGCAGCAGGACCGCGCGCGCCTGTTACGCGATCCGCGACAACGAGAGCGCGGCTCAGGCGTGGGGGATCAACGTCGCGAAGTACAAGCTGCTCGCCTTCTCGACGAGCGGCTTCATCGCCGGGTTCGCGGGCGCCCTCTACGGACATTGGCTGGAATCGGTGTCGACCGGAGGCCAGCGGCCCCTTTTCGGTCTCGAGTTCTCGCTCATCATCGTCTTCTTCACGATCGTTGGAGGCGTCCGGTCGATCTGGGGTCCCGTCATCGGGGGAACGATCTGGATCGTGCTCGTCCAGAGGCTCCTTGCCGGCAGTCCGAACGGGGTGAACATCGCGATCTCGATCTTCGGAGCGGTGGTGCTGCTGACGATGCTCTACCGGCCTGCCGGTCTGGCTGCGTGGATCGGTGACGCTCGACGAAGGCTGCGACCGCGAAGCGCAAAGGCGATGGAGGCGTAGATGTCGTTCTTCGAGGTCTCCAACGTCACGATTCGATTCGGCGGACTCGTCGCGAACTCCGACGTTTCTTTGCGCGTCGAGAAGGGTGAGATCGTCGGCTTGATCGGACCGAACGGCGCCGGGAAGACCACACTGTTCAATGCGATCTCCGGTTTCATCACCCCCGCGCACGGGCGCGTCCTATTCGAGGACACGGACATCCTGCCGCTCCTTCCCTACGAGCGAGCCGCGAGGGGGATCGGCCGCACGTTCCAGGGCGTGCGCCTATACCCCTCGCTCTCCGTACTCGACAACCTGCTCGTGTCGTTCCACGCGCACATGAAGGGTGGACTGGCCGCCAACGCGCTGAGGCTGCCGCGCGCCCGCGGATCCGAACGCCGTGCGCGCGATCGAGCGCGTGAGGTGATGGACATCATCGACCTCGGCCCCTACGAAACGAAGCCTGCCGGCGCGCTTTCGTTCGGCACCCTGCGCATGACCGAGCTCGCCTGTCTCCTGATGCTGACGCCACAGATGATCCTGCTCGACGAACCGGCGAGTGGCATCGCGCAACGCGAGACCGAGGCGCTCGGGCCGTTGCTCCGCCGCATCCGCGACGCGCTCGGCGCGACGATCCTGATCATCGAGCACGACATGCCGCTCGTGATGGGGTTGTCAGACCGGATCTACTGCCTCGATCTCGGCCGCGTGATCGCGGAAGGGACGCCGAAGACGGTCCAGAGCGACCCGAATGTGATCGAGGCTTACCTCGGGCGGCGGGTCGCGGACGAGCTCGCGGAGAAGCGCCGTGATTGACGAAGCGCGCCTTCCCATCGGCGAACCGCTGCTCGTCGTCGACGACATCGACGTCTTCTACGGACGCGTTCACACGCTCTACGGCGTGAGCTTCGAGGTCCGCGAGAACGAGATCGTCGCGCTGCTCGGCGTCAACGGTGCCGGCAAGTCGACGCTGCTGAAGGCGATCTCCGGGATCATGGGCTGCGAGCGCGGCAACGTCTCGTTCGCAGGCGAGCGCATCGACCGCCTCCCGTCTCACGAGATCGTGCAGCGCGGCGTCGTGCAAGTGCCCGGCGGACGGGGAGGGTTCCCCGGACTCACGGTCTGGGAGAACCTCCGACTCGCGGCCGCGGTTTCGCGCGCCGACAAGGGTCGCGGCGCGGCCGGCGACATCGCGCACGTCGTCGAGCTCTTCCCCTGGATCGGCGAGCGGCAAGGACAGCTCGCCGGGACGCTCTCCGGCGGCCAGCAGCAGCAACTCCTGCTCGCCCGGGCATTCCTCGCGAAACCGCGGCTGATCATGATCGACGAGCTTTCCCTGGGCCTGGCCCCGATCGTCGTTGAGCAGCTGCTGGGCATCGTTTTGGACTTGAACCGTCGCGGGGTCACGATCGTGATCGTTGAGCAGAACGTGGATCTTGCCTTGTCGTTCTCTGACCGGGCGTACTTCCTGGAGAAAGGGGAGGTGCGCTTCGAAGGCCCCGCGCCCGAGCTCCGGGAACGCGGCGACCTCCTGCGGAGCGTCTTCCTCGCCGGCGCGACCGAGGGCTCGCTGTGAGCGCGCGCAGGACTCTCGCGACGGCCCTCGCGGCCTTCCTTCTGGCTGCTGTGCCCGGCTCCTTCGCGCCCGCGTCGGCCGAGTCGACGGAGCGCCAGCTGATCGCCGACGCGCTCGCGCAAGCTTTCACGATCCGCGCGACGGCGGACTACGGAGGCGCAGCGAAGCTACCCTTCTACTTCGGGAGTTACGCGGACGCCATTCTCTCCAACCCACCAGCCGCCGCGGATGGGCAAGCTTCTTGGTACAACCTCGGCATCGCCGAGGCGGCGGTTTTCACGCCATCGCCGCCCGACCCCAACGCGTGCACACAAGCCGAGCAAGAACGGCGGCTCCGGCAAGCGGGCACGGACGTCACCGACTGGGTCACCCGTGTCGCGATCCCGTCGCTCATGGACGGCAACATCCCTGTGCTTCCGCTCCCGACGCTTCCGTGCACCGAACGGCTGCCGGGGTTCAGCCAGTCGCGGTACCCGGCCACCGAAACGATCCACGAGAGCGCAACCGACGATCTGCTCGGCAGCGGGCTCTGCCACGCGGGCGCCTGTGCGGCGCGCGACGCGCTCGCGCCGCTCACCGGTGGAATCCTCGACGGCGGACGTTTCGTCGCGACGGCGACCGACAAACCGTCACAGCGATCCGACGCTCAGATCGTCGGGATCCACATCCCGGGCGTGCTCGACATCGGCGCGGCGCGTTCGATCGCGACCGCGGCCATCGTCGGCGAGCGACTCGTCACCATGGCTATCTGGACGGCGACCGACGTCTGCGTCGCGCCCGATGCCGGCGGCTGCGCGCTGGCGATCGCCTCGATCACACAGATCGCACGCCTCGAGCGGAACGGCGCGGGGAAGGTCACCGCGCGCCAAGCCAAAACGTTGATCGCGGGCGTGTCGGGTGGGGGACAAGCCGCGGAGATAACCACGGCCGACCTCGGGCCCGGCCTGCCGCCGGTCGACCTCGGCGGACGGTTGCAGATCCGCGGCGTGTCTTCGACCGCGGGCTGCGGGGACCCGGCGAGCGGGGGCGTCGCCGACGCCGGTGGGCTCGAGATCACCGGGAACGGCGGCGGCGGACCCGGCGTCTCGCTTCCGATCCCGATCGCCGGAAGCGCGACCGGCGGAGGACTGTTGCTCGGCGGCGCGTGCGCCAGCGGCCGTCTCGATGCGGTGACGATCTCGCTTCCTGGGACAGGCGGAGGAAGCGGCGGCGTGCCGGGACGCACCATCCTCGTCCCGCAGCCGCCGGGACCGGTGCCGGGCGGCACGATCGGCGAGCCTTTGCTGTCTTCACCGCGGGTCGTTCGGAAGGATTCCGTGCGGTATGTGCTCCGCAGCGCGCCGGCGTGGAGGACGGCGCCGTACTGGGCGAGCCTTTTGGGGGCTCTTCTGCTGGCGCTCGCGCTCGGCTACATCTTCCGGCGATCACGTCCGGTTGCGCCGGTCGCCTCAGCGTTGGATCGATTCGCCCGCCAGTTCGTCCGGGGATAGGGCATACTTTCCGGCCTATGTGCCGAGCGATCTGGGCGCTCGCGATCGGGCCCGATGAAGATGCGTGTTCGCGCATCCGTCGAGCGGCCGGCGCCGACGTTCAAGTCATCGCGATGGCCACCACGCTCGCGCGAGCTCAAGAGATCATCGGCGAGTCCGAGGTCGACGTCGCGATCATCGACGCCACCGCGAGCGACGCGTACGGCATCGTGACCTACCTTCGCCGCTCACACCCGAAGGTCTCCGTCGTGTGGATCGGAAAAGAGCCTCCGGAAACGGTGCACGCGTCGCTCGGGCTGGAGGAGGCCGACGGCGAACATCTCCCGAGCGCCGTGACGCGGGCGCTCATCGCGCGCAAGAACTAGTCGAGAGGCCGGATCACCACACCCGTGCGCGGCTTCGGGATGAAGAACGTCGACTTCGACGGCATGGCCTCGCTGGACTGAGCGACCGCGCGGACCGCGTCGAAGGGCGGGGGAGCGAGTAGCAGCGCGCTGGCGGCCTCTCCCTTGGAGATCATCTCCGCCGCCTCGGTCGCCGTGTGGACGTAGCGCGCTTCGGCGCCGCCGAGCAGCTGTCGCAGCAGGAACCACTCGACGACGGCCACGTCCAGGTCCCGCCAGACGGGGGATCGGTCCGCAGGGAGCGCGTCGGCCTCGGCGGCTTTGTCCGCGACCGTCAGCCACCAGGCGCGGTCCTCGCCCAGCAACGCGAGGGTCCGGCCCTGAGCGCGCCGGACCTCGACTTCGGCCGCCAACGCCTCAGGATCCTGGGCGTCGGCGGGCTCGACGTCGAACGCGCCGTCAACGCGCGCCACGACGTCCTCGGCCGCGATCGAAAGAGCGCGGTGGATCGGCAGGAGGGCCGGACCCGACCACGAGGCGTCGACCAGATAAAGCAGCATCTGATCCCACGGCCCGGCACCGTAGGAAGCGCGTCGCTCCGCTCGGTATTCCTGCGCGGTTCGGAAACGGTGGTGACCGTCGGCGATGACGATCGTCGCGCCGGCGAGCGCGCGCGTGACGCGGTCGATGTCGTCGCTGTTCGTCAGCCGCCACGCGCGATGCGCCACGTCGTCGTCGTCGCTCCGCCAGGCGGCGAGCGGTTCTGAGGACACCGTGCGCCCAACGACGTCGCGGGCGCCACCGTCGCCGGCCGCGTAGACGGCGAACACGGGGGACAACTGCACCCGCGTGGCACGCAGGAGCGCGAGCCGGTCCTCGACCGTCTTTCGCATCGTGTGCTCGTGAGGAAGAACCGGGTTGTCCCCGTCCTCGTCCAATCCGACCGCCGCGAGCACGCCCCGCTGCACGCGTTCCCGCCCGGCGACGACGAATCGTTGTTCGTAGACGGTGAGCGAATCGACCTCGTCCCGTACCAGGACGCCGTCCGATATCCACCGATCGAGGGTTTCGGCCGCCTGCGTATACTTGTCCGAAGACGCGGAATCGCGGCTGAGGATGAGCCTGACGATGTTGTACGGGCTGGTTTGCTCGAATCGCTCGAGCGCCTCGGGTGAGATCACGTCGTACGGTGGAGAGGTGACCGACGCCAGGTCGCCGACCACCGAGAGGTCGTAACGAAGGCCGCGGAACGGCGAGACGGTCGCCACCGCCGCCTGTATAGCAGCAGCGGGGTACCGCCGCGAACGCCGCGGCGTGAGGGGGGCGCCTCCGCCACGCGCGCGGAAGGAGGAGGATCGTGACGCGCGAGTCCACGTACACGTTGTGGCAGCGGGGTTGCGCGCTTCTCTCCGAACGCCACTTTCATCAGGCGGCCCTCGTGCTGGAACGCGCGCGCGAGCTCGAGCCGGGGAAGGCTTCGATCCGTGAGGCGCTCGCCCGCGCTTACTACTCCTCGGGACGGCCGGCGTGGGCTCGCACCGAGTTCGAGGCGGCCCTCGAGATCGAGCCGACGAATGACTACGCGCACTTCGGCCTCGCGCTCTGCCTGGAGCGAACCGGCGAGATCGCGACGGCCCGCGGTCACGCCAAGCTCGCCGTCGTCATGCGGCCGGAGGACGAGAACTACCGGCGGGCGCTCGATCGGATAGACAGGGCCTCGTGATACTCGCGCAGGCGTTCCAGCGTTTCGTCCTCGACCTCGACGGAGTCGTGTGGACCGGTGACGAGCCGGTTCCCGGCGCGCCGGAAACGATCCGATCGCTCCGGGACGCCGGCAAGCGGCTCGCGTTCGTGACCAACAACTCCTCGCAAACCCCGGAGTCGTACGCGAAGAAGCTCGCCGACGTGGGAGCGCAAGGTGAGGAGTCGGAGATCGTAACGTCGGCCGACGCGGTGGCACGGCTGATGGAGTCGCGCATACCGGCGCTCCGAGGTCGCGCCGCGTACGTGATCGGCGGGCCGGGCCTCCTCGAGCGCGTCGCCGGCGTCGGTGTACGCATCTCCGACGGCGCCGACCCGACGGAATGCTCCATCGTCGTCGTCGGCTGGGACGTCAACCTGACCTTCGACAAGCTGCGAATCGCGACGCTTGCGATCCGCGCCGGCGCGACGTTCGTCGCGTCGAACACGGACGCGACGTATCCGACGCCGGAAGGATTGTGGCCGGGGTCCGGCGCGATCGTCGCTGCGCTGCGAACGTCCACGGCGGTCGAGCCGATGGTCGCCGGCAAACCGCAGCCGCTGATGCTCGAGGTTGCGCAGGAACGGGTCGGCGGTACGCCGGCATTGATGATCGGTGATCGCATCGACACCGACGTCGCCGCCGCCCAGGCGGTCGGATGGCCGAGCGCCCTCGTGTTCACGGGAGCGACCGGCGTCCCGGAGCTCGCGATCGCGACGGTGTGGCCGGACTTCGTGCTCCGCAGACTCTCGGACGTCCTGGCCGACCTGCCTCACCCGCAGCTGCGCGGGGCGACCGGCCCGGATCTTCCTGCCATCGCCCAGTTGCTCCACGACGGCGGCCTTCCGGCCGGTGCGGCGCGCGAGCGCGTCGCGCGCACGGTCGTCGCGCAAGCCGACCGAAACCTCATCGCGACGGCCTCCTGGGAACCCGCCGGGGACGCGGCGTTCCTGCGCTCGGTCGCCGTCGCTCCCGAGGTGCGCGGAATGGGCACCGGGCTGCTCGTGTCCGCCGCGGCGCTTCGTCAGATCGCCCGCGAGGGGATCCGCGACGTCTACCTGGTCGCGAACGACGACGACGCCGAAGCCTTCTTCGCGCGCTGCGGCTTCCATCCGATCGCGCGAGAAGAACTTCCCTCCGCTGTGTCGGCGCACAAGCAGATCACGCGCGAATGCCCGTCCACCGCAACCGTGATGCGGCTCGTCCTTCCGCTCGGCTAATACGGAGACGTCACGACTGGCTGCGGCCGACGCCGGCGGAAGATCAGTAAGAGCAGCATCCCAGTCAGGAAGCCTCCCACGTGAGCCATGTACGCCACGCCTGTGCCTGAGGACACCGAGCCGAGGCCCGAGCTGAGTTGTAACAGGAACCAAACCCCGATCAAGAACCACGCCGGTATGGGGGTCACGACGAAGATGAGGAAGGCCAGCCACGTCAGGATCGGCGCCCGAGGGAACATCAGCAGGTAGGCGCCGAGCACCCCTGCGATCGCGCCCGACGCGCCGACGATCGGGATCGCGGAGCTCGGGAACACGTACGACTGCGCGTAGGCCGCCGCGATCCCGCAGAGCAGGTAGAAGATGATGTAGCGCATCCGGCCGAGCCGGTCCTCGATGTTGTTCCCGAACACCCATAAGAAGAGCATGTTGAAGCCGATGTGCGCGATGCTTCCGTGCAGGAACATCGAGGTGAGGATCGAGAGCCACACGTTCTTGCGCGGACACGATTGCTCGAGCGCGGCGAACGCGATGTCCTGGTCGCTTTCGAAGCGGACACCCTGTGACAGTGCGTCGACGGCGCGCTTGCCGTGCGTGACCTCGTACGGGATCGCGCCGTGGCAGGCGAAGTACGTCGCTTGAGTGCGAGCGGATCCGGTGATCGGCTCGGACAGGAAGATAACGACGTTCACGGCGATGAGCACGACCGTGACCCACGCGACCGACGACGTCGGGTTGTAGTCCTTGAGAGGAAGCACGCAACCTCAGAAGAGTTGGCGCAGCAAAAGAAGATCTCTCGCGTTCGCGTTGACACGGATCCGTCCGAACAGCAACGCCATGGGAAGGGAACTGTTCCCCTCGGCGAGGGCCACCAGCTCGTCGGAGCTGACCGAAATCTTCACGTCCGCAGCTCCGTCGCCGTCTTCGACCAGCCGAAGCTTCCGGATCCGGCCCTTCGAATAGTCCGCCCGATAGTCGAGGTCGAGGTCGGTGATGGTTACGAGGATCGTGCGCGCCTCCTCAGGGAGGTCCGCGCCGTCGAGGTCCGCGCCGTCGAGCCGCTTCACCAGCTTGCGGAGGGTGCGGTCGACGTCTGCCTGAGTCGCCACGTCGCGGAGGATACCACTGGTAGCCTTTGACTCTCCTCGCCGCCGGAGGTGCGAAAGCCATGAGAGACGCGATCAAACGCTATCTGGACACCGCCCAGAGCCTGACCGATATCCCACGCGAGCGAGCCGAGCGGGTCGCCAAGCGTCTCGCATCGAGCGGCGTCATCGACCCCGGACAGATCCGCGGAGTCGCCGCCGACCTCGTCGAACGCAGCCGCGAGAACCGCCGCCGGGTCACCGAACTCGTGACCACAGAGATCCGCCGCCAGGTCTCGCGTCTGGGGCTCGCGTCGAAGGACGACGTCGAGCGCCTCCGCCAGCGGGTTCAGGCGCTGGAGGTGTCCGTGCGCGCGCGGCGAAAAGCTTCCTCCGTCAAGACCCCGGCCAGGATGACTGCTGTGAAGAAGGCGGCTCCGGTCAAGAAAAAGGCCTCTCGGGGGGCCAAGAAGAAGCCTGCCCGCCGGGCCTGAACGGGCGACGTATCATGGCCGGGATGGAAGAACGTCCCGATCCAGTCCAAGCCGAGATCGAGCGCATAGCAACGCTGCCGCCGGCCGAGAGGGCTACCGCGCTGGAAGCCTTGGAAGCCAGGCTGCGAGCGAATCTCGACGATAGCCCTTCGGCGTGATGGCCGGCCCGCCGGCCCCCGCCGATCAGGGGGCTTCTTCGTACGTCTCCCGCGGCGGAACCAAGCTCGAGCGGGCGCTCGACGCGTTCGACATCCAGGTGCACGGCCTGCGAGCGCTCGACGCCGGCGCGTCCACGGGGGGGTTCACCGATTGTCTGCTGCGCTGTGGCGCGTCGCGCGTGATCGCGGTCGACGTCTCCTACGGGCAGCTGGCGTGGACCCTCCGCAACGACGAGCGGGTTCGCGTCCTCGAACGGACCAACGTGCGCTCGCTCGACCTCGGGATCCTCGGGGAGAAGCCGGTCGAGCTCGTTGTCGCAGACCTGTCGTTCATCTCACTCCGCACCGTTCGTGACGCGCTGCTCGCGGCGTCGATCGCGCGCGCCGATCTCGTCCTTCTCGTCAAGCCTCAGTTCGAGGCGCCCCGCGAGAGCGTCGAACGGGGAGGCGTCGTGCGCGACCCGGAGGTGTGGCACGACGCGATGCGCACGGTGGCCGCGGCGTACCGCGAAGCCGGTTGCGGCTTGATGGGCGCTGCGCCGTCTCCTTTGGTCGGGCCCGCCGGCAACCGCGAGTTCTTCCTGCACCTGCGACGCGGTGCGGGCGACGCGGGTGACCCGGTCATCGATCGCGCGGCGGCGGAGGCACCGTGAAGCGCGCCGGCCTCTTCTTGCACGGCGACCGTCCCGAAGCCGAAACGCTCGGCAGGTGGCTCGCGGAAGAACTCGTGAAGCGCGGGGTCGAGGTATTCGCGCTGGCGGCCGACGCAGCGCGACTCGGCGGTCCCGTCGAGGCGGCCGACGAATCTGGGTTCGGCTCCAACCTGGATCTGATCTTCGTCCTGGGAGGTGACGGGACGTTGCTGCGTGCCGCCGCGATGGCGATCCCATCGGGAGCGCCGCTGCTCGGTGTGAACCTCGGACGTCTCGGATTCCTCGCCGAGCTCGAACCCGATCAGCTCGGACCGGCTCTCGACCGCATCTGCGAGCACGGCTTCGAGGTCGAGTCCCGCATGTCGCTCGAAGGCGAGGTCGTGCTCGCCGGCGAGATCGTGGAGCGGTTCGCCGCGGTCAACGACGTCATCGTGTCGAAGGTGACGGCCGGCCGACTGATCAAGCTCGACGTTGCGATCGACGGCGAGCCGTTCACGACCTTCGCCGCCGACGCTTTGATCGTCGCGACCCCGACCGGGTCGACCGCCTACTCCTTCTCAGCCCACGGCCCGGTCGTCTCCCCACGCATGGACTGCCTGATCCTCACACCCGTGTCACCGCACATGCTGTTCGATCGCGCGATCGTCGTGGGCCGCGACGAGGAGATCGTCATCACCGTCCTTCCCGACCCCGATGCGGTGTCGCTGTCGACGGACGGACGGAAGGAGAGCGAGCTGCCGGTGGGTGCGCAGGTGCGGGTGCGGGCGGGCTCGAGGCACCTCAAGCTGGCGAAGGTTGAGAGCGCCCCCTTCTGGCGCCTCGTCCGCGAGAAGTTCCGCCTGCCCGACGACTACCATTAGCCCATGGCGCGGGCGGAGCGGGACGGCGTCCGAGCCGGCACCCGCCGGCTTCCGTGGCGGCGCAACAAAGGGGTCGGAACCGGCGGCGTCGCGCGGGTCGATCGACGGACCAAAGACCTCATCCCACGACTGAAGCCCGGCGAGATCGCCGTCATCGACCACGAGGACCTGGACCGCGTGTCCGCGGAGGGGCTCGTCGAGCGTCATCCCGGAGCGGTCATCAATGCGCGAGCGTCGATCACCGGACGGTACCCGAACTCCGGCCCGGCGGTCCTCGCACGAGCCGGCATCCCTTTGATCGATCGCGTCGGCCCGGACGTGCTCGAAGCGATCCGAGAGGGCGACGTGGTCGTGGTGCGAGGAGACGAGGTGCATCGCGACGGCGAAGTCGTCGCGAAAGGGATGCTCCTCGACGGCGACGAGCTCGAGCGTCAGCTCACCGGGGCGCGCTCGCACCTCGGAGAGGAGCTCGAGGCGTTCGCGCGCAACACGGTCGATTACTTGGTGCGCGAGCGCGAGCTGTTCCTGGAAGGGGCCGGGGTCCCGGCGACGCGGACGCCCATCGAAGGCCGGCACGCTCTCGTCGTCGTCCGGGGCTACGACTACAAGCAGGATCTCCAGACCCTCCGCGGCTACATCGGCGAGGTCAAGCCGGTGCTGATCGCCGTCGACGGCGGAGCCGACGCGGTGATCGAGGAAGGCTACCGTCCGGACATCATCATCGGAGACATGGATTCGGTGTCGACCGCGGCACTCACGTGCGGCGCCGAGATCATCGTTCACGCGTACCCGGACGGGCACGCGCCGGGGCTCGAGCGCGTGCGCGCGCTCGGGATCGACGCGAGCGTTTTCGCGAGCGCCGGGACGAGTGAAGACATCGCGCTGTTGCTCGCCTACGAACGGCGCGCTGATCTGATCGTCGCGGTCGGCTCCCATGCGCACCTCGTCGAGTTCCTCGACAAGGGACGCGGCGGGATGGCGAGCACGTTCCTCGTTCGCCTGAAGGTTGGATCCAAGCTCGTCGACGCGAAGGGCGTGAACCGCCTGTACCGTCCGACCGTCCGCCGGGGCGATCTGCTGCTCCTCGTCGGCGCGGCCCTCGCGACCTGGTTCATCGTGGCGCTAACTTCTCCGGCCGTGCGGTTGTGGTTCGAGCAAGTGTGGCTCCGGGTCCGGAACCTTTTCTAAAGCATGATCAACCTCCGATACCACATCGTGTCCCTCACCGCCGTCTTCCTGGCGCTCGGGATCGGGATCCTCGCGGGGACGACGGTGATCGACCAGCAGGTGGTCAAGGGCTTGCGCACGAACACGAGCGCCCTCCGCAACGACCTGAACGGCTTGAGAACCCAGCTCTCCGAGCTGCAGGGCCAGCTCAAGGTGTGGGACGAGTTCGGACGCTCGATCTCATCTTCACTCCTGCAGGGTCAGCTGGCCGGCCGGGCAGTCGTGCTGGTCTCGGACGAGAAGGTGCCCGACCCGATGATGTCCCAGCTCGCCGAGGCCTTCCGGCTCTCCAACGCCAAGCGGCCCACCCGGCTCAAGCTCACGGACAAGTGGCGCCTCGACACGCCTGCGACCGTCGATCAGCTCGCGCTCGCCGTCGGCTCGTCGTCGCACGAACGGGACGCCGTTGTCACCGAAGCCGCCGAGCGGCTTGGGAGCCGTCTCGGTGGATCGAGCGATAGCCGCGGTGCGCAAGACCTCATCGGCAGGCTCGACGCGGGCGGATTCCTCGATGTGACCGACCTCCCGCGAACGGGACCGTTCCCCGCCGCGAACGCCGTCGTAGTCATCGTCTCCTCGGGCGACCCCCAGCAGGTTCCCGCGCCGGACGAATTTTTCGAACCGATGCTGAAGCCCCTTTCGTCGGCACGCATCGCCTGCGCTGCGGAGCCGACGGGGGCGGACCAATCCCTCGCCGAGCTCGTGCGCGGAGATCGCGCAACCGCGCGGTCCGTGTGCACCGTCGACCACGGCGACACCGTCGCCGGTAGCTTGTCGCTGGTTTACGCGCTCCGCGATCTCGTCGCCGGAAAAGCCGCCGAGCACTACGGCGTCCGCGGCGGAGCCACCGGCGTCGCGCCGCCGCTGCGCGCCGCGTGAGCGCCGGCATCCCATCCCGCAGCGGGATCGCAGCCGTCGTTCCCGCTCGGAACGAAGTCCGCAGGGTCGCCGCCACCGTCGCCGCGCTGAAACGCATCCCGGCCATCGATGAGGTGATCGTGGTCGACGATGGTTCCACCGACGGCACGGCGCCCGAGGCCGAGCGCGCCGGCGCGCGCGTGATCCGTCTGTCGCGCAGCGAGGGCAAGGGAAGGGCGCTCGACGCCGGCGCGCGCGCGACGAACGCGGCGGTGGTGCTGCTCGTCGACGCCGACCTCGAGGAGAGCGCGTCGAACCTCGCCGTGCTCCTCGGCCCAGTCGTAGCCGGCGAAGCCGACGTCGCCATCGCGGCGCCGCCGCGAACCGGCGGCCCCTCGGGGTTCGGCATCGTCGAGGGGTTCGCCAGGTGGGGGACCGGCAGGCTGACCGGCCGTCGGTTCGACCGTCCGTTGTCGGGCCAGCGCGCCGTCCGGGCCGAGGTCCTGAGCTCGGCCGGACGGTTCGCCGCGGGGTTCGGGGCTGAGACCGGCTTCACCATCGATGCGGTCCGCGCCGGGTACCGTGTCGTCGAGGTGCCCTGCGCGATCAGCCACGCCCGAACCGGCCGCGATCCGGCCGGGTTCGCGCACCGGGCGAAGCAGGGGATCGACGTGGCCCGAGCGCTCGCGAGCCGCTGGAGGCGAAGGTGACGAAAGCCCTGCTCGCGCTCGGCGCGGCCGCGGTGGCGGCGCTCGCGACGCGGTGGGTCGCAGCGAGCCTCATCCCGACCACCCGCATCCTCCGCCGCAACCACCGGGGCGTCCTCGTCCCGACGGGACTCGGTGTCGCGGTTCTCGTCGGGGTCACGACCGGGATCGGACTCGCGGCATTCGTTCACGCCATCTCCCCGCACGCCCCGACGCCGTCGTTCGCGCTCGCGGGATCGCTCGGCGTCTTCATCCTCGGCTTCGGCTTCGGCGTTCTGGGATTGTTCGACGACGTCGCCGAGCAACCCGA
>Ga0070708_100002835_pt1 | contig 13466 bp, 9 predicted proteins | sample KBSK5503metaG_FD_65469 | JGI IMG/M metagenome (GOLD analysis project Ga0070708, IMG submission 65469) | Corn, switchgrass and miscanthus rhizosphere microbial communities from Kellogg Biological Station, Michigan, USA - KBS K5-50-3 metaG | ecosystem: Host-associated > Plants > Roots >...
GTCCTCGCACAAGATCAATATGATCGGCGAACTCGAACTTGGCTGGCGCTCCTGTGAACTTCCAGTCATCGCCCTTACCGGCACGAACGGCAAAACGACGACGACTGAATTAGTCGCTCAGATGTTGAATGCTTGCGGCCAGCAGACAATCGCCTGCGGCAATATCGGCAAACCGCTCTCCGAAGTGGCGCGCGAGAAGAAACAATTTGACGTGCTCACGGTTGAAGTCAGCTCGTTCCAACTCGAAACCATCCAAAGCTTCCGCCCATCAATTAGTCTCTGGCTCAACTTTGCTCCCGATCATCTCGATCGTTATCGCTCGGTGACCGATTATCGCGCGGCCAAGCTGCGCATTTTTGAAAACCAAACGGCCGACGATCTCGCCATTGTCAATGCAGTGGAGAGATTGTCTGGGATACGCGCACGCACGATCACGTTCAGCGCTTACATCGATCAGGCGGATTTTCGCCTCTCTGAAGGGGCGATCATTTATCAAAACGAAGCTGTTCTCCGTTTGTCCGATACAAAACTGCGCGGCTTGCATAACATCGAGAACTTAATGGCGACGCTCGCGGCCGGGATGGCGCGCGGATTGTCATTCCGGGAGATGATGCCGCCGCTTTGCACTTATGAGCCCCGTCCGCATCGTTGCGAATTCGTCCGCGAAGTGGGCGGTGTAGCCTACGTGAACGATTCGAAAGCGACAAATCTCGACGCGGTGGAGAAAGCGCTGCGCGCGCAAACCAAACCGGTCATTCTCATCGCCGGCGGCAAGGACAAAGGCTTCACGTTCGATCCGCTTCGACCTCTGATAGAAGAAAAGGTTAAATCGACAATCTTGATCGGCGAAATGGCAGAGAGCATCAGGCGATCCTGGAGCGGCGTGGCCAGCTCCGACATCGCCAACTCCCTCGCCGATGCCGTCGAACGCGCCCACGCAGTGGCCGGGCCCGGCGAAGTTGTCCTTTTTTCCCCGGGTACATCGTCCTTCGACATGTTCAAAAGCTACGCCGATCGCGGAGATCAATTTCGCGCCCTTGTGCAGGCTCTGCCCCAGCTGGAACGATGAAAATGCCACAGCTCCTCAGACGCAAAAAGCTTCGGGCCGCAACCGCGCGGCGCTCCGTCGGCGCATCTGCCGAAATGGACTACGAAGAGATATCAGAGCCAAACATGAAACTGTCTCGAGCATTGCTGATCGTTTTGCTTCTTCACGTGGTTGCTGTTTCAGGAATCATCGCATTTAACGTGATTAAGACGCGGCAGAGTTCGTTTGTGCCGGTAGCTGCGGTGAATCCGGAAAACAATCCGATCGCAAGCATTGCCCCTACAACCAAGTCGGATGCTTCGAATCGGCGATCTGCGTTCGAGCAAAAGGAAAATGCACCGCGCGAGGAGGCGAAAGCGTCACATTCTCCGTTGAAATCGGTCGCGAAAGACGAGCATAAAACCGCCAAGTCGAAACCAACCGAACACGCCAAAGCGCCCGCACACTCGGGAAAAACTTACACAGTGGTAAAGGGTGATAACCCGGTGACAATCGCAAAAAAGCTAAAGGTTTCTTACGACGATCTGCTTGCGCTCAATCAGATCGAGGATCCACGCAAATTGAAGATCGGACAGAAACTACTTATTCCGAAACCAGCGAAAGCAAAGAAGGAGGACGAATGAATCTGGGTGTCTTACCTAATTCGAAGCAACCTGCTGCTGAGGCGTCGACCTAACTCATGCACCGTAAGAGCGCCTATATTCTCTTTCTGGCCGTGCTGGGATTACTCGTCATCGGCATCGTCATGCTTTTCAGCACGAGTGCGTTTGCCCTTGATAGCCATGGAGACGTTTATTTTTTCATCAAAAGGCAGGCAATTTGGTTCGGGATTGGACTCATAGTTTGCACCTTTGTTGCGCTGATCGACTATCACTTCTGGAATCGGACATGGTGGCTTTGGTTTGCGCTCGCACTGGTTACGCTGACGCTTTGCTATTTTCCGCACATCGGGATGCGAATCAACGGTTCGCGCCGCTGGGTGGGACTGGGTCAACTCACTTTTCAGCCTTCTGAGTTAGCAAAGCTCACCGCAATCTTTTTCCTCGCCGCGTGGTTCTCGCGTTACGAAAAAGCAGGCAATAACGCGATCTACGGGTTCCTCATTCCGCTCGCAATCATCAGTTTACCGGCTGGGCTTATTCTCGGTGAAGTCGATCTTGGAACCACGGCTTTGCTCGGAACGACCGCCTTTGTCGTCATGTTCGTCGCCGGAGCGAATCCCCTGTGGCTTGGTTTCATATCGTTCGTCGGCCTGAGCGCTATTGCAGTTGTTGCAACGCAAATATCGGAAAGAATGGGCCGACTCTCTGCCTTTCTTCATCCGCAAAATTTCAAAGAAGATGCCGGTTTGCAGCAGATGCAGGCCCTAATCGCCTGGGGCAGCGGAGGAATGGAAGGACTTGGCCTGGGCAATGGTCGTCAGAAGATGCTTTATTTGCCTTACGCGCATACAGATTTCATTTTTCCGATTATCGGCGAAGAGCTCGGTCTGCGGTTCAGTTTGCTCGTGGTCTTTTTATTCGTGGTCATCATTGTTTGCGGCATCATGATCGCGCTGCACGCCAAAGACCGATTCGGTTTGCTGCTTGGCTGCGGCGTTGTTTCGCTTCTGGCTTTGCAAGCGGCGGTGAACATTGGCGTGACCACCTCGCTCCTGCCGAACAAAGGCCTACCGCTGCCGTTTATCAGTTACGGAGGTTCGAATCTTGTCACTTGTTTGTTCGGCATCGGTTTGTTGCTGAATATCTATCGGCAGGGAATTCTTGAACCACCGCATAAAAGACCCACGATCGCGCAGGTCCGGATAACACCACGCATTTAAACCAAGGACCGACAATCACCTAATGAACGCAGTGATCGCATGCGGAGGCACCGGCGGCCATCTTTTCCCCGGCATTGCTGTGGCGGAGGTGTTGCGTGATCGCGGCCACGAAGTCATGCTGTTGATTTCCGAAAAAGAAATTGACGCGCTTGCGCTTTCCGGCCGCACGAACTTCCGGTTTGAGAAATTGCCGACGGTCGGTTTGCCCTCGCCATTTTCGCCTGCGATTCTCGGTTTCATTCGCCGCTTCTGCGAGAGCCTATCCCTTTGCCGATCCATCTATCGCAGATTTAAACCGCAGGTTGTCCTTGGCATGGGCGGATTCACCTCTACTGCGCCTGTGCTGGCTGGGCGCATGCGCGGCGTTTCGACCTTCATTCATGAATCAAATGCCATCCCGGGGAAAGCGAATCGATTGACCGCACGGATGGTGCGCGCGGTCATGCTTGGCTTCAAGGAATGCGCGCCGTTCTTTCCAAAAGCGCACACAGAAGTCACCGGCACGCCAATCCGAACTGAACTGAAACCTCTAGATCGACAGGTCGCGCGTCAAAAGCTCGGACTCCGGACTGATTTGGCAACGCTGCTCGTAATGGGTGGGAGCCAGGGTGCCAGCGGAATCAATCAAGCCATCATCAAAGCATTGCCATTTTTGCAGGGCGTCCCGTTGCAGGTGATTCATCTCTCTGGCGCACGTGACGAGCGTCTTGTCGCAGATAATTATCGCCGCGAAAAGATCCCGGCTTACAGCGCCGCTTTTCATCATCGAATGGAGGAAGTTTACAGCGCCGCCGATTTCCTCGTGGCACGCGCCGGCGCGGCCAGTCTTGCGGAGTTCGCAGCTTTTTCGCTGCCTGGCATTTTAATTCCATTTCCTTATGCGGCAGACGATCATCAAACGCGCAACGCCGAGATTTATGCGCGCGCCGAGGCGGCGATTCTTCTTAAGGAATCGGAGATTTCTGGCGAATTGCTTGCACGCAAGATCCGTGAGCTGATCGAGAGTCCGGAGCGAATCCGGGAGATGTCGGCGAAGTGTTCGCCACTCGCGTCGAAAAACGCGGCCGGGCTCATGGTCACAACCATGGAGAAATATACGACCCATGAAGCTCGTCTCTGAGCTTAATCTCCCGAAATTGCTCACGCGTGAGCATCATAAAATTCATCTTGTCGGTGTGGCTGGCAGCGGGATGAGCGGTCTCGCCGCACTCTTGCTCGAGCTTGGGCACGAGGTTAGTGGCTCCGACAAAGCCAGCACCGTGGAGACGGATCGATTGCAACGGCTCGGTCTCCGTTTTCACCAGAACCATCGTGCGGACGACGCCAGCGCCGCCGATCTTGTTGTCTTTTCTTCTGCGATCAAGATCGACAATCCAATTCTCGTGAGCGCATATGATTCGGGAAAACCGGCCGTGCGTCGCGCCGAAGCCCTCGCCGCCATCATGCAGGGCAAGCGCGGGATCATTATTGCAGGAATGCATGGAAAAACGACGACCTCCGCGATGGCGGCGCACGTTCTGCGCGAAGCCGGGCTCCATCCGTCGTATTACGTCGGTGCAGAAATTCCGATTCTCGGAAGCAATGCGCATTGGGATCCACGCGGCGAATATTTTGTTGCGGAAGGCGACGAAAGCGATGGGACACTGCGTTGTTTTCACCCCGAACATGTCGTCGTTTTGAACATTGAAGAGGAGCACCTTGATTTCTATGTCGATCTTGCCGCGATCGAAAAAGTTTTCGCTCAGCTCATCGAGCAAACCACCGGTACAGTCTTTTTCAACGCCGATGATGTAAACACGGCGCGATTGTGCGCGCAGCGAAAATCCGCAGTCTCCTACGGTTTTTCCGAAAATGCCCACTATCGTGGCACCGATATCGACTTGCGCGATTTTGCATCGGTTTTTTGTGTTTATTTTCGGGGCAAACAACTGGGCGAAGCGGTGCTGAATGTTCCCGGACGGCACAATATCCACAACGCTATTGGTGTCATCGCGCTGGCGAACGAACTTGGGGTTCCCTTTGAGAAAATTGCGGCTTCCCTTCTCAAATTCGAACACGCCCGGCGCCGGTTTGAAATAAAGTACGCCAGCGATCGTTTTTTGCTCGTCGATGATTACGCGCATCATCCCACCGAAATTCGCGCCACGCTTAAGACGGCGAAATCGACCCGCCGCAAACGCGTGTTGACGATGTTCCAGCCGCATCGTTTTTCGCGAACCAAAGCGCTGTGTTATAAATTCGGAGGCGCCTTTGATGATGCAGACCGTGTTGTTGTTACCGACATTTATGCCGCAAGCGAAGAGCCAATTCCTGAAATCAGTGGCCAAACTATCGCCGCGGAGATTGCGCGCCACGGACATCGCGGCGTGAGTTATCAGCCGCGTTTCGAATGGGTCCATCGCGATGTCGGAAACATGCTGGACTCCGGCGACCTCATTTTGAGCATGGGCGCGGGCAACATTCACGAGCAGATATCGATCCTGGCCGCCGACCTTGTAATCGCGGAGAAATTGAAAGCGATCATTGGTGAAGAGGGTCACGTGCGACTTTACGAGCCGCTCTCAAAACACACGACGTTGCGCGTGGGCGGTCCGGCGCGATTTTGGGTTGAGCCGCGCAATGAGAACATGTTCGCAGAACTGATCCGCTTTTGCCGCTACGAAAGTCTTCCGCTTTTCGTCATCGGCCGCGGCTCAAATTTGCTCGTCCGCGATGGTGGCATTCTCGGCGTCGTGGTTCATCCCTGCGGAGGGGATTTCGACAAGATTGAAGTTGATGGTAGCGAAATCACAGCGGGTGTCGGCGCGAAATTAAAGGAGGTCGCCTATGCAGGTAAAGCGGCTGGAATTGGTGGGCTGGAGTGGATGGAGGGTATTCCCGGCGCAGTCGGCGGCGGGTTGCGGATGAATGCTGGCGCCATGGGCTCACAAACTTTTGAGAACGTTGTCCGCGTTCGTTATCTCGATTCGGAAGGAAATCCGCACACGAAAAGTCGGCACGAACTGGACGTGCACTACCGGAATTTTCCTTTGCTTGAAAACAATTTTGCCGTGTCCGCCGTCTTCCGCGGCCAACCTGCGCCAGCCGAAGAGATCGCGCAAAAGTTACACGCATCGCAGGAAAAACGCCGCACCTCGCAGCCAATCGCAAAAAGCGCCGGCTGCATTTTTAAAAATCCGCAGAATTGTTCAGCTGGACAGTTGGTTGAGGAACTGGGCTTGAAAAATTCTGGCGTTGGCAAGGCACGCGTCTCGGAGGTGCACGGCAATTTCATCGTTAATGACGGCGGGGCGACCGCCGCTGAAATGCTTGAGTTGATCGAGAAAATCAAAAGCGTGGCGCGGACGCAACGCGGGATCGAGCTGGAGACGGAAGTGCAAATTGTAGGAGAACCGGCATGAAGAAAAGTGACCCGATTCCGCAAAAAATCGCGGTGCTTATGGGCGGACCCGGCTCCGAACGCGAGGTTTCTCTGGCGACCGGTCGTGGAATCTCAAAAGCTTTGCGTTCATTAGGAGCGGAAGTGGTCGATGTCGATGTGCGGGATGAAAATTTCGAGCTGCCGGACAATGTCGATCTTGCCTTCATCGCGCTGCACGGAACCTTCGGAGAAGACGGTCAGGTGCAAAAGATTCTCGAAGACCGCGGCATCCCCTATACCGGCGAGGGAGTCGAAGAGAGCCGGCTCGCGTTCGACAAAATTCGGTCCAAAGAAAAATTTCGTGAGCACGATGTGATCACTCCGGAATGGGAAACGATCGAGGCGCATCAGCGGCCGCACATGCGATTGCCAATTGTGGTCAAGCCGCCGCGACAAGGATCGACCGTCGGCGTTTACATTGTGAGAAAATCGGCGGAGGTCGAGCCGGCCGTGCGCGAGGCGGCAAAATACGACAGCCAATTGCTGGTCGAAAAATTTATCGCCGGTCGCGAGTTGACCGTTGGGATACTGGGCGATGAAGCGCTGCCCATTCTGGAAATCATTCCCAAAGGCGGGTTTTACGATTTCACAAATAAGTATCCCTTCTTAAATCCACAGGCGGGCGGGGGAGCCGAACATGTGTGTCCGGCAAAGATCGACAAGAAAAAAACAAAGGAGATTCAGGCGCTCGCTTTGCGTGCATATCGCTCGCTCGGTTTGCAGGTTTATTCGCGCGTCGATGTTCTCTTACCGGAAGATGGCGTCGCCACCGTGCTGGAACTGAACACCATCCCCGGGATGACGGAAGCGAGTCTGCTGCCCGAAGCTGCGGCCGCCGCAGGCATAAGTTATGTCGATCTTTGTACGCGTATCATCGAACTCTCGCGCGCCAGGTCGGAGCGTTCAGCGAAATGAAAACTGCTCAACGACGTTCCCAGCGGGGCAATCGGCGCGTGTCCAATTTGCGGCAGCGACGCCAGCAGCATTTATTGGATGTTAAAGTTCGCTCGCGCAGAGCTACCCAGCATCGCACTCGAAGAGTCCTGGCTGTTATCTCCAGACTGACGTTGCTGGCCGGGCTTTGCGCCGTCATTTACGTTGGTGCACGCGAAGGCGCAAAGCGCTTTTTCTTCGAAAATGCGGACTATCAGGTGCGCACAATCGAGCTCCAGACGGACGGCACCTTGCAGCGCGAGCAGATCCTGAAAGTGGCCGATTTGCACGAAGGTGAAAACATTTTCAGTGTGAACCTGGGGCGCGTGCGTGATAGCGTGCAGCGACTTCCACAAGTCGATGAGGTGGAGGTGGTGCGCAAATTACCAGGGGAGATCGATATTCGTGTGGTCGAGCGAAAGCCGGTTGCGTGGATTACAGGCGAGAAACAAATGTCCGATCCATTTGTGTCAGATGCCGCTTTTCTTGTGGACGCGCGAGGTGTTTTGATGAAAGAAAAGAAGTTGTTGCCAGAATACCTGGGATTGCCGCTCATTTCAGGATGCTCGAGCGAATCGCTTGAGGCGGGCAAGGTCGTCGAATCGCTCGAAGCAAAAACGGCGCTGGAATTGCTGCGTTTGAGCACGCGCAGCTTTATGCAAACGCGTTTTCTGATTCGCGAGATTGATGTTTCCAAAAGTTATTGCCTGCTCGTGACCGACAAAAATCACGCGCGCGTCACGTTTGCATTAAACGATCTCGAGGCACAATTGCAGCGTCTCGAACAATTTCTTGTTTATTGTGATGACTCAAAGCAGGAACTCGAGACGGTGAACTTGCTGGTCCAGCGAAACATTCCTGTGACGTTCGCGAAACCACCGGCCGCCGTCATCAATGATACGATCGATCCCTCTGTGGAACCGCGCATTTTGAAAGCAATCCCAGCGCATCAACTGACAAAGGCCGTGCCGCCGCCGGCGAAACCGCGCACGAGTTCGACGCCAATTCCCAAGGCAAGTCCTATCCCGCAACAAAGGAAAGGCTAATAACAATGGCAAGCAGCAATTTGATAATTGGTCTTGAGATTGGCACCTGGAAAATTTGCGTTGTCGTTGGAGAAAGCCGGCCCGATGGCGCGATCAAGATCCTCGGAGTTGGCCAGACGCCGTCGCGTGGCGTGCGCAAAGGCGAGATCGTTGATTTTGAAACAGCGATGAAATGCGTGCATGAAGCGGTAGTCGATGCCGAGCAAAAAAGCGACGTTATGATCCGGAGTATTTACGTCGCCGTTGCTGGGTCGCATCTTCAAAGTTTCAATAATCGCGGTAGTGTAATGCTGCCTGAAGACCGCGATGAGATTGATGAGCAAGACGTTGAGGATGTGAAAATTAACGCACGTGAGGTGAGCATCCCCGCGCAAAACGCTTTCCTCCATTCCATCATCCAGCATTACCATGTCGATGGACAAAATGGCGTGCTTAATCCAGTCGGGATGCTTGGGCAAAAATTGGAAGCCGATTTTCACATCATCCACGGCGTGCGTACCCGCATTCAGAACACCATCCGGTGCGTGAAAGAGTTACCGCTCGACGTCGAGGACGTGGTATTCGGCGCGCTTGCTTCTGCGCAGGTCGTCCTGACGCAACACCAAAAAGACCTCGGCTCGCTGGTTATTGATATCGGCGGCGGGACGACGGATTATATTTTATATGCTGATGGCGCGGTTAAACAAAGCGGTTGCCTCGCAATCGGCGGTGACCATATCACGAATGACATTTCGATGGGGCTGCGCATCCCTATGGCACGCGCTGAGAAATTAAAAATCGAGGAAGGCAACTGCGTTCTTGGAAATTGTCTTCCCGGCGAAACTATTTTATTAAAAGACGATTCAGGCTTTGCCGGGAAGGAGATCGAGCGCGAAACGCTGAATACGATCATAAATTTGCGGCTGCGGGAGACCTTTGAACTTCTCAAACGCAGACTCGAGGAAGAGTCATTCATCAATTATCTCGGTGCCGGCATTTTCATTACCGGTGGATGCAGTCTTCTCAACGGTATCGATAATCTCGCGGAAGAAATTTTCGAAATGCCTGCGCACGTTGCACACGCACAGACTGCATCGGGATTAACTTCGGCGGTGGAGAACCCGCAATTTTCGACCGCGATTGGTTTGATCAAATATGCGCAAGCTGTGCAAACAGATCGGCCGCGACGACGATTTGGAGGAGTCCTCGGCAAATTCTTTAGCGGAATGAGATAAGATCGACATAGGTACGACGAGATGATTCAGCTCAGGAGAAATTACAGTTTGTCCGAACGCGAAGAGGAATCTGTTCCGATCAAGATTGTAAGCGTTGGCGGCGCTGGTTTGAGCGTGCTCGATCGGATCGTACTCGATGGTTTGGAGAGGGCCGACGTGGTCGCGATTAACACCGATGTTCAGTCACTGGCTAGTTCCGTCGCTCCCCACAAAGTGCAACTCGGTCGCACGGCGACGCGTGGTCTGGGCACGGGCGGCGACCCGGAGCTGGGCTACCAAGCAGCGGTGGAATCGGCTGAGGAAATCCGCGAGGCGCTGGCAGTCGCGAGAATGATTTTTATTTGCGCAGGGCTCGGTGGCGGCACTGGATCGGGCGCGGCGCCATATGTCGCGCAGCTTGCCCGTGAAGCCGGTTCGCTTGTCATCGCGTTTGCCACTCTTCCATTTGGTTTCGAAGGCAAACGCCGCGGCGCACAAGCGCAGGAGGCACTCGGCCGGCTTAACGAGATCGCCAACGCAGTCGTCTGCTTCGAGAACGATCAAATGGGGGACATCGTTGCGCCGAAAGCAGGCATCCATCAGGCATTTGCGACGGCGGACATCACGATCAGTCAAAGCGTTCGTTCCATTGTAAATCTGATCCAGCGGCCGGGGCTTATCCGCATCGGATTCGATGATTTGCTTGCGGCGTTGCGCAGCCGCAATGGCCGTTGCTTATTTGGTTTCGGTGAATCCGATTCGGATAATCGCGCACATGACGCTCTCGCGCAGGCCCTCAAAAATCCGCTGATGGATCGTGGTCGCATGCTGGCGGACGCGACCCGTGTCTTGGTTCAAGTGGCAGGCGGACCCAGCATGACGTTATCCGAAGTGGAAATCCTGATGCAGGAACTTGGTCGTCATGTGAACGAGGAGACGCAGATTCTATTCGGCACGGCAGTCGATGGCCGAATGGGGAATCGCCTGAGCGTCACAATCATTAGCTCGTTCGCGGCTGATAAGGATTCTGTTCCGCAGGAGATTCAACCGGCGCAGAGCAGCGTCCCGGCGATGCCGCCTGTCTGGGCGCAGCCTCAGGATGCTTCGCCCGAGATCGACGTCGAGCCGGAAGCAACTCCGATCGAAACTTCCCAGCCTGCCGAGACGATGCCGATCGAGGAACCGGCGCCGGTTGCAACAGCATGGCCGCAGCCATCTATGCCCCACAAACCTGAACCGCGCTTGATTACCCCGCAGAGCAACCCGGTGCCGATGAAAGAAGGGAAACCGTCGCCGGAAAAAAATGTGCAGGCGAAACAGGAAGTCTTGCAATTCGAGCCGGTCACGCGCGGTCGCTTCGAAAAGAGCGAACCGACCATCGTGGAGGGCGAGGACCTCGATGTCCCGACCTATCTGCGGAAGAAAATCAAGGTGAAGTGACTGGCAGGGAGGTTAGGCTTCCAGCCTGACTCGGCCGGTGAGCTTCCGGCTTGTCGTTAACACACGCTCCGACACGCTAGAAGCGTGTCTGCCGAGACAGGCAGGATGCCTATCGTCCGAGGCGGGTAAGCTTTGCCTAATTATTTCTTCATCAATTCCAGCACCGCGCTCGTCATTCCGATGATGCCGACGCGGATTGTTGGCTCAGGCACAGGCGCGAACTTGCTTGAGTGCAAACTCGGCAGCGGCGTGCCTTTGCTTTGGCTGTCCGCGATCTTTGCCGGATCGACGGCGCCGATATGGAAATCCACCGCCGGAATGGAATGGTTCGGCAAGCTGTATTCGGAAAAATCTTCGCCACCCATCGTTGGGTCGACAATCTCCACGTTCTCGTTGCCTAACGACTTCTTCCAAGCCGCGACCAGCCGCTTCGTCAACGCGGGATTATTGTAAGTCGCGGGCGTGAATTGATCCTTTAGCACGCTGACAATTGGCGCGCGCTCCGGCGGAACCCCGCCCGCGGTGGCAATTCCTTTAGCGATCCTGTCAATCGCCGCCAGCACGCGATCGCGCACATCAGACTTATAGGTGCGCACGGTCAACTGCATTTTTACTTCATCCGCAATGATGTTGTGCTTTGTCCCACCATGGATGGAACCAACCGTGACAACAATCGGATCGAGCGGATTATTTTCGCGGCTTGCGATCGTCTGCCACGCGTTGATCATCTCTGCCGCGAGCACGATCGGATCCTTGGTTTTGTGCGGATAAGCGCCGTGCCCGCCCACGCCGCGCACGGTCACATCCACTGAATCGACATTTGCGTACGTGTAACCTTCCGTGACGCCGATGTGGCCGGTCTGCATGTCGGCCTTGTCGTGAAATCCCAGCGCGAAATCCGGTTTGCCGAATTGTTCGTAAAGACCGGCGTTCAGCAATGCACGCGCGCCGTTGCCGGTTTCCTCCGCCGGTTGCGCGACGAACAAGATCGTGCCGTGCCATTGATCCTTCGCTTTCGCGAGCGCGCGCGCCACCCCGATAAAGGCCGACATGTGCGCGTCGTGCCCGCACGCGTGCATCACGTGAACATCTTTGCCGTCGTCATTTTTCGCGACCGCGTGGCTCGCGTATGGTAAGCCGGTTTCCTCTTCCACGGGCAACGCATCCATATCGGTGCGCACAAGCACAGTCGGCCCATCGCCGTTCCTCATAATCCCAATGACGCCATAGCCTTTCAGGTTTGGGTTGTCGTATTTGCCGAAGTTCTCCGTCACTTCGCAACTGGCCGCGCGCAATTCCTTGGCAATCAGTGCCGAGGTTCGCTTTTCATGCCAGGACAACTCGGGGTGACTGTGAATGTCCTTATAAATTGTGAGCAGCGACGGCAGCTCGGTATCGGCAATTGTTTGCGGCGTCTGCTGCGCGAACGCGAGACCGCCAGACAAGATTGACAATAGCAAAGCCGGCAATGAACGGATCTTCATGTTCCTCTTATAACAGAAAACCCAAATACATAAATCAGGAAGCGACGAATCCAAGGAGACAGAACAAGGAAACCGCAATGTTTTTCCTAGCTTTCCAGATTGAATTTCCTCTTTTCCTGCTTTCCTAATTTGTTTTTCCGGTTCTCTTGATCTGCGATGGAATTTGAGAAGAACACGAAGCTCTTCGGCGCCGATCCGACGCCGCGGATCGTTGCGATCGAGCTGGGCGAGACAGGCACAGTGAAAGTTTATCGTCGTGAAAAGGATGGGTCGACGATCGTCGAGGTCGAACCGTTTCATCCGTTCATCTGGGCTGATTCGGACGTTGTCGATCTTGGTATCGAAGCTGAGAAACTGGAAGGCGATCTCAAATACGGTTGGCGCATCACGGTCGACAGCTGGAAAGAATTAGTCGCCCTGCGCAACGGCCTTAAAAAAGCCAACCGCGATTTCTTCGCCTTGACTGATCCAGTTCAGCATTACCTCACTGCCACAGGGCGCACGCTCTTCAAGGAATTGCCCTTCGAAGAGCTGAAACGAATGCAGCTTGAGACCCTTTCGTTCGAAGAGCCTGTCGCCGGTGTTCCCGACGCAGGTCCAACCGATCACATCATGAGCATCGCGCTCTCGGATAACACCGGTTGGGAGGAATTGATCGTTGTCGATCCAAAAAATGTTGAGGAATCGGAACATCGCGCGCTAAAACGCCTGACCAGTCTCATTAAAGAACGCGATCCGGATGTGATTGAGGGGCACAATCTCTTCCGTTTCGATTTGCCGTACCTGGTTGCGCGCGCCAAGAAAACGAAAACTAAACTCGATTGGGGGCGCAGCCGCGGATTTTTGCGCTCCCGTCCGTCGCGACTCCAGATTGCGGAGAAAACAATTGATTACCCGAAATTTACGATCGATGGCCGCCATTTCGTCGATACGTTCCTACTGGCGCAATTTTACGATGTCGGCATGCGGACCCTCTCCGGCTTCGAACGTGTCGATGTTGCGCGGCATTTTGGGTTTTGCGAGAGCGAGGAAATCTCGGCGTTGACCGGAAAGGAATTGCAGCGCGCTTACATCGACAA
>Ga0070708_100002836_pt1 | contig 13458 bp, 15 predicted proteins | sample KBSK5503metaG_FD_65469 | JGI IMG/M metagenome (GOLD analysis project Ga0070708, IMG submission 65469) | Corn, switchgrass and miscanthus rhizosphere microbial communities from Kellogg Biological Station, Michigan, USA - KBS K5-50-3 metaG | ecosystem: Host-associated > Plants > Roots >...
CGGTCGGCGTGTAGAGAGTGATCGGCTCGAGTACGTCGATCGCCGGGTCGCGGTCCCACGGCTGGCCGGCGAGGCCGGCGTGCCCCCACCAGTTCTCGATCGCACGTCCGTTCGAGGCGCTGCCGTGATCCTTGCCCTCGACGGTGAATCGAACCTTCGAGATGGAAGAGAACTCGGTCAGCGTGTACACCGCCGCCTGGATGCCGAGCGACTCGGCATCGGCGCCGACCATCGCCTCCAGAACGCTCGCGCTCCAATCGACCGTCGCCACGCCGTCGTGGATCGTGACGGAGTTGATGGTCGACGCCGGCGAATAGGGAGTTGAATGATCGGGGTCCTGCGGCGTGCCGTGGACCAGCTCCTCGAGCGCCGCCTTCGCGATCGTTTGGGTCTTCGAGACGCGGTGCCGCTCGGGGGCCAGGTAGAGCCTGGTCGAACCCGACACCAGGTAGTAGATCGTGACGTGAGTCGCACCGGTCGACACCGCCGAGGCGCTCGCTGCCCGGGTATGACCTGACGCGCCCCCCGGCCTCGGAGAACCGGCACCGGGAACGACCGCCTTCGAACAAGCCCCGGCGACGAGCGCCAGAACCATCGATAGGAGCACCTTCTTCATTCTGATCCCTCCTCGGACGTGCGGACACTACGAACGACCTGCACCGAGGTCACCTCGTTGCATCCCGGCCCGAAGTCTGCCCGAACTGCCCGATGGTGCAGAGGCGCCGCGTTGCCGCTTCTTCGGATGCGTTGATAGATTCCGCCGCGGTCGGGACGGGCGGTTCCCTGCCCCGCGAACGTTCGGAGGGTTCGTTGCCGGTTTCGGATCGCGTCGCCGTCGTCGGCGTAGGCCATGCGGGGTTCGCCCCGATCACCGCCGGCGTCTCCTACAAAGAGCTGACCTTCGAGGCGGCGCAACGCGCCTATGCCGACGCCGGTGTTGACCCGCGCACCCAGGTCGACAGCTTCGTCACCGTCGCGGAGGACTTTCTGGAGGGCACGTCGATCTTCGACGAATACACGCCCGATCAGGTCGGCGCCGCGATGCGGCCGATGCATACGATCACCGGCGACGGGCTGCACGGCCTGGCGACCGCGGTGATGCTCATCCTCTCCGGCGTCGCGGAAGTCGTGGCGCTCGAAGGTCATTCGAAAGTCTCGGACGTCCTCACGCTCGATCGGATCATCGACTTCGCCCAAGATCCTGTGCTCAACAGGCCGCTCGGGATTCATCTGTCCTACGTCGCCGGGCTGGAGATGCGTCGCTGGATGGAGGAGACGGCGACCACCGAGGAGCAGATCGCCCGCGTCGCGGTGAAGAACCGTCGGCACGCGCTCGCGAACCCCTCGGCGGCGTACCCGGCTACGACGTCGGTCTCCCAAGTGCTCTCGTCCGCTCCGATCGCGACACCGCTCGTCGCGGCGGAAGTTGCGGGACGGGCGGACGGCGCGCTCGTGCTGGTGCTCGCGTCCGAGCGCGCGGCCCGGCGTCTTTCCGAAACACCGGTGTGGGTGACCGGCGTGGGCTGGTCGCAGGACGCCCCGTCGCTCGAGAGCCGCGAGTGGGGTGAGGCGCGCTACCTGCGCCTGGCCGGCGAGCGCGCGTACGCGATGGCGGGGATCCGCTCGCCGAGGCGCTCGATATCGCTCGCGGAGGTGAACGACACGTACGCGTACAAGGAGCTCCAGCACCTGGAAGCCCTGAAGCTCGCGCGGCCCGGCGAGGCCGGGGTGCTCACCGAGGAAGGCGCGACCGAGCACGGCGGTGATCTGCCGGTGAACGTCTCCGGCGGGGCGCTCGGACGCGGGAACCTGTTCGAGGCCGGCGGGCTCGCGCAGGCAATGGAGTGCGTGCTGCAACTGCGCGGCGAGGCGGGGGAGCGTCAGGTCAAGGGCGCGTCTACGGCGATCGCTGCGTCGTGGCGTGGGGTGCCGACGTCGACGGGAGCGGTGGCGATCTTCGCCGCCTGATGGAGCCATGTTGAAACGAGTGGACAACGCGCACTACTGGACCAAAGACATGGACGCCTCGGTCGGGTTCTACCGCGACACGCTCGGACTGACGCTACGAATACAGATGGGCGAGGACTGGGCCGAGTTCGACGTCGCCGGAACGACGGTGGCCTTGCACGGCACCCGCGAGGGTCACCCGCCTCCGCAAGACGGCGCGACGGTTGTGTTCGAGGTACACAGCCTCGATGCCGAGATGAGCGCGCTCCGCGGGCGTGGTGTCGTCTTCGAGGGCGACGTGGCGGAGGTTCCAGGCTACGGGCGGTTCATTTCCTTCCGCGACCCCGACGGGAACCTCTTGCAGATCTTCGAGCGCGCCGAGGGTGCGTCCGGCGAGACCGTCGACATTGTGATCAACGGGGAGTACCACTGATGGGCAGGAGGGTTGCGGTCGTCGGCGCGGGCATGACGAAGTTCGTGCGCCGCGCGCAGGAGACCGGCAAAGAGCTGGCGTGGGAAGCGACCTCGCTCGCGCTCGAATCCTGCGAGCTGACGCTGAACGACGTCGACATGGTGTGCCTCGGCTCGGCGCCGGACGCGTTCGACGGCGTACATATGAAGGGTGAGTACCTCGCCGACGGATGCGGCGCGTGGGGCAAGCCGTTCATGCGCGGCTATGTGGGTGGCGGCACCGGCGTGTTCACGCCGATCCAGGGCTGGTACACCGTGGCGTCGGGCCTCGCCGACGTCGTCGTGTGCGTGTGCGAGGAAAAGATGTCCTCGACGCAGCCGCATCCGCAAGGCGCGTTCCTGACGATCTTCGACAACCTCACCGAGCGACCGCTCGGGCCGAACCTGCTCTGGATCTTCGCGCTCGAGATGCAACGATACATGGCGGTGCACGGTCTGGAGAAGAAGGACATCGCTGCGGTCAGCGTAAAGAACAAGCGCAACGCGGCCGACCACCCGGCGGCGCTCCTCGGCGACCGCAACATCACCGTCCAGGACGTGCTCGACTCCGAGGTGCTCGCCTGGCCGGTGCAGCGGCTCGACGTTTCACCTATAACGGACGGCGCCGTCGCGATCGTCATCGCGGCGGAGCACGTCGCCAAGCGCATCACCGACAAGCCGGTGTGGATCTCGGGAGTGGGGTGGCAGCTCGACAGCGCCTACTGGACGAACCGAGACCTCTACTACCCGGACTACGTCGAGTACGCGGCCCGGATGGCCTACGACATGGCCGGGATTCGCGAGCCGCGCAAGGAGATCCATATCGTCGAGCCGTACGACCCGTTCGATTACAAGGAGCTCCATCACCTCGAGGGGCTGATGCTGTTCGACAAGGGGAAGGCTCCCGAAGCGATGCGCGACGGTGTGCTCTACCGCGATGGGGACCTACCGTCGTGCCCGTCCGGCGGCCTCCTCGGCGTCGGGAATCCGATCGCCGCGGCAGGGCTGATGAAGATCTGCGAGCTCTTCTGGCAACTGCGCGGCGAGGCAGGCGCGCGCCAGGTGCCGGGGTCGCCCGAGACCGGCGTCGCCCAAGCCTGGGGCGATCTGATGCAGGTCGGGACCGTGGTCGTGATGAGGAAAACGGGGTAGCGCGTGTGGACTGGACCACGTTCCTGGCCGAGCGTCCCCTCGTCGTGCTCGCGACGACCGGGCCCGACGGAACACCGCACGCCGTCCCGGTCGAGGTGGTCGTGTACGGCGGCAAGCCCTACGCGTGGTGCGAGAGCGATTCCGTGAAGGTGGCGAACGTGCGACGGACTCAGAAGGCGGCGATGCTCGGATACAAAGGTCGGGCCGCGACGCTGGTGCGCGGTCCGGCGCGCGTCCTGACGGTTGAGAACGCGTCCTACGACGAGATCACGAGAGCGTTCCTGACCAAGTACGACCGCGAAGAGACGTACGGCAACGACGTGCTCGTCGAGATCACGCCCGGCCGAGTGACCGCCTGGGAGGAGTGAGCGTGCCCGCTCGCAAAGACGCCGGCACCCCGCCGCAGCGCACGAGCGGCCCGGTGTCGCTCTCCGACTCCGAGTTCCGCTCGGGCATCGCGGTCGAGTTCGCGGTCGACGCCCGTTATTCGTGGGACGCCGGCGTCGCGATCGGCGGCTACCTCGACGGCTTGAAAGACGGGAAGATCCTCGGACGTTCGTGTCACGGTTGCCGGCGGATCCTCGTGCCGCCGCGGATGTTCTGCGAGCAGTGTTTTCGCCCGACGGACGCCTGGGTGCGGGTGAAAGACACGGGAACCGTGAACACGTTCTCGCTCGCGTACATCACGTGGGACATGCGGGAGCTCACCGACCCGGACATCCCGGCCGTGATCGATCTCGACGGCGCGTCGCCGGGCATCGGCATCATGCACAAGCTCGGCGACGTCGACCCCGAATCGGTGCACACCGGGATGCGAGTTCGCGCCGTCTGGAAGCCGGCTGCCGAGCGCGAAGGCTCGATCCTCGACATCGCCTACTGGGCGCCGATCGATGGAGCCCGTAAGGGCCCGGCCACGCGCGGCGGCACCACGAAACGTTCCGGCTCCAAAGCGGGGAAGAGAGGCAAGCGCTGATGCTCGAGAAGATCACCAACCCCGAACGCGTCCGAACGGTCGGGGGCTCCATTCCGGTCCGCCACCGCTATACACCGGGGGTGGCCGGAGATCGGTTCTTCCGGGCCCTGCGCGACAAGGGCGAGATCCTCGCGACGCCGTGCGCCGCCTGCGGCGTCGTGTACGTCCCCGGAAGGATGTTCTGCGAGCGGTGTTTCGCCGCACTCGACGAGTGGGTCCCGGTCGGGCCCGGCGGGACGCTCGAATCATTCACCGCGGTGCACGTCGACCTCGATGGGAACCCGCTCGACGAGCCGGCGTGGGTCGGCCTCGTGATGCTCGACGGCGCGACGACGGTGATGCCTCACCGGCTCGAGCCGAACGGAACCGAGCCGCGCATCGGCGCGCGGGTCGAAGCGGCGCTCGAGCCGAAGAACCGCCGTACGGGATCGATCAACGACATCCGCGCGTTCCGCTTGACCTGACGCTCGGTCCGCCCCCTGGGGAGACGGCCGTCGCTGAGGTACCCTTCTACGATGCAGATGAATTTCGCCTTCGCACCCGAACACGAGGACTTCCGGAAGGTCGTCCGGTCCTTCGCCGAGGACGTGATCGCGCCCGTCGCCCAGTCCTTCGACGAGCGCGAAGAGTTCCCCGTCGACATCGTCCGGCAGATGGGCCAGATGGGCCTGTTCGGGCTGCCCTTCCCCGAGCGATACGGCGGATCCGATGCGGACTTCATCACCGTATGCATCGCGGTCGAGGAGCTCGCGCGGGTCGACTCGTCGATCGCGGCCACGCTCGAAGCGGGGCTCGGCCTCGGTGCGATGCCGGTGCACCTGTTCGGGACGGAGGATCAGAAGCAGCGGTGGCTCGCCCCGCTCGCGCGCGGCGAGTCGCTCGCCGCGTTCGGGTTGACGGAGCCCGAAGCGGGATCGGATTCGCACGGCCTTCGGACGAGAGCGGTCCTGCAAAAAGGCGAATGGGTGATCAACGGCACGAAGGCGTTCATCACCAACTCCGGCACGCCCTTGACGCTGTTCGCCACGATCGCCGCCGTGACCGGGGACGGCCCGCAGATCTCGAACATCATCGTTCCGAACGGCACGCCGGGTTTCACCGTCGGCGGCAGCTACCGCAAGATCGGCTGGCGCGCATCGGACACGCACGAGCTGATCTTCGACGACTGCCGCGTCCCGGAGGAGAACCTGCTCGGCGAACGCGGCGCCGGGCACCGCAACTTCCTCGCGGTCCTCGACGGAGGGCGCGTCGCGATCGGCGCGCTTGCGGTCGGGCTCGCGCAGGGGTGCGTCGACCAGTCGGTCGCCTACGCGAAAGAGCGGAAGGCGTTCGGTCGCGCGCTGGCGGAACATCAAGCGGTCGCGTTCAAGCTCGCCGACATGGCGACCCAGACCGAGCACGCCCGGCTCGGTGTCTACCGCGCCGCCTGGATGAAGGACCAGGGGATGCCGTTCAAGAAGGAGGCCTCGATGGCGAAGCTGTTCGCCTCGGAGGTCGCCGTGACCGCGGCACGCGAGGCGGTCCAGATCCACGGAGGCTACGGCTACGTCAGCGAATCCCCGGTGTCCCGCTTCTACCGCGACGCGAAGATCCTCGAGATCGGCGAGGGCACGAGCGAGGTCCAGCGCATGGTGATCGCGCGGGAGCTACTGCGGCCTTAGCTCGCGTCAGCGCAGGATCTGCGTGACGCCCGCAGGTTTGAACTGCACCGTCGAAAACTTCTTGATGTCGTAGGTCTGCCACGCGAGCAGGCCGAGCAGACCGACGGTCAGGACGCCTGCCAGAGCACCTTGGAAGATTCGCCGTGCCTTCAAACCGACGAGCGCCATCGCGAACCCGCCTGCGCCGCCGCCGGCCAGAACGACCAGACCCAAGCGAAGGGCCCATTTCCGGAAGGCGGTTTTGCCGTTATCGCGGATCGCCTCGGCCATCGTCAAAGGATCTTTGCTGTTGGTGATCGTGTCTCCGATGTTCGACTCGCCGATCGAGCCGACCAGTGATGAGCGAAGCGCCAGGAACCCCGAATGCGTCTGGGCGACGACCGAACCCGCCTTGAGGCCGGTTGCGAACGGCTCGACCGTCAGTTCCGTCGTCCCCGACGTGGCCGGCCTCATGCCGAAGTGCACGAGCATCGGACCGACGCGGTACGTGCCGTCGCCGAACGCGGCCATCGCCACGAACGAGCCGGCGATACCGAGCACGATCGTCACGATGAGATACCCCTGACGGGTAACCTGCTTCGGCGGGGCAAGGGCGGCGCCTTCCATCAAGACTCCTTCCGGTCGGGTGTCGCGCAGAGGTCCTCGAGCACGGAGGCGCCGTCTTCGGGCCCGACGGCGAGGACTCGGTCGCCGGGCTGCAGCGTTGTCGAGCCGCGCGGCCGGTAGATCCACCGTCCGCCCCGCTGGATCGCGAGCACGTCCATCCCGGTCTCCGTTCGGAGCGACAGCTCCCGGAGGCTGTGCCCGCCGGCCGGGGAGCCCTGGGAAACCGTGCATTCGCTCACGATCTCGTCGGCTTCCGCCAGTGCTTCCGCGATGATCGGGTGCGGTTGCTCGTCGCGCTCGACGAGCCAGGTCATCTCTTGCGCCGCGTCGGCGATCCGCTCGGAGGCGAACGCGAGGTGCAGCAGCCCGCGCAACTCGTCGGGGTCGGCTCCTTCGCGGACCGCGCGCAGCACCCAGCGCTCGAGCTCGTGCTGCATCTCGTCGGTCGAATCCTCGAGCGAGCTGACCTCCGCCGCCAGTCCCTTGTCGTGAAACAGGATCGCCGAATACGCGAGTCCGACGGCGACCTCCGACGCGTTCTTCATCTCGACGAGAAGGTCCACGGCGCGGTCGAGGCCGGTGAGTGTTTTCGGCACGGGTTCGGCGAGATCTCGCCGGGGCGCGCCGGCCAGCTCACGAACGAGATCGACGCCCTCCTCCGGTCCTTTGAGGAAGAGCACGTCTCCATCCTTGAGCACTTCTTCGCCCCCAGGCGCGAAGACCCAGTCGACGTCGCGCCGGATCGCGATCACCCACATGCCGGTCTCCGTGGGGAGCCCGAGCTCCTCGAGTGTCTTCCCTTCCATCAGGTTGTCTTCGCGCAGCCGGACGCGCGCGACGATCTCCTCGGCGTGCCGCAGGTCGTCGCGCAACTGGCTCGGGACGCCGAGGTCTTTGAGCACGACCCGCGCGATGTCCTCCGCCGCGTCGCCGATCTTCTCCATCGCGCCGGCGACGGCGAGCACGCCGGACATCGCTTCGGCGTCCTCGGGTGAACGGGCGGCCAGGATGGCGATCTCGCGGAGCTCGTTGATGTCCTGGCCCATCGTCTGCTCGAGGTCGATGACCGCTTGCGCGATCCGGTCGTCCCCGAAGAAGACGGCAGCGTATGCGAGGTCGACCATCACCTCGGCTACGTCTTTGGCCTGGACGAAGAGGTCTTTGACGGTGCGGCGCCGGCTCATGTCACCTCACATGCAACACGATGATGGTACCGACCAGGCAGATCATGCCGATGAGATCCATCGAGCTCGTCAAGACGGGGATGCCGTGCGTGTCGGGATCGAGGCCGAACCGGAACGTGGCCACGGCCGTGGCGTAGGAGATGATCGCGGCGCCGATCGTCGCCAGATAACCCGCCACGAGCGAGATCACGATCATCGACGCGAGCCCCGGCGAGGCGTGGCCGGTCGCCCGAGAGATGAGGTGCGCGGAGATGCCGACCAGGGTGAACACCGACAGCGCCCACGGAGCGAGGAGCGAGATATCGAGGAGCGCCAACCGCTCGGGGATCGCGCTCGGCCGGATCGCGCCGAGGTGGAGCTTCGAGGCGAGTCGTGCGGCCACGATGCTCCCGAGCGCCCCCGCGTCCTCGAGGAACGGCGGGATCAGTATGAGCAGCGCCGGGAGGGTGAGGAAGTGGTCGATGCGGTGCTCGACGACCGTCCCCGCGATGAGATCGATGAAGCCGGCGATCGCGAGGATGATGAAGCTCTCGCGCAGGATCCGGCGCGCCATCGGGAGGTCGGTCCGCAGCGCCTCGACGAGCGCAACCACGGCCAGGATCGCGACGGCGATCCCCACCCCCAGCGTCACCCCGTGTGCGCGCGCGAGATACGAGGCCGCGAAGAGGGACGGCAACGTCACGACGTCGCCCAAGAACGTCACGACGGGCCCGGCGACGGAGTCGAGATCCCACTCGCGCGCGTACGCGACGCGCGTCAGCGCGATCGTGAGCGCGAGGATGATGATCCCCGATACCGCGCCGGCGAGGATCGAGATCACCAGGAAGTCCCACACGCTGATCGACGGCAATCCGGTCGCAGTGGAGATGATGCGCGCCGCGACGGCGAGGTACGCCGACGTCGTGACGGATAGCAGCAGTGCGGCGTAGGCGTTCTGGTAGATGACGCCTTGAGGCTCGCGCGTGATCCGGAAGGTACCCGCGTGGATGGAGGTGCCGAGCCTCGACCCCATCGCCCCGAAGATGTTCCCGCGCATGCCGATCGCAGCGGGGACGAGGATGAACAATGACGGCAGGTACTGGAGGCGGTGCGTCATGAAGGCCAGAGCGAGGCCGGCGAGGAGGTCTCCGGCACTGGAGATCCAAAGGCCGACGTAGCCCTGCCACATCGTGCGGCCTTCGGCCTGCCAGTAACGCCGGATGTCCCGCAGCGCGCGGGCCGGGCCCCGGACCGCTACGACCGGCGCACGAGCGACGCCGCGAGCAGCCTTCCCCGGGACGCGCGCGACCAAGCGCGTGCGCTCGATCCTGCGCCTGCGCCGCTCTTCCCGGTTGCGGTCCCGATCCTCGGGGGTCAGGCTTTGTTGGCTCGCCCTCCGGCCGGCCCGGTCCGGGGTCCGGATCCTTGACGTCCACCGCACCGATCACCCCTGTCCGTCGAGGCTCGACGCTCCGGTTGGCTTCCACGGCTGCGCGATTGTACTCCCGCAGACCGGGGGCGAAGAGACGATTCAGGCGCGGCTACGAGCCGTAGTTCGCCCGGCACCAGGCGTAGAGCGCGTCGTAGACGAACATCCCGCGTTCGAGCAACCGCTGGTCGTCATCTTCCACGTCGAGTCCGGCCGAACCGATGGCGGAAACGGCGGCCCCGAAGGGGTGCGTCGACTCCTCGCCGGCGACGTCTGCCGCGTGGACGATGCGAGCAAGCTCGCCCAGGGCGGGATCTTTCGCCGCGAGTCCGTGATCTTCGATGAGGACTTCGAAGGTACAGCGGTTATCGCGGTGTGTGTAGCGAGCGCCGGGCGCGTCGAAGGAGGTCGCTCCTTCACGTTCCGCCGCGGTGAGGACATCCGCCGCAGGGACGAACAGGAATTCGGCCTTGGGGTCGATGTAACGCAGGATGAGCCACGGGCACGCGATGCGATCGGTCTTCGGCCGGGCACGCGTGATCCACTTCATGGCTCTACCGGCTCGATCTCTTTCGCGTAGAGATTGACGACGCGTCCATCGTCGAGCTTGATCTCGAACACGGTCTTGTCCCCCGCGAACCCGGGCGTGACCCATTGGATGGTGCCGGAATGCCCGACGATGTCTTCGGGAACGGGCTCGCCGGGCTCGGGGTCCTGGCGCAGCTCAACGACGCGAACGGGGTCGCCCGGTTGCAGTGATTCCTTCTTCTGCGTCATCGAGTCTCCTTGTCCGTTACTCGCCCGTCGACCCGTCGATCATCTCACGGATGATGTCCGCGTGACCCGCGTGACGGGCCGTCTCCTCCAGCATGTGGTTGAGGATCCATCGCAGTGTCGTCTTGCCCGACCGAGTCGCGAGCGCGCTCTCGTCGTCGAGGGAGGGAGCTGCCCGCGCGATGGCGTTCGCCTTCTCGACCTGATCGCGATAGAACGCGATCGCGTCGCTCGAGGTCAGTTGCTCCGGGGGATTGAAGTCCGCATCGGGGTTGGAATCCGTCCAGGGAAATTCGACGTGTTCGCCGGCGAAGGACCTTCGGAACCACCACGCTTCGACCCACGCGAGATGATTCACCAGGCCTAAGAGCGAGTTCCCCGTAGGCATCGGTTTGGCACGGGATCGCTCTTCCAAAAGACCTTCGAGCTTCCAGATCACGGTCTCGCGCTGATAGTTGAGGAACGCGATGATCATCTCGCGCTCATCCGCTGCTGCCGGGGGGTCGACCCGGGTCATCGGCTACCGCGTGACCGAGCGCGCGATCACGATGCGCTGGATCTGGTTCGTGCCTTCATAGATCTGCGTGATCTTCGCGTCCCGCATCATCCGCTCGACCGGATATTCCTTCACGTATCCGTAACCGCCGAGGATCTGGACGGCGTCGGTCGTCACCGCCATCGCGGTGTCGGACGCGAACGCCTTGGCGATCGCCGCCCAGTACGTGACACGCGGATCTTTGTTCGCGACGGCGTTCGCCGCCTTGTACACGAGCAGGCGTGACGCTTCGATCTTCATCGCCATATCGGCGAGCATGAACTCGATCCCCTGGAAGCTCGCGATCGGCTTGCCGAACTGCTTCCGTTCCTTGGCGTAGGAGACCGCGTAATCGAACGCTCCCTGCGCGATGCCGAGCGCCTGCGCGCCGATCGTCGGCCTCGAGAAGTCGAGCGTACGCATGGCGTAGGTGAAGCCCACGTTCTCGTCGCCGAGCAGGTCGTCCGGAGCGGCGCGGTAGCCGTCGAGGATCACTTCGCGGGTCGGCGATCCCCGGATGCCCATCTTGTGCTCTTCCCGGCCGAGGGAGAACCCGGGCTGGTCGCTCCGCACGATGAAGGCCGAGACGTTCTTGCCCTTGGCGCCGTCGGGATCGGTGACGGCGAAGTAGATGTAGGTGTCGGCGACTCCGGCGTTGGTGATGAAGCGCTTGGAGCCGTTCAAGACCCAGCCGCCTTCGTCCCGCACCGCTCGCGAGCGCATCGCCGCGGCGTCCGACCCGGACCCGGGTTCGGTGAGGCAGTACGCGAGCTGACGCTCGCCGCGCACGACCGCGCCGAGGATCTCCTTCCGCTGCGCGTCGCTCCCCGCGAGCATGATGGGGATAGCACCGAGACGGTTCACCAGCGGGATCAATGAGACGCCGGCTGAGACGCGGCTGATCTCCTCGACCAGGATGCAGAACTCCACGGGTCCGCCCGAGCCGCCGGCCTCTTCCGGGTATCCGACGGCGAGCAGATCGTTGCGCACGAGGAGCGAGTGCATGTCGGCCGGGTAGGAATCCTTCTCGTCGATCTCCGCTGCCCGCGGCGCGATCTTGTCTTCCGCGAGCTGTCGCACGGCACGGCGGAACAGCTCCTGCTCTTCGGTCTGCGCAAAGTCACCCATCCAACCTCAAGCCTAACCCAAGGGTGCCGCTCGGTTTGACGCGGTGACGGTCGGTGGACATAACTGGCGGACCAGACGCGAGGAGGATCACCGGTGACAAAGGACATCTACGCGATCGGCGAGATCCCTCCGATCGGCGAGATCCCCAAGCGCATGTTCGCGCAGGTGATCCGCCCCGAGCGATTCGGCGAACCCGAGAAGGCGTTCCAGATCGAGGAGCTCGAGGTGCCGGCGCCGGGCCCGGAGGACGTGCTGGTCTTCGTGATGGCGGCCGGCATCAACTACAACAACGTATGGGCCGCGCGGGGCTTGCCGCTCGACGTCACGAAGGTGCATGGGAAATTCGGTGAGCCGACCGACTTCCACGTCGGCGGCTCGGACGCGTCGGGGATCGTGTACGCGGTCGGCGAACGAGCGACCGGGGTGAAGGTCGGAGACCGCGTCGTCGTTCATTGCGGCCAGTGGGATGCCGACGACCCCATCGTGAAAGCGGGCGGCGACCCGATGTTCGGGAACTCGTTCCGGATCTGGGGCTACGAGTCGAACTGGGGATCCTTCGCGCAGTTCACCAAGGTCCAGGCGCATCAGTGCATGCCGAAGGCGCCGCACCTAACGTGGGAGGCCGCTGCCGCGCCGACGCTCGTCGGCTCGACCGCGTACCGGATGCTCACCGGCTGGCCGCCGCATGCCGTGCAGCCGGGTGATGCGGTCCTCGTGTGGGGCGGCGCAGGCGGCCTCGGTTCGATGGCGATCCAGATCGTTCGGGAACTCGGCGGCCGGGCAGTCGCCGTCGTGTCATCCGATGAGAAGGGCGAATTCTGCAAGAGACTCGGCGCCGTCGGTTACGTGAACCGCAAGCAGTTCTCGCATTGGGGCATGCCGCCGCACTGGACCGACAACGACGGATACGCGACGTGGATGGAAGGCGCGAAAGGATTCGGAAAGGCGTTCTGGGAAGCGCTCGGATCCAAGCAGAGCCCGCGCATCGTCTTCGAGCACCCGGGAGAGGACACGGTCCCCACCTCGATCTTCGTGTGCGACACCGGCGGTATGGTCGTGATCTGCGCCGGCACGACCGGCTACAACGCGGTCGCCGACCTCCGGTATCTGTGGATGCGCCAGAAGCGCTTCCAGGGCTCGCACTTCGCGAACGACGGGCAGTCCAACTCCTTCAACGACCTGGTCGTCGAGGGCAAGATCGATCCATGCCTGTCCAAGACGTTCTCGTTCGACGAGATCGGCGTCTCCCATCAGCTGATGTTCGAGAACCGTCACCCCGAGGGGAACATGGCGGCTCTGGTCAGCGCTCCCCACACCGGCCAGACCGATCTTCCGTAGGCGTCCTCGGCCGGGCGAGCAGGGAACCGCTTTCGTCACAGCGAATCTTCCGAGCGAACCGTCGGAAACGCCGGATCTGGGGAGGACTTCTTGGTGCGACGTGCGGCGGCACCGCTCGTGCTCTGCCTCGTGATCGCGTCGGCGCCGTGGGGCGCAGGAGCCGGCGCGGGATCCCTGCCGAACCCGGCGACGGGCCCGCGGCCCGGCCCGGCCGTGCTCTACGCGCCGCTCGCCACGCCGCCGGTTCTGCAGAACGGTGGTGGGTGGCCGGCTCCCCCGATCATGGTCTCCGGCGCGCAGGC
>Ga0070708_100002837_pt1 | contig 13457 bp, 8 predicted proteins | sample KBSK5503metaG_FD_65469 | JGI IMG/M metagenome (GOLD analysis project Ga0070708, IMG submission 65469) | Corn, switchgrass and miscanthus rhizosphere microbial communities from Kellogg Biological Station, Michigan, USA - KBS K5-50-3 metaG | ecosystem: Host-associated > Plants > Roots >...
GAGATCGCCCAGGATGATTTCGGCCTCGGCTACTGCAACATCACCAAGTGCTGCACCGAGGTGTGCCCGGAGCACATCAAGATCACCGACAACGCGCTGATCCCGATGAAGGAACGGGTGGTCACCCGCAAGTACGACCCGCTGGTCTGGCTGGGCGACAAGATCGGCCGCCGCACCCACAAGGACACCCCCAAGGTGCCCGGCAAGGCCTGACGGGCCGTGGTCCGGGCCGCGTCCGGGCCGCGTCCGGGCGCCGTGAAACCACGCTTTCAGCGCGTTCGGACGCTATGAACGGCGGGGTTCATGTCTTTCCCGGGGTTCGATCCGGACGCGGGCATGCATGAAGAGTGGATGAAGCCGGGCAGAGCGGGCCTGATGCGCGGCTACGATGACTGATGGCCGGGCTGATCTCCCCCGCTGCGACTGCCCAGGGCTAGCGGAATGTGTTCGTGGTGCTCGTACCACGGCCCGTTCGGGATGATAATTTTTGTTTTCCATCTGGGGAGCGAAGGGCTGGCATGTCGCATCTGAACTTTGCCGAGGCCGGGATCGTCGGGCTTCTGCAGGGCATCACCGAATTGTTTCCGGTCTCCAGCCTGGGTCACGCGGTGCTCATCCCGGCGATCGTCGGCGGGCAGTGGGCGCAGGACCTCAACGTGTCCAAACCCGAGTCGCCGTACCTGGCGTACATCGTCGGGCTGCACGTCGCCACGGCCACCGCCATGATCATCTACTTCTGGCGGGACTGGATCCGGATCATCCGGGCGTTCTTCGCCTCGCTCGGGCACGTCGTCTCGCCGGCGCCGGGCACCCAGCGGTTCATGCCGCAGGGCACCGACCAGACGCTCGCCTGGATGATCGTCCTGGCCACGATCCCGGTGGGCGTGGCCGGGCTCGCGCTCGAGCACACCTTCCGCACGGTCTTCAGCAAGCCGACCCTCACCGCGTCGTTCCTGTTCGTGAACGGGCTGATCCTGCTGGGCGGCGAGCGACTGCGGCGGCGCGGCGCCGACGCCGAGGTGCATCAGGTGGCCGCGGACCAGCAGATGGCGGCCCAGCGGCAGCGGGCCACGGTCGCCGCGGGGAACTACGGCCCGGCCGTGGGCGGCCGGCACTCGTCCGGGCAGCGGGCGGTGAAGCAGGAGCAGGCCAGCCTCGCGGTGGCCGCGGACCAGCGGGTGGTCAGGATCGGCTTCGTGTCGGCGGTCGGCCTCGGCGCCATGCAGATCCTGGCGCTGCTGCCCGGGATCAGCCGGGACGGCATCGTCATGGTCAGCGGCATGTTCCGCGGGCTGTCCCGGCAGGACGCCGCGCGCTTCTCGTTCCTGCTGTCGGCCCCGGTCATCTTCGCGGCCGGGATGCTGAAGATCGGCGACCTGACCGGGCCGCTGGCCAACGGCATCCGCGGCCAGGTGCTGTTCGGCAGCGTGCTGTCCGGGATCGGCGCCTACCTCGCGCTGCGCTTCCTGGTCCGCTACCTGAGCGACTCCGCGCGCACGCTGACGCCGTTCGCGATCTACTGCCTGGCGGGCGGCCTGGGCAGCCTCATCTACCTGACGGTGCGGTGAGCGCGGACGGCGATGCGGTGACGCCCGGAGTCGGCACCCCGCCCGCCGTGGTCCCCGACGTGGCACTGGCGCTGGTGTTGGCCCAGGGCTCGGTGAACCCGATCGCGCCGCGGCCGGCGTAGCTGGCGACGCGGATCGGGAAGCCCGTCGCGTACGCCTCGATCATCTTCCCGTTGCCGATCACCAGGCCGACGTGCCCCGGATCGGTGACGGTGCCGTCGGCGCCGGCGAAGAACACCAGGTCGCCGGGCTGCACCTGGGAGGCCGGGACCCTGGTCTCGGTGGCCCACTGCGCCTGGGAGGTCCGCGCGATGCCGATCCCGGCGGCCCGGTAGGCCATCATGACCAGGCCGGAGCAGTCGAAGGCGTCCGGGCCTGTGCCGCCCCACAGGTACGGCTTGCCGAGCTGCTGTTCGGCGTAGGAGATGGCGGTGGCCACCGCCTGGGTCGGCGCCTGGACGGCGGGCACGCCACCGGCCGTCTGCACGCAGCCCGCCGCCGAACTGCCCGAGGGCATCTGCGCCGACGCCACGGCGAACTTGCCGCCGGCGTACTGGCCCGCGTAGTACAGCACGCTCTCCACGTACGACTGCAGGTGGTTGTAGGCGAAGATCGCCGCCGCGGGATTGGACTGCACACCGAACTCGAGCAGGTACTTCGCCGCGCCCGCGATCGCGTCGGCGGGGTCGTACACGCTCGCCGTCCCGTCGCCGTCCTCGTCGGTGGCCACGCCGTTGACCACCTGGCTGGCCGGGTGGACCGCCGCGCCGCCCCAGACGTCGCCGGCCGCGCCGCCGATGCCGATCTGCATCGGCCCGGCCGCGCCGAAGGCGTTCGCGTTGCTCTTCACGCCGGGCAGGGTGGTCTGGCCGTTGTCGCTTTCCACCGTGCCGATGCCGGCCAGGATCGTCCACGGCACGCCGTACTGCTGCCCGACCTTCTTGTACCAGAACAGGTAGTCGGCCGGGATGGACTTGGCCTGCGGGCCCGCGGTCGGCTGGCCGACCGCGCCGGTCTGCTGGCCGGAACAGCCGGCGCTGGCCGCGAAGAACGCGTTCGTGCCGACCAGGATGGGCACCGCCAGCAGGCCCAGGCCCACGACGCCGACGAGCCCGACGATGCCGATCACCAGGATCCGCGGAGCCCGCTGCTCCCTGGTGCTGCTGCGCTGCGTTTCCGTCCGGATCAGGAGCCTGTTCGTCATGACTGGCCCACCGTGGACAGCTGGATGTCGTTCACCAGCCAGCTGGCGCCGGTCTCGGTCACCGTGACCGCGTACTGCGCGCTGCCGTTGCTGGTGCCTTTCGACGTGACCAGGTGCTGCGTCCCGGTGACGACGAACGTCAGGCTGGAGGGGCCGAACGCCCGGATAGCGGTGATCGCCGCGGTGCCGGTGGACACCTGCTTCTGGTCGTTCCTGACCTTGGCCACCCCGGGGGTGTTGTAGACACCCCGCAGCGTGGTGGCCAGCGGCCCGGTGATCAGGCCGTTCATCCGGCCGACGTAGCTGTCCGCGCTGTCGGTGTAGGAGTAGGTGTTGTAGTCGGCCAGGAACTTGACCGTCACCGCGGCGGCGTCGGCCAGGCCCCGCTGGGTGAACGGCAGCCAGGAGTAGATGTTCACGCTCCCGGTCGCGGCCGGGGAGGCGGTCACGGTGGGTGCCGTGGGTGCCTGCGCCGGCGTTGACGCGGAACCGGTCGCCGGCGGGGCGGTCGAGGCGGCCGCCTGGGCCGGCCCGTGCGAGTGGGTCACCTTGGGCACGATGAGCCAGTAGCCGACCGCGGCCAGCACCACGACGACAAGGGCGAAGACGGCCTTCTGCTGGCCGGGGCTGAGATCCACGGGGGCCCGCCCGTTACTTGTCCCGCCGGATCGGGCGCAGCCAGAACGGCATGGCCGGCGGCTCGCCGTCCGGTCTGCCGCCCTGGTCGGCGGGTTCGGCGGGCGGCGGGGTTGTGGAGGCCGGCCGTGGCCGGGCGCCCGGCCGCTGCCTGGCGCCCGCAGCGGGCCAGCCGCTCGACGGCCAGGCCGGGCCCTGGCCGGAACCGCCTGAGCTGATGGGCGGCGCGGACCGGCCCGCGCGGCTCCGGACCGGCGGGGATCCGCCGGAGGAGGCCCGGGCCCGGGTGCCTGTGCTGGGGCCGGTGCCTGTGCCCGGGCCGGCTCCGGCTCCGGCGGAGCGGCCGGCGCCGCGGGACCAGCCGGAGGCCGAGCCGACCAGGCCCGGCGAGCCGGCCTGGGCACCCGCGCCCGCGCCCGTGCCGGTCCGTGGCGGCAGGTCGAGCGGCGGGGCGACCCGGCCGCTGCCGTTGTCGGCCTCGGCCGCGTTCCTGGCTCGGGCCGAGCCGGACCCGGAGATCCCGCTGACCCCGCTGACGACCCGGCGGGAGCCCGTACTCGCCTCGCCGTCGCCGTCGGCGGGCGGAGGCGCGTCCGGCCGGAGCCGCGAGGCGTAGGCGTCGCCGCTCCCGGCGTGGGTGCCGCCCGCCGCGGCGTCGGCCGCCGTCGCCCTGCCTGCGGTCGCGTCGGCTGTCGTTGCGTCGGCAGTGCCTACTCCCGGCGCGGCCGCCTGGCCCGGGTTCCGGCGCGCCCAGCGGGCCGCCCGGTAGCTGGCGATCCCCGGGACGGCTGCGGTCGCGGCGCCGAGCGTCGACCGGCGGAAGGTGTAGCCCGCCTCGCGCAGGCTGTACTCGGCCCGCTCGGTCGAGCCGAGGGTGCCGTAGCCGACGGCCGAGAACAGGTGCGCGAACGGCTTGCGGTAGATGAACACGGCCACCGTGACCAGCGCGATCATCAGGATCTTCAGCGCCCACGGCAGCACGGAGTCGGCCGTGCCCATGATGAGCGAGTAGCAGTACAACAGCACGGACAGCACGATCGCGATGGCCGCCTGTTTCATCAGCACGCCGACCAGCATCTCGAACCAGCGGATCGCGATGACCCGGCCGAACCCCGGATGGGTCCCGACGATCAAGAAGAAAGGCCCGGCCACCAGCAGCAGCAAGAAGCCGAGCTTGAGCACGATCAGGGTCAGCGCGATCAGCAGGATGAGCAGCCCGGCCACCAGCGCGGCGAATATCGCGGCGAACGCCATCTCCAGCCGGGTGGTCCACTGGTTGCCCTGGAACAGCGGGTAGACGGCCGGATCGTTCTGCTGGATGGCGGACGCGATGCCCGCGTAGGTGGATTGCTTGGCCTGAGCCAGCGCGGGGCTGGGGGTTTCGTTGGCCGCGAACGCCTGCGCCCACAGCAGCTGCCGGCCGTAGGTGTTCACCACGGTCGGCGGCTGGCCCGGCGGGTTGTAGGCGGTGGTGCCCAGCTCCCCGTCCAGCCACGGCTTGCACACCAGGACCGACCACAGCTCGTTGGCGTTCTCGTCCACCAGGCCGTTACCCGAGGCGAACGCGAAGTTCCCGGTGACGCTCTGCGGGTCCCCCGCCTGCACCGGCAGGCAGTTGGACCCGGCCGGGGCGGGCAGCTTGGAGAACGCGGTGTTGAGCACCCCGGTGACGCCGTTGGACACCGTGGTGCCGACCCCGGTGAACGCGGCGGGCCGCCCGATCAGCGCGATGGCCGCCACGGTGGCCACCACCATCCACAGGGTGCCCTCGATGGTCCGGGTGGCGCGCTTGCGGATCAGCCCCTGCCAGGCCAGCCAGATCGCGCCCAGGATGACCACCGGCGCCAGGTAGGGGAAGTAGATCGCGTTGCCCAGCGCGCTGATCAGCCGGTCCACGGCATCCTGCAGCCAGGTCAAGATGTTGTTCCCGGCCGCCGACTGGTACACGGTGATCGTCACGCGGTCGATGGACTTGGCCGCGTCAAAGACCATCCCGGCGACGTTGTTGCCGATCAGCGACGTCATGTCCGAACACTGCAGGCCGTGCGCGGCCCAGAACTGGCCGGCGATCCCGTAGTTGTCGTACAGCGTCTTCCCGCCGGCCGTGCCGACCCCCGGCGCGGCGGGCGGCTCGATCATCGCGTCGATGCCGCCGGTGGCCTGCTCGGGCTGCGGCAGCGACGGCTCGCAGATGTTGTTCAGGTCGCCGACGATGCCGCTCGAGCCCTGGGTGCAGAGCCCGACCAGGCCGCCGATGTCCCCGATGCCGGGCACCTGGCAGACCCCGCCCGGCACGGCCGGGGTGAGGTTGGCGGTGAGGGTGGCCGGAGTGGCAGCCACCCGGTCCGTTCGGTAGTTATGGGCCGAACGGGTGTGGTGAGCCGCGTGACCGGCGGCGAAGGCCGGGGTGGCTACGGCGAGCATCGCCACCGTGAGCAGCAGCACCCGGATGACCCAGCGGGAGGCGCGGCGGCTGGGTGGCAGGGGGTCAGCTGGCGGGGTAGCCATCGTTAGGGAGCTCCTGGTTCTGCGGTTACGAGGACGCTTCCGCCGCTCGCGTGCTGGCCGCAGGCGCGCCGGCCGCCGTGCTACGGCCCGGCTGGGGTGGCGCGTCCACGCTGGGTTCCCTGCGCGTGGCCGGGTCAGGCTGGCTGCGCCTGGACCCGGAGACCCGGGTCGGGTTGGTGTCGATCCAGTCCCTCAGCTCGTCGGAGATCAGGTCGATCCCGATCCGCCCGGCCCGGTCGTCCAGGTCCCGGAAGATGCATTCGCCGTTCCCGAGCGAGCGGAGCACGGCCTTGTGCTCGTCCGAGGGCGCGACCCCGAGCAGCGACATGACGTTCGCCACCTCGCCGCGTTCCGTCGAGCGGAACGCGAACACCCCGGACAGGCAGTTGGTCACCTGCTCGTTCAGCAGGTCACCTGCGTTCTGTGACACCAGGATCAGCGCGGTGTTCCGTGACCGGCCCATCCGGGACACCTCGGGCACCAGCTTGGCGCCCTCCGGCGTGGACGTGATCGCCCACGCCTCGTCCAGGAAGATCGCCTTCGGCTTGGTCCGGTCGATGCCGTTGAGCAGCTTGCGGGCGAACTGGGAGACCAGGTAGAGCAGCGCCACCGACAGCCGCTGTTCGTAGGAGTAGTCGTCCCGGCTGGTGGTGGTGTCCGGCAGCGTCAGGCCGGCCAGCGTGAACACCGTGGTCCAGCCCTCCGCGTCGATCTGCTGCCCCGCCGCCGGCGCGAAGCACAGCCGCGCCAGCCGCATCTCGCTGATCGAGCGCATCACCGCGCCGGTGTTCTTCCAGGCCGGATCCTCGGCCTCCTCCAGGTGCCTGATGACCTGGCCCAGGCTGGGCCGTTCGGTCCCGGCCACCGCGCCGACCGCCTGGATCATCGCGGACTCGCGTTCCTCGCTCATCCGCGGCAGCAGCAACCGCAGCGTCTCGGTGGCCATCGTCCGCTTCTCGGACAGGTCCACCCCGAACGAGAACGGGTCGAGCAGCCCGGGCGCCGCCGAGTTCAGCGGCAGCACCCGCGCCTTGCGGCCCTGCCGCGACAGGTACTCCACCAGCGACTCCGCGTCGCCCTTCGGGTCGATCACCGCGATGGTCGCGCCGCGCAGCGCCAGCTGGTAGATCAGCAGCATGGCCAGCGTGGTCTTCCCGGCCCCCGGCTCGCCCGTGATGGCCACCGCGGTCGGCCGGTTCCGGGCCGCCGCGAGCAGCGGGTCGAAATGCACGATCGACCGGGCCCGGCCCAGCGTCTCGCCGATATACGGCCCGACCCAGCCGCTGCCCGCGTCGACCCGGTCACCGAGTTCCACCGTCGCGGTCGGCATTCCGCCCGCGATCGTGTAGAGCGGCTGCCGCTGCACATATGACGTCAGCCTGATCCGCTCGCCGGGCAGCGCCTCGCACAACAGCGAGAACTGATCACCGGTGGAATTGACCACGTCAATTCCGATATCGCGGTAATGCTCGACGACCGCTTCGGTGCGGCGGACGCACAGTTCCCTGGTCGGGGCCGAGACGATCAGGCGGTGCCAGCCGTACACGAACGGCAGCCGCTCCTTGGTGATGCCGTGCTCGAGCATTCTGGCTGCGGCGATCTGCTCGGCCAGCGCGATTGGCGCCTCCGCGCCGGCCTCCCGGATATGCGCGTCCATGTCACGCGCGTGGGCCAGCCGGCGGCTGACGTCTTTGCTCGCCTTCGCCGGCGGAATGAGTTTCATCCGCGAGCTGATCTCGACCGGGAACGGCAGCGAATCGGCGAAATGCAGCCAGGGCTCGCCGTCCGGAAAGGACATCACATCGGGAAAACGGGCGAACGAGACGAAGGCGGTGTACGACTCTCCCGATATGTGCTCCAGGCGCAGCATGGTGCGCCCGTTGTGGACCTGCCCCTCGAAGAGCGTGTCGATCTCCCCCGCGCCCCACCGCCTGCGCCTGGTCGCCGAGGGCAGCGGCTCCCCCGCGGTCTGCATCAGCGTGTGCTGGATCAGCCAGGCGATCTCGCCGGAGGTCGCGTGCCTGGCGGCCAGCGCGCTGGCGTTCAGCGCCCGGCCGAGCCGCTCGGCGTTCTCCGTCCACTTGCCGATCTCCGCCGGGCCCACCGCCTCGTCGCCCAGGCCGAGCCCGCTCTCGCCGCGGGCGTAGACGCCGCGGAACTGGGAGATCACGCCGCCGGACAGCTGCGCGCGCACGCTCCGCTGGCCGAGCCTGACGCCGAGGTAGATCTCCTTGCCCCAGAAGTCCTTCGCCCAGACGTGCTGGTAGGTCTGCTCCAGGTACTCCCGCCAGCCGGGCCCCCCGTCCGAGGTCGCGTCCAGCCCGGTCGCCCAGGCGTGCGCCGGGTAGGCGCGGTGCGCGATGCGCAGGTGCACCTCGGCGTCGGCCATCCTGATCGCGGCCAGCGCGACCGTGATGTTGGTGGCCAGCGCCTCCCGCTCCTCGGCGGTGGTGAACTCGTACGACACCGAGGGAATCCGGTAGTAGGCCCAGGCGTGCGTGTCGGTGAGCAGCACACGGTCGTCGAAGTAGCGGATACTGAGCCGGGTACGCCCCCGGGAACCCTTAGGCCCCTTAGTCCGAGTGCTCACCGGGATTCCTTCCGGGAGCGGCGACCGCGGCCAGGCCCGCGACGAGCACGCCGGCCAGCGCCGTGTAAGCCAGCCTGGTCTGCGGGTGCACGGTTTCCCCGGCGGGGCGGCTCCCCGGGGACAGGAGGTCATCCCACGGCACCCGGACGATGGCCCGGCACCGGCCCCTGGCCACGGACTCGGCCCGGAGTACGTCCTCCATGGTCCGCCTGCTCACGCCGTTGACCACGGTGACCGCGCGGCCCGCCAGGTCGCCGTAGCCGTGCCCGGCGAGCCACTGCTGGGTGTTGGCCAGCGAGGTCGCCGCGTCCGGGCTCGCCGGGGCGACCAGGACCAGCTGGTCCGTGGTGGCGAGCACCCGGGTGAGGCCCGAGGGCGCCGGGTCGATCATGGTCAGCGGGTACCGTTCGGCCAGCAGGCCGGCGAGTCGCTGGTAGTCATCGGCGTCCAGGGCATGCGCTGAGTGTGCGGCGACGCCCGGGGCTGGGTGCTCGCCGATCACGTCGAGCCGGGGTCCCGGCTCGACGTCGGCCTGCTGCCCCGCGAGCAGCGCGCGTACCGAGGCGGCCGGCGCGCGGCGGGCGGCCAGCGAGGTGGCCCCGGGGGTCAGGTCGAGCGCAGCGACCGGGGCGCCACGCACCACGGCCAGGATGTGGCCGGTCATCAGGGCGGTGACGGTCTGCCCCGCGCCCCTGGTGCAGCCCAGCACGGCGATCCGGCGCGGGCCGGCCAACGGCAGCCGGGCCCGGTCACGATCCAGCGCCTCCTGGTCCCGCTTGCCCGGCCCCTGGCCGCCTGGGACCACCTTCACCTGGCGTCGCCAGCTCACCTCGCCGCGGCTGCCCGGGCCGCTGAGCGCCCGCTCGATGGACGGCAGCGGCCGCTCCCGGTCCACGCTGACGAGCCTGGCCTGCGGCGCTGTCGCAGGTGCTGGCGCGGGGGCCGCTGCCGCGGGGGGCGCTGCCGCGGGTGTGGGGGCAGGTGCTGCGGGCGCGGGGGGTGCTGCCGCGGCTTTGCCTGCGGTTTCGGGTGCTATAACCCCGACCCCCGAAACCGCCGGCAAGCCGGCCTGGGCTGGTGCCGGCTGGGGTGGTTCGGGCTGGCCGGGCGCGGGGGCGGGGGCGGGGGCAGGGCGGGGCTGCGCGCGGAGCATCCAGCGAGCCCGGGGCCTGGCCGGCCTCGCGGGCGCGTGCGGCCAGGCAGGTGTGACGTGGGGTACGGCCTTGGCTGGCGGCAGAGCCGGTGGCAGCGGGGCCTGCGAGGCGGGCGAGGCGTCGCCGGAGGCGTGGTCGGGCTCGCGAGCTGGGCCGAACCTGAGCCCCGAGCGGGATCTGCGTGCCCAGCCGAACGCAGGCTCCGGCCGGGCCGCGGCGTCGCGCCCGGCGCTGCCCGCCGTCGGCGCGCTGTCGGAAGGGGTGGGGAACGGGCCTGCTTCCGGGAACGGGCCTACCTCCGGGAAGGGGCCTGCCTCGGGGAACGGGGCTACCTCCGGGAAGGGGCCTGCCTCGGGGAACGGGGCTGGCTCCGGGATCGGGCGCACCAGGGGGAGCAGGTTGGCCCCTGGGATCGGCCAAGCCGTCGGATTGACCGGCGCTTCCGGCTCGGCCAGGCCGGGCAGGGCGGGATCGGCATCGTGCGCGACCTCGAGCGCGCGGGCGTCCGGTGCGCGCGGGGGCGGCGGGGTCATCCACGCCGGGCGCGGCTCGGGGCCGGACGGCTCCTCGGCGAAGTCAGCCGCCGCGATGTCGGACTCGGGCCGGTGCGGCCACGGGGACCACGAACGGCCGGCGTCCGGCTGCGCCTTGGCCCGTTCCGGCCCCCGCCGAGACGGCGCCCGTTCGGGCACCTGCACCTGCACCTGCGCCGGCGACGGCGACGGCGACGGCGAGGCGGCCAGCCCCGGCGGCGCGACCGGAGGCGGCGGCGCTACCGGAGTCGGTGGCGTCTGGCGGGCTGGCGCCGACGACCGCCTGGCCTCGACCGGGGGCGCGGCGGGCTGGAGCAGTTCGTCCATGGGGACCTCGAGGACGGTTGCGCTCGACCGGGCTCTGGCCTGGGAACTCTTGGCCTTCTCTGGCCGCGCCTTGGGCGGATGGCGGTGCCACACCCGGGCGGATACCAAGATGTCGTCCTTCTCGGCGAACGGCGCCATCCGGCACCAGGTCCGAGGTTCGGCGAGATACCGGATCTGCGAACTCACCAGTTCGGGCAGTCGCTTGCTCTCGATGACCGGTCTGGTGGTCAGCCAGGTGAGCACGCCGGGAGGAAGCACGTAAAGCCATACCAAGTTGTGGTTGAAGGGCAATCCGACAGCAATAAGGAAAACAACATAGGGGACAGTGATCCCGGTAAAGACTCCGATCCAGGTGATCGGCAAAGGTGCCGGCAACCGAAAGTCATAGAGCTTGTACAGACGTTTTTCGATTCGCCAGATATTCGTATAAGTGGGGAGATCCACTAGTGAAGCGCTCCTTCTTCCTGATTCGGGATCAGTGGACTCCGAGCGCGTTCGCTATGCCAGTGGCGAGCGTCTGCACGATACTTGGCGTGTAGAACACAACCGCAATGGCCACGGCAAGCACGATGAATTGCACGAATCGGGTGATCTCGCGGGTGAAGAGGAAGAAGATCGCTACGATCCCGACGATACCGAGGAACAATGGCCCGAACAGTCCCTGCAGGTACGTGACCAGACCCTGCGTACTCAAGGCCACTGGAGCCATCGCGGCGGTGAGGTGCGTATACATAACATGACCCTTCCGGGATCCAATGAACTTCCAGACAGTGCGGCGGCACGCCACTTGAGCAGGTACAAGTAAAGCGGATGTGCGAGCGCGGGCGGCCGGGGACACGGCGGGTTGGGCGTCCCGGCGCGCTGAGTTCGCGGCAACGAGCCGGCTCGGCGGGTCCGGCCGGAGGCAGGTTTGACGACGGCTTCCCCGGGGAAGACAGCCCGGGCGAAGGCCGGCTCGCGTGAGGCGGGCCGGACGCAAACCCGTTCGCGGGAGCCAGGCCAGGCGAGGACCGGCCGGCTTGACCCGGCGTGACCGCACGCGGACATGACGGCGTCAGCTGGCCCTGTGCTCGTCATCGGGCTCCCACCGCCTCGGTCGACGCTCCAATCTCTTTTACATACCATTTGCCGCTTTGCAGGTCGACGACCGACATACCATATGTCATCTCGAGTTTCGATGTCATCCCTGGATTTCCCGCCGCCGATCCCGGCGGCTGAGGCAGCTGCCAAATCACCGTCACCGTTATCTGCCTGTCCGCGCCACCAGGTGGCACGTGAAGTGCGCTGATGGAGTCAAAGGTGACCGCGCCGCCGAGCCCGGCCAGCGACACGCCGCGGATGAGGAACCTGTTCAGCGCCGCGCTATCACCGTTGGCGTACGCCTGGAAAAATGCAGGCAGCTCATTCATCAGCTGGCTTTGCGCCGACTGGTCCGAACTGCCCAGGGCGGCAGGCGCCGGCGAAATCTGCGGCGGCGCGGGCAGCCAGGCGGGCTCGCCGGTGACCACGACGCCGCTGCCCGAGGCCGCGATCGGCACGCCGAGCTCCATGAGCCGGCCGTTGACCAGGGCGAGCAGGGTGACCACGGCGTGCTGCGGATCCTGCACCGTGATGCCCGCGACCTGCTCGGACTGCAGGTTGAGCTGGCCGGTGCCGTTCCAGCCCAGGTCCGGATGGGCCGCGGCGACGCTGGCGGGCACGAAGGCCGCGAGCGCCTGCTCCCGCGGGGCCGGGTTCTGCGGGTTGAAGCTCAGGTACACCCGGCCGAACTCCGCCGCGTAGGCCTCGGCCAGGGTCACCGGGAACTGCCCGGCCGCCGCGCTGGCCGGCGCGGTCCCGCCGCCCGCCGGAGCCAGCGCCTGGCCGAAGGCGATCGCGGTGATGCCGCGGAACGCGACGACCAGCAAGGCCACCCACAGCACCACCCGCAGCGGCCACAGCAGCCACCGGCCGCCCGCTCCGCGCCAGCTCCCGCCGACCGCAGGCGCCGCCGCCACCCAGCCGTCGCCAGCCAGGCCCACGGCCAGCGGATTCATCTCGCTGCGCGGTACCCGAGTCGGGGCCCGAGCCGGGGACCGAGGCGGGGCCAGCTCCGCCGGAGCGAGATAGTACACAGGCGACCGCGTTCCGTTACCGGACTTCGGCCCGCGAACCATCACACCTCCGCACGTTTCCGCGCCGGCGGAGCCCGGCGCGGCCGTCACTTTCGTGCTGGCCTCGCGGTCCATTGTGCGCCATGAAGTCCCGGTGCGGAACCGGATACAGCCGATCACCGGAACATCTGCGCGGACAAAACGACCAGCAACCCTGAAACGTAGCCGACACGCACCGGGTTCATCCCGGTTCGGAGTGTGTTCACCGAGGCCTGTGCGCCGCAGTCCCGCGCCGCCGAGGCGGCCGCGCGCTGGAGAACGGGGCAAGACGCCGACGTCACCGCAGGTCATCGCGCTCCCTACGAACTGTTTCCCGCCCGCTCGGGCTGCGTTGGACGCCAGCGCCGAGAGGGAGAGCCTGCCGCGCGGGCCTGGCTCGGCGCTTCCCGGCAAAGCGTCCTTGACCTGCGAGAACTCATCATCGGTAGTGGCCGGCCACCCAGTACATTAACGGTTCCTTACCGCCGCGCCCCCGCGGCTTCGCTCCGCTCGCGGCGAAGGGACGTGCCCGCACGCCTCGATTCGATTGACGCTCTTGTTCGGATATTATCGAATTTTTATACGATAAAAGTCAAGCGCCGGGGAGCTCGCTAGGTGACCCGGACCGGACGGCCGGGTTACGCTTGCCGTGCATCGTGCTGATTGGGAGGCATCGGTGACCGCTGGGCCAAGGGACGAAACCGGGGCATACGCTGGCGGCCCTGGCCCCATGCGGGCCTCGCACGCTGACCGCGAGCAGGTGGTCGAGCTGCTGAAGGTCGCCTTCGTGCAGGGCCGCCTGGAC
>Ga0070708_100002841_pt1 | contig 13454 bp, 12 predicted proteins | sample KBSK5503metaG_FD_65469 | JGI IMG/M metagenome (GOLD analysis project Ga0070708, IMG submission 65469) | Corn, switchgrass and miscanthus rhizosphere microbial communities from Kellogg Biological Station, Michigan, USA - KBS K5-50-3 metaG | ecosystem: Host-associated > Plants > Roots >...
AGCGCCCATAAATCGAGCAGTACCGCAACGGAGGGATATTCAGAGGTCGTGTCACACACAACTATGGGCATCTCTTCGTGTCGGATACGAATTTCACTCCGCCCTCCGTAGTAGGCTTGCATGCATTTGCCCAGCACGTCGTCCGGCAGGTTGAATTTCTGCGCGGGCTGCTTTACGCGCATTTCGTCCAGAAACGCCTTCGTGATGCTGGCAGCGCTCATCGCTTTTTCTGGCGGTAGTTCAAGAGGAAAACCGTCATACTCGCGTTTCATTGCGTTGAGCAAAGCCACGGTCCGCTCTGTGTCAACTCTGCCGTACTCCAGTTCTTTTTCGGTAACGAGGCCGGTTGGCTCGTGTTCCAATTTTCTTTCGAGGCCAAAAGACTCCAGAAATCCATCCAAGGTCATGTGTTTATTTCGTAGTGTCCACCCTAGAACTGAAAGATCTAGGAAACGGCCACGATAGATTACGCGGTTAGTTGGATCCCCTCCCGCCAGGCTAATAAAAGCCGAGCGCGAGTCTTTTGGCTTGATTCTCAACTTAGGTTTGAGTTTCTCGCGCCCTCCTTCATGTTTCCACATCACCATTGCCCACCCGGTGTTCTTGCTCTGGGCCTTGGGATATTCCAGCGCCAGTCGGCTGAGGTCAAAAGGTGCGTTAAAGCAAGTGACAACCGCACCGGCGCGAAGTGCCTCCCAAAATTCACCATCTACAAACTCACTGCGTGACTGGACCAGAATCTTTTCGGGACACTCATCTTCTACTTCCGCATGTTTGCCGGTTGCGAAACTGTGGATTAGCTCCACGGATGGTTTATCTAGCTCGTCGGCGTAAACAACCCCTTCTTGCTGACAGACGTATATACCGTTCTTGAGTTCGCAAAACCTCCACCACAGAAAGTTGAGGTCCTGTCGCATGTCCTTGGTGGTCTCGCAATCGAAAACGAGGGCGAAGTTGGCCCATTTCGTCGGCAGTCTTTCTTGGCTCTTCCCTGCCTTCTGATTTTTGACACGCGTGTGGACGCGCACAGAGATAGGTGCCAGCTCGGGAGTAACTTTCGTAGAACCACCCTCCTTGTTTTTGTTGCGGTGCCACCGATCAAGAGTGGCCGACTGTACCGGAAATCGGGCCGCACCTGAGAGGTCAGGAGCTATATTCACGAGATCGAGAATCAACACGCTAGTGACGAATGGTCACTGAACCCGCGATCCCAGGCGGCAATGGTTTCGATCCAAGGCTCTTTGGTGGCTCAATTACAGTGATATCGATGGTGTTCGGACGCGTCGAAGGAAGAGAAACTCACGAGCAGCCAAGCCCGTCCCATTCTGAAGATGGGTCGCACACGAGTGGCCAGTTCAAGGTTGGGGATGAGTCTGCTTTGCGTCGCAGGTAGGCTGCCGTTGACTTCAGTTCTTTTGCTATTAACGGCAACGAGGCGTCAGGGGACTGCAACAACGCGGCTATGAAATCCTGGTCTTCAGCAAGCAATAGCAAGTAACGACGTAGCTGTTCGCGTTCCGATTCAAGCGCCTCATGAAAGCCATTCTTGGTGAGCTTTGCGTCATCTCTCCGTCGTTCGCACTTCCAGTGGCAATTGCGGCACACAGCCCGTTTGAACTTCGGGTCGAGTTTGCGCGTGACGGGATGATCTTCTTCGAAGCATGAAATGTCGGATTCAGAGCAAGAAAGGCAACGATCGGGATACCCCAATTGCTTCCGGCGCGTCTCAAGGCGTCGTGCCCGCGCGATGGGGTGGGGATTTTTCACACGCCCGTCTCCGGACTTACGTAGAGGCTATCTAGTTGACCGAGTCCGCCACCTTGGGCCAGTACGGAAAGCAGATCGAAGTCACTGATCAGTTCATGGCCGCCAACCTTTTTACCCCGGAACTGTTGCAGAGCAGCCGCAGGTTCCTTGCCTTGCACTACGCGAACGACGGTTACACGATGCCGACCCGCAAGCTCACGCTGGTGAGAGCCGCGCGCAGTCGCTACCAGTGGCCCCAGATCCGTTACGATTTCAACCCGCGCTGAATAACGGTCGCTGGCCTTTACTCGTATGCGTCCGCCGGGACGGTCCTGATCAACTGCCGAAGGCAACAGTCGTTGAATCGTCGGAACAGTCGTGTGTTCGGCTCGCGCTGCCGCCGCCAGGGTCTTTGAATCGCCGCGTTTGTAACGTGCGATCGCGCGGAGGGCACGGATACGGGCTTCCTGGCGAGCCCTTTTACGCGTATGATTTCGTTTGTTACGCATAAATCCTTGACCATATTATGCACCCATGTTTCGCTATTAAGTCATTCAAACTTGGTTACTTAATCTTAAGTTTGACCTTGCTTATCGCGTAATTTACTTGTTTTTCCAGTAATCATACGTATAATTGAGATGGGTTTCGAGGAGTTCATCGCAATAATGGCGAAGCGCAAAAAGCCCTCAGAAATCGAGAAAAAGGGTCTTGACACGTTTTCTCAAAAGCGCGGCAGGGGCCGCCCGCCGAAGGTGCGTTTCTCAGAGATCGCAGGCCGAGCCGATAACTATCGCTGGATTCTGGATCAGGTATGGGACCGCTTGTGGCCCGTGCTCTCGAAGGTAAACAGCGAGGAGGAAGTGATTAAGGTTTTTCAGGAGGGTGCCAGTCCGTACGAGCGGGAATTCGTGCCTGGTCTTGCAGCGCTGACACTTAAGGCGGTACGGGAACGGACGTTTCCGAAGCGACGAAAATCACAGATACACTTCCTGGCTGATTCATTTGCTGGATTAGGAACAGTCACTCCGCGCCGGTCCCGCGACATCTGTGCGGCGGTGCGGGCCAAGGAAAAACGGACCAATCGCATCATTCGGTTTGAGTTCTATGTGGAATGCTCTTGCGGTTACAAGGGACGTTCCGAAAACCATGCTTGCCGAAAGTGTGGTGCAAGTATCAGTTTTCCTCTAGGTTTGACGAATTTGTTTTGAGCGGGCCCGCCGTCTGTCACGAGCAGACGACAAGCCCTAACCACCAAAGGAGGGTTAGCTCCCATGGCAGCTACCAAAACCGTATCTCAACTTCCGCAATCCCACAATTCACTAACACCCCGCCATGGGGTCGTGACCCTCTTCGGCTATGGCATTCAGGTATTTGTCGACCGAGGGCATCTGACCTTTGAGGATGGGATTGGGGCGGATCGCCGCCAAGCACGCCTTCCGCGTGTCGGTCATAGGCTGAAGCGACTCATCATCATTGGCTCTGATGGATTCGTGTCCCTTGCCGCGTTACGCTGGCTCGCAGATCAGGATGCAGCGTTCGTGATGCTGGACCGCTTGGGTAAAGTAATCGCAGTCACCGGTCCTGTCAGTTCCTCCGATGCCCGGCTGCGCCGTGCTCAGGCCCTTGCCGTTCAGTCTGATGCGGCTCTCGGTATCATGCGGGAACTCATCAGCCAAAAGCTGGCCGGGCAGGAGCAGGTCGCGCGTCACAAGCTGCTTGATGGGAACAGCGCGGACGCAATTGCCCGTTTCAGAGCAGGGCTGGACCAGGCCGAAACCCCGGAAAGCGTCCGTTTGATCGAATCCCAGGCGGCATACGTTTACTGGTCTGCGTGGCGCGCCCTGCCGATCCATTTCCCAAGAAACGATGCGCCCCGCGTACCTGCACACTGGAAAATCTTTGGGGCGCGCGTATCGCCGCTATCCGGCTCTCCCCGCCTCGCAGCAAACCCGCCCAACGCCATATTGAACTATCTCTATGCTCTCCTCGAATCGGAATCTCGGCTCGCCGCTGCCGCGCTCGGACTTGATCCCGGTTTAGGTGTCTTGCACGTGGATACGCCGAATCGTGACAGCTTGGCTCTTGACCTCATGGAACCAGTCCGACCAAAGGTCGACGCCTTCCTGCTGGATTGGATAACCCGTGAGCAACTCAGTCGAGGATGGTTCTTCGAGCAGCGTGACGGCAACTGTCGTCTGATGGGATCGTTCGCCATCAGGCTCTCTGAAACCGCACCGACCTGGGGTCATGCTGTCGCGCCGTTCGCTGAGTGGGTAGCTCGCACGCTCTCGTCGCCAATATCGAAGCCCAATCGTCAGATCGGCCCCGCTACGCGTCTGACGCAACGCCATAGGCGCGAAGCGAAAGCCGGTATGTCAGCGACGCCCACCAAACCCGCTCCGCGACCGCAGGCTATCTGTCGCATTTGCGGGGCACCCATTGCGCGTGGCCGAAGCTATTGCGCATTCTGCGTGCTTACTGTCTCCAAAGAAAATCTCGTTGAAGTCGCCAAGTCGGGACGCGTGGCCGCGCAAAGTCCAGAAGCGCAAGCTCGCCGGGCAGCTACACAACACCGCCACGAAGCCGCCAAACGGGGCTGGCTGCCATCCACCCAACCGGCGTGGCTCAATAACGAAACATACGAGCAGAGGATTCTGCCTCGGCTTGCAAGGATTACGACTCCGGCAATCGCCTCAGCGATTGGCGTCTCAATGCCTTACGCAACTGACATCCGTGCAGGCCGACGCCGCCCGCATCTGAGGCATTGGCTGGCGCTCGCGCGGCTCGTTGGCGTTTCGGCGGATGTGTAAAGCCAGACCGTCGTTGGGATGCGCGATTCGGGGGTTGCTGGTGTTGGTGACGTAAGCGGTGGACAAGGCAAACGTGATGAGGGCCAGGTTACTTTCACGCTCAGTGCTGGAAGCGGATCGTTGTGGCCGTCAGCTTCTCGCCTTGCTTCTCGGCATGGATAACCACCCGGTCACCGACCTTGAGGTCTTTCACCGTGGCGCGTGCGTCTCCCTGAATGAACTTGGTCTTATCCGTTATAGCGACGGTCTGCGTCTGCTTGGGCCCGTTTTCGACCGTTATCGAGCTCTCCGAGATGCTTGTCACCGTGCCCATGATGTGCTGCTGATTCCCGTGAGCCAGCACTAATTCTGACAACACTAGTACAAGGATCACTGTTGCCGCTGTTTTTCTTTTCATCCTTTTCTCCTTAGTGGTGTCCCCGGTTTTCTTGATTGCTAGGTTTCCCTCCGCCGAGGAACTCTTCCTCTTCCTGCTCCTCGGCTAGCTCGGCAGGACTCTTCGGGTTGAAGCGTTCCATCTCTTTTTCTTCTCTCGGCGTAAGCTGTGGCAGATGACGGATGAACAGAACTAGCTTCCAACTGTCGTCGTCTTTGTCACCCGTGCCCCATGCTGGCATCCCTGTTAAACGGATGCCGTTATGGATGATGTAATAGATCTCTCCGTCGGTAAGGTTCTGCGTCCCTGGAAGGCGCATATCGGGCACTTTCGGGTACAGATTCTGGCCGATTTGCGTCTTCCCACTACCGTCATTGCCGTGACAAGTAGCGCAATGATCGGCGAAGTGAGCCCGCGCCTCGCCGATAACCTCACGTGTTGGCGCGAACGGATTCTTTGCATTGCGCTCCAGTGACGGAACTGAAAGCCTCCGCGTAGTCTTGGCGACATAAGTTTCAAACACTGAAGGCGTGTCCCGCGCGCTGAAGCCACGACGGATCGTCACGAATCCGAAAATCCCTGCGCATGCCAGCCCAACGACAACGATCAACAAAACGAAGGTAATTTTTCGCATGGCGTTACCGCTCCTGCGGGCTTGCGCTCATCTGGAACGGAATATTCACTTCCCGGACGGGTTGGTCTGTTCCTCCAGGCTGTGATGGAGCTTCCAAGCCATCTGTCAGCAGGTAGGATTGGAGCGCAAGTGAGCTAGTGGCAAAATTTTCAAGAGCATTGACATACGACACTTCAAGCTGCATCAGTGTCCTTTGCGCAATTAGAACCTGCGGATATGCCGCCGCCATGGAGTGATATTTATTCATGTACATGTCATAGGCTTTTTGGGCGCGCGGAATCATCTGGTTCTTGTAACGCGCAACGGCAGTCTCCGAAAATGTATAGTTCTGGACGACACGCGCAGCGCGCTCTCGTAGAGCAAGTTTCACGCGCTGGACTTCCCGTTGTGCCCGATCCAAGTCCGCCTTCGCAGCGGCAACATTCCCTTGGTTGCGGTTGAACATCGGGATCTGCACTCCCACGTCGGCGAACCCTTGCAAACCCACAGGCCGCCCACTTGTCTCGGACAGCTCGCGATTCTGCTGCATGCCGCCGCGCAACTGAAGATCGGGAATCGGTTCTCGCTTCGCTCGTGCCAAAGCCGCTTCGGCCCTCTTTACACCGAGATCCGCGATTTTTGCAACCGGACTCTCATTGACCATGTGCTCCACTAAGTCGTCGGGGTTTACGGATGACGTTTCTTCAAGATTCCCCTCCAAGCTCATCAAGGGGAAACGGGGATTCCCCACCACTGCCCCAAGTTCCTTCCACACCCGTTGTCGGTTCTGCTCCGCCATCGCCATGGCTAGTTCGGCCTGTTGCGCCTCCACTTCTGACTCCAATACATCCGGAGCGTCGGCTTGGCCGACATTTGCAAGTTGGTGGGAAGTCTCAACTGCGTCCTGGGCAAGCTTGCTGAGGTTCTGTCGCAATTGAAGCGTCTGTTGTGCTGCTAAGGCCTGGATATAGGACATCCGCACGTTGGTCAGGACACGCAGCTTCTGTTCGTCAGCTTCCGTTTCGGCCTGCTTCTTTTCTTGCTCGAAAATCTTGCGGTTCAGTCCGAGCTTTCCTCCCAGGACAATGTTCTGCTGGACGAAAAAGCCCTGCTCGCCTCCGCGAAACGATCCACCGCGGATCTCCTCGCCTTGATAGCCTACCGTAGGATTCGGGTAGAGTCCGGACTGATTCTTTCGTCCTTCGGCAGCGCGAATGTTTGCGGATGACTGCGCGAGAGTGGGGTTGTTCTGCAAAGCCATTTGTTGTAGCTCTTCAAGCGTGATGGTCTTTTGAGTTTGGTCGGGCGTTTGCGCCAGGATGACTGGAGAAACAATTACCAGAGCACTGACCACACAAATGATCCAAGGTGCAGTGCTGCGGAGACCTGGCGTTTGAGTTCTCTTCCGATGCTTCTCACTTGGCTGTGGCATCCGACTATTCATGATTTGGGTGCTCCATTCTTGGCATGTTGCCCATGGGTTTCTTATCTTGCTGCCTCGCCCTTAGCTCCATGATGTGGTCGTACTTGTCTGGAGGGAGCACCCGCACGAAGGTCATCATCCCCGCCATGAAACCGCTCCATCCTGGCCGGAGTCCAAAATTTTCAGGCTTTTCAACCATTTGATCCATCGCCATCATCGGGCCTTCCATAAAGGCGTCTTGCGGGAAGCCCGGCACCGAGTTCGCATCGTTGCTGACCCCAGGTTCCCGCATCTGCATCCCCGGCATAGCCGGCATACCCTCATGTTGCCTTTGGCCCCCAGCTTTCAATGGGGAGTTGGACACCGCTTGTTCTGCGGTTGAACCCACGCCCATGCCGCGGCCCAAACTTGGGCCGTGCTCGTCTGAAGTGGCGCTCCCCTGCCGTGGCATCCCCATGCCTTCTTCCATACCCTCTCCCGCCGGCATTCCACCTCGCCGTGACATGGGTCCGACGGTCGACGACATCTGATTCATCATGTGGTGAGGAAGATGGCAGTGAAGCATCCAATCGCCGGGATTGTTCGCCGCAAACTCTACATCCCGAGATTGCGCAACTCCTACGAGCACAGTGTTTCCAGGACCCCAGGTGGATTGGGGCTGCCGACCACCTTCGGTGCCTGTGACCACAAACTGATGGCCGTGAAGATGAATGGGGTGGTGATCCATTCCCAGATTGATAAACCGAATCCGGACTCGATCCCCATGGCGGACGATGAGCGGTGTTGTCGCCGGGCCTGCCTTGCCGTTGAAGGTGAGCCAGTTGAACTCCATGTTCATGGAGTTTGGCACCTTGGTGTTGGGGAGGATGGCGTACTCCTGCAGGATGATCGCGAAGTCTTTGTCGGTCACCGGCTTGTACGGTTCCTTAGGATGCATAATGAAGGCACCGATCATGCCCATCATTTCTTGCATCGCCATGTGCGAGTGGTAGAAGTAGGTGCCTTCCTGGTGAAGCGTGAATTCATAGACAAATCGGCCGTCGGGAGGGATCGGATCTTGACTCGAACCAGGCGCACCATCCATCTCGTTCGGGATTTCGAAGCCGTGCCAGTGCATCGAGGTGGGCTCTGGAAGATGGTTGTCCACGATGATCCTCACCCGGTCACCCTGATTCACTTGGATCGTCGGACCCGGAGCCCGACCGTTATAGCCCCATAGGTTTACGATCTTGCCGGGCATCAATTCCTGCTTCACGGGCTCCGCGATCAAGTGAAACTCCTTCACCCCGCCGGCCATGCGCCAGGGAAGCTGCGTAACGTCCGGCGTTTCCACGGAAACGATCCCAACACCGCGCCGGGTAACGTGGCCCATGTGCGCCATGTCCATGCTTTCTCCGCTCGCCTGCGTGGGGGCTGCAAGCAGGCGAGGCGCGGCGGCCAAACCGGCGCCCAGACCAAAAGCATTTCTAAGGAAATCACGTCTGTTCTTCATAGTTCTTCCCCTTCAAGAGTTAACGGACCCAACTGTCCCCAGAAAGCTCAATGGACATTGGATCAAACAGAGATGCACAGCCAGGCAGTCGACATCCAGTCGCTGCTGTGGCTATACCGCTGCCAGAAGGAGAGGGGAGAACTCAGATGCGAAGAATGGTGGAAGAGGCAGCGCATGCAGTGGGCGGGGCGGGTGGGCCGTCATCCGAACTCCATGCGGCCGCGGCATCGGGCACCAGAAACTTGGCCGTAGTATCCAAGACTACGACGCCGGTCTGGGCTACCGTCACTTGAGGAACAACCTTTCTCGAAGGGTTGAGACGTTGAGCCGCGACGCAATTCAGCCGGCACGATTGCGACATCAACACCGGACTCAATGCGTCGATACCTGGGTGATTCATGGCTGAGTGATCGTGGGCCATTCCCGGCATGGCGTCCGGAGGCTGACTGCAGTGGCGCTGACTTTGCGCCCGAGAGTGGCGTTCACACATGAGTGCGCACATTCCTGTCGGACTGAAAATCCCGACCAGAAGGACGCTCATGAGAAGTATCGAAGTTGTTGTTCTCGGGGCCACTTTGGAAACTGTACTTTACCTCGTATGAGATGTGCAAACTCGGTTAGGAGATCTCGTCAGCTTGGGTGTTTGCCTCGTTTCAGCCCCGATGGGCAGTCTGAAAATTGGCTATGTACTGATCGGATAGTTCGCTCGCTGTGTCGCCCGCTTTATCCAAGATTTACACCCCACATGCGTGGACTTGTCGTCGGTGTTTTCCCGGACCAACTACCGAGGAAGCCCCCTCAGCAGGCTTCCTTGACGATGAAATTCCTCACAACTCGAAACCCAGCTCCGTCGTGCACAGCCGTCGATCAGCGGCCTTAGTCCATGTCAACCCGCACATAGCCGGACAACATCAGCCATAAGAGCACAGACATCTCTGCAGATGCCCAACGGGCGACAGTCCGAACGGAATTGGCTTGCGAAAGTCACCTGACCATCTCGTGGTCAAAGACCGCGTGAGCCGTTTCTTCATCACGGCAAGGCTTTCCTCACACACACCACACATCAGAGGTGAAATCCCAGCTCCGCTGTGTACGTCCGAGGAGTGACGAAGTGCGTTCCGCTAAACGTTGACAGAAAGTTATAGAGCGCGACCTTGTTTGTCAGATTGATGACGGTGAACCGCAAGCTCCACCTGTACTTGTCGCTGCGGAATAGATTGTCGTCGCCTACGGCTACGTCAAACAGATGCCGCGACTTAATGCGGGCCGGATTGAGGTCGTCATTCTGGGTGCCTGGTGCTGGGATGTTGATTCGCGTCGATCCGTATTGCGACGGCGCACAGCTTGTCAGCGGCGCAGTCAGAGTCGGGAACACATTTCCACAGAAAAGCCCAGCCTGAATCTGCTGGTCTGGCGTCAGCGCGGTGAGATCCACCGGAGTGGTCGTATCTGTTGCAAAGGGAACTGCACCGGCCACAAGACCGCTGTCGTACCGCCAGTTGAAGCCGATCCACGGGCCAGTGGTCTTCCATTGATACTGCGCGTGGGTGGTCTGCTGGAAAGCCTGGTCATGGTCGATGCGAAAGACGCCCGGCGGCGGCGGCGTGTTAAAGATCAGGCCGCCTACCCCTGGGGGATAGAACCGGTCGCGCGAAGTTCCTAGGACGGTAACCGCGGACAGCCCGTGGAAATTCGGCATGCTGACGCGCGCCGCGAGACCATCGATCTTTGACTTTCTCCATTGGATAGGGAAGGTAAGAGGTGTGCTGAACAGGACGCCGAAGTCGTAATCGGGTTTGGTGTACTTCCAATAATAATCCGTGGTCACAACGAGGTATTTTCCGAACGCCTGCTCGAGCCCCGCGTTGAAGAGATTGCGGTAACCTGGTTTCGGGGGAATTGCGCCACTACCAGGTCCGCCCAATCCACCGAGTCCCGTCGAACTGGAAACGAGCAGGTTCTCGTTGTACGGAGTCACAATGGCCCGCGCATAGCCAATACGTAGCACCGAGCTTGTTTTTTTGATGTTGTAAGCCACAGCGACGCGTGGTTCCGCTACATTAGCGCTGCTGAGCCCCCGGTAGAGATCTCCACGTATGCCTAGATTGAACGACCAGTTCTTGAACGTAATCGCGTCCTGGAGGAACAGGGACGTCTCCTTGATGTCAGTGTGCTGGTTGAAATTCAGCAGGCTTCCTGCGCGCGTTAGGTCGAACGGCAGAAGCCCGGACAAGAAACCCGAATTCGCGGTGTCGCCCGGATGAACAGTCGAACATTGTGTGGGATCGGTCGGTGTTGGACTTGGATCAGGGCTACCACTGGGAAGGAGACACGGTGCGTTGAAGGTTGGGTCGGTAAGACCCAAATTGAACTGCTCCTTGAGGAACCAATGTTGAAGCTGCACACCCGCCTTGATGTTGTGTGCGCCCTTTACATAGCTGAGATCAGTGCGCATACCCAGATTGGTGAGGTGCCTGCTTTGTGCAAGCGTCGCAGGCAGGTCCGAAAAGAGATTCGCACTCGGGAAATAGTGATAGCGATCCTGACGCACGAAAGCGCTCGTCGTCAGGACCGTATTCGTATTGAATATGTGCGTCCATGCGGGCGCGATATTAAACGTGTTGATGAGCGCTCGCTGGTCCTGACTTGCGGCCGCCTGATCGAATTGATTTGGTTGTTGGAACCAAGAGCGCGCATAGTTCAGGTTCACGTGGAGGCTGTCTTGCGTGCTCGGCTGAAAGTCCACACGGTCAAACACATTCTCTGAGTTTCCCTTGGCGTGGATCACCGTGATTTCCGGCGGATCGAGAAAGCGGCCCGACTGGAGGCCGCTCGCCGTTATGAAGTTTCCCCAGTGTTGGCTGCCGATGCCAAAGTCGAAAGCGGCGTTCGAGGTCCCGAAAGAACCGTAAGAAGCGGTCACGCTACCCGTTGGCTTCAGGTTGAGGCCGGAACGAGTGGTCACATTGATGATCAACGTGGTCTTGTCGCCGTACTCGGCCGGTGGAATCCCATTGACGGCTTCAAGAGATTGCACCGCATCGACCGGAATCTGGTTAGAAAAAGCCTTGCTTTGCTGGTCGGTAATTCTCTGTCCGTCTACCGAAAACTGGTTCTCTTGATGTTCACCGAGCCCGTGCATGAAGCCGTTGGAATCGGCGGCCACGCCCGGCGTAGTAAAAGTGATCAGAGAGCTGATGGATGATGAGGCGCTCTCCAGCGGCAGTTTGTCGAACAAGTTGCGATCAACATCGGTATGTGCCGTCGGGTCATTCTCGATCAATTCCGCTGCTTGCTCTGTTACCGTCACTGAAGTAGATTCCCCTACCACCTTCAAGCTCACTGTGAGGCTAGTTGTGACAAGCGAGCGCAGGTCCACGTCCTCCGTGTACGGCGCAAACCCACCCGCCGTCACAGTCAGGTGGTAAGGATTGAAGGGGACATTCATAAAGCGGAATTTCCCTTCTCCGTCGGTCGTTGTGCTCCGCTCAAAATGACTCACCGGATTGTGAATTTCGACCGTGGCGTTCGGCACTACCGCGCCAGAAGGATCTTTCACAGTTCCTTCGACCGTACCTGATGACTGAGCGTTAGCGCTAAGGCCTAGCGTCAAACAGAGAATGAGGAGAAAAGCCGCACCGAGCGACTTCTTGCAAGAAGCCAGCATGATTCCTCCGAAGCAATAGGTTTAGAGAACAAATCCAATGACGAAGGGTCGATTCTTCTGAGACCTACACTTCAGGAGGCGGGCGAACGCTGAGAGCGAAGGCTACGTGGTGGTACTTCGCAGAAACTGGCTCCGCCCGAAGAGTGGACACCGGAACAAAGGTCGTCTTCGACAGGGTAGAAGTGGCTTTCGGAGAAGCTGAATGGGCGGCGACACAGACCGTACACTTTGCCGCCTCGGTCGAGTTCGAATGATGATGCGCAGCATACGCAAATGCTGACCAGAAGGTCAGCACAAGACACAGCAGCGCGACGAGTTTCGAGATCGACCGCATGGAGGATTACGCCATGAATGTGTTTATCGAGTTTACACCGAGAGAGGCCACGAATGCAACGAGAGTACCTAGCCTTGCAACTCCCGCCGTTCACGAACGTTCAGGTGCTCTGCTAACCGAGTTCTTGTGATTCTGACTGCCTTTACTCAATGTCTGACTGCCTTTGCTCAATGTCGGACCTCACAGGCCATCTGTGTTTTGTCTTAGGACACGAGCGCGCTGGTGCTGATATACGCGAGAAAATGACAAACATGGAGGTCAATGAGCACTCGTTCGCGCAGGAAGCGACGGCGGGCGAATGGAGCATGTCCGTTCAGGCTCAGGTGCTCTCGAAGACAGTCCCCAGCTTGACGGCAACAATCAACGACCACTCCACCGAGCACACCCGACTGGGCGCGCACACCCCGGCCGCCCCCCCGCCCGCCCCGCTCCCGCACCACTCCTACCCGCGCCACGCACCGGGCTGGGGGGGACTCCCGAGGGGGGTCGGAATTTTTCCCGAAGGATACTACCCCCAGTCGTCATTGACGGGATAGGAGACAGAGCCGTTCAAAACCGGCCCTCCCTATATAGTGGTCGCCGATTCGAGCACCACAAGAGCGCAAAAACCAAGGGCGCGTGCGCGCGATTCGCGGCTGCCCGTGTCGGGGGGGCCGGGGAGGGCGCCAGGGGATCAGGCTGGCCGCGTGAGCTGACGGGGCGCGGGGGGGCCCCGACGAGTTGTACACGGCCTGCGCCCCCGAGGGCAGGGATACAAATGCCTTGGTCAGCGTCTGACCGAGTGCGTCATAAGTTAGGCACACTCCATTGCTGGTGCCGGAGTCCACCGCAATCATCTTGCCTTCGGCATCCCAGGAATAGGCATGGGAGCTGTCGGCGGTCATGTTGCCATTGTTTCCGTCGTAAGTGAAAGGCGTGGATGTGATCCGGTTTTTCGTCGCATCGTAAGTGGGCTGGAACGAAATGCCCGTGCTTCCCGATGGGACGGTTTTG